>Ga0105244_10003984_pt1 | contig 10345 bp, 10 predicted proteins | sample KBSM44metaG_FD_80423 | JGI IMG/M metagenome (GOLD analysis project Ga0105244, IMG submission 80423) | Miscanthus rhizosphere microbial communities from Kellogg Biological Station, Michigan, USA - KBS M4-4 metaG | ecosystem: Host-associated > Plants > Roots > Rhizosphere > Soil | place...
CACCGCAGTTCGACAGCTCCGGCGATACGCCTGCCAGCTACAATGCGGCGGTTCGTCGCGCCGCGCCTGCGGTGGTGTACGTGTATAACCGGGGTCTGAACAATTCGTCACATAACCGTCTGGAGATTCGTACCCTGGGCTCCGGGGTTATCATGGATCAGCGCGGATATATTGTGACGAACAAGCATGTGATCAACGATGCTGACCAGATTATCGTCGCTCTGCAGGACGGCCGCGTGTTTGAAGCACTACTGGTAGGCTCTGATTCCCTCACCGACCTGGCGGTACTCAAAATCAACGCCAACGGCGGGCTTCCTGTGATTCCTATTAATACCCAGCGCGTGCCGCACATCGGCGATGTAGTCCTGGCGATCGGTAACCCTTACAACCTCGGGCAGACCATCACTCAGGGGATCATCAGCGCTACCGGGCGTATCGGGTTAAACCCAACCGGTCGACAGAATTTCCTGCAAACCGATGCATCCATCAACCACGGTAACTCCGGTGGCGCGCTGGTCAATTCGCTCGGTGAGCTGATGGGGATAAACACCCTGTCATTTGATAAAAGCAACGATGGCGAAACGCCTGAAGGTATCGGTTTCGCCATCCCCTTCCAGCTTGCTACCAAGATCATGGACAAGTTGATCCGCGATGGGCGCGTGATCCGTGGCTACATTGGGATCGGCGGACGAGAAATTGCGCCCATGCACACTCAGGGCGGTGGCATTGATCAGATCCAGGGGATCGTGGTCAATGAAGTGGCACCGGATGGCCCGGCCGCCCAGGCCGGCATTCAGGTCAATGATGTCATTGTTTCGGTGAATGGCAAACCGGCCATATCCGCTCTGGAAACGATGGACCAGGTGGCAGAAATTCGTCCCGGCTCGGACATTCCGGTGGAAGTGATGCGAGAAGATAAAAAGCTGAAGCTTCAGGTCACTATTCAGGAATATCCGGCGACAAATTAAAGGAAATAAAAAACCGGAGCGCATAGGGCTCCGGTTTTTTATGCTCACCCCTGGCGGCAAACGGCACACCAGGCAGCGTTCATCCTCATTTGTTGACGAAGTCTTCGCCCAGTTGAATATCTTTATTGAGCGTGTCTAACATCCCTTCCAGCGCTTGCTGTTCAAAGGCGCTCAGTTTGCCAATCGCCTGACGCTCCTCAATACCGTTTTTACCCAGCAACAGCGGCTGTGAGAAGAAACGTGCATAGTGCCCGTCGCCTTCCACATACGCGCATTCCACGACGCCTTTCTCACCTTGTAGGGCGCGTACCAGTGACAGACCAAAACGTGCCGCAGCCTGCCCCATAGAGAGCGTTGCAGAGCCGCCACCCGCCTTCGCTTCCACCACTTCAGTACCCGCATTCTGGATACGCTTGGTCAGATCCGCGATTTCTTGTTCAGTGAAGCTGACGTCCGGGATTTGCGACAATAAAGGCAGGATGGTCACACCGGAATGACCGCCGACAACCGGCACCTCGACATCCGTTGGCTGCTTGCCTTTCAGCTCAGCCACGAAGGTATTGGAACGGATGATGTCCAGGGTCGTCACCCCAAACAGTTTATTCTTGTCATACACGCCCGCTTTTTTCAGCACTTCTGCGGCGATGGCAACCGTGGTATTGACCGGGTTAGTAATAATGCCAATGCATGCTTTTGGGCAGGTTGTCGCAATCTGCGCAACCAGGTTTTTGACAATGCCAGCATTGACGTTAAAGAGATCGGAGCGGTCCATACCCGGTTTACGCGCGACGCCAGCAGAAATCAGTACCACATCTGCACCGTGCAGCGCGGGGGTGGCATCTTCACCGGAAAAACCTTTGATTTTAACAGCAGTAGGGATATGGCTGAGGTCGACAGCAACCCCAGGGGTGACAGGAGCAATATCATACAGAGTGAGTTCTGAACCTGAAGGCAGTTGTGTTTTCAGTAGTAGAGCTAACGCCTGGCCAATGCCACCAGCTGCGCCGAGGACTGCAACTTTCATCATAAACTCCTTATTATGGTTAGCTAAATATTTTGTTACTCCGCTACGGCGACCTTAATTCACCCTGATAATTATGGCATCATGCAAATCAAAATTCTGCGGCACGGCACGCTTTTAAAATATTATAATGGGCTTTTACGATCGACTGGCAAACAAACTCAGCGATTAACACTGAGTGTTTACAATATAGACTCGACAACCCTCAAAACAACACCAATTGCATAACATTTATTTTACTTTTGCTTAAATTTGCGACACAAGCCACAAGCAGATTTTCTCCTGGCCGAAAAGACAGAGAGAACATTTGTATCTTTAATAACAGTATTTTAGATCTTTCCACAGTAGATTATTTGCATAAAAATTCATCCATATGCATAATAATGTAGTTTTCACGACCTGATACGGGTGACTTATGCGAAGCTCGGCAAAACAAGAAGAATTAGTTAAAGCGTTCAAGGCGCTACTTAAAGAAGAGAAGTTTAGTTCTCAGGGAGAAATCGTGCTGGCGTTGCAGGAGCAGGGTTTTGACAATATTAATCAGTCAAAAGTCTCTCGCATGCTCACCAAGTTTGGCGCCGTGCGTACGCGTAATGCCAAAATGGAGATGGTGTACTGCCTGCCTGCAGAACTGGGCGTTCCCACCACGTCCAGCCCGCTGAAGAATCTGGTGCTGGATATTGACTACAACTCGGCGGTGGTAGTGATTCATACCAGCCCGGGCGCAGCTCAGCTTATTGCCCGCTTGCTTGACTCATTAGGCAAGGCGGAAGGCATTCTGGGCACCATTGCGGGCGATGATACCATTTTCACCACGCCTGCGAACGGGTTCACGGTGAAAGAGCTGTACGAGGCCATCCTCGTTTTATTTGAACAAGAGCTCTGACGCCCCTTGCCCCTCATCCTGGCGTGAGGGGTTCTCCTCCCCTCAAATTCATCTGGCTGTCACTGGCTGCACCTTCTTTTGACACATTGTGCGATTTCCTTTCACAAACCATTCACCATAAGAATGGTTTCGCACAAATAATCAAAATTCTCATCCCCATGATTTTAAATAAGAAAGTGAAAATAATTCCTTTTTTTATACACGAATTGATATAAAAAATGGCTTCCTTACCACTTATTTACCTTTGAAATAATTAGTCTGGTATTAATTTTCCGGGTGATTAGTGTATACTTGATTTTGTGATGAGGGTCACGAAACAAGACTCTCCAAAAGAAAATATGACGAGGCAATTATCATGAATATCAAATCTACCGTTGCAGCACTGAGCGTTCTTTCTGTTCTCTCTTTTGGCGCATTCGCCGCAGACTCTATCGGTGCCGATCAAGCACAAAACCGTCAGTCTTTAGGCACCGTTTCTGTAGGCGGCATCAGCTCTTCTCCGATGGATATGCGCGCTGAGCTGAATAAGAAAGCTGAAGAGCAGGGTGCTTCTTCTTATCGCATTATCGAAGCACGTACCGGTGACAACTGGCACGCCACTGCTGAGCTGTATAAATAAGCTGTACTGAACAAACCCTGTATCAACCTGTAATAGATATCGCTCAACGGCACCAGGCATAAAAATAGCAGTTCAACCCTTCTCGCCGTTGGGAATTGAGGAGAAAGATTATGAAACGTAACACAATCATCGCAACCCTTGGTTTAGCTTCACTGTTGTCTTTCGGCGCGAGCGCCGCAACGCAAGTGTCTGCGGACCAGGCGCAAAACCTGCAATCTCTGGGCAGCATTTCTGTCTCTCAGACGGCCAGTTCCCCAATGAGTATCCGTGAGCAACTGTCGGCCAAAGCCGATCAGGCGGGCGCTTCCAGCTATCGCGTTACCGAGCTACAGGAAGGCGACACCTGGCACGCAACCGCCCAACTGTATAAATAATCCCTCGTCGTATGTCCTACGACTTGCCCCTGCTTGCAGGGGCTTTTTTATCTCTGTCGCTTAACGAATGTTAAAACGTAACTGCCCTTCCAGCTCTTCTTCAGCCTCATCAAATAACAAAATCAACGCGCCAAAACGCCGACGTAATTTTTCAGGCAGATGAATAAACTCAATTTCGAGTGGCACGGGTAACTCGCCCGTCACCACATGCCAGAGGGTATCCAGATCGCTGACTTTGTCACGATCGAGTGAAAACTGGCGGGAAAAATCACGGTAAAATGCGGGCTGATCGTCTATTTCATCAAAATCAAAAGTATAGGTATTCATTGTCCGCCATCCTGCCAAAAGGGGCGGTAATCCCGCCCCGTAAGCTTATAGACCCCCGAGATGCAGGGTTTTAACCTCGAGAAACTCCTCCAGACCGAGCACCGACCCCTCACGTCCGAGTCCAGATTCTTTAACTCCCCCAAACGGGCCAAGCTCCGTTGAGACAGCACATTCATTGATGCCAATCATGCCGCTTTCAATGGCTTGTGAAACACGGAAGACCCGCGACAGATTCTGCGTATAGAAGTAGGCAGCAAGGCCAAACGGCGTCGCGTTAGCACGCTGAATCACTTCATCTTCAGACGTAAACCGGAAACAGGCGGCGACCGGACCAAAGGTCTCTTCACGGGCAAGTTTCATGCCGTCGCTGCAATCCCCCAGCACCGTTGGCTGCCAGAAATTTCCGCCCAGCGAATGCGCTTTTCCGCCCGCCAGCACTTTTGCACCATGCGCAACGGCATCTTCAACATGCTCGCGAACCTTATCAACAGCGGAAGATTCAATCAGCGGCCCGACCACAACGCCCTCCTCAAGACCGTTACCGACCTTCAGCGCATTCACCGCTTCTGCCAGCTTCTGCGTAAAAGCGTCATAGACCGACTCATGGATGAAGAAACGGTTGACGCTCACGCAGACCTGCCCGGCATTACGGAATTTGTTGGCAATGGCCCCGTTCACTGCGGCATCAAGATCTGCATCCTCAAAAACGATATAAGGTGCATTGCCGCCGAGTTCCATAGAGACTTTTTTCATGGTTTCAGCAGCATTACGCATCAGCGTTTTCCCGACCGCAGTGGAGCCGGTAAAGGAGATTTTACGCACGTCCTGGCTTGCCATAATGGCATCGCTAATTTCGGACGTGGTCCCGGCTACCGCGTTCAATACACCATCCGGTACCCCGGCTTTTTTCGCCAGCGTCAGTAACGCGAAGGCGCTCAGTGGCGTATTGTTGGCGGGTTTAATTACGCCAGTGCACCCTGCTGCCAGCGCGGGTCCCAGTTTACGGGTGAGCATCGCCATCGGGAAATTCCAGGGCGTGATCGCCGCCACCACCCCAATGGGCTCACGGGTGGCGTAAATGCGAGAACCGGGTTTAACGGGCGGAATAATTTCACCGTTGGCGCGTTTAGCCTGCTCGGCAAACCACTGAATAAAGCTGGCGGCATACTCCACCTCACCTTCTGCTTCTTTCAACGGTTTGCCCTGCTCGGTAGTCATCAATTGCCCCAGCCAGCGCTTATTCTCAATCATCAATTCGTACCAGCGATACAGAATCGTGGAGCGCTCTTTGGCGGTTTTTGCACGCCAGGCGGGGAAGGCTTTGGTCGCCGCAGCAATGGCGTCTTCGGTCTCTTTTTTCCCCGCTTTTGCCACTTTTGCTATCACGTCACCCGTTGCCGGATTCAGTACGTCAAATGTCGTATCCAGTGATTTCCAGACGCCATCCACCAGGCAACCCGTCTGAAACAGTTCACTATCCTGCAATGCCTGCGTAGTCATTTGTCCTCCTGAACGGTGATTTAAAAACCTCCCGTAAAGTATAGCCATAAAAAAACCGACGCTTTGCGCGTCGGCTTCAGGGTTAACTCGTGGTCAGTGCATGTTGGTATTTATGCAGCATACCGGTTAAACGCTTAACAGGTTCGGTAACCTGTGGTGGCGCATCCCAGTAGGAGAGCTTTTCCTGATAGATGCCCAACTCTTCCAGTAACTGAGAAAAATAACGCCGTCGCTTGCTGTCGCTACCTGCGGAGATAATCTGGTCTGCCGTACGTCGCAACTGGCGGTGAAAAGCAGAAAGATCATCGTTAATGGGCACCGGCGCATCGCGCAAACGTTGATGGGCGATAATCAAGGTCAGCGCCAGACGAAACTTCGCCAGATCGCCCGGAAATTTGTTCAGCAACAGGAACAGTTGCTGATATAACGCAGGCAGATGGTTTTCTTTGCGCCGGGCGGTATTGGTCGTCATCGCTGAGACAGCGGCAAAGACGAACTGGTTGAGAAGCGTACGGCCGGTACGTGCCTGCGAATTATCACGCACCAGTAAAATAACAATCAGTGCCAGACCACAGCCGACAATTTGCCCAAGCGCACTGTCGAGAAATTGGCTGAAATGAAAGGTCATCGGGTTATCCAGCACAATAATATTAATCGTGCTGGCGAGCGCCCCCAGAGAGCCCAAGCGCCTTTTTTGCACTTCAATACCGATAAAGAAAGCCATCACTGCCAGACTGATGCATAGCAGCAACATGCTCTGCTGCGTTGATGGGATGATGACCAGGAAGTACAGCGCCCCCAAAGGCAATGCCACCAGCGTCCCTAGCAGAAAATCAATCGCGACCATTTTAGGATTCGGCAAACGCATCGCCAGTGAGGTCACCACGGCAATCATCACCATGGTTCCACTTCCCGATGTCCAGCCGCTCCACAGCCAGAACAGGGTGCCTAAAACGCATGAGAGCGTGGTGCGCCAGAAGTTGATCATGGCATGGTGGCCCTCCGCCGAAGCGGCTTTGACCACAACTTCACGACGTAACACCTCATCTTCTGTTGCGCTGATTTTGGTGTTAGTGGTGACGCCGCGTTTAAGCAACAGATAGCGTGTTGCCGAGCCGACCCAACTGTAAATGGTCACTGGCGTTTCACGTTCGCCCGTCCAGGCGATGACCCGACGCATGCGTTTCAACTGCTTGTGGATGTCCTGAATGGTGTCTACAGGGGCATCGAACAGCTCGCGGAACGTGCCGGTAATCAGCTTCGGTCGGGTGTTCTGGATCAAATAGGTTTCACACGCTTGCGTAATCAATGTCAAAGACAGGGTATTGATCGCTTTCAGACGGCGATTCGCCCTTCCCCAACGTGAGGATTCAATCTTCAGATTACTGCGCATCCCTTCCAGCGCCGCCGTCCGGCGAACCAGCGCTCCCCAGGCTTTATCCACCTCTTCAGGTTCGCCATGTTTAATGCAAAGCTGCATCAGTTGATATTGCGCCACCAGCAGACTGTCCAGTTCGCGATCGATCTCTTTTTTGATGGAACGCGGAGAGAAGAGCAGATCCGCCATAATGGCGCACACGATCCCGATGACGATTTCACTGCAACGCTCAACCGCAAACTGCGGGGTAAGCAGCGGTTCGCTTTGAATGGTGATGACAATAATCAGCGCGGTGTAGCCTGCCAGCCCCCAGGCATAGGAGTTTTCTACCCTTACTAAAGAGGAGAGCCAGGTACAAAAGCCGGCCCAGATGCAACAGACCATCAGCATCAGTAATGGGGCACGAATCATCGCAATGATGATAACCAAACCGGCAATACAGCCAATAAACGTACCGATAATGCGCAGCATACCGCGGTAGCGAATGGCACCGGACCAGGGTTCCCCCCCTGCTGCAAAGGCCGGACCGGCCGCCACAATAGCGGCCGTCAGCACTGCCCAGCGCGGCGTTTCCAGTTGGAAATGAAAGCCAACAAATAACGCAAGAACAATGGCGCAAGCCAGCTTTAAGGCAAACCGGATATGCTGGCTGGCAATCGAGAACAGCCCCATGGTCATTAACCCATCTCATGCAGGCGATGCGCCAGTTTGCGGAAGAACGAATCGTGACTTTCATCGCGATCGTTTTTACCGGTAATCACGACGGTTGCGGTCGTCCCGGCAGGCCACAGATTGCCTTGCTGCTCATCGAGATGAATGCGTACCGGCACGCGCTGCGCCAGACGAACCCATTCCAGGTTGGAATCGATGGTTGCCATACCTTTACTGTCGCTACTGCTGCTGGCATTGGTCACGCCGGCAGCCACGCTGTCAACGGTTCCTTTCAACACACGGTTGCTGCCAAGCGGCGTAATTTCAGCGCGATAACCCGGACGGACGCCTTCAAGTTTGGTCTCTTCGAGATAGGCCAGAACGTAGAACGAGTTTTGTTTGACCAACGCCACTGCCGTTGAGCCACGGGTAATGAATTCACCGGCATAGACATTCAGGTTAGTGACCCATCCGTCTGCTGGCGCACGAATTACGGTCCGTTCAAGGTCAAGCTTCGCCAGGTCACGGGTAGCTTGTGCTTTTGCCAATTGATGCAAAACGGTTTGCAGGACGTTGTTCGCCTGATCGATCTCTTCACGAGACATGGCCTGAACACCCAGTTGGTTACGGCGCCCTGCTTCGCGACGTTTTTCGTTCGCCAGTGCCTGGTAATAAGAGACATCAGCTTCGGCCTCTTCCAGCGCTTTTTGATAACGCGGCTGGTCGATAGTAAAGAGTACCTGGTTTGCTTTAACCAGTTCGTTGTCATGAACATTCACCGCGGTGATTAAACCGGCGACGTCAGGAGCGATGGCGACTACATCGGCGCTAAAGCGGGCATCACGAGTCCAGGGGGATTCGGTGTAGTAAACCCAGGCGCGAAAAATAGCGATGAACGCGAGGATAACCAGCACGACAGTGATAGCAGTACGGGAGAGATTTCTTGTTAGTGTTTTCACTTCTACCTCAAGCAAACAGGCGCGACAGCAGATAGAACAAGCAGCAGTAGAGCGCGGTATTAAACAATGCCGGATGCCAGACAAAATCATAGATCCCGGTCGGGATCAGCACACGGCGCACCAGCCAGAAAACCGCCAGTGACAAAAGTAATTCGAAAAAAATCGGGGGGAACGACAGACCGAACACCACGATAACGGGAAACAGACTCATGTTGACCTTGATTAGAGAGAGTGCAGGCGACAATATTTCTTATCCGTACCGCCACGGAGCAGTGAGCAAGCCAGGCGAGAGCGATACGTTAATTATTCAGCGAATAGTATATTAACGTAACTGTTATGCTGTTATCTATATAATGTGATCTAAATCACTTTTAAGCCAGAGTGAATAATGGAACGACTAAAACGAATGTCGGTATTCGCCAAAGTGGTTGAGCAAGGCTCTTTCACCGCAGCGGCACGGCAGCTTCACATGAGCGTCTCCTCCATCAGTCAGACGGTGGCAAAGCTGGAAGATGAACTTCAGGTAAAGCTGCTAAACCGCAGTACACGCAGCCTGGGGCTTACCGAAGCGGGAAAAATCTACTACCAGGGCTGCCGCCGGATGCTGTTTGAAGTTCAGGACGTTCATGAACAGTTATATGCCTTCAATAACACCCCTATCGGTACGCTACGCATAGGCTGTTCTTCAACCATGGCACACAATGTTCTCGCCAGAATGACCGCCGATATGCTGAAAGAGTATCCTGGCCTTTCCATAAACCTGGTGACGGGCATCCCGGCCCCTGACCTGATTGCTGATGGTCTGGACGTGGTGATTCGCGTTGGGGCATTACAAGATTCTAGCCTCTTTTCTCGCCGGCTGGGGGCGATGCCGATGGTGGTATGCGCAGCCAAAAGCTATCTTGCGCAGTATGGCACACCGGAAAAACCTGCGGATTTGGCCAATCACTCATGGCTGGAATACAGCGTACGTCCGGATAATGAATTCGAACTGATCGCGCCGGAAGGGATTTCTACGCGGCTGATCCCGCAGGGGCGATTTGTCACCAACGATCCGATGACGCTTTCGCGCTGGTTGACCGCCGGAGCCGGTATCGCCTATGTGCCGCTAATGTGGGTGATCGACGAGATCAACAACGGCAATCTGGAGATCCTGTTTACCCGCTACCAGTCCGATCCCCGTCCGGTATGGGCGCTGTATACGCAAAAAGACAAATTACCGTTGAAGGTTCAGGTCTGTATCAACTATCTGACGGAATATTTTGTTGAAGTGGCGAAAATTTATCAGGGAATGCAGGGGCGTGGGCTGTAATGCCCTCACCTTTAGGGCTGAGGAATCCCCAGCAATATGACGTTTTGCAGCGATAACACTGTGCCATGAGAACACAACAGTTAAAGCGATGACTGGGTCCGGCTGAAAATCGACGAAGCGTATCCGTAAGGCCGGGGCGACGCGCAGGGATGCGCGGCGAGGGCGACTTTACACGGACGTTACCTTCGCCCGTCCCCGATTAGCCTGAAGGAATATGCGTAGTGCACCGCGCCAGCGGCGATTTTCCTGGCCGGGAGCCCGGGTCGCCAGGGTGGTGGCGGTGAACCACCCTGGCACGTTCACGGGTTCTGGCGCTACAGAAAAGCAAGGAACATAAGGTGAACGGAATG
>Ga0105244_10003986_pt1 | contig 10335 bp, 10 predicted proteins | sample KBSM44metaG_FD_80423 | JGI IMG/M metagenome (GOLD analysis project Ga0105244, IMG submission 80423) | Miscanthus rhizosphere microbial communities from Kellogg Biological Station, Michigan, USA - KBS M4-4 metaG | ecosystem: Host-associated > Plants > Roots > Rhizosphere > Soil | place...
ATTCAGCATCCAGGTGGTTCGTTGGTTCGTCGAGCAGCAGCATGTCTGGTTTTTCGAGCAGCAAGCGACACAGTGCCACGCGGCGGCGCTCACCACCGGACAGGTTAGCGATTTTCGCATCCCAGTCTGGCAGACGCAGTGCGTCAGCGGCGCGTTCGAGCTGAACGTTAAGATTGTGCCCGTCGTGCGCCTGAATGATTTCTTCAAACTTGCCTTGTTGCGCGGCGAGCTTATCAAAGTCAGCATCCGGTTCAGCGTACAGCGCGTACACCTCATCCAGACCTTTAAGCGCGTTAACGACTTCGGATACAGCTTCTTCAACAGACTCACGAACCGTGTGCTCGAGGTTGAGCTGAGGTTCCTGAGGCAGATAGCCAATTTTCAGACCAGGCTGTGGGCGGGCTTCGCCTTCGATATCGGTATCAATGCCGGCCATAATGCGCAGCAGCGTGGATTTACCGGCACCGTTCAGACCCAGTACACCAATCTTGGCGCCAGGGAAGAAACTGAGGGAGATGTTTTTTAGAATATGACGTTTCGGCGGAACAACTTTGCCGACACGATGCATGGTATAAACGAATTGAGCCACAGTGCGACTTCGCCTCTTTTTCGTGATTTAAGATGGTGCGTATCAAGGGCGAAGTGTAGCCGTTTTCAGCAGCTAATCCCAGCAGGGGAAGCGTGATGTGTTACCCGAAACAGCCTTAACGCCTTTATCGACAAAATAACGCCCTCTGGCGTGGCGAAACTACACTACCAGGGTTAGCATGAAGTAATTAATGGCGGCATGATGCTGCCGTGAACATGTGAGGAGAACTTGTGGGGAAAGCCAAACAAGTCGTGGGACAATTGCTGGTTGCAGTTGTAGGCCTTGCGGCATTAACTCATGCCGTTCGCGCGGATTCGCTCGATGAGCAACGCAGCCGATATGCACAAATCAAACAAGCGTGGGACAACAAACAAATGGATGTGGTGCAGCAGTTGTTGCCCACCTTGCAAGAGTATCCACTGTATCCCTATCTCGAATATCGCCAAATCACTGATGACTTAATGAATGAGCCAACCCTCGTCGTCAGTCGCTTTATCGAAGCCAACCCAACCCTGCCTCCAGCCCGGACGCTGAAATCACGTTTTGTGAATGAACTGGCGCGTCGTGAAGACTGGCGTGGATTGCTGTCATTTAGCCCTGAACAACCGGGCACCACTGAATCTAAATGCAACTATTACTACGCAAAATGGAATACCGGACAGACGGATGCTGCGTGGGCAGGGGCGAAAGATCTCTGGTTAACCGGGAAAAACCTTCCTTCGAGCTGCGATCGTCTGTTCTCCGCATGGCGCGCCTCAGGGACGCAAGATCCTTTGGCTTATCTGGAACGCATTCGTCTGGGGATGAGAGAAGGGAATACTTCGCTGGTGACGAATCTCGCAAGCCAAATGCCTGTTGAATACCAGACCATTTCTAACGCGCTGATAAGCCTGCAAAACGACCCGAATACGGTGCTGTCGTTTGCCCGTACCGTTGGCGCGACTGACTTCACTCGTCAGGCGGCGGCGGTCGCGTTTACGCGTGTCGCACGTGATGACGTAGAAAACGCCCGCATGATGATCCCATCACTCGCTCAGGCGCAGCAACTTAACGACGCTCAGGCGCAAGAGCTCAGAGACACCGTGGCCTGGCGTTTAATGGGAAATGATGTCACGACAGACCAGGCTGCCTGGCGCGACGACGCGATCATGCGTTCGGAGTCGACAAGTCTGGTGGAACGGCGTGTGCGTATGGCGTTAGGAAATGGAGATCGTACCGGCCTGAATACCTGGCTTGCGCGTTTGCCAATGGAAGCCAAAGAGAAAGATGAATGGCGTTACTGGCAGGCGGATTTGTTGCTTGAACGTGGCCGTGATGACGAAGCCAAAGAGATCCTCCGCTCGCTGATGCAACAACGTGGATTCTATCCGATGGTAGCCGCTCAGCGTTTAGGGGAAGAGTATCCGTTGCGTGTCGACAAAGCGGTTGCGGTGAATCCGGCATTGGTACAGGGGCCAGAAATGGCGCGGGTTCGCGAGCTGATGTACTGGAATCTGGATAACACGGCCCGTAGCGAATGGGCGAATTTGATCACCAGTCGCAGCAAACCTGAGCAGGAAGGGTTAGCGCGTTACGCGTTTGATCAAAACTGGTGGGATCTCAGCGTGCAGGCGACGATCGCCGGCAAGCTTTGGGATCATCTGGAAGAACGCTTCCCGCTGGCTTACAAAGATATTTTCTCCCGCTATGTGAGTGGCAAAGATATCTCCCAAAGCTATGCCATGGCGATTGCACGTCAGGAGAGCGCCTGGAACCCGAAAGTTCGATCGCCAGTGGGTGCCAGCGGGTTAATGCAAATCATGCCGGGAACCGCAACGCATACCGTGAAGATGTTTAATATTCCGGGCTACACCAGCACTAATCAGCTCTTAGATCCGGAAACCAACATCAATATTGGTACCAGTTACTTGCAGTACGTTTCTCAGCAATTTGAAAATAACCGTATTTTCGCTTCTGCTGCATATAACGCGGGGCCTGGACGAGTCAGAACCTGGCTGGGTAATAGCGCGGGACGCATTGATGCAGTGGCGTTTGTCGAGAGTATTCCTTTCTCGGAAACGCGCGGATATGTGAAAAACGTGCTGGCTTATGACGCGTACTACAAATACTTTATGGGTAAATCAGCACCGCTGCTGACCGATGCAGAGTGGCAACGCCGTTATTGATTTTGAGGGGTCTATGATATGCTCCGTACTAGTTGAATAGTATGGCGGCATATCATGACTCAGCACTCTCAATACTCGGCCGAGCACGCCGAGCAAAGCAATCAAGAGTGGCTCCGCTTTGTGGAGTTGCTCCAGCAATCCTTCGATAAACAGCTGCACATGCCGCTGTTAATGTTGTTGCTGACACCAGACGAACGTACCGCCCTCGGGACTCGTGTCCGAATCGTTGAAGAATTATTACGTGGTGAGATGAGCCAGCGTGAACTTAAAAATGAATTGGGTGCGGGGATTGCGACGATCACGCGTGGGTCAAATAGTCTGAAATCTGCTCCCCCAGCATTACGTGCCTGGCTGGAGCAAGAGTTGTTAAGCGGCAAAAACTAAAGATAAACGTCGTTATGGAATGGACTGAGCGCCAAAATAATCGCCTGGTGGTAAACGCTACTGCGTGTCAGCTTCCCGGCGGTGAACACTCCAATCGCACCCTCTTTGCGGCCAATTTCATCAATACCGGTGTAGGCCGACATTACGGGGCCTAATGCTTCCCCTGCACGTACTTTTTCCAGGATGATCGCTGGGAGTGGGAGAGTGGCTGAACGGGCTTCGCCGCGCTGACTTTGGTTTTCAATGACTACCCAGCTAAATGTACTGTCATCATCAATTCCTGCTTCAACCGCCACCCAAAAATCTGCTTCTGGCCGAATCTGACGGGCATTCATCACCCGGCATCGTGCGCCAGTTCGCGTTTCATGGTTTCCAAAGGGCTGTTCAGGCACACCGCTATCGACGGAGACAGGTTCAATATGGCAGCATCCCTTACCATAGATGTCGTCGAAAGCCTGGTGAATTGCCTGAATTTTAGCAGGATTGGTTGTCGAGCAGACGACATGGTACATAATCAGTGAAACTCTTAAGAAATTGTTGCCGCAGTATAACGGAAAAAACGCATGTTACAGGTATACCTTGTTCGCCACGGCGAAACGCAGTGGAATGCAGAACGTCGCATTCAGGGCCAGTCAGACAGTGCGCTGACTGAAAAAGGGGTACGTCAGGCCGAGCAGGTGGCTGAGCGTGTCAAAACGTTAGGCATTACGCACGTGATTTCCAGCGATTTGGGGCGTACCCGCCACACCGCTGAAATCATCGCGCGGGCATGTGGCGTAGATGTGACGCTGGATGCGCGTCTGCGTGAGCTGGATATGGGCGTGTTAGAACGCCGTAATCTGGACACGTTAAACGATGAAGAGGAAGGCTGGCGTCGCCAGTTGGTGAACGGCACCGCTGATGGACGCATCCCTGAAGGGGAGAGCATGCTGGAAATGAGCGAGCGTATGCACGCGGCGCTGAATGCTTGCCTGGATTTACCGTCTGGAAGCCGCCCATTACTGGTGAGTCACGGTATGGCTTTAGGCTGCCTGGTGAGTACGATTCTGGGATTACCGGCCTGGGCTGAACGTCGCTTACGTTTAAGAAACTGTTCGATTTCTCGTGTGGATCACCAGCAAAGCCCGTGGTTAGCTTCTGGCTGGGTGGTTGAAACGGCAGGAGACATCTCGCATCTGGACGCCCCTGCGTTAGACGAATTGCAGCGTTAACGACGAACTGGAATCAGGTATTCGCAACGGATTTGCACTGGTCGGTCTTGAACACGCGCTTCTTCGTGCGGGAAGAAGCGTTCAATATCCTGGCCTTTACGACGAGTCAGATTCAGCGATGGCATGCAAGTGCCATAAATCGTCAGGATAAACTCCTGCAAACCTGTGCCCGGACCTTCGTACTCGAACTGCACGTAATCACCGCCTTCCAACCTGACCGGATGAGAGTCTGGTAAGAATCCGCTCGCCATTTCTGGCGTCAATGCAGTGGTATAAAACACTTCTTGTTCGTCATCTTTCTCAATGCTTGGGCGCGGCTCATGCAAGCCGTACAACACCCGTGGCAAAGTCGGTGAGTTGCCAAGGAATTGTGTCCAGAACTGGATACGCATTTCATTACGGAAATCAGAGATTTGCTCAAGCGTACAGCTGTAACTTTGTGTGACACCGACCAGATGGGTTTCTGGCAGGGTGATAAATTGTGCTTGCGGAAGCGTAAACGCATCTAAACGCAGCGGCGGACGCATACCAAACGCGCTCCAGTCTGGGGACCGGCGATACAGTGCAGGTGTTTGAGCAAACTGCTTTTTAAAGGCACGAGTAAAGGTTTGTTGCGAGTCAAAACGATACTGCAAGGCAATATCAAGAATAGGTCGCGCCGTCAGACGCAGCGCCACAGCAGATTTTGAAAGCCGGCGAGCCCGGATGTATGCACCAATGGCGTGACCGGTTACCTCTTTAAACATCCGTTGTAGATGCCACTTGGAATAACCAGCTTTAGCCGCCACATTATCCAGTGACAGAGGCTGATCCAAATGGCCTTCTAGCCAGGTTAATAGATCGCGAATGATCCCTGCCTGATCCATATAATATCCTCATCCTGACACGGTGAGTGCCGTTAATGTCGGCGATGATAGCACTTTTTGTAGTTCTGACATTCAGAGTTTTTTTTAACAAGACGTGCCAAAATCAGTTACTCATTCCGACAATTTTATTAATAACGTGATATTAAACGATTTTTTAGCACGAAGAGTTAATAGTCCCTAAGGGTAATCTTAACCAATGGTAACAATATGAAATATAAAGTTTTAGCTGCGCTAAGTTCATTACTGCTTGTTTCGCTGTGCGCCAAAGCCGAACAAATCGGTTCAGTGGACACCGTTTTTAAGATGGTTGGCCCAGACCACAAAATTGTTGTCGAAGCGTTTGATGATCCGGATGTAAAGAACGTGACGTGCTATGTCAGCCGCGCAAAAACCGGTGGCATTAAAGGCGGGTTGGGTCTTGCGGAAGACACCTCTGATGCGGCTATCTCCTGCCAGCAAATTGGACCGGTTGAGTTAAGTGAGAAGATTAAAGCCGGGAAAGCACAGGGTGATGTGGTGTTCCAGAAACGGACTTCTTTGGTCTTCAAAAAGCTTCAGGTCGTGCGTTTTTATGATGCGAAACGTAACACCCTGGCCTATCTGGCTTATTCAGACAAAGTGGTCGAAGGCTCGCCTAAAAATGCGGTAAGCGCCGTGCCAATTATGCCGTGGAAATAACAGGGAGTATGTGATGAGCCAGGCCACTATCTGGTTGGTTGAAGATGAAGCCACTATTGCTGATACGTTGATCTATACGTTGCAGCAAGAAGGGTTCACCGTTCGCGCCTTTGATCGCGGTTTGCCTGTGCTGGATGCGGCGCGCGAAGAACGTCCAGATCTGGCTATTCTGGATGTCGGCTTGCCAGATATTAATGGCTTCGAGCTTTGTCGCCGCTTACTCACTGATTATCCAGAACTTCCGTTGCTGTTTCTTACGGCGCGCAGCGAAGAGGTCGATCGCTTGATCGGCCTTGAGATCGGCGCAGATGATTATATCGCGAAGCCGTTTTCACCTCGTGAAGTGTGCGCGCGGGTTCGCACCGTGCTGCGTCGTTTGCAAAAACAACGGCAAGGCCTGGTGGGAAGTGTGCAACGGATTGGTCTGTTTGAATTTAATGAGATGGCGGCGCAAATATCCTGGTGCCAACAGCCTTTGCTGCTTACGCGCTATGAGTATTTGTTACTGAAGACTTTTTTGCAGTGGCCAGGACGGGTATTTTCCCGCCAAAAGCTGATGGATTTGGTGTGGAGTTCAGCCGAAGAGAGTTTTGATCGAACGGTGGATACTCACATCAAAACCTTGCGTGCCAAACTGCGGGCGATCAACCCTGATCTGTCACCGATCAACACCCACCGTGGCTTAGGCTACAGCCTTGGAGTGAGTTAATGCGCATCGGAATGCGTCTGTTGCTGGGCTATTTTTTGATAGTGGCGATTGCGGCCTGGTTTGTTCTCTCCATTTTTTTGCAAGAGGTGAAACCCGGCGTGCGACGCGCAACGGAAGGCACCTTAATTGATACCGCAACATTACTTGCCGAATTTGCCAGAGCCGACATGCTGGCGGGCAATGCGCAAAGTGGGCAGCTTGCACAGGCATTTTCGCGACTCAATCAGCATCGTTTCCAGGCCAATATCAGCGGCATTACCAAGTCAAAAAATGAATACCGTGTCTATCTGACCGATGCAAAAGGCATCGTCTTGTTTGATTCCAGCGGCAATGCGACAGGCCAGGACTACTCGCGCTGGAACGATGTGTGGCTCACGCTTCACGGCAAATACGGTGCACGGAGTACGCCGATTAACGCAAACAATCCTGAAAGCACCGTGATGTATGTGGCCGCTCCCGTGCGCGACGGACAAAACATTATAGGTGTACTGAGCGTCGGTAAACCTAATAGCGCAATGGAGCCGGTGATCCGTCGCAGCGAGCGACGTATTTTGTGGGCGGGCGTCGCGCTGTTGGGCATCGCATTGATGATAGGTTTCGGCTTTGTGCTGTGGATTAACCGGGCTATCGGCAAGCTGGTTCGCTATGCGGATTCGGTCACAACGGAGCATCCTTTGCCGCTGCCTGAACCGGCCAGTAGTGAACTACGCCGCCTGGCGTTAGCACTGGAAAGCATGCGGCTGAAACTCGAAGGGAAAAGCTACATCGAGCAGTACGTTCATGCGTTGACTCATGAGCTGAAAAGCCCGATGGCCGCGATTCGTGGTGCGGCAGAAATTCTGCGTGAAGGCCCTCCGCCAGAGATAGTGGAGAAATTCTCCGCCAACATTCTTCAGCAAAACCTGCGCATGCAGCAACTAGTCGATAATTTGTTACGCCAGGCTAAGTTAGAAAGCCGTGTGGAAATCACCACCCAGACCATCAATCTGCGTGCACTGTTCGCCACGTTATGTGATAGCCGCGAAGTCGTTGCCAGCAGTAAACAGATAGCGTTACGCATCGATGAAAATATCCCAACCGGCATTTCCGTTGAAGGCGATGCAGCACTGTTGGAACAATCGGTCGGGAATTTGCTGGATAACGCCCTCGATTTTACCCCTCCAGGCGGTGAGATTGTGTTGAGCGTTGAGCAACAGACTGGGCAGACCATCATTGTGGTTTCAGATAACGGAAGTGGCATCCCGGACTACGCGCAAGGTCGTTTATTCGAGCGCTTTTACTCATTACCGCGCAGTAATGGCCAGAAAAGCAGTGGCTTAGGGCTGGCGTTTGTCCAGGAAGTTGCACGTTTGCATCGTGGGACCATTACTTTGGAAAATCGCCCCGAAGGGGGTGCGCAAGCAAGGCTTGCCCTGCCGGGAAAATAATTTCACCACTTCACCGTCCCTTCACATAACTTCATTTAGCCCCCACATACGCTCGCTATCCTCGCCACATCAAAAATGGAGGGGATTATGTTGAAATCTGCGTTGTTCTGGAAAGTGATGACTCTGTTGGGTTGTATGGTGGTGCTGTTGATTCCGTTAAGTATGCTGAATTCGCTGATTAATGAACGCAGCAGTTACCGGGATGATGTTGAGCAGTCGCTGCGTCAAAGTGCCAGCGGGCCGCAAACCCTGACTGGCCCGCTTATCGCCATTCCGGTAACGGAGCTGACCACCGTTATGGAAGAGAATAAAGAGGTGAAAAAAGAGCGCCGCTTCATTCGTTATTACCTGCCGGAAAGCTTGAATATCGTGGGAAAGCAGAGCGTTGAACCGCGTCATATCGGTATCTATGAGGGGCAAATCTGGCGTACGGCAGTCACCGTGGATGCCACGTTTAATCGCCATCTGCTTAATCGCGATACCGATGACAATACTCAGTTTGGCACGCCATATGTGGTGCTGGCGGTAGGGGATTCTCGTGGCATCGGGAAAGTGGGGGAGCTGAATATCAACGGTAAATCCTATCCCATTGAACCCGGCAGTAATCTGCCAGGCGTTGAACAGGGGCTGCATGCCATTCTCCCCATTGAACGACTACAGGATGAGAAGCTGACGCTTCGTTTTAATCTGGATTTGATGGGAACGAAACAGCTCGCTGTCGTGCCGATTGGACGTAACAGCCAGTTCAGCTTAACCAGTAACTGGCCGCATCCTAATTTTATGGGCGATTTTCTGCCGCAGCAGCGCTCCGTGGCGGAAAATGGCTTTACCGCCAACTGGCAAAGTACCTGGTTTGCCAACAATCTCAATGCCAGTTTTAGTGATGCCCAGCTTATTGATGTGAATCGGCTGCCGGCATTTAGCGTCACGGTGGCGAACCCTGTCGATCAGTATCAACTGACCGACCGCGCCGTAAAATACGCCATCTTGCTGATTGGTCTGACGTTTATGAGCTTCTTCTTGATGGAAACTCTGACCGGTAGACGTGTTCACCCGATGCAATATTTGTTGGTCGGGCTGTCGCTGGTGATGTTTTATCTCGTTCTGCTGGCGGTGGCAGAACACATTGGTTTTAACAGCGCATGGCTGTTGGCGAGTCTGGTCTGTGCCGGGATTAACGGTTTCTATCTGAAAGCGGTGCTGCAAAGTTGGAAAGCGAGTGTGGTGTTTACGGCGGGATTGTTAATGCTGGATGCCGTGCTGTGGCAGCTCCTTCAATCGGAAGATAGCGCTTTACTGCTGGGAACGGGGGTTCTTTTTGCCTCGCTATCAGCCGTCATGCTGCTGACCCGAAATATCGACTGGTATCGTATGGGCAACAAAGAGCAGACACCAACAGTAGATGACAGGCAGCAAGATTCAGATCGCTTCAGGCTGTGGAAATAGAAATTTAGCTGGGGCAAAAGAAAAGGGCGGATTAAAAATCCGCCCTTTCAAATCATATTTGATTACAGGTTTACTCCTGTAAATCGCCGCAGAAGCGATAACCTTCGCCGTGGATCGTGGCGATGATTTCAGGTGTATCCGGGGTCGACTCGAAGTGCTTACGAATGCGACGAATAGTGACGTCAACGGTGCGGTCGTGTGGTTTCAGCTCACGGCCTGTCATCTTTTTCAGCAATTCAGCACGAGACTGAATTTTCCCAGGGTTTTCACAGAAGTGCAGCATCGCGCGGAATTCGCTACGCGGCAACTTATACTGCTCGCCATTTGGGCTAACCAATGAACGGCTGTTGATATCCAGTTCCCAACCATTGAACTTGTAGCTTTCAACGGAACGACGTTCTTCGCTGATAGCACCCAGGTTCATAGTACGAGACAACAAGTTACGCGCACGGATGGTTAATTCACGTGGGTTGAATGGCTTAGTGATGTAATCATCTGCGCCGATTTCAAGGCCAAGAATTTTATCCACTTCATTGTCGCGGCCAGTCAGGAACATCAATGCGACGTTGGCTTGCTCACGTAATTCACGTGCCAGCAGCAGGCCATTTTTGCCTGGTAAGTTAATATCCATAATGACCAGGTTGATGTCATTATCGGAAAGAATCTGATGCATTTCGGCGCCATCTGTCGCTTCAAAAACATCATAACCTTCAGCTTCAAAAATGCTCTTTAACGTATTGCGTGTTACTAATTCGTCTTCGACGATAAGAATGTGCGGGGTCTGCATGTTTGCTACCTAAAATTGCCAACTAAATCAAAACAGGAAGTACAAAAGTCCCTGACCTGCCTAATACATGCCA
>Ga0105244_10003988_pt1 | contig 10332 bp, 9 predicted proteins | sample KBSM44metaG_FD_80423 | JGI IMG/M metagenome (GOLD analysis project Ga0105244, IMG submission 80423) | Miscanthus rhizosphere microbial communities from Kellogg Biological Station, Michigan, USA - KBS M4-4 metaG | ecosystem: Host-associated > Plants > Roots > Rhizosphere > Soil | place: Michigan...
ACGTGGCGTGGTGAGCGAGCCTTCGGGAAGATTTTCGGCGATCCATGTGCCGCTTCCAGTACGCGCTGTAACGTAACCCTGCGCGATCAAATGTTCATACACATTCAACACCGTATTGCGTGACACCGACAACTCGCGTGCTAAATCACGCGTGGCAGGCAATCGGGTGGCGCGTGGAAAAATCCCGTCCGCGATAGCCCTTTGCATACAGCTCAGCAAACGCTGCTGCAAAGTCCCTTCCTGCATAAATTGCAGACGTTCTAATACATGATCGGCGTACAAACTTCGCAATTGGCTCCCTCCTTTTTACTGAAAGTGGCTCTGGCATCATAACTCAGCTCGGGCATAAATAAGCGTGTTTGTCGTGATTTGTAAAGACGCTTATTGCTAAGGAAAGATTATGGAAGGTAAAAACAGCCAGTTGCAGCAACGTAAAGATGACGCCCTGCCACGCGGCACCGGCAATCTGTGTCAGTGGTATGTGGATCACGCTGAGAACGCAACGCTGCGCGATGTTGAAGGTAACAGTTGGATCGATTTCGCTGGCGGTATCGCGGTGCTGAACACCGGTCATCGCCATCCGCGTATCGTGCAGGCAATGACTGAACAGTTAGCGAAATTTACCCATACCGCATTTCAGGTTACGCCTTATGAAAGCTATGTGGCGCTGGCCGAACGCCTTAATCGTATCGTGCCCATTGCCGGCAAAGTGAAAACCGCGTTCTTCTCCACCGGCGCTGAAGCAGTAGAAAATGCCGTGAAAGTGGCACGAGCCGCTACGCGTCGTCACGGCATCATCACCTTCGGCAATGCTTTCCATGGTCGTACCTTCATGACCATGGCAATGACCGGCAAAGTGGCACCCTATAAACGCGACTTCGGGCCCATGCCCGCGTCGGTATGGCATGCGCGCTATCCCAACAGCGTCACGGGCATCAGCATCGATGATGCGCTGGCAAGCTTACAGGACATCTTCACGCAGGACATCGCACCGCAGGATATTGCCGCTATCGTGCTGGAGCCGATTCAGGGTGAAGGCGGATTCCACGTTGCGCCCCCCGAGTTCATGAACCGTCTGCGTGCGCTGGCCGATGAACACGGCATTCTGCTGATTGCCGACGAAGTACAAACCGGCTTTGCCCGCACCGGCAAGTTGTTTGCGATGGATCACTATGCGGTTAAACCGGATCTTATCACCATGGCGAAAAGCCTCGCGGGCGGCATGCCCTTATCGGCAGTCAGCGGCCGCGCCGACATTATGGATGCACCAGGTCCTGGCGGCTTGGGCGGTACTTACGCCGGTAACCCGCTGGCGATTGCCTCGGCGCACGCGGTACTTGACGTGATCGCCGACGAGAAGCTGTGTGAACGGTCTGAGCAGCTGGGCGCACAGTTGACGGCGTTCCTGCACAGCGCGCGCGCTCAGTGTTCATCCATCACCGATATTCGTGGTCTTGGCTCAATGATTGCGGTGGAGTTTGCCAGCCCGCAAATGGCGCAAACCATCCAGCAACAGGCGATGGCGCTTGGGCTGCTGCTGCTCACCTGCGGGCCACAAGGCAACGTCATCCGCTTCCTTTATCCGCTCACCATTCCTGATGCGCAGTTCGGCCAGGCGCTGGATATCCTCAGTAGCGTGCTGCGTCAACACGTCGATTCGTAGGCTTTTGCCAATCTACCCAGCTCGTACCAAGGGCTGGGCTTCTCACCTGTTGTAACCCGGCTGCGCCTCGCGCTGTCTGAGAGACGCTTTGGAGAAATATTGATGAGTTCACAGAAAGCCGATGTCCTGGCGCAAGGCCTGAAGCCGCGCCATGTGCGGATGTTATCGATTGGTGGCGTTATCGGTGCCGGATTGTTTGTCGGCTCAGGTCATGCGATCGCCGAAGCCGGTCCTGCGGTGCTGCTGGCCTACATTGCTGCCGGCGCGCTGGTCGTATTGATTATGCGCATGTTAGCGGAAATGGCGGTGGCATCGCCCGATTCTGGATCCTTCTCGACGTATGCCGATAAATCGCTTGGCCGTTGGGCTGGATTCACGATCGGCTGGCTTTACTGGTGGTTTTGGGTGCTGGTGATCCCGCTGGAAGCGAACGCCGCGGGCACCATTTTGCACTCGTGGTTTCCGCAAGTCGCCGTCTGGGAATACACGCTGGCAATCACCACGTTCCTCACCATTAGCAACCTGTTTAGTGTGAAGAACTACGGCGAGTTTGAATTCTGGTTCGCGTTATTAAAGGTGGTCGCGATTGTGGCGTTTCTCTGCGCGGGCAGTCTGGCAATATTTGGTTTGATGCCGGGCAGCAGCACCCAAGGCATTTCACATCTGTATGATAAAGGCTTTATGCCAAATGGCATCAGCGCGGTGCTGGCTGCGATCCTCACCACCATGTTCTCGTTTATGGGTACAGAGATTGTCACCATTGCCGCTGCGGAATCACGCGAGCCGAAGAAACAAATCACGCAGGCCACTAACTCGGTGATCTGGCGCATCGCGCTGTTCTATCTGCTGTCGATTTTCATCGTGGTAGCATTGGTACCGTGGAATACCCCGTCGCTGATGAAAGCGGGTTCTTACCAGACGGCGATGCAGATGATGAACGTGCCGTACGCGAAGCAGATTGTTGATGTGGTGGTATTAATTGCGGTGTGTAGCTGTCTCAACTCGGCACTTTATACCGCATCACGCATGATGTATTCGCTGTCACGTCGTGAGGATGCACCGGCCATCGCGTCGCGCACCACGCGCAGCGGCACGCCGTGGGTGGCGGTATTGCTTTCAACGGCGGCGGCCTTCCTCGCGGTAATCGCCAACTATCTGGCGCCAAGCGCGGTGTTTGAGTTTCTGCTGGCGAGTTCCGGTGCGATTGCGTTGCTGGTGTATTTGGTGATCGCCGCATCCCATTTGGTGCTGCGCAAGAAGCGCGAAGCGCGCGGCGAAACCCTCAGCTATCGCATGTGGCTGTTCCCGGGCCTGACATGGGCGACGATGGTGTTCATTGTTGGCGTGTTAATTGCCATGCTGTTTAACCAACAACACCGTCCAGAGATTATCGCCACCGGCCTGTTGACGCTGGCTGTGGTTGCCGCCAGCCGCATTGTGCAACGCAAACGCGTCGCGCGTAAAAACGAGCAGATGGTGGCGTTACGTTCGTAGCAGATGCATTCCGGGCAAGGATGCCGCGGAACTTAATCGTACTGTACGTCGATGCTGATCGCCTCTTCCAGCACGTTAAGGTTAATGGCGCATTTGCGCCACACCGGCAGACCGTTGGTCATATTGTTATCCACGAAGTATTGCTGAAACGCTTTCAGCGCCTCCGAGAGATCGCCAATGGCGCGCGCATCGGGTTCAAACCAATCCGGTTCACCGTTTTCATCGATGTAATCGAACTGAAACTGCCCGCCATCATCGTCCGCAAACAATTCGGCCTGGACGATCAATTCCCGCGCACCTTCTGGCCCACAGCTAAAGATAATCTGGCCGATACGGCGATAAAGGTCTTCGTATTGCATAGGTGTTGGGTTCCTCAATTAAATAAATGACGCGCAATAAATTGCGCAGCCACAAGATGAATGCACATTTCCGTAGCGGCGCGATTCATCGCGCAATAAATTGCGCCGCTACAAGATGAATGCACGTTCCCGTGGCGGCACGATTCATCGCGCAATAAATTGCGCCGCTACAAGATGAATGCACGTTCCCGTAGCGGCGCGATTCATCGCGCAGTAAATTGCGCAGCCACAAGATGAATGCACGTTCCCGTGGCGGCACGATTCATCGCGCAATGATTTGCGCAGCCACAAGATGAATGCACGTTCCCGTAGCGGCGCGATTCATCGCGCAATAATTTGCGCCGCTACAAGATGTATGCACGTTCCCATAGCGGCGCGATTCATCGCGCAATGAATGATACGAATATTGACTTTAGTTCGCATGATAAGAGAATGAGGCTCTTCGAACAGAAAGTTGCAAGAAAGGGAGTTTATCATAGCCTGTTCACATCGTTTTACCCGGGTCAAAAACGTCAGGAAATCCGCTGCGTTGATGGCTATGGCCGTCGCCCTCTCACTCGTCAGTTGCTCCTCGCCGCCGCCAAAATCGCTGGTGACGCCGATGCCGCCGGTAACGAAACCACCAATGCCCACTAAACCGACGCTGAGCAAAGAACCGGTGCGCGGCGTGTGGCTGACGACGGTTTCGCGCCTCGATTGGCCGCCAATCAATTCAGTGAATGCCAGCCCGGCAACCCGCATCCATCAACAGCAACAAGCGTTGACTGATAAGCTGGATAATTTGCAACGTCTCGGTATCAACACCGTTTTTTTCCAGGTGAAGCCCGATGGCACCGCGCTGTGGCGTTCAAGCATCCTACCGTGGTCAGATATGATGACCGGTAAAATCGGTCAGGATCCCGGCTACGATCCGCTGAAATTTATGCTGGATGAGGCACACAAGCGCGGCATGAAAGTGCATGCGTGGTTCAATCCCTATCGCGTATCGACCAACGTCAAACCTTCCACGATTAACGCGTTGAATAACACGTTAGCGCTGCAACCGGCCAGCGTGTTTGTACTGCATCGCGATTGGATTCGCACTGCCAGCGATCGCTTCGTGCTCGATCCCGGCATTCCTGCTGCGCGTGACTGGATCACTAGCATCGTCGCCGAAGTGGTGTCGCATTATCCGATCGACGGTGTGCAGTTTGATGACTATTTTTATACCGAAACGCCGGGTTCAACCCTCAACGACAACGCCACCTTCCGCCAATATGGCCAGGGCTTTGCCTCGAAAGCCGACTGGCGGCGCAACAATACGCTGCTGTTAATCGAGCAGGTGTCGCGCACTATCAAGCAGCTGAATCCCAACGTTGAATTCGGCGTCAGCCCCGCGGGCGTGTGGCGCAATCGTTCGCATGATGCGGCGGGTTCTGACACGCGCGGTGCAGCTGCCTACGATGAAGCGTATGCCGATACGCGTCGCTGGGTGCAAATGGGCCTGCTTGATTACATCGCGCCGCAGCTTTACTGGCCGTTTGCGCGCCAGGCCGCACGGTACGACGTGTTAGCCAACTGGTGGGCGGAGGTGGTGAAACAAACGCACACGCGGCTCTACATTGGCGTCGCGCTGTATAAAATCGGTGAAGCGTCGAAAAGCGAGCCAGACTGGACGGTCAATGGCGGCGTGCCGGAGCTTAAAAAGCAGCTCGATCTTAATGAGTCGCTACCGCAAATTAACGGCACCATTTTGTTCCGCGAGAATTACCTTAATCAGCCGCAAACCCAGGACGCGGTGAATTATTTGCGCAGCCGTTGGGGCGATTAGATTTTCCTGCGCATCAGTTAAAAAGGTGAGATGAATGTTAATTGATGCGCCAGGAAAGGATTTATCAAGCAGAGCAACATGGCATTTATCTAATTAAACCGATGTTTTTTATGATAGATCACGCCACATTTCGTTTCACTGGTGATTACTAATCGTCTGTTGCTATCTTCACACTCTTGCAAAACTGCGTGTAATGCAGCCATATCTGGGATGTGTATATCATCGTTTTGATAAGTTGCGTTTTTAATTTCAAACTCGCCAATTAGCATTTTAAGCCTGAACATGAGAGCACTATTACGTATGAATAGATTCAGACTCGGTGAAATCCAATACGTTAACTCAACAATATCGTTAATTTTCATCTCAAGACTCGAGACGATCTCAGCCATATCGTTAACATCCGCATCTTTCCAGATAGGCTCATTATGTGCAACCCGGTTTCTTAACATGCGGATCGTTTCGATTCGGCGCCTGATAATATCACGTTGTTGAAATTGCTTATTTTTACCAGTAACGTTCGGCAACTTTTTAAAAGCAGTGAGAAATGCTTTAGGCCACAAGAAGCCTTTCGTTGCATCACCATCATAAAAACTTTTATCTTAGATATATTCCCACACACTAAAGTCAGTTTGCGAGATGATTTGATCTAGCGTGGCTACAGCCGCAGTATCCTCACCGAGTTTTTTCTTCAATAGCTTTTGTGCGCTTTTTTTAGCTTTTGCCAATCCGCTCTCAAAATCTTTAACCTGCGCCGCTTTGATCATCGGATACGAACCATTAGCTAATGGCTCGGCATTTTCATCTTCTATTAAATTAAAAGGTACAGCCTCGAACCAATGCTGATTTGGGCCCGCAACGATACAGTTTTTACCTGCTTCATTAATAGTATTACGTAACGCAACCTCAACCAGTTGCAACAGACTATTCAATGCCCCAGATAATTCAAGATTCCAGCTATAAAGGCCAAAAAGCTCAGCTTTATTAGAAACTCCGAAAGCTGAGTTATAGCTGGCTAATCTGGCTGGTGAGATCAACCTGACCATATCAGTAAAGTCAAAATTTTTCGGCATTATATAAATTCTCATATCCCTTGATGCCGATTTTTATACTACAAATAATGGGTCCATTCGATTGCAATTTTCGGGCTGTACGAATAGAATTCTCCCCGTAGCTAGTCTGACGTTCTTCTCCCGACATGTGCGGTGCCAGATCTAAGACAACAAGCGCAAGAATCAATGCCCCAGCTCTGCTGGGGCTTCTTATTTCTACCGTCTGTTAATCTGTTCCACTCCCGCCAGCAACTCCTCACTTTGCATCAGTGAAAAAAATGACTCCAGCTCACGCAGCATCATAGAAGCGGCAATCGAAAGTTGCCGCTGCGGCGCAACGCACAGCGACAGCGTAAACGGCTTTAGCACGGTGTCGATCAGCGGGATAAATTTCAGTTCGCCACGTCTATACTCATCCACAATATCCAGCCAGCACATCAAGCTAATTCCTACGTCATCGCGCACCAGCGAGCGCAGCATATGAATATTATTGGTACGCGCCACCTCATTGATCTTAATCCCCGAACTGTTTATCAGTGCTTCAAGCGGGTCGGCAAGCATCAAGGGGGCAGCGGGCACGATAAACGGCCACGATTCGCAGTGGCTAAAACGAATGGATTCCAGATTGGCCAGCGGATGCTGGCTGCTCACCACAATGCCGAGACGCAGATCGGCAAACGACTTCACCAGCAGTTCGCGGGAGCTTTGGGGGTTGAGCATGATGCCGAAGTCCGCATCGCCCGACGCCAATGCGTTGGCGATATGGATGTTACTCATGGTGGTCAAGGTGAAGGAGATGCCCGGATATTCAGCGCGAATACGTTGCAATATCGACGAGAAGAATCCGCGGTTAATGGCATCAATGGTGGCGATATGCACGTGGCCATGGCGGAGGCCGCGCAGATCGTCCAGTTGCGTACAGACGCGGCCAAAGTCGCGCTGCCAGTTTTTTGCGGCATTCAGCAAGATCTCGCCGGCGGCAGTCATACGTAATCCTGATGGATGGCGCTCAAACAGCGGCATATCCAATTGCTCCTCGACCCGCAAAATCTGCCGGTCGATCGACGATGCGGAGACATGTAGCACCTCAGAAGCCTTGCGCAGCGAACCCTGGCGGGCCACTTCAGTGAAATAGAGTAGAAATCGGGAGAAGGCGAACATAAGGGGTGCTCTCTTTTTTGCAACGCATCATGCGAATTAAACAGATGGACGCTTACACATGAGCAAAATAATAATCGCTGCCATGATAAAAACAAGGGTTTACGCGGCCTTGTCGCTGCTGATATCCCTGTTCAGGCAGACAGATGATGAAATCTACCGAACTCGCCGTCACCGTCATCGCAAAGCAGTTCAACGGTGCAGGCAATGTGTTACTCACGCTGGCGAGACGCCGCGACCAACCGCTCCCCGACTTTACGCCCGGCGCGCATATCGATGTGCTTATTCCCGACTGCGGTAAACGCCAGTATTCGCTTTGTTCAGCGCCGGATAATGCCGATGGTTACCAAATCTGCGTGCGTCTTGATGCGCGATCAACCGGCGGATCCCGCTGGCTACATCAGCAGTTGGCTTTGGGCGATGCCTTACACATCTCTGCACCGCGCAACCACTTCCCGCTGCCGCAGGCACCGCGAACGCTGCTGTTTGCCGCAGGGATTGGCTTAACGCCGCTGTTGATAATGGCCGAAGCGCTGGCGGCACGTCAGGCGGATTTCACCCTGCACATCTACCTGAAGCGCGCCGACGAACTGGCTTTCAGCGAACGCCTAAGCAGACTTGGCGATCACGCCATCATTCATTTCAGCAGCGAAGGCGACAGCCTGCGCCAGCATGTTCCCGACGATCTCACTCAGCCACAAAACAGCGTGTTAATGTCCTGCGGCCCGGCGGGCTTTATGGATCATCTGCAGCAATTGGCATTGCAGCACGGCTGGCAGGCCGATCAGTTGCACAGTGAACGCTTCAAACCCACCACAGCGCTGATTGCTGGCGGTGCATTTGCAGTAGAAATCGCCTCTAGCGGCGCACGCTTTACCGTGGGCGCGGAACAAAGTATTGCCGAGGTGCTGGAAGATGCAGGAATTGACATCGAACTCTCGTGCGAACAAGGCATGTGCGGTGCCTGCATCACCGGCGTACTGGCGGGCGAACCGGATCATCGTGACGATGTACTAAGCCAGCAAGAGCGCGCGGCCAATGATTGCATTGTGCTGTGCTGCTCGCGCGCCCGCTCCCCGCTGCTGGTTCTGGATCTATGAGCGGCTATCCGGGTGCGACTGGCGCACGTTTACCCCGTTGGCTGCTGCCAGAGAACTGGCCTGTTACCCACAATCAACCACAGCTGGCGACCTTACATTTTCACGCTGCTGGCCTGCAATTCGAACCCGACAACGCAGAATTACCGGCTAATTATCTGCCGCTAAAGGGTGCGCTGGTGCTGCCCGCGTTTATCGAGCCGCATGCACATCTGGATAAAACCTTCACCTTTGAGCGCAGCCCGGCGCAGCAGCCTGGATTGCTGGCGGCAATTACCGCGATGCATCAGGACCGCGCGCACTGGAACGCAGAGGATCTGCAACTGCGCGCCACGCGGGCGCTGCAGTGGGCGGTTGAAGCCGGTGTCGGCTTGCTGCGCACCCATATCGACTGGTTCTCCGTCGATGCACCATTAGCGTGGCAAGTGATTGGCGGTCTGCACCATCCGTTGTGCAGCATTGAGCGCGTGGCACTCGCGCCGCTCAGTTTCTTCGCCGATGCCAGGGATGCGCAGCATATTGCCGCGCAGGTGGCGACCAGCGGTCCCGGCGCACTGCTGGGCGGCTTTATTCACAGCAGCAACTGGGATGCGCAGGCGTTTCAGCATCTGCTGGACGCCGCAGAACAGTGGCAGCTAGATATCGATCTGCATATTGATGAAGAACTTAGCGTCGAAGCGCAGGGATTACGCTGGCTGGCGCGCTATTTGCAGCAGCATCCATTCAGCGGCGCGATTACCTGCAGCCACAGCTGTGCGTTATCGCAGCAGGACGATGCGGAACAGATTCTTGCCGTGCTGGCGCAGTACAACGTCACGCTGATTGCACTGCCGCTCACCAACCTGTTGTTACAGGATGCAGTGCCAGGCCGCACGCCGCGCCTGCGCGGTTTAACGCTGGTGAAAGAGGCGCAGGCGCATGGCATTCCGCTGCTGCTCGGCGCTGACAATGTACAGGATGCGTTCTGCCCGGTTGGCAGCTATGACCCGCTTGATACGCTGTTTAGCGGTTTGTTGAGCCTGCAACTGGGCGCGGCATTTGATGAGGCCTCCGCGCTGATATGCCAACGCCGCGCGCTGCTGGCTAATGATGTCGTGATTTTTCCGGATGCCGATGTGGCGAGTTGGCCGTTGCGTCAACGTCAGCGCTATCGGTTGAAAAAGGGTGTGCGTTATGGAGAAACAACAAATGACGCTTGATGAAGGCGCGGGAAAACCGCTGGCGAAATATGCTGCGTGGCGACGCGCGGGCGATTTCATTTTTCTCTCCGGCATTATTCCGGTGAATCCGCAAACCGCCACCATTGTGCGTGGCTACGACGACATTCCTGCCGCGGCACAGAGACTGCTCGGGCGGAGCGGCGAGTTCTCCACCGACATTAAAGAAGGCCCGATTCTGGCGCAGAGTTGGTACGTGCTGGAGAGCATCCGCACCACCATTGAAAGCGCGGGCGGCCAGATGAGCGACGTGTTCAAGCTGGTGCAGTACTTCCGCAATCTCGATCACTTCCCCCATTACAGCCGGGTGCGTAAGCAATTTTTCCCCGCTGAGCCGCCGGTTTCAACCGTGGTGCAGGTGAGCGAAATGTTGCCGAGTCCGGACGTCTTAATTGAAGTTGAAGCCACGGCGTGGTTGCCGCAATAACACGAGGAGTTGAAATGTTGCATGGTTATATTCCGGCAAACCGCTTTTTGCCGTACCT
>Ga0105244_10003990_pt1 | contig 10328 bp, 11 predicted proteins | sample KBSM44metaG_FD_80423 | JGI IMG/M metagenome (GOLD analysis project Ga0105244, IMG submission 80423) | Miscanthus rhizosphere microbial communities from Kellogg Biological Station, Michigan, USA - KBS M4-4 metaG | ecosystem: Host-associated > Plants > Roots > Rhizosphere > Soil | place...
CCCGCGATGGCTATAATGACGCCCCATTGCCGGTATAGCTCAGCTGGTAGAGCAACTGACTTGTAATCAGTAGGTCCCGGGTTCGATTCCTGGTGCCGGCACCATATAAGGTTTCAGAGAAGGCTTTCAAAATCTCTGAAACCCCCGAAAAACCCGCCTTCTGGCGGGTTTTTTCGTTTTGGCGCTTTGTCTTGGTCATACCCTTGCTCATTTGCTGAAAACCCTACCTGATCACACTGCTCCTATCACCGCGCTTCGCCGAGCAGCGCTCGTCCTTCGCTTGAAATCGCCAAGTCGGATGATAGCCTCCTTCGATCTGCCCTAAGTCAGCACATCAGCGCAGCAGGAGACGGACCTCATGAGCAAAGCCCTACTCAAAGCCGCAGCCTCCGGCCAAACCCCTCAACTACAAACCCTACTGGCCAATGGCACCCACATCGACTTCACCGACAAGGCCACCGGCCGCACCGCCCTAATCGAAGCCGCCATCAAAGGGCACACCGAAGCGGTGAAAGTCCTAATCGAAAACGGCGCAAACCGCGACGCCACCGACGATGTGATGGGTTACACCGCCCTCGGCTGGGCCGCTAGCGAAGGCCATACACCCCTCGTCCACTTTTTGCTGGAAGCCGGTACATCGGTAGATCTGACAACTTCCATAGCCGGTCGAACACCCTTGATGGACGCCGCATCCGGTGGCCATGACATGATCGTGGCCGCATTATTGTCAGCCGGCGCAAAGGTGCACCTGCAAACGGGTGACGGGCGCAATGCACTGTCGATCGCGCAAGAGCGGGGCCATGCATCTGTGGTAGCTCTCTTGCTGGAACACGGAGCGGTGGCACCGGTCATGCCCGAAGAGTCTTACTTACCCTGGCCCAGAGTCTCACCTGACCTGTCGGATATCGATGACACAGACCCAGCCAGCGTATTGCGCGGCTTCCTACTGGCCATGCACCGCTGGGAAACGGGTTGGTATGAATTCAGCAAAAGCCAGACCGACGACAATCCATTGGACTGGTCAGCCATACAAGACAGCCAAAACCGAATCTTCGAACGTTTCTGCACCCCCAAACCGCGCACCTACGGCCGCTTGGGCAGCTTCGGTTTTCCTCCTACTTACGCACCCGAAGACATGCTCATCAGCATCGAGCCCTTGCCTCGCCGCACGCTACTTAGGACCCGCCAAGCGCCCGATGCGCCGTTGCGTTACGAAACGCTATTCAGCCTGGCCAAGAAAGGCGGCGTCTGGCGCGTGGACACGAAGAAGAAGCGCGTGTGGGGTTGGGCGGAAGACTGGGAGACCGGCATTTTATGAGCACCACCGAGCGAACGGACTTGAACCCCATGGACCTGCAAGGCAAAGACCCGCAACTGGACATCCCCTGGCCGTCGATCAAAGGCCGGCAGGCCATATTCATCGAACGGATCGCGCTGACTCGATCAGAAGCCGAGGTGCTGGGAAGCCATGCCGCCCGCGAACTCTATCTGTTCGGTGCCGGTGTGAAGACGGGCGAAGTCCACCCGCAATACGGCGAGTTGGAGCGCATCGAACTTCTGGTCATCGAAAAGCCGGAAAACGGCAAAGAAACCATTGCTCATGCGCTCGCTCAACACGACAGCGCGATGTATCGCCGCGAAGATGCGAGCGATGACTACGCATGCGTCGATATGCTCAAAAAGAAAGACATCCGCTTCCTGCGCAGGTTGCCCAAGTGGAAGGCATCGGACGCCAGCATTCCGCGCCATGACGGGCAGCTTTATCATTTCCTCACACAGGTTTATTTGCCGGAAACGCCAACCACCCGCCAATACCTGACGTTTTCGCAGAGTCTGTTCCTGTTCGTGTGCATCGCCGAACACGACGAGCTTCATGTGCAGATCTTTGCCCAGGACACCTCGCAGCAAACGGCGGAGGACCATTATCGGCTGGAAGCGCAGATGGTGCGTTTCGATCGGCATCGTGACGATATGCACATCGTCTCGGCGATGATCGAAGGCGGCTCCAAGCTTATACAGGCGTACATACTTGAACATCCCGAGGTGAACGGGCAGGCGTTGGCGTTGTTGGCCGAGCATGGCAAGACCAAAGCCATCAGAGACGGTGCGGCCAAGAAAGCGCGTGTGAAGGCTGGCTTAGCCCGTTGAAAGGCAAATCAAAGGTTTTACCGGAATGGCGGGATGCAGACCTTCGCGGCTGAGCGAAGCATCAAACCGCCCCCCTGCGCTTCGATACCGGAGGGACACGTGAACAAAACAGACCGCATTCATTTTGAAGAAACCTTGCAGCAGGTGCTCAAGAAGATCGAGTGCGAGCACCTGGCCATTACCGCAGTCAAACGAGGCCTGAAACTGCGCTTCGAAAAGAAGCTCGTCGCGGAGTTGGATTTTCAGTACTTCACCAAGGCCCACGCCTTCACCCTGCTCGGGCGAGTGGTCGGCGGCCCCCTTCATGAAGCCATGTCGAAGATCGAGGCGCCCTACAGAAGCAACCTGTTCTGTGACGCGGTCCTGTCGTTCACCACCTCGGGCAGGCAGGACAAGAAACCTGGCTTCGACATTTACGGCAAGGTCGACGTCCCCCGCCCTGAGCACGCCAGCGAAACGTGCGAGGCCATTCGGCATGCGCTCGAAACGCATTACATCCCTTGGTTGGTCGGTTGTGTATTGCCTAGCGAACGTACCCTCAGTGATGTCATCGCCTCACCTACCGACTACGCCTACCCGGCCGTATTCATTCATTGCGCGACTACCTGCAACCCGTCGCTGTTGAACGACGCGTTAAGACAGCGGCTGAAATTCTGCAAGAAAATCATCAAGAACAAAGCCTTCGATTTCCCACTGCTGGGCATATCCTGATTGCACGCTCTTCCGTTCAGACGCACTTGAAATCGCCTTTCCGGACTTCCGGTCGCCGCACCCCCTGCCTGCGGCAACCATCCTCAACCTGGCAAATACCTCAATACTTCCAACTCACCGTCGCCATCAAATTCCGCGGCGCCCCGTAATTTGTAGACCCCGCCGACTGATACAACGAAAGCAGATACTTCCGATCCGTCACATTGTTCACGTTCAACCCCAACGTCCAATGCTCGTCCACCTCATAACTCGCCATCACATCCACCAACGCATACGCCTCCTGGCTCACCCGGCTGTTGGTGTCCAGCTCCGTCCCACTCTGCCACTGCACCCGCGTCCCCACCTTGGCCTTGGGCAGCATCGGCAATCGGTACGTCAAACTCCCGCGCAATGAATGGGTAGGGATGTACTTGCGCGCATGGTCCCCGTCGTCGTTCTCGATATCGACATAGGTATACCCACCCGACAGGTCCAACCCCGTCAGCACTTCACCCGACGCCCCCAGCTCCACACCACGGCTCTTGAAGTGGGTGCCGCGGTACAGGTACTGCCCGCCGACGAATTCCCCCGTCAGCTCGGCGACGTTGTCCTGCTCGGTCTTGAACGCCGCCGCCGTCAGCGTCAGGCGCTCGTCCAGCAGCAGGCCCTTCACCCCCACTTCCAGGCTCTTGCCGTCGAGCGGCTCGACCACGCCGCCGCTGGTGCTGCGCACGTATTGCGGTTTGAAGATCTTGGTCCAGCTGGTGTACAGGCTCCACTGCGGGGTCAGGTCGTAGACCAGGCCGGTGTAGGGCGTGACCTTGCCGTGCACGCGGGTGTCGTGGGGCGAGCCGTAGCCTGCGCCGTCGCCGTCGGCGCTGAGCATGCGCGCGCCGGCGATCCAGTGCAGGTCGTCGGCCAGGCTGAAGCGGGCGCCGGCGAACAGGCTCTTTTGCCGGTCGGTGAACAGCTGGGTGTTGATGTCGTCGGTGTAGGTGAAGGGCGGCTGCACGACGTTGCCGGCCAAGACGTCGGCGAGGCTGGCGGAGATGGAGCCGGCCTGGCTGAAGTAGTGGCCGCGCTCGTCGTGGTGGGTGCGGCCGTAGTTGGCACCGACGGTCAGCTCGTGCTCGCGCCCGAGGAACGCGAACGGCCCGGACAGCTTCGCCTCGCCGGTCACCTGGTGCTCCTTGCTGGTGGTGCGGTTGACGTAGGCGTAGACGCTGTCGGCGGTCGCCGGGATGGCATACAGCATCTTGGTGTCGGAATCCTGCTTCATGCCGGTCAGGGTCAGCGTGCTGTTCCAGCCGTTGTCGAACGCGTGGGTCAGCTCGGCGAAGGCCCGCTGGGTGTGCACGTCCCAGTAGGTCCAGGGCTGGCCGACGCTGGAACTGCGGCTGCTGTAGTGGGTGCGGTTGCCGGCGTAGTCGGCGATGGGCAAGGCGCCCCAGGTGCTGCCGTTGGAGTAGCTGTTCTGCTGGGTGAAGCCCACGGTCAGGGTGTCGGCGTCGGTCAGGTCGAAGGCCAGCAGGCCGGCGGCGACGTTGACTTCGTGGCCGTACTGGTCGAGGTAGGAGTTGCCCTTGTCGTGGGAGGTGACGAAGCGGCCGCGCACGTTGCCGCTCTCGGTGAGCGGGCCGGACAGGTCGAGCGCCAGGCGGCGGTTGTCCCACGAGCCGATGCTCGAGTCGACGCGGGCCTGGAAGGTGTCGGTGGGGCGTTTGCGTACCAGGTTGACGGTGGCCGAGGGGTCGCCGGTGCCGCTCATCAGGCCGTTGGCGCCGTGCAGCACGTCGACCTGTTCGAACTCGGTCAGGTCCTGGTCGCCGACCAGCACGCCGCCGGAGAACGGCAGGCTCATGCCGTCGAACTCGAAGTTCTCGATCTTGAAGCCGCGCGAGGTGAAGGCGGTGCGGTCGGTCTCGAACTGCTCGACGGTGACCGAGGGCGCGTTGCGCAGGGCGTCCTTGACGCTGTTGAGCTTGAAGTCGTCGATCTGCTCGCGGGTCACCACGGTGATGGCCTGCGGGGTTTGCTTGTCGGTCAGGCCCAGGCGCGTGGTGCTGGAGGCGGCTTCGCCACGGTAGCTGCGTGCGGGGACGATGCTGCCGCTCAGTTGTTGCTGGATTTGCGTGGGCGCCAGCATGACTTCGTTGCCTGCGCCCGCAGTCTGCGCCGGCACCAAGTACAGGGTGACCGTGTCGGTGCGCGAGAAGTTGTAGCCGCTGCCGCGCAGCAACTGGCCCAGGGCCTCTTCGGCCGAGTACTGGCCCACCACCCGCGGGCTGCGCAGGGTGGCGTCGAGGTCGCCGTCGAGCATGACGTTCTGCCCCGACTGCTGGCTGAACTGCAACAGCGCCTGGCGCAGCGGCTGCGCCGGAATGTCCAGCGCGAGCTTTTGCGTCACGGTGGTGGTGGCCGGCGCCGTCGCCCCCTGAGCCTGCAACGTGCCTACGAGCAGGCTGCACGCCAAGGCGGTGCTCAGGGCGCTGTGTTGCCAGCGGCCATCGGTTTTCAAGACAGGGGTGGGGTGCAGGGCCATTGCGGGTGTTCCTCGGAAAAGGCGCGGGATGCGAATACCAATCAGTCAGGCGAAGACGCACGAGCGCGCGGGATTTCTGGAGGCGTGGTGAATTATTTCTGCGTGAACGATCAGGCGGGGTAGATCAGGGTGACCAGGTCGGTGTAGCGCTGGGTGCGGATCGACAGCGCCGTGGTCATGGCGTCGAGCAGTTGCTCGGGCTTGTCGAGGTTGAGGATCAGGCTCACCCGGCGTGCGGCGAGCTGCTCGTCCATGACGAAGATGCGCCCTGGGCGCCAGCGTTGCAGCTGTTCGACCACACTGGCCAGCGGCTTGTCGAAGAACACCAGACGCCCGCTACGCCAGGCCAGCACCTGCTCCAGCTCGGCGTGCTGGATGGGGCCGGCGTGGTGGCGGGTGAAACGCAGCGACAGCCCTTCGTCCAGATCGGTGCGCTGGTTGGCGGTGACTACGCTGGCCGTCTTGCGGCTGACCGCCAGCAGCGCCGAGGTGCTGTCACATGACAGGCAGAACTCGCCATCAATCGTTAGCACTTGGCCGTAAGGCGTACTGACCGCGAATTCGCTGCCGGCACGGGGTTGCACGTTGAAATAGGCTTCGCCTTGCAGCAACTCCACCGACCTTTTGCCGGGCGAAAAATCCAGGTTCAACGCGGTATTGCCGGCCAGCTCCACCGTCGAGCCGTCGGGCAGCGCGACGCTGCGACGCTCGCCCACGCCACTGCGCACGTCGGCGAACGGCGAACCCATGCCGCTGAACCACCAGGCCGAGGTCGAAGCGGTGACCGCTACCGCGCTGGCGGCGATGCCCAGGCCGACGAAGCGCCGGCGCGACAGTGGCGTGGCAGCCTTGGGCACAGGTGGGTGCAGCTGCGCGGTCGCTGTCCATAGCTGTTCAAGTCGAGCGTAGGCCGCGCGGTGCCGGGGGTCGGCGTCGAGCCAGGCGGCCAGGCGCGCGCGCTCGGCGTCGGTGGGCGCGCCGCCCTGGATCAGGGCGAACCAGCGGCTCGCCTGATGGCTGACGTCATCGGCGTGCGGCGGTGGGGCCTGGGGTGGTTCGGCGCTCATAGGGCTGGCGATGGGCTGCGGTGGTCTCGGGCGGCAGAGTGTAATGCAGGGCGGCCGTGTGCGCCTGCCGCTTGGTCGAACACCTTACTCATTCGGGCATGCCGCTCTTGAGCAGGTCCAGCGCACGGACCATGCGGCTGTAGGCGGTTTGCGTGGGGATCCCTAAGCGTTGGCTGATTTCGGCGTAGGTCAGGCCTTCGACACGGACTAACAGAAATACTTCGCGACACGGAGCCGGCATGCTTTCGATCACGGCGTTCAGCGCAGCCAATTGCTGATGGGCGATGGCGGCCTGTTCGAGGGTCGGGGTGGCCGGTTCGAAGGCAGCCACGGTGGGCTCGTCCAGCGGTTTGCCTTTGCGGTGGGCCTGGCGCCGGGTGTGGTCGATGAACAGGTTGCGCGCGGCGGAGAGCAGGTAGGCCCGGAAGTTGCCGATCGGGGTACGGGTCATCTGCTCGGACAGGCGGATGAAGGTGTCCTGGGTCAGGTCGGCGGCGGTTTCCTTGCAGCGCAGGCGGCGGTCCAGGTAATCCTGAATCTCGCCACGGTGGGCGAGGTACAACGCCTTGAGATCTGAGCCGGACATGGAAGCGACCTTGGGAGGCAGGGAAGCAGGCGCAGGAAAGTATCACAAAAGAGAATCATTTGCGCTTGTGTTCGGAGGGGTCAGCCGCCCTCTTCCGACGGCTGACGAACCGCTCAATAACGCCGGTTGCCCATCAACTCGCCGAGCACCTGATTCGGGATGCGAAACGGCACCGAAGCGTGGTCTTCACCGGCTTCGATACGAAAGCCCGTACGCAGGCCCATGCCCGACAACGCCTGCAAACGTACGGACAAGGCACGGGCATCGTCGACCATCTGCACCGAATCGCGTTCGCCCATGACGATGCTCAGGCTGGTATGGGTCAGCGCGAGTTGCCCGGCCAATGCGCGTTGGGTGAAGGCCCGCTCAGGCGCCAGCAGGTGTTGGTCGCGCCACCACAGGCTGGGGCTCACCGCCACCACGTGCTGGAACAGCGTAGGCCGGGTGAATAGCGCGTAGAGGCCGAACATGCCGCCGAACGAATGGCCGACCAGGCTGCGCTGATCCGGGTCGACCTTGAAGCGCTCGGCCACTTTGGGCATGAGCCGTTGTTCGATGAAGTCGAGGAACAAGTCCTGGCCGCCTTGGGGTGGGGTGTTGCGCTCGGGCGGCGCGGGCGGCGTCAGGTCGAAGGCCCGGCGGGTGAAGTCCAGCGGCGTGTCGCTCGGGTAGCCGATGGCCACCAGGATGGCGCCGCGCAATTTGGGCTGCGCGCGTTTGGCGGCGTGGAAGGCGGGAAAGTAGGCGTTGCCGTCGAGCAGGTAGATCACCGGGTAGCCGCCGGTGTAGGGCACCTCGCCTTCGGGCAGGCTGACCATGATGCGGTAGTCGCGGCCGGCGGCGCTTTGCATCTGCCATTGCTCGGTGCCGTCGAGGGTGACGGGGGTGGCGTGGCAGAGCGTGGTGGCGGCGAGCAGGTAGGTGCCTAGCAGTGCGAAGAATTGGCGAATCATGGGTTCAGGTTCTATTCCGATCAGGAGGGACGCCCCAATGCCCATGGGCTGGATATGGAGTGCTCGGGTACTGATAAGACGCATCGGAAGGCAAGTTTTCTGAAGGGCTCGCGTAGTGGCCACGCCGATGGCCACTGTCACCTTCTCAGCTACGCAAAGGCTTTAGGGCTGCCGTGCGGCCCATTGCGAGCGTAGGGCGCAAGGCGTGGGCCGCGCGCGCTCACCCCATCACTCGTCGAGAAACGTGTCGTTGTCCATGTAGAAATTCAGCGCACGCACATAGTCGCCGTGCTCAGCCGCCGGCTTTTGCGCCATCAGCACCATGACCACATCGGCGAACTGCTGCCCGGAATACAGATAATTCAGACCCGCCACCCGGACTGGCTCGGGGTACACCTCCTGATCATCGACCACGTCGGGGTAATCGGCGATCAGGTAGACGCCGTGCAGGTCGAGTTCGTCCTGATCTTCCCCATAGAGGCAGAAATCGTCGCCCAGATCCGGGTCTTGTTTGACGCCCTCGATGATTTCGCCAAGTGTGTGACGGTGGTTCGTCTTTAGCATGTGTCTCGCCCCTGTCGCTCGCTGCATGACCTTTCCATGGCCGAACGCCAAGCGTCGACCCCTTTCCACTCAGACCCGCGCTCGGTCGACGCTCGGCAGTACCGCACTGCCCTCGAAAATCACCTCAAGCGCTTGTCGGATAACGGCCAGGTGCGTCGCCACCGTCTCGGCGTCGCCGACTATGTCCGCCTCGATCGTCGAAGCGCCGAAGTGCGCCACAAACGCCTCCTTCACCTGCACTTGCAAGCGGTTTCCCACAAGCTTCACGGCGCTGATCGCATGGGCCGCTTCGTAGTCCGACTCGCTGGTTTGCAGCCCAATGCCGTCGTCGACCGTGACATGCTCGTCTTCGTCCAGCCGGGCGATGATCAGAAACCGTTCAGGCGCTGCCGGGTCGTCCCCCAGTGCCAGCACCTGCACCTCATCTTCTTCGTAGTGCTCCACGGTGGTTGCACGAAACGCTGTGGTGGTCATCGGTTTGCGCCGCTCCTCTGAGATTGGAATGTCGAGCCTCGGCAACGATCACCTCATATCTCGCCCCGCTCGCGCAACCGCGCCATCGCCCCCTCCATCGTCACCATCCCCACCCCCGCCCCCATCTGCATCGCCGACTGCACCTGCGCAAGCCGCCCTTCGCGAATCAGATTGCGCACCGCCGGCGTACCGATCAGCACCTCCCGTACCGCCACACGCCCACCGCCCTTGCGCTTGACCAGCACCTGCGCCACCACCACCCGCAGCGAGTCGGCCAGCATGGCGCGCACCAGCGCTTTTTCCTCCGCCGCGAACACTTCCACCAGCCGCTCGATGCTGCTGACCGCCGAGCGCGTATGTACCGTGGCCAGCACCAGGTGCCCGGTTTCGGCGGCGCGCAGGGCCAGACGGATCGATTCCAGGTCGCGCAGCTCGCCAAGCATGAGCACGTCCGGGTCCTGGCGCAGGGCGCTGCGCAATGCCTGGGTGAAGCCAGCGCTGTGGCGGCCGACTTCGCGCTGGTTGATCAGGCTGCGCTGACTGGTGTGGACGATCTCGATAGGGTCTTCAAGGGTAAGGATGTGCAGCGGGCGTTCGCGGTTGAGCTGGTCGATCAGTGCGGCGAGGGTGCTGGACTTGCCGCTGCCGGTGGGGCCGCCGACGATCACCAGACCGTCGCCCAGCGTGGACACGGCCTGGTAGACCGTGTGCAGATCGAGCTGATCGAGGCTGGGGATGGTACTGGCGATCAGCCGCAGGCTGGCGGCGGGGCCGTGGACCTGGCGGAACAGGTTGAGGCGAGCGCGGCGTCCGTCCGGTAGGTCCAGCGCTAGATCGAGCTCGTCGCCCTCGCGCCACTGGCGCCGCTGCGTTTCGCCGAGCCAAGGGTCGATGCTTTGATACAAATCATTGCTGCCCAGTGCGGGCAGGTCGAGGCGTCGCAGTTCGCCGTCGATGCGCAGCAGCGGGGGTTGGCCCGCCGCCAAGTGCAGGTCGGAGGCGCCCGCGCGGGCGGCTTCGGCCAAGTGTGCAGTCACGTCCATGAGACTCCCCAATGGCAACAGAGCAGGTAGAATGCGTCGACCCTCGAGCCGCCGGCGTTGAACCATGTCCACCCTAGCAGACAACCTGAATGCCCTCGAAGCGCGCATCCGCGACGCCGCCCAAGCGGCCGGGCGCGACCCTGCCAGCGTGAAGCTGCTGGCGGTGAGCAAGACCAAACCGGCCAGCGCCATCCGCGAGCTGCATGCCGCCGGCGCCTGCGACATCGGCGAGAACTATTTGCAGGAAGCGCTCGGCAAACA
>Ga0105244_10003991_pt1 | contig 10327 bp, 10 predicted proteins | sample KBSM44metaG_FD_80423 | JGI IMG/M metagenome (GOLD analysis project Ga0105244, IMG submission 80423) | Miscanthus rhizosphere microbial communities from Kellogg Biological Station, Michigan, USA - KBS M4-4 metaG | ecosystem: Host-associated > Plants > Roots > Rhizosphere > Soil | place...
TCAGCACCGGTCGAGAAAAAAGCCGTTTTTGCCGGGCCTTCGACAGGGACGCGTTCGTTAATGCGCTCCGCCAGCGAGACATAACTTTCGTAAGGGACAATTTGATAAGCGGTGTGGGTAAAGGCCTGTAGCTGTTTTTCCACCGCAGCAATGACTTTCGGATGACGATGCCCGGTATTCAGCACCGCAATCCCGGCTGCAAAATCGATCACTTCATTACCTTCGACATCCCACAGCGTGGCATTTTCTGCTTTGTCGGCATAGAAGCCGCACATGACGCCAATTCCACGCGGTGTCGCCGCTAAACGGCGTGCTTGTAAGTCATTATTTTTCACCCTGTACTCCCCCGTCACTGATTCATTTAGCAGCAGTCATCTTTTGCCACAATGCCACAAGCGGTCCTATAATCGAGTACCAGTTTTGAATTATTAAGGGATCCAATTGCGTTCACTTGTCAGTGACTTATTGCAATTGCGCCTGGACGCGCAGCGCGATGGCAAGCTGCATAAAAAACTCTATAACGCGATTCGCCTGTCGATTCTTGATGGCAGCCTGCCGCCGCAAAGTCGTCTGCCGCCCAGTCGTGATTTGGCGACCGAACTGCATCTGTCACGCAATACGGTGCTAACGGTGTATGAACAGCTGCTGGCAGAAGGGTATGTGGTTTCACGTACCGGCAGCGGCACCTTTGTGGCGCAGACCGTACCGGACAGCCTGCTCTCAGCCCCGTCATCACGAACAGAAGATGCCGCAGGCGACCTACCCTTACACTTGTCCGACAGAGGGTTGACGCTCATCCAGCGCAGCAGCGCCAGCCCGCGTCAGTGGGGCGCGTTTTTGCCCGGCGTACCCGATGTGAATGCTTTTCCGCATACGCTGTTTCGTAAAATCCACGCCCGCGTCAGTCGAAAGCCGCAGGCCAGTCAGCTCTCCTATAGCAGCGCCGGCGGAAGCCCGGCATTACAGCAGGCTCTGGTGGATTATCTACGCATCACCCGATCGGTTAAATGCAGCGCGGAGCAGATCCTGATAACCGAAGGCATTCATCAGGCGATCGACCTGGTATCACGCATGTTGTGTAATCCCTGCGATAGCGCCTGGATTGAGGAACCCGCCTACTGGGGCATTCGCAATGTCCTGGCGATGAATGGCGTCACGCTGGAATCCATCAACGTCGACCATGCCGGTATGAATCCTCCCGAAGCCGGGAATACGCCGCCAAAACTGATTTTTGTTACCCCCTCTCACCAGTATCCTCTCGGCTGCGTGATGAGCCTTGAACGTCGCCAGCGTTTATTAGCGCTGGCACGGCAAACGGGAAGCTGGATTGTCGAGGATGATTACGACAGCGAGTTTCGCTTTTCCGGTCAGCCCATCCCTGCGCTGCAGGGCCTGGTAGACGATGCCCCGGTCATTTACACCGGCACATTCAGTAAGACACTCTACCCAGGGCTTCGTCTCGGCTATCTGGTGCTGCCTCGCCCGTTGATGCAGGCTTTAAAGACAGCGCATGCAGAGCTTTATCGTGGTGGGCGACTGTTGGATCAGGAAGCGCTGGCGCTGTTTATCAGCGAAGGGTATTACACGGCGCACATTCGTCGAATGCGGTTACTCTATGCCCGACGCCGCGCACGGCTGGCAGGCATGATTACAGACGCGCTGGGAAAAGAAGCCCTAAGTGAATTTAACGACAATGCCGGCCTGCACCTGGTGCTGTCACTGCCCGACAAATGCGATGACGTAGCCCTTGCTCGCAGGGCGAACGAACGGGGCATTCTGGTGCGCGCGCTTTCACGCTATTACGCAGGAAATGAGCCGCTTAAAGGCCTGTTAATGGGCTTTGCCGCCATGGAAGAGGAGGAGATGGAGGCAGCGTTTAAGGGACTGCTCGACTGCATGAGAGGGCAGAGTTAAGACAACAAAAAGCCGGGTCGCTTTCGCTTAACCCGGCTTATTCTTTCGCGTATTAATTACGCTTCAATGGCAGCGCGCAGTTTTTTCATCGCGTTCTTTTCCAACTGGCGTACACGCTCAGCGGAAACACCGTAACGATCTGCCAGTTCCTGCAGCGTGGACTTGTTGTCGTCGTCCAGCCAACGGGCGCGGATAATATCCTGGCTACGCTCATCGAGACCTTCCATCGCAAAGGTCAGTTTGTTAGCGGCCTGCTCTTCCCAGTTATCATCTTCAATGCCGTCAGCAAAGTTAGACGATTTGTCCTGCAGGTAGAGCACCGGCGCAACCGCGTGGCTTTCGGAATCGTCGTCGGAGGACATATCAAACGCCATATCCTGTGCCGACATACGGGATTCCATTTCGCGCACGTCTTTGCTGCTCACGCCCAGTTCACGGGCCACCATTTCCACTTCATCCTGATTAAACCAGCCCAGACGCTGCTTGGTTTTACGCAGGTTAAAGAAGAGTTTACGCTGTGCTTTGGTGGTGGCGACTTTCACAATGCGCCAGTTACGCAGCACGTATTCATGAATTTCGGCTTTGATCCAGTGCACGGCGAAAGAGACCAGACGTACACCCACTTCCGGGTTAAAACGGCGCACGGCTTTCATCAGGCCAATGTTACCTTCCTGAATCAGGTCAGCCTGCGGCAGGCCGTAGCCCGAATAGTTACGAGCAACATGAACAACAAAGCGCAGGTGAGACAGGATCAGCGTTTTAGCTGCTTCCAGATCGCCCTGGTAATGCAGCTTTTCAGCCAATGCCCTTTCTTCATCAGCCGTCAACATCGGCCATGCGTTCGCAGCCCGGACGTAAGACTCCAGGTTACCAACAGGGGCTAAAGCTAAAGATTGCATTTCTTTGGTCATTCAAATCCTCTCAATTTACATCCGACTGGCGGCGGTCTGTCCCCATCAGGCAACAAACATGCCAGCGTTAATGAGCAACGAGAATAGCATTCACTCTTTTATCAGACAGTGATTTTATCCACAAGTTCCAGGATGGGTTGTGAATAAATTAGGCACAAAATGTGACATAAGTATGAAAAACCGGGGCAGGAAAAGGGAGATATGAGTTATACGCTTTCCCTGCTACGGGAATACTGCATTGCAGGGAAAGAGTATATCAGAGATTTTTTACTGTGGAGTAAAGTGACGTAAATGTTGAACTGTGGCAAGCCAGGCGGCCACCCAGCCAATCATTGAGCACACCAGCAGCAGTAGCAAACATTCATCAAACGACAGACCACTTAATTCAAACTGCGTGCCGAACACCTTCGCCACTTCGGTCACCGCCGATGAAAGGCGCATCACCAGAATCTCAGAAAGAATGAGTGACAGGAACGCGCCGCAAAAGCCCAGTAGCGCCCCGCCATACAGGAAAGGACGCAGGATAAAGCCATCCGTTGCGCCAATCAGCTTCTGGACGTTGATGGTGTCACGACGAGAAAAGATGCTTAAGCGCACGCTGTTACCAATGACCAGGAAAACAGCCGCCACCATTAATACGCCAATCATCGCCGACACCCGCCCGACCAGCCCGGTCAGAGAAGCCAGACGCGCAAACCAGCTGTCGTCCATACGCACTTCATCAATGCCGTGCAGCCTGGTAATGCGATCGCGCAACGTATTCAGCGAGTCGGTTCCCTGGAAATCCAGCTTCGGGATCACCACGGCGACCGCCGGCAACGGGTTTTCTTCCAGCATATCCAGTGCGCCGCCAAACCCCGACCAGTTACGGAATTCCCCCAGCGCATCTTCGCGAGACAGGTAATTGACCTTCTCAACCCCCTGCTCGGACTGCAACTGCCCCACCACCTGGGCCGCCGCATCGTCATCCAGCGATTTATCCAGGTACACAGTAATTTGCGGAGACGGGTAATATTGCGAGGCGGCCTCGTTGACGTTTTTGTAAACCATATAGCAGACGCTCGGCAGCGTCAGGGAGATGGCGATCACCATCACCGTCAGGAAGGTCGCAAACGGCTTGCTTTTAAGATCCTGCAACGCACCCTGGAAGGCGTAGCGCACCTGCTCGTTAAAAACATTGGTTTTACGCGAGTTCGGTTTCGGTGGCGTTTTACCCCGGCGCGGAGCGTTACGTCCCGCATCCCCTGCACCGCCTGCCGACTTACGGAAACGATCTAATTTGCCGCCGAACCGGCGTATGTGGTTCATTGCCTCGCGCTTATTCACCGATGCGGCCTCCATGCATATGCCCGTCGCTGAGGGACAGGACGCGGTAAGGACGGCTGGAAATAAGCCCCAGGGCATGCGTCGCCATCAGAACCGTTACCCCAACGCGGTTGAACTCCTCGAAAAGACGTAAAATCCCCTCAGAGAGGGCTTCATCCAGGTTACCGGTCGGTTCATCCGCCAGCAGCACCGCAGGCTTGTTCACCACCGCACGGGCAATGCCCACGCGCTGTTGCTCACCACCAGACAGCTGAATGGGGAAACTTCTCGCTTTGTCGAGCAAGCCCACTTTATCTAACGCCGCAGAGACGCGACGGCGGATGTCATCCCCGCTGGCGCCGGCAATAATCAACGGGATCGCCACGTTGTCGTATACCGTTCTGTCCATTAAGAGATGGTGATCCTGGAAAATCATGCCGATCTGTCGACGCAAAAACGGCACTTCGCGGTTTTTCAGGCGCGAAATATCATGCCCAGCAAACAGAATTTTCCCGGCGCTTGGCCGCTCGATGCCACAAATAAGCTTAAGCAGAGTACTTTTCCCTGCGCCGGAGTGGCCGGTCAGAAATGCCATCTCGCCCGGTTGCAGGTGGAAAGTCACCCCCTGCAACGCTTGTCTCCCACCGAGATAGGCTTTGCTGACGTGTTCAAAGCGAATCATTGTTAATCCTCTCGGGCAAAAAGTGCCTCTATAAAATCGCCCGCATTAAACGGACGCAGGTCCTCAATACGTTCGCCGACCCCGATGTAACGAATAGGAATGCCGAACTGATCGGCGACCGAGAAGATGACACCCCCCTTGGCGGTTCCGTCCAGCTTGGTCAGCGTTATCCCTGTCAGGCCAACAGCTTCATGGAACAGTTTGGCCTGGCTTACCGCATTCTGCCCGGTGCTGGCATCAATAGTCAGCATGATTTCATGCGGGGCATCCTCGTCCAGCTTTTTCATCACGCGGACAATTTTCTTCAGCTCTTCCATCAGGTGCGCTTTATTCTGCAAGCGCCCGGCAGTGTCGGCGATCAGCACATCCACGTGGCGCGCTTTCGCTGCCTGAATGGCATCAAAAATCACCGAAGCTGAATCCGCCCCGGTATGCTGAGCGATGACCGGAATGTTGTTACGCTGGCCCCACACCTGCAACTGCTCAACGGCAGCGGCGCGGAAGGTATCCCCAGCGGCCAGCATGACCGACTTGCCCTGCTGCTCAAACTGGCGCGCCAGTTTACCGATGGTAGTGGTTTTACCCACGCCGTTAACGCCAACCATCAGAATAACAAAAGGTGTTTTGCCTTCTACGTTCAGCGGCTCGTCGACGTTGGCAAGAATGTCACCCATCTCTTCTTTCAGCAAACCATAGAGTGCTTCGGCGTCACGTAACTGCTTGCGCGAGGCGCCTTCGGTCAGATTGGCGATGATCTTACGGGTCGTTTCAACGCCCACATCGGCAATCAACAGCTGCTCTTCCAGCTCTTCAAAGAGATCATCATCGATTTTCTTGCCACGGAACAGACTGATAAATCCGGAACCGAGGTTTTCTTTGGTTTTCAGCAGGCTGCGTTTAAGACGTGCGAAAAAGCCCTCTTTGGTTGGTTTCTCTTGCTCAACCACGGCTTCTTCAACCGGTTCGTCTACAGATTCTTCTACCGGTGCGTCAACCGGTACAACCACCAACGCCTCTTCGGCAGCAACAGCGGCTAAGGCCTGCGCTTCCAGCTCTTCATCGCTGAGCGGTGCCTCTTCTTCATCTACAGTTTCCTGCTCTGGCTGCCACTCTTCTTGCGCAATGTCAGGCGCAGACACCTCTTCCGGCAACGGCAGCTCTTCGTGTTCAACCACCGCAGGCTGTGGGACTTCAACAATTTCTGGCCCGGCATCGCGTTCAACGAGCTGTTCAGTCACCTCAACCACGTCTTGCGCGAAGGCTTCACTCTCCTGCTCGGTATGCGGTTGTTCAGATTCGGCTGGCTGCGCCGTCTCCTGTTGCTGGACTTCTTCTTTTACTTGTTCTTTTACTTCTTCTTTTGCCTGATCTTTTTGCCCAAAGCCGAGCCAGGAGAAGAAGCCACGTTTCTTTTCATCCGCCATTTGCGACCATACTCCCGCGGTTAATTTATGGCACAAGCCCACATTGCCGTAGCCGGGGCTAAAAAAATGTAATTAGCTAAATAGTCTATCACTTTCCTGAACACGCTTCACCGCCTGCGGATTAAGGTTTCGCGCCGCGCGACACGCCGCTAGAATAGCAGGCCGAAATGATGAGCAAAGCGAAGACCATGAAGAAACCCACTCGGGCCACCACCGGCCAAATCCGCATCATTGGCGGACAATGGCGTGGACGAAAACTCCCTGTACCAGACAGCCCCGGCCTGCGCCCTACCACCGACCGCGTGCGTGAAACCCTGTTCAACTGGCTGGCGCCGTCCATGGTTGATGCACATTGCCTTGACTGCTTTGCCGGCAGCGGCGCGCTGGGCTTAGAAGCGCTGTCCCGCTATGCCGCCAGCGCCACGCTGCTTGAGATGGAACGTGGCGTCGCGCAGCAGTTGCAGCAGAATCTGGCGACATTAAAAGCCAGCAACGGCAACGTGGTCACCGGCAATTCCCTGGCATTTCTGGCCCAGGCGGGGACGCCGCACAATATCGTCTTCGTCGACCCGCCGTTTCGTAAAGGTATGCTCGAAGAAACCTTAACGCTGCTGGAAAACAACGGCTGGCTGGCGGATGACGCGCTAATCTATGTGGAAAGCGAAGTAGAAAACGGTCTGCCGCCGGTCCCGGCAAGCTGGAGTCTGCACCGGGAGAAAATCGCCGGGCAGGTCGCCTACCGTTTGTATCTGCGTGAATCACAAGGAGTGAAAGATGAACATACTGATTAACCTCGGGCGTCTGTTGATGCTCTTCGTCTGGGCGTTTCTTCTGCTTAACCTGTTTTCCCCGTTCCCGAAGCCACTCAACATCTTCGTCAACGTTGCCCTGTTCTTTACCGTGTTTATGCATGCGCTGCAGGCCACGATGATGAAAAAAACGCTGCCGAAAGATGGCCCGCAGATGACCCGCCTGGAAGAATTCCGCATCTTCCTGTTTGGCGTTTTTGAACTGCTGATTTGGCTCAAAAAACTCAAGGCAAAAAAATAAAAGCACCTTTTTAAGATTCCCCTGTCTTCCGTAACATTGTCATTCGCCCGTCGCGACCACTAAACTCAAGGCAAGAGCCGTGGGCATGGTGCTCGCGATACAATAACGGATTCAGGGACTTATTATGCTTTGGTCATTTATTGCTGTCTGTTTCTCCGCCTGGCTGTATGTGGATGCCTCCTACCGGGGGCCCACATGGCAACGCTGGGTGTTTAAACCCGTCACGCTACTCTTACTACTGTTGCTCGCCTGGCAGGCGCCGATGTTCGATGCCATTAGCTACCTTGTACTGGCCGGGCTTTGTGCGTCATTGGTCGGTGATGCGCTCACGCTGCTGCCACGACAGCAGTTGTTGTATGCCATCGGGGCGTTTTTCCTCGCCCATCTGTTGTACACCATCTACTTCGCCAGTCAGATGACGCTTTCATTTTTCTGGCCGCTGCCGGTCGCGCTGCTCATCATCGGCGCTCTGCTGATTGGGGTTATCTGGACGCGCCTTGAAACGCTGCGGATGCCGGTCTGTACCTTTATCGCCATGACGCTGGTGATGGTCTGGCTGGCAGGTGAACTGTGGTTCTTCCGCCCAACCAGCCCGGCGCTCTCTGCCTTCGTGGGTGCCGCCCTGCTGCTTATCAGCAATGTTGTCTGGCTGGGGAGTCACTATCGCCGCCGTTTCCGGGCAGATAACGCTATCTCCGCAGCCTGCTACTTTGCCGGGCATTTCTTGATCGTGCGTTCACTGTACATTTAAAACGCTTGACTCTGGAGTCGACTCCAGAGTGTATCCTCCGGTTAATGAGAAAATTATCATTCACCGGAGGATGCCATGTCGCCCCCCAATACCGCCAAAACCCCTCAGTTTGCCGCGCTGAAAATGCGCCCGGTGAACATCGAAACACCAACCTGCGAGTGCGGTGACGCATGCGAAACGTCTGTCACGCCCATTGAAAGCAGCGAAGGCGAACGCTATAGCTGGCTCGTCGCCGGGATGGACTGCGGTGCCTGTGCACGAAAAGTAGAAAATGCTGTACGCCAGATTGACGGCGTCAGTCTCGTTCAGGTGGCCTTTGCCACGGAAAAACTGACCGTGGTTGCCGCAAGCGATATTCGTCAGCAGGTGGAAAAAGCGGTTAAACAGGCGGGCTACAGCCTTAAGAGCGAAAGCGCGCCTGCAGAACCTGCCCCTTCCCGGCTGCGGGAAAATCTGCCGCTGATTCTGCTGATGGTGATGATGAGCGCAAGCTGGTTGCTGGAGCAGTTTAACCACCCCTTTGGTCAGGCAGCATTTATCATCACCACCCTGGTGGGCTTGTTCCCGATTGCCCGCCAGGCATTACGCCTGATGCGCAGTGGCAGCTGGTTTGCCATTGAAACATTGATGAGCGTGGCCGCCATTGGGGCGTTGTTTATCGGCGCTACCGCAGAAGCGGCGATGGTACTGCTGCTGTTCCTCGTGGGGGAACGACTCGAAGGCTGGGCCGCCAGCCGTGCCCGTCGTGGCGTCAGCGCATTAATGGCGCTAAAACCGGATACCGCCATCCGCATCGTCGATGGCAAGCGCGAGAGCGTAACGGCCGGCGTGCTGCGCCCAGGCGATGTGATTGAAGTCCCGGCCGGGGGGCGTTTACCGGCAGATGGTAAGTTGATATCTCCTTTCGCCAGCTTTGATGAGAGTGCCTTAACCGGCGAATCTCTCCCCGTAGAGCATGCCCGCGGTGACAGCATTCCGGCCGGCGCCACCAGCGTTGACCGCCTGGTAACGCTCAACGTGGTGTCAATGCCCGGCGAAAGTGCCATCGATCGCATTCTGAAGCTGATTGAAGAAGCTGAAGAACGTCGCGCGCCCATCGAACGTTTTATCGACCGCTTCAGCCGGATTTATACCCCCGCTATCATGGTGGTCGCTCTGCTGGTAGCCGTTGTGCCGCCGCTGATGTTGGGCGACGCATGGCTGGCATGGATCTATAAAGGGCTGACGCTGCTGTTGATCGGTTGCCCGTGCGCGCTGGTGATCTCAACACCAGCAGCGATTACCTCGGGACTTGCCGCCGCCTCCCGATATGGTGCGTTGATTAAAGGGGGGGCCGCCCTGGAGCAACTGGCGTCCGTTCAGCAGCTCGCCTTCGATAAAACCGGCACCTTAACCGAGGGCAAGCCCAATGTGACCGGTATTTACCCGCTTGCCGATAGCAGTGAAGACACACTGCTGATGCTGGCTGCCGCCGTTGAACAAGGTTCGACTCACCCCCTCGCACAGGCCATTTTACGCGAAGCCGAAGCGCGCCGGTTGGTTCTGCCTCACGCTGAAAACCAACGTGCGTTAGTGGGCAAAGGGATTGAAGCCCAGGTCAATGGGGAATCCATACGCCTGAGCGCACCGGATAAACTGGCTGGTAATTTACTGGAAGACAATCTGCTAATGGCTATTCGTCATCAGGAAAATCAGGGCGAAACGGTGATTGTGGTGCTGCGAGAAGGGGCGATGATGGGGTCGATTGCCCTGCGCGACACCCTGCGTGAGGACGCACGCCAGGCCATTGCGGCACTGCGGGAACTTGGCATACAGGGCGTGATGCTGACCGGGGATAACCCCCGCGCCGCGGCGACCATTGCCGCTGAGCTGAAGATGGATTTCCGTGCTGGTCTGTTGCCGGAAGATAAAGTGAACGCGGTGATTGCGTTGAATAAACAGGCACCGCTGGCGATGGTCGGCGACGGTATTAACGACGCCCCTGCCATGAAGGCCGCCACCATCGGCATTGCCATGGGCAGCGGAACGGACGTGGCGCTGGAAACGGCCGATGCGGCTTTAACGCATAATCGGCTCGGTGGTCTGGCGCAGATGATAACTTTAGCCCGCGCCACGCAGGCCAACATTCGCCAGAACATCGCGCTCGCGCTGGGACTGAAAGCCATATTCCTGGTGACAACATTGCTTGGCATGACCGGGTTATGGCTGGCCGTGCTGGCCGATACCGGCGCAACGGTACTGGTAACAGCAAACGCCCTGCGGCTTCTGCGGAGGTAAAAGCAAAACGGCA
>Ga0105244_10003995_pt1 | contig 10320 bp, 7 predicted proteins | sample KBSM44metaG_FD_80423 | JGI IMG/M metagenome (GOLD analysis project Ga0105244, IMG submission 80423) | Miscanthus rhizosphere microbial communities from Kellogg Biological Station, Michigan, USA - KBS M4-4 metaG | ecosystem: Host-associated > Plants > Roots > Rhizosphere > Soil | place: Michigan...
CCATGGCTGGATGATGCCATTGCACTATGGGTCGCAGATTGACGAACACCATGCGGTGCGCAACGATGCCGGTATGTTTGATGTTTCACACATGACCATTGTTGATCTTAAAGGCAGCCGTACTCGCGAATTCCTCCGTTACTTAGTGGCAAACGACGTTGCCAAACTGACCCAGCCGGGTAAAGCCCTTTACACCGCCATGCTCAATGCCTCCGGCGGTGCTATCGATGACCTGATTATCTATTTCCAGACTGAAGACTACTTCCGCCTGGTGGTGAACTCCGCCACTCGCGAGAAAGATTTAGCCTGGATTAATCAACACGCTGCACCTTTCTCCGTTTCCGTCACCGTGCGTGATGACCTGTCGCTGATTGCCGTTCAAGGGCCAAACGCTAAAGCCAAAGCTGCAGAGCTGTTTACCGAAGAGCAACGCAATGCCGTAGAAGGCATGAAGCCTTTCTTTGGCGTTCAGGCGGGCGATCTGTTTATTGCGACTACCGGTTACACCGGTGAAGCCGGTTACGAAATTGCCATGCCGAATGAAAAAGCGGCCGAGTTTTGGGCGCATCTGGTCGAGATTGGTGTGAAGCCTTGCGGTCTTGGCGCGCGCGACACGCTGCGTCTGGAGTCAGGCATGAACCTGTATAGCCAGGAAATGGATGAAAGCATTTCTCCGCTGGCCGCGAATATGGGCTGGACCATCGCCTGGCAGCCTGAAGATCGTGATTTCATTGGCCGCGAAGCACTGGAACTCCAGCGTGAGAAAGGAACCGAGCAGCTGGTTGGTTTGATCATGACGGAAAAAGGCGTATTACGTAATGAGTTGCCTGTTCGTTTTACTGATGAATCCGGCAACCTTCATGAAGGCGTCATCACCAGCGGGACTTTCTCACCGACACTGGGTTACAGCATTGCTTTGGCGCGCGTGCCTGCGGGCATTGGCGAAACGGCCATTGTACAAATCCGTAACCGAGAAATGCCGGTAAAAGTCACTAAACCAATTTTTGTTCGCGGCGGTAAAGCTGTCGCGCAGTGAATTTCGAAATCAGGAGAACAACAATGAGCAATGTGCCGAACGAATTGAAATACAGCAAAGAGCATGAATGGCTGCGTAAAGAAGCTGATGGTACTTATACCGTTGGGATCACCGAACACGCACAAGAACTGCTGGGCGACATGGTGTTTGTAGATCTGCCAGAAGTGGGCGCAACCGTCAGCACTGGAGATGATTGCGCTGTGGCTGAATCTGTTAAAGCTGCATCTGACATTTATGCACCGATCAGCGGCGAAATCATTGCGGTGAACAACGAACTGAGCGACACGCCAGAGTTGATCAACAGCGAGCCATACACCGCAGGTTGGATCTTCAAAATCAAAGCAAGCGACGAGTCTGAACTGGACGGTTTGCTGGATGCAGCGGCGTACGAAGCGCTATTAGAAGAGTAATCAGTTTTATGTCCCCTCTCCTGAGGGAGAGGGGGAAAACCGTTTAGCATGTTTCAGGAATCACCGCTCATGACCCAGTCTTTACGTCAGCTTGAAAATCACGAAGCGTTTATCGACCGTCACATTGGACCGAACGCACAACAACAGCATGAAATGCTGGAAACAGTCGGCGCTCGTTCGTTGAACGAATTGATAGCCTCTATCGTTCCTGCCGATATCCAGCTTGCTGAACCACCACAGGTGGGTGAGGCTGCTACAGAATTTGCGGCCCTGGCTGAATTAAAGACCATTGCCGGCCGTAATAAACGTTTTAAAACGTACATTGGCATGGGTTACACCGCGGTACAAACTCCCCCGGTTATCTTGCGTAACATGCTGGAAAATCCAGGTTGGTACACGGCATACACGCCGTATCAGCCGGAAGTCTCACAAGGCCGTCTTGAAGCGCTGCTCAACTTCCAACAAGTGACGCTGGATTTGACGGGGCTGGACATCGCCTCTGCATCTTTACTGGACGAAGCGACCGCTGCGGCAGAAGCCATGGCGATGGCAAAGCGCGTCAGCAAATTGAAAAACGCCAATCGTTTCTTTGTGGCAGCCGACGTCCATCCGCAAACGCTAGATGTTGTCCGTACACGTGCTGAAACCTTCGGCTTTGATGTGATTGTCGATGACGCCGCGAAAGTGCTGGATCATCAGGATGTGTTTGGTGTGCTGCTGCAACAAGTTGGCACCACCGGCGAAGTCCATGACTACAGCGCTCTGATTACCGAACTGAAACAACGCAAAGTCATCGTGAGTGTTGCCGCTGACTTTATGACGTTGGTTCTGTTAACCGCACCTGGCAAACAAGGTGCTGACATCGTATTTGGTTCCGCACAGCGTTTCGGCGTACCAATGGGTTACGGTGGCCCACATGCTGCATTCTTTGCTGCTCGTGACGAATTCAAACGTTCCATGCCAGGCCGTATTATCGGCGTTTCACGCGATGCTGCGGGACGCACCGCACTGCGCATGGCAATGCAAACTCGTGAGCAACATATTCGCCGCGAGAAAGCGAACTCCAACATTTGTACTTCCCAGGTTCTGCTGGCGAACATTGCCAGCCTGTATGCGGTATTCCACGGCCCAGCTGGCCTGAAACGCATTGCAGGGCGTATCCACCGCCTGACCGATATTCTCGCCGCTGGCCTGCAACAAAAAGGCCTGGTGCTGCGTCACAAGCATTGGTTCGACACACTGTGTGTGGAAGTGACCGATAAAGCCGCTGTGCTGGCTCGTGCGGAAGCCCATGAAATCAACCTGCGTAGCGACATTCTGAATGCGGTTGGCATCACGCTTGATGAATCCACCACGCGTGAAGATGTGCAGGCGCTGTTCAGCGTATTGCTGGGCGACAACCACGGTCTGGATATTGATAAGCTTGATCAAAATGTAGCGGGTGACAGCCTCTCTATCCCTGCAGCGATGCTGCGCGATGACGAATTCCTGACGCATCCGGTGTTTAACCGCTACCACAGCGAAACCGAAATGATGCGCTACATGCACAGCCTTGAGCGTAAAGATCTGGCGCTGAATCAGGCAATGATCCCGCTGGGATCTTGCACCATGAAGCTGAATGCTGCGGCTGAAATGATCCCAATCACCTGGCCGGAATTCGCTGAGCTGCACCCGTTCTGCCCGGCAAACCAGGCAGAAGGCTATCACCAGATGATCTCTCAGCTTTCTGACTGGCTAGTGAAACTGACCGGTTATGATGCACTTTGCATGCAGCCAAACTCTGGCGCGCAAGGTGAATATGCAGGTCTGCTGGCCATTCGTCGTTACCACGAAAGCCGCAACGAAGGCAGCCGTAATCTTTGCCTGATCCCAAGCTCCGCACACGGGACTAACCCTGCATCTGCACAAATGGCTGGCATGGAAGTGGTGGTCGTAGCTTGTGATAAACAAGGCAACATCGATCTGCACGATCTGCGTGCTAAAGCGGAACAAGCGGGTGATGCGCTTTCCTGCATTATGGTGACCTACCCGTCGACTCACGGTGTATATGAAGAAACGATCCGCGAAGTCTGCCAGATCGTTCATCAGTTCGGCGGCCAGGTCTACCTCGATGGCGCGAACATGAACGCGCAGGTTGGGATCACTTCTCCAGGTTATATCGGCGCGGATGTTTCGCACCTTAACCTGCATAAAACCTTCTGCATTCCACACGGTGGTGGCGGCCCAGGTATGGGACCTATCGGCGTGAAAGCGCACCTGGCGCCATTCGTGCCAGGCCACAGCGTGGTACAGATTGAAGAGATGCTGACTCAACAAGGCGCTGTTTCTGCGGCGCCATTTGGTAGTGCTTCAATTCTGCCAATCAGCTGGATGTACATCCGCATGATGGGCGCGCAGGGTCTGAAGAAGGCAAGCCAGGTGGCTATCCTGAATGCTAACTATATTGCGACTCGCCTGAAGTCTGCTTTCCCAATTCTTTATACCGGCCGTAGCGGGCATGTGGCGCACGAATGTATTCTCGACATTCGCCCACTGAAAGAAGAAACCGGTATTAGCGAACTGGATATTGCTAAGCGACTGATTGATTTCGGTTTCCACGCGCCAACCATGTCGTTCCCGGTTGCGGGTACGCTGATGGTTGAACCAACCGAGTCCGAAAGCAAACTGGAACTGGATCGCTTTATCGATGCGATGCTGACTATCCGCACTGAAATCGACCGTGTTGCGCGTGGTGAATGGCCGCTGGAAGATAACCCGCTGGTTAACGCTCCGCATACCCAGGACGAAATCGTGGCTGATTGGGCACATCCATACACCCGCGAACTGGCGGTATTCCCGGCAGGCCATGGTAATAAATACTGGCCGACCGTGAAGCGTCTGGACGATGTGTTTGGTGACCGTAATCTGTTCTGTTCTTGTGTGCCGATGAGCGAATATCAGTAAACCCTCGCTATCCGCCCTATGGTTTTGTAGGGCGGATAAGCTTGCGTCATCCGCCAGTATTTCCTGCATTCGGAGGTAAAGTGTCTGTCGCATTAGTCACCGGCGGTAGCCGAGGAATTGGTCGAGCCACCGCCATTTTGCTGGCGCAATCCGGCTACAAAGTTGTGGTTAACTTTCTGCAAAACAAACAGGCCGCTGATGAAGTGGTGAGCATTATTCGCGCCCACAGCGGCGAGGCGATCGCCATCAAAGCAGATATTGCCGATGAGCTACAGGTGATGGCGATGTTTGCAGAAATCGACCAGGTTTACGGCCCGGTTACCGCGCTGGTCAACAACGCCGGGATTTTGTTTCAGCAATCCACCATCGAAGAACTGACGGCCGAGCGTGTTAATCGCGTAATGGCAACCAACGTGACAGGCTATTTTCTTTGCTGCCGTGAAGCGGTAAAACGCATGGCGTTTCGTCACGGCGGAAGCGGTGGGGCGATTGTTAACGTCTCGTCGGCAGCATCTCGTTTAGGTGCGCCGGGTGAATATGTCGATTACGCAGCGTCAAAAGGCGCGGTGGATACGTTAACCATCGGGCTTTCCCTGGAGGTCGCCGCGCAGGGCATTCGCGTCAATTGTGTACGGCCAGGGCTTATCTATACCGAAATACACGCTTCTGGCGGCGAAGCCGGGCGCGTCGATCGCGTAAAAGATCTCCTGCCGATGAAACGCGGCGGGCAGCCCGAAGAAGTGGCAGAAGCGATAGTCTGGTTACTTAGCGATAAAGCCTCGTACGTGACGGGCAGTTTTCTCGATTTGGCTGGCGGGAAATAAAAAAGAGCAGCGATCTCAATGTGAAGGTCACTGTTACTATTCTCCTTATTGTTTCACCCTCTCTCTTTAAGTCATCCTCCCTTTGCCTATATTTGGCCATCTGCTTCCCATGAATAGTTAAATTAAATGTGATAACTCCCTGCTGTAATGTTGTATAGACTTCTGGTAACAGGCAGAAATAAGGGGAAGTGATGAAGCCCAAAAAGTTATTAATCGTTGAGGATGACGAAAATATTGCGGAACTTCTGCAACTGCATTTGCGGGAAGAAGGCTATGAAATTGTGCATGCGGCAGACGGTTCGCAGGGGCTGGAGTTACTCAAACAAGGCGGCTGGGACGCGTTGATTTTGGATTTGATGCTGCCCGGTGTTGATGGCCTGGAAATCTGCCGCCATGCCCGCACGATGACGCGCTACACGCCGATCGTCATGATAAGCGCCCGCTCCAGCGAAACGCACCGTGTTCTCGGGCTGGAACTGGGTGCCGATGATTATCTGGCAAAACCGTTTTCCATGCTGGAATTAGTGGCGCGCGTCAAAGCGCTGTTCCGCCGCCAGGAAGCGATGAGCCAGAACCTGATGCAGGATGCGGGAACGTTGACTTTTGACAGGCTGATTATCGATCCGCTGGCGCGAGATGTGCGCTTGCGAAATCAGCCAATAGAACTGACGCCGCGTGAGTTTGACCTGCTGTGGTTTTTTGCCAAACATCCCGGCAAGGTTTTCTCGCGCCTTAACTTGCTCAACCAGGTTTGGGGCTACCAGCATGAAGGCTACGAACACACGGTCAACACGCATATCAACCGCTTGCGCATCAAGATTGAAGACAACCCTGCGGAGCCTGAATTCATTCTAACGGTGTGGGGAAAAGGCTATAAATTCATCGCACCGCGACACGAGTAAACCATGCGAAAACTCACGCTTTCCCAGCGCCTGACCCTGGTTTTTGCGCTGCTGCTGATCACCTCTTGCTCACTGCTGGGGTGGCTGCAAATTCGCACCAGCACGCAGTACAGCCAGGCAGTGATACAACAACTTTCGGGACCGCTCGCGGAGCACATCAACCAAAGCTACCCGCTGCTCGGGCAAAATGGCCTGAACACGGATTCCGTGCGCAGTTTGTTTGACCATGTGATGACGGTAAACCCCAGTGTGGAGGTTTATCTGCTTGATAAAAATGGCAATATCATTGGCGATGCCGCACCGCCGAATCATATTAAACGCCATCGCATTGACTTAGAACCGATTCAGGCCGCGCTCGATAAACAGCCGTTTCCTATTTATGGCGATGACCCGCGCAGCCCTGACGGCAAAAAAGTGTTTAGCGTCGCACCGATGCAGCAAAACGGCGAGCTTAAGGGCTATTTGTATATCGTTTTGTTGGGAGAAAATTACAACGTCCTGGCAAGCGATGCGCGATTTAATACCATTTCAAAAGTGGTTTTGCTGACCATCAGCCTGATTGCCCTATTAGGGCTGATTGTGGGCGGCCTGGCGTTTCGCTGGATTACCCGACCGCTGCGCGCGCTCTCGCATCAGGTGAATGCGCTGGAAACGGGCGGCATGGCCGAGATGAAGGCCATGGCGGCTCTGCCGCTTGAGAAAACCCACAGTAGAGACGAAATTAGCCTGTTGCGCCAGGGCGTTATCTCGATGGCGCGCCGGATATCCGAGCAGTGGCACAGCCTTTCACAACAAGACCAGCTGCGCCGCGAATTTGTTGCCAATATTTCCCATGACTTGCGCACGCCATTAACCTCGCTGCATGGTTATCTTGAAAGCTTATCCGTGATGTCATCCACGCTTTCGGATAACGATAAAAAACGCTATCTGGACATCGCGTTAGCCCAGAGTCAGAAGGTTCGCACGCTCGCACAGTCGTTATTCGAATTAGCCCGGCTTGAATATGGCGTGGTAAAGCCGCAAAAAGAACAATTCAGCCTGGGCGAATTATTGCAGGACGTCTTCCAGAAATTCGAACTGATGACCCAAACGCGGAAATTGCAGTTAGTCGCCGATATCCAGCCTGGTCTGCCATTGATTGACGCGGATTTAGGGATGATCGAACGGGTGCTGACCAACCTGCTGGATAACGCTATTCGTCATACGCCAGAGCAAGGCACAGTTGCGGTGCGGCTGTGGAAGGAGGGCGAAAAAGTGATGGTGCAGATAAGCGATAGCGGGCCTGGCATCCCACAAGAGTTGAAAGAGGGATTGTTTGTACGCCCTTCGATCGTGAACCAGTCGCACGTGAGAGTCGGTGGTTTAGGGCTGATGATTGTACGCCAGATGTTGCAGTTACATGGTAGCGATATTGCGCTGGTGGAAAAGCCGGAAACGGGTGCCTGTTTCCGTTTTGGATTACCGATTTGAAAAAGACACCGCCTGTGGGGTGTTGTAGAGGGGATAAGCGAAAGCGTCATCCACCATTAGCGGCAGTTTTGTCGGATGACGCTGCGCTTATCCGACCTACGAAGAGGTTTATTATCAGTTTTAACGCCCCGCAAGCGGGGCGTTCGAAGTTCGAAAAGACAAACTTAGATATTCTCGCCGTTGCTGGCGATAACTTCTTTGTACCAGTTAAAGCTCTTCTTGCGTGAGCGAGACATATCGCCGGTGCCGTCGTCGTGTTTGTTCACGTAGATAAAACCGTAGCGTTTGCTGTACTGACCAGTGGTGAACGACACGCAGTCGATACAGCCCCATGGGGTGTAGCCCATCAGATCCACGCCATCGTAAGTCACCGCTTTCATCATCTCGGAAACGTGCGCTTTCAGGTAATCAATGCGGTAATCGTCATTGATTGAACCGTCTTCTTCCACTTTGTCGTAAGCACCAAAGCCGTTTTCAACGATAAACAGGGGTTTCTGGTAGCGTTCGTACAACTCACAAAGTGCGTAACGCAGGCCAACCGGATCAATCTGCCAACCCCAGTCAGACGCCTTAACATGTGGATTTGGCACACTGCCCTGGAAGCCAGATAAGGCATCGCCGCTGCCACCATCCGCTTTCACGGCGTTGGTCATGTAATAACTGAAGCCGAGGTAATCGCACACCCCTTCACGCAGAATTTGCTCATCACCGGCTTCCATTTTGATGTTGAACTCGCGGCGCTCCCACTCGTTTAACACATAAGATGGGTAGTAGCCGCGCAACTGCACATCGGTAAACACATAGCGCTCACGCATAGATTCTTGCGCGTACATCTGGTCTTCTGGTTTGCAGGAGAACGGATACAACGGCACCATCGCCAGCATGCAGCCAATCTGCATTTCAGGATTAATGCGATGACCAATCTTCACCGCCATGGCGCTGGCCACGAATTGATGGTGCAGAACCTGATACATCACTTCTTCTGGATTGTCGTGCTCGGTGTAAACCACGCCGGAACAGCAGTAGCCGAACAATGGTGCACGCCAGTTACGCTGGTTGTTGATCTCGTTGAAGGTCATCCAGTACTTCACTTTGCTCTTGTAGCGTTCAAACACCACTTCGGCAAAACGGACAAAGAAATCAACCACTTTACGGTTAGTCCAGCCACCGTATTCAGTCACCAGAAAATGTGGCATTTCAAAGTGGGAGAGGGTGATAACAGGCTCGATGTTGTATTTCAGCAGCTCATCGAACATGTCGTCATAGAACTTCAGACCTTCTTCATTCGGTTGCAGCTCATCGCCTTTAGGGAAAATACGTGTCCAGGCAATGGAGGTGCGGAAGCATTTGAAGCCCATCTCGGCAAACAGCGCGATATCTTCTTTGTAACGACCATGGAAATCGATGGCTTCATGGTTTGGATAATATTTGCCAGGGACAACTTCTTGAGTGATTTCACGCGGTACGCCATGCGCGCCACCGGTCAGTACATCACAAATACTTGGGCCTTTACCTTCTTTGTTCCAGCCACCTTCTACCTGATGCGCAGCCACAGCGCCGCCCCATAAAAAGTCTTTTGGTAAGGTCAGTTTCTTCATATTTGTTAATCTCACGGTGAGCGCCGAATATAATGTGGGATACATCACACTTTGGCGTTAAGTTAATAATCTCTGCTCTGGAGTCTAACAAATGAAATTTAATTGTCACGATATAACAAATCACGGTTAATGTGATTTGTTACATGGAAAAAACAGCCTGTTTTTTTATGCCATTTTCTTAGCCAATTTACGACCAATGGTTTCTAAAATATAAATGACAGGGATTTGTGTGGTGATGTCGTAAACTCCACCGACGCGGGTGAGGGGGATATGCCAGGAAATATTAAAATCAGCGAGTTTGGCCAATGAAGAGTTTTCGTGGCTGGTAATGGATAACACCTTGCAGTTATGCAGGCTGAACTGGCTTGCGAAGCGCAGGATCTCTTCGGTTTCACCGGACACGGAAAGCACAATCGCCAGCGCGTTTTTAGCCATATCATTGGTGACTGGAAAATAAGGATCATCAATATGGTTACTAAATTTCCCGACGTTCGAAAAGAAACGTGCGCCATATTTGGCTAATGCACCGGATGTTCCTGCACCGACAAATATAATACGTTCCGATGAGCAAATAATATCAACAGCCTGGTCAATTAAACTATCAAACTCTTCATTGTTAGTACTTTTAAAAAAGCTAATAATTTCACTGGGGCCAAAATTAACTAATTGTTCATCATTTTGCTCAAGATATAATTTAAAGCGAACACGAAACTCGGAATAACCTTCGCAATTTAACTTGCGGCAAAAACGCAGCACGGTGGTGGTGGATACGCCCGCTGCATCGGCTAACTCGCGGATAGTCATGTACATCACTTTGTCACGGTTTTTAATGACAAAGTTGTAGACCATCATTTCTAGTCCGTTGAGATTAGCAACTGCCGCATGAGTAAACATGGTACGTCTTCCTGAAAGTTCCAATAGGAAAGAGGCTATCGTAACCAGCCCTTTTCTTGTGCCAAATGTAGATGACTGACGACATGTTGCCATAATTCCGGCCAGCTTTCGCCCACCAGTGCGTTGCGCGTCAACACTTGTTCCAGTGAAATCCCATTTTCGCGCCAGCTCTGCCCTTCGTTATGTAGATTTTGCAGAATCGGTAGGATCCTATCCAGTGCGCCAGCAAACCGGGCATCCGCG
>Ga0105244_10004002_pt1 | contig 10313 bp, 8 predicted proteins | sample KBSM44metaG_FD_80423 | JGI IMG/M metagenome (GOLD analysis project Ga0105244, IMG submission 80423) | Miscanthus rhizosphere microbial communities from Kellogg Biological Station, Michigan, USA - KBS M4-4 metaG | ecosystem: Host-associated > Plants > Roots > Rhizosphere > Soil | place: Michigan...
CCGCCCACAAGACCCTGAAGCCGCAGCGCGTGTTCCTGAAGATGAATTCGGGCATGAACCGCCTGGGCTTCACGCCCGAGCGCTTCGGCTCCGCCTGGACCCGTCTCAACGCGCTCACGCAGGTCGACGAGATCTCGCTCATGACCCACTTCAGCGACGCCGACGGCGCGCGCGGCATCGGCCACCAGTTCGAGACCTTCGAGCGCGTCACCCGCGACCTGCCGGGCGAACGCTCCATCGCCAACAGCGCCGCCACCCTGCGCCACGCCGACCAGACGCGTGGCGACTGGGTGCGCCCCGGCATCCTGCTGTACGGCAGCGCGCCCGACTTTCCCGAACACGATTCGGCGCACTGGCAGCTGCAGCCCACCATGACGCTGTCGACCCAGCTCATCTCGGTGCAGACGCTGAAGGCCGGCGACACCATCGGCTACGGCTCCAACTTCACGGCCGAGGGCCCGCTCACCATCGGCGTGGCGGCAGTCGGCTATGCCGACGGCTATCCGCGCCACTGCAACACCGGCACGCCGGTGCTGGTGAACGGCGTGCGCACCCGCATGGTCGGCCGCGTGAGCATGGACATGATCACAGTCGACCTCACGAACGTGCCCGACGCCAAGTTCGGCAGCGAGGTCACGCTGTGGGGCAAGTCGGCCAAGACGGGCGCCGTGCTCCCCATCGACGAGGTCGCGCGAGCCGCGGGCACCGTCGGCTATGAACTGATGTGCGCCGTGGCGCAGCGCGTACCCTTCGCTCCCGTCGAAGGTCAATGAAGATCCTTTCCAACTGGCGCTCCGTGCGCCTGTGGGAAACGCAGGTCGAACGCGACCTGCATCGCGACTACAGCCTGCGCACGCACGGCATCCTGATCGGCACCTTCACGCTGTTGCTGATGTGGGGCGTGTCGGCGCTGCAGATGCACCTGCTGCATGTCGATTCGCTGGCGGTGCGCTACTTCCTCACGCTGGGCGTGGGGTACCTGGGCTATCTGCTGGTGCTGCGCTGGTGGGCGAGGCGGCTGGTCGAGGGCCGCAAGACGGACTTCGATGTCGATGCGCCCGACGTTGACTTCGGCAGCGGACGCGGCGGCGGCTCCCAGAGCCACGTGAGCGTCGGCGATGCCCATGGCGGTGGTGGCGGCGGCGATGGCAGTGCCCTGTCCGACGTGGCGAGCGGCGCGCTCGAAGTCGCCGGCTCCGCGGACGAAGGCGCGATCATCGTCGTGCCGGTGGTCGCGATCTTCCTGATCTGCGTGGCCATCTTGTTCGGCGCCGGCTCGCTCGTGCTGCTGTACTTCAGCTGGGACGCTCTTCTGGCCGTGGCCATCGAAGTCGCCTTCTCGTACGTGTCGGCGCGCGCCGCGGTGCGGGTGGCGCGCGAAGGCTGGCTCATGGCCGCCGTGCGGCTCACGTGGAAGCCGCTGCTGGGCGCGGTCGCGAGCGCGGTGATCCTCGGCGCGCTGCTCGATCACTTCATGCCGCAGGTCAACTCCTTGCCCGAGGCGGTGCGCGTTCTGCTGAAGAAGCACTGAGTTCACACGGCGCGAAACACCTCAGGAAAATCGCCCGTCTTCTGTCCGTCGCGCCACGCGAGGCCCGCGGTGTCCAACGGCCCGGGCAACAAGGACGGACGATGCCTCAGCCTGAGTTCGTCGTCGGCGTAGAGGATGGCAAAGGCCCTGCGCTTCTCGTTGAAGTTCACGCCGGGGCCGGCATGGTGCAGCGCCCGGTAGTTGAAGACCACCACGTCGCCCGGGTCCACCTCGTAGCCCACGATGTCGAAGGCGCTGCGATTGGCTTCGATGTCCGGCAGTTCGAATTCATCGTCCAGCACCTCGATCTTGCTGCCGCTCAGCCCGTAGTGCGTTTTCCAGAGGTGCGAGCCGCGCACCACCTCGATGGCGGTCTCGCGCGGCATGTGGTCGACCGGCATCCACACACGCACGATGCGGTGGCTGTCGGCCAGTCCATAGGACGTGTCCTGGTGCCAGGGCGTCTCGGCGGCAGGGCCGCGGCCCTTGTAGAACAGCTGGTCGTAAATCCAGCGCAGCCGTCTCGTCACGGTCAGCTGCTTGGCGATCTCGCCGGCGCCTGACTCGAACACCACGCGCTGGAGCATGCCGTTCTGCACCGACGGCATCTGGTCGATCAGCAGATAGAGCGGGTCGGCATCCACCACGGTCGCGTAGGGCGAAGGAGCGCGGCGCTGCTGCTCGATGCCGTCCTGGGCCAGTTGGATCCATTCGGGCGAGATGATCTTGCGCAGGCACACCACGCCATCCCTCAGGAACCGAAGGCGCTCGTCGATGCTTACGCTGCGAAGCAAAGGGTTGCTCATAAAGATCTCCAAGGCCTGCTTGCCCGTTTTCAGGCACTCTCCCCTGTCGTTGTCGCTCGCATGAAATAGAACAACCAGCCGATCATCAAAGCGGCCATGCAGGCGAAGCCCCATGTCATGGCGCGGATGGTCTGGATGTAGGAGATGGGCGGCGCTGCCGCGAACATCAGAATGGCGAACACCACGGCGCCGACGATCGAGCACAGCAAGAGGGCACCTGGCCGCGCGGCCGCCCTGAAGCCTGTCCGCAGGCACATGGTCAGCCCGAAGATCGCGGGCGCATAGAAGAAGGGGGAAAAATCCATTCCCTTGTAGTTCGGACCGAATGCGAGGACGACGAGGCGGGGCCCCAGCAGGCCCAGCAAGACGCCGACTCCTTCGGCAATCACGAACCCGAGCAGCACGAACTTGATGAAATCGCGGAAGGCTTTTTTTCTTCCTTCGGAATTCCAGTTCGCCGCCAATTGCGGAAGCAGGTAGTAGCCAAGCGCCGACAGCACGTACTGCATCGGCAGCAGGAAGGTGATGTAGATCTTGAGCAAGCCACCCTGCTCGGAGTCTGCCGAGGACCCAAGCAGCAGGATGGCCCCTCCCGTCATGATCCAGCTCATGAACTGGGAGAGGCTGGCTTTCCAGCCATAAGCCATCGATTCGCCGACCGTCAGCCCTTGCGCATTCTTCGCTGCCGGGAGCGGAAGCATCACGTTCCCCGCATTCCTGAGCACCAGAAAAAGAAACGGGACCTGGATGATGGAAATCAGCAGCAGGGCTTCCATCCACGTCGCGGGCTTTTCGGCTTTCAGGATGGCGACATATCCCACGCCGACCAGCACACCGGTAACGCACAGAATCCCGTACCGCCGCCCAGTGAGCAGGAGGCTGCGTGAGATCCAGAAGATCTCGTAGCCGACGATCAAGGCCACGCCCACCCAGTGCAGCTGCCCGGGAAAAGCCGCCACTTGCCAGGCCGCGTACCCCAGAAGAGAAAAAAGAACCACCAGGGCCCATGAGAGCCACGCCGCGGATCGATGCGCGTAGTAGCGCTTGATCAGCAAGGGCTCATGCACCATGGCCATGTGCAGGATGTATTGAAAGCTGCTCACCGCCAGGAATGCGGAGGCAACGCCGAAATCCGAAGGCGAAAGCACGCGGGCCAGCGCAAAGCTCAGCAGCAGTTGGCTCGCGCTGTATATGCATTGGTCTGCAACGGCGTAGATCGGACCACCAAGACGTTTTCTGAGTCCGGACAGATGCTTCATCCCGTTCAGTCCGATATGGACAGCAAAACGGGATTGGCAGTCGCCTTCACAGAAAAGCTCCCGCCCGACGGGTTTCCGCAACTGCCTTCACGCATCTGGGGGAAGAAGTCGACGCGCGTGCATTTCTTTCCGCTGCCTGCGGGGACCGACACGGTTTGTTCCGGGCCCTGCGTCCAGACCACATGCAGCAAAGACTCGCCGCGACGCAGCACGAGCTGGCTCATGCCCTTGGCATCCTGGTACGACACCTTCTGGGAGTGCCTGGCGATCTTGAGAAACTCGGTCAGCGCGGAGTAGGCCTCTTTCTTTTCTCCGGCTTTGGACTTGATTCCGAAGTTGTCTTCCTTCGAAAAGTAAGACTGGCCCCTGTCGCGCCACGCGTAGAGGTTCAGGAGCTTGATGCCCGCGGCGGCATTGATCAGGTACTCCCTGAAGATCAGCGAAGCCTGTGCGTTGCGGTCGCGAACCGGCATGTACGAGGCATAACCCCATTCCGAAGCGACGATGCCGGTCTTCTTCAGTTGCCGCTGGTCCAGCTGCGCACGCAGCTTCTGGTAGTCGGCCAGCGCCGTTTCGGGAACCGAGCGGTATGGATGAATCGAGATGTCCGTCAGGCAGTCGGTCCTGGCGGCCGAGACAAAGGCATCTTCCAGCTCCGAAGGAACCTTGCCTCCGGCGAAGGGCAGCTTCGCGAAGCCGTATCCGATGACGATGTTCGGCTGGATCTTTTGCTGCGCCAGCTTGTTGCACAGCTCCGACGAGGCGGTCCCGAAGTTCGAAAGAAGGTTGGGCTGCAGGAATGTCTTGTTGTCCGGCTCGTTCCATATCTCCCAGACGGCGACATCGGTGGTGTGCGCCTTCATGAAGTCGCTCGCAAAGTCCGCGAACATGGTTTCCTTGCTGCGGCTGCCACCACGCAGGTCCGAGGGCTCGTGTCCCCAGATCTCGCGGCCACCAAACAAAGTGACGATGGCTTCGAGCCTGGCCTTGCGCACGCGCTGGATCAGGCCCGGGTAGTCGATCAAATTGGGGTTGACGCTTTTCAGCGGAGGCCGCACGCCGAACCGCACGAATTCGAAACCGGCCGCACGTATTTCATGCAGGTCGTCGTCCGTGATGGTCGCGGGATCGATCTGCACGCTCAGCGCAACCGGGTACTCCGAGGTCAGGCCGTCGATGCCTCGGGCATTGGCCGTGCTGATCGACGCTGCAATGAACAGCAGGGTGCCCAGCAGCCCGACGAGGCCTCGGGCAAAGAATCCAGAAATCTTCATGGCAGGACCGACTCCTTGTACAGATCGACGATGGCGGTGTTCATTCGCTGCGAAGTGAACTTCTCTTCGAAGATCTTTCGCCCGGTCTGTCCCATCTGCCGCAGGGTTTCATTGGGGATGCCGTCGATTTCCCGCAGCATCTGGTCCATCTGCTCCAGGGAAAAGAGCCGGCCGCTCCTGTCGTCTTCAACGATGTCGACGAGGCCGCCCACAGCGGATGCAAAAACCGCCTTGCTCCTCGCCATGGCTTCGACTGCAACGAGCCCGAAGCCTTCCCATCTCGACGGAACGATGATGGCGTCGCAGTCCTGGTAGACGGCGTCCAGCTCGTCTTTTTCCAGCCAGCCCTTGAACTCGACCCGATCGGACTTGGGAAGAAAAAGGTCATTCCGCACGGCATCGCCGACGACGATCAGCTTGAAGTTCGGCTTCACCCTGTTGTACGAGTCGAGCAGGACGTCGATTCCCTTTTGCCGGTCCAGGCGGCCGACGAACAGGACTTTTCGCTGGCTGCGTTCGGCTTCATCAGGCAGCAATTGACTCGGCAGCCTGGGGCTGACGGAGTCGATCCCGTTGGGAATGCATGTGCATCGCCTGATGCCGGATTTCGACGCGATCCTGACCTCATGGCGGCTGATGCAGATGATGGCGTCGCTGCGCGAGGAAAGCAGCCGCTCGATCCAGCGATAGGCCGACTTCTTGTAGCGGGACGCAGCCTGATCGAATGCCCAGCCGTGGGAGCAATAGACGATCTTCACTTCGCTGGGTATCTGCCCGAGCATGGCCATGACCCGGACGATGCCCCCGGCAATCGAGCTGTGCAGGTGGAGCACGGAAGGGCGCTCCGACTCGATGATCTTCTTCACGCGCGCGGCGTAGCCAACCAGGGACAGGGGGCTGCGGGCGGTGGGCACTACGTGTGCGCTCTCGGGGTTCAGCCAATCGACCGTTCCGGGCAGTATGAATTTCACCTGGCTGATTTCCGGAGAGTTCTTCTGGAAATTCGAAACGATCCGAAGATAGGTTTCCAACCCGCCCTTGAGCGTTTCGGCAACGTGCAGTACTTTCATGGAGATTCGCTCCTCAGATCAATGCGTGGGTTCCGGCGATGACTTCGGTCTTCAATTCGTCGAGTCTTCTGCGGTCGGCATTTTTTTCGTTGAGCAGATTCAGTACGGAGGCCTTCAGCTCTTCCCGGCGTGGCGACAGGCCGAACAAATACTGGGTTCGGTCCGTCAGCTGGAAAAAGGACTCGACCTTCTTGTCCCAATTCATCCCGATGGAGGGAATGTTCAGGCTGTAGGCGACGATGTTTGCGTGCAGCCGGTGCGCCGCAATGCACGAGCAGGCGCTGATCAGCGCAACAAGATCGTCGGGGCGCTTCGGAACGACGAACGAGAAGCCCGGTGCGGCTGCCCGCGAAGAAGAAATCTCGGCAAGGATCTTGTTGTCCTCCGCCGCGCCGTTCGTGAAATACAGCACCCGCGCGCCTTCCGCCTGCAATGCTTCGGCCAGGCCCGAGAAGAATTCTGCGGACCCGCTGGTGCGCGTGTCGCCATATTCGGAATTCATCACCAGCGCATCGAGGCTGCTGACGCAGATTCCCACGTCCCACTTCTTGTCCGGGGAGAGCTCTTCCGAAAAGGCGCTCGCGCAAACCAGCGCGGGGTCGGGAACGACCTTGATCTCGCTGCGCGGGATGTCGAAGAACGCGTGCAGGTTGTTCGCCGAGTCCACATCGCGCGTCGCGTAGAAAACGGGGGCGGCGTTCCTGAGGAATTTCTTGACCAGAAATTTCCCCCAGAACGACCATTTGGCCGTGACGCCAACCGAGACCACCGCGACCTTCTTGCCGCGAAGCAACCTGCTCAGCAGAAACAGCTTGGCGGGAAAGTTCAGCGCCACGTCGCAGAACAGCTGGCCACCGCCGATGAGGACCAGATCCGCATCGTTGACCGCGGCTTGCCATTGCCTGCGCCAGCCCAGGAGGTAGTTCTTGAGGCAATACGCGAAAACGATTGCCGATCGCAGCAGGGCCGGCATCTTCTGGAAGATTTCGAACGCGCCGCCGCCACGCAGATTCGATTCGTCGAACGCGACGCGGCCGGCGATGTCGAGGAACTCCACCTTCGCCTCCGGATATTTCATGCCGGCGATGTGAGCCAGCGACGCCGCGATGACCCCGTCACCCAGGTTGTCGCTGTACGGCACCGCACAAATCAGGATTTTTTTCATCTGGAGACTGCTTTGTTCTCGGAAACTTTGATGGCAATGAGGTAGAGCATTACGGAGGTCAAATGCCTGGTGAAGCTGCCGAGATCTGGTTCGAATATCAATTGCACAAGAATGTGCGCTATGAAAAGGCTGCCGAAAAACCTCGGCTCGAATCGATCCGGGTCGCGTTTGGACTTTCGCCGGGCCCTGTACAGAATGATCAGCATGGCTGCGATCATCAATTGCATGAACGCGTCGCTCGCAGTCTGAAAATAAAGAACCGGCGTGATCAGCACCGTCGCGGCATAGACGTAATTGACCAGGAATCCGGGGCCACTGGCGGGAGACGCAATATTGGTAAAAGCCGTTCTGTTGTCGCTACCGATCTGTTCCGCGTAGGCATTCGAGGTATCTCGCGGCGATTGAAGCGTCTGCAAAATACTGGAAGGCGCCGCCATGATCGCTCCGACGACCACGATGGCGGCCAGAATGTGATATTTAAGAGGGCGCCGCCACAGGTAATAGACCATGAAAAACACACCGACAATCAGCAAATAATATTGCCGTACGAAGACCCCGTAGATCGCGTAAAGAAAAAGGAAGGCGCCGACGGTAAGTACTTTCGACGTTCGAAAATAGATGGTCGAAACGGTGATGAACATGGTCATGATGAGCACGACCGTCTCCTTGGACGGCGCAAACATGTTCAGCATGATGCAAGGCGCAATCAGCAGCAGCCTGGCGAAAAAGTCGCCGGCCTTGCGAACGTCGTGAGTCGCGAAAAACAAAAATATGACGCTCACGCCGCAGGTGAAAACGTCCAGGTTGTCGACCCCGATAACGGCGAACAGCGCGGCGGTGACAGCAAACGAGTTGTCCATTTCGCCCGTGCCGCCGTAATTGAGGATCTCGATGATCTTTGCCGAGTCCACGCTCCATTTCTCGGGAAGCATTTCCCTGAAATACGCGTAGATGATCGTGTACACGAGCACGATCAGTATTCCGGCAATCGAGAATTGATTGAAGCGGCGCGTGCTTCTTCTTCTCACCGCCGGTCCCGGAATGGCGTGGCTCATCCGCATGTGGATTCCAATCCAATCATTTCGAAAGCGAAGGAAAATCTGTCCGGCCGGCCCGGCCGGAGCCGATCATCCGGGACCGATGAAATTCATCGGGACCCGTGACCGGCAGCAACCACCCAGATGGTTCTGAAGAAGATGTCCACGTCCTTCCCGACGGAAAGGGTCTCGACATACCTCACGTCCAACGCAACGCGTGCGTTGTAGGTCAGCTGATTGCGACCGCTGACCTGCCACAGGCCCGTGATCCCGGGGCGAACAGCGCAGTAGTGCGACCAGTTCTGGCCGTAGAGCTCCTTCTGCTCGAGCATGCAGGGGCGGGGGCCGATGAGGCTCATGTCGCCCGTCAGCACGTTCCAGAATTGCGGCAGTTCGTCCAGGCTGGTCTTGCGGATGAATTTGCCGAAACGCGTGATCCGTGGATCGTCGTCCAGCTTTTGGTATTCATCCCATTGGCGGCGTGCCTCCGGATTGCTTTTCAGATGTTCCTCGAGCACCTGGGCCGAGTTGGCGATCATCGAGCGGAACTTGTAGAACCTGAATATTCGCCCGTCTTTTCCGTAGCGCGACTGGTAATACAGGACCGGAGATCCGGAGCTGATCAGCACGAAGAGGCCGATCAGCACGAAGAGCCAGCCGAATGCCGCAAAAAAGAACAGCGCGGCGGCAATGTCTACCGACCTTTTCCCGATCCGCAGTACGGCCGGATGATGAATTCCGGTTTGCGAGCCGCCTCGGGACATTTCGCCGCTTGCGTCCGAAATATTCCAGCCTTGCGGTACCAGCGATTCTTCAGGGTGGAGATTTCCCATGGGATTTCTCCGCCCGGATTTGAAGCGCGACAAGATTTCTCGTCGAAATGATTTCATTTTTGACGCACCTTTCCTCACGCAGGCAAAAGCCTGCATGTCCTCTGTTATGGCCTGGTTTTTTGGCCGAGACGACCCGCACAAATGCCTCGTAGGATCTGCAATGCAGAAACTATTGCGCGGCCAAATGACTCGATGAAGGCAATACGAATGGACTAATTGCCATTTGTAGTGCCTTATTACTCCGAATACTAATTGAGTATTTAATCAATGAGTCAGGGCGAAATCCCGGCTCATGATTTTGAATTTAACTCCAATTTTCACGGTCTAGGTGGAATCCCTGTTGGTATTGTATGTATATTGTAAATGCTTGTAAGCGCCATATTTGTAACTCCCGCTGCCAGCGTGGCGGCGGGTTAGATCAATAGCATTCAGAATTACGCCATTTACCGTGCGACCTGCATGCGCAAGTCTTCTGACGCTCTCATTCAATTCGCCGAGCTGGGTCTTTTCGGCGCGTGCAACGAGTAGCAAAGTGCTCGCAAGCGGGGCGACCGATGCGGTATCCGCGGCAACGAGAACGGGGGCCGTGTCGATGATGACGAGGTCGTATAGCGGAGATAACTTTTCCAGTACCTGGGCAAAGGAATCGCTCGTCAGCAGCTCGGCCGGATTGGGCGGAAGCACACCCGTGGTAATGATGTCCAGATTCGGCAGGGCCGACGGGCGAATCGCTTTCTCGAGGTCGAGCGTGCCGGCGATCAATTCGGACAGGCCGGAAGACCGCTGGATCGAGAGGAATTGATTCACGCGGCCCTTGCGCAAGTCCGCGTCGATCAGCAGAACCTTCTTGCCGGTTGCCGCGGTGATCGCCGCGAAGTTGACCGAGATGAAGGTCTTGCCCACGCCAGGCGTCGCGCCGGAGATGAGAAGGCGGTTGTTGGTCGCTTCCAGCATGGCGAACTGCAGCGCGGTGCGAAGGCTGCGCAGGCTTTCCACCGCGGGGTCTTCGGGGAACAGGTGCGCCAGGACGTGCTTGCCGACGACCTTGTTCTCGATGTTCCTCTCGACCGTGCGCTGGGCGGCGCTCAGCGGAATGCTGCTGTAGACGTTGAGCCCGGTGTGGCTTTCGATTTCTCCCGGATTGCGGATGCCGCCGAAGAACGAGTTCCTTGCAATCGCGGCGCCGATGCCGGCAGCCAGCCCCAGGATCACAGCCAGCGCGATGACCAGGGGCCGCTTGGGCCACACCGGTTCTTCCGGAACGATGGCGTCGTCCAGCAGGCGCACGTTGCCCACCTTGCCTTCCTTGGCCAGCCGCATCTGCAGCGAGCTGTTGAG
>Ga0105244_10004006_pt1 | contig 10302 bp, 6 predicted proteins | sample KBSM44metaG_FD_80423 | JGI IMG/M metagenome (GOLD analysis project Ga0105244, IMG submission 80423) | Miscanthus rhizosphere microbial communities from Kellogg Biological Station, Michigan, USA - KBS M4-4 metaG | ecosystem: Host-associated > Plants > Roots > Rhizosphere > Soil | place: Michigan...
CATGGCCTCTTGCAGGCCGGCGATGGTCTCGGCCTCGTCCTCCTCCTCGATTTCGTAGGAGGGGTCATAGGGCAACGGTTGGTTCAGATGGCGGGTGGGAAAATCCATTTTTTATCCTGCGGGCTAGTTGGCTGACTCGCCGATGATGGCCGCATCGGCACGCGGCGTCTGTGGCGTGACACACCTAACCACTGTGCCACGGTGGCAATAATGCATTCCACCACGTCAAAACCGCCGTTCGTCGCGCGCCGCTGGCCCCCGCCGCCGCCAAGCACTACAGTCACGCCATGATCTTCTTCGACGGAAACAAATGACGCCCATTTCCCGCCACCTCCGGCCGGCCCTGCTGGCATTGATCGCCACCGCGCTGCTGGCAGCGCCTTGTTCCCGGGCGCAAACGGCGCCCCTGTTCACGCCGGAGCAATTGCGCGCGGACCTGCGCTTCATCCAGGACGCCGTCGCCGGCACCCATCCCGACCCCGGCTTCTCGGCCGACGTCGAACAGCTGCGGCAAACTTACCGGCGCATCGACGCGCAACTGGACACGCCGATGACGCGCGACCAGGCATGGCGGCTGATGGCAACGCTCAACCCGGTGTATGCCGACGCCCACATGGTGTTGACGCCACCGGATGCCGGCGCCCAGAGCGAGGCCCTGCTCGCCGCCGGCGGCGGATTCTTTCCCTACGAGGTGGTGGTGGACCCGCAAGGGGGCTTGGCCATTCGCGCCGAACTGGGCGGCGCGGCCTCGCCGCTGGCCGGCGCGCGCATCGAGCAGATCAACGGCGTGCCGGCGCGTCGCCTCGTCGCCGAGCTGCTGGAACGCTGCCACGGCGACACGGCCACGTTCCGCGCCGACCTGCTGTCGACGCGCTGGCCCTTCCTCTACTGGAAGATGTACGGCGACGTGGCGGCCTTCGACGTGCTGACCGCCGATGGCCGGCGGCTGCGCGCGGCCGCCGGCGCCAAACTGCCGGCCTACCTGAGCGGACGGGCGGAGTTCGACCGCCAGTTCCGGTTCGAGCTGCTGCCCGGCGACGCCGCGCTGCTGACCGTCAACACCTTCTACTGGCCCGACAAAAAGCAATTCACCGATTTCACCGAGCGCGCCTTCACCCAACTGCGCGACGCCAGGGTCAAGACATTGCTGATCGACGTGCGCGCCAACGGCGGCGGCAACGACGATATGTGGATGGACGGCATTCTGCGCTACATCGCCGACAAGCCGTACCGCTGGGCCTCGACGTACAAGAAAAAGGTCATCAAGGGCCGCGAGAGCGCCACCGAAAAGCTGGGCGACGTGATCGACGGCACGATAGAAAAATGGATACCGCCGCAACCGGACGATCCGCTGCATTTTAGCGGCGCCACGTACGTGCTGATCGGACGAAACACGTATTCGTCGGCCATCCTGTTCAGCAACGTGGTGCAAGACTTCGGCTTCGCCAAGGTGGCCGGCGCGGCCGGTTCGGCGCGCGCGCGGCAAAGCGGCGGCACGCAAAACTTCGTGCTGCCGGCCAGCGGCCTGGCGCTCAGCGTGCCGCGCCTGATCTTCCAGCGGCCTTCCGGCGCGGCCGCCCCGGCGCTGGTGTCGCCGGACCTGCTGTTGCCGGACAGCCCGTACGACAGCCGGGAATTGATCGATGCGTTGTTGAGGTCGCTTTGACGGGTGACCACGGGATATGTGCGGTTTCGGCGTATTTTGATCTAGATCATAGTTTTTCCATGTAGTAGGGCGGAGACTGGTCCCCATGCACTGTCACACATGAGGGAGTCCCAATGCCGTATGCCAGCATCAATCCATACACCAGCGAGCTGGTGAAATCCTTTCCCGACGCCACCGACGCCGAGGTAGCCACCGCCATCGACCGGGCCCACGCCGCGTTCCAGACCTGGAAGCACACCGGTTTCGCCGCGCGCGCCACGGTGATGCGGGCGGCGGCCGAGATGCTGCGCCGCCAGTGCGACGACTACGCCCGCCTGCTGACCATGGAAATGGGCAAGCTGTTCTCCGAGGCCCGCGCCGAGGTGGCGCTGGCGGCCGACATCTTCGACTACTACGCGCTGCACGCCGAGTCGTTGCTGGCGCCGCAGCAATTGCCGGTGGCCAGCCCCGACGAGGGCAGCGCCATGCTGGTGCACGAGCCGCTCGGCGTGCTGCTGGCGATCGAGCCGTGGAACTTCCCCTATTACCAGATCGCCCGCATCATCGCGCCGCAACTGTCGGCCGGCAACACCATGCTGCTCAAACACGCGTCCAACGTGCCGCAAAGCGCGGCCGCGTTCGAGCGGCTGATGGGCGACGCCGGCCTGCCCGCTGGCGCCTTCCAGAACCTGTACGCCACGCGCGCGCAGATCGAGACCATCCTCAACGACCCGCGCGTGCACGGCGTGGCGCTGACCGGCTCGGAGGCGGCCGGCGCCGTCATCGCCGCGCAGGCCGGCAAGGCGCTCAAGAAGTCGACCATGGAACTGGGCGGCGCCGACGCCTTCGTGGTGCTGGCTGACGCCGACCTCGACAAGACGGTCAAGTGGGCGGTGTTCGGCCGCCACTGGAACGGCGGCCAGGTGTGCGTGTCGTCCAAGCGCATGATCGTCGTCGACGCCGTCTACGACGCCTTCGCCGAGCGCTACGCCACCGGCGTGGCGGCGCTTCGCGCCGGCGACCCGTTCGACGCCGCCACCACGCTGGCGCCGTTGTCGTCGCGCGCCGCCGCCGACGAGATCCGAGACAAGATCCGCCAGGCCGTCGTGTTCGGCGCCACCGCGACCGAGGTCGGGCCGCCGGTGCCGACCGGCGGCGCCTTCGTGCAGCCGACCATCCTGTCGAACCTGGGCGCGGACAACCCGGCCCGCCATTGGGAATTCTTCGGCCCCGTCTCGATGCTGTTCCGCGCCGCCGACGAGGCCGACGCGGTGCGCATCGCCAACGACACGCCCTTCGGCCTGGGCGGCTCGGTGTTCACCGCCGATACCGCGCGCGGCGTCGAGGTCGCCAAACAAATCGCCACCGGCATGGTGTTCATCAACCACCCCACCATGGTCAAGGCCGACCTGCCGTTCGGCGGCATCGGCCGCTCCGGCTACGGCCGCGAACTGATCGGGCTGGGCATCAAGGAATTCGTCAATCACAAGCTGATCGACGTGGTCGACATCGACGCGCCGTTCTGACCCCACCCACTGAGGAGCAACACCATGCAAAAAACCATGAAGGCGGCGGTCGTCCGCGAGTTCGGCCAACCCCTGGTGATCGAGGAGGTGGCCGTGCCGCAGGTCGGCTCCGGCCAGATCCTGGTCAAGGTCGCCGCCACCGGCGTCTGCCACACCGACCTGCATGCGGCGCAGGGCGACTGGCCGGTCAAGCCGAACCCGCCGTTCATCCCCGGCCACGAGGGCGTCGGCTATGTGGTCGCGGCCGGCGCGGGCGTGCGCCACGTCAAGGAGGGCGACCGGGTCGGCGTGCCGTGGCTGTACACGGCCTGCGGCCATTGCCCGCATTGCCTGGGCGGCTGGGAAACCTTGTGCGGCGAACAGCAAAACACCGGCTATTCGGTCAACGGCAGCTTCGCCGAGTACGTGCTGGCCGATCCGAACTTCGTCGGCCACCTGCCGGCCAACGTCGGCTTCGTCGACATCTCGCCGGTGCTGTGCGCCGGCGTCACCGTCTACAAGGGTTTGAAGGTCACCGACACCAAGCCCGGCGATTGGGTCACGATCTCCGGCATCGGCGGGCTGGGCCACATGGCGGTGCAATACGCCACGGCGATGGGCTTGAACGTGGTGGCGGTCGATATCGATGACGGCAAGCTGGCGCTGGCCAAGCGGCTGGGGGCGGCGGTGACGGTCAACGCGCTCACCACCGATCCGGCCGCCTTCATCCAGAAGGAGCTCGGCGGCACCCAGGGGGTGCTGGTGACGGCCGTCTCGCCCAAGGCGTTCCAGCAGGCGCTGGGCATGGTGCGGCGCGGCGGCACGGTTTCGCTCAACGGCCTGCCGCCGGGCGACTTCCCGCTGTCGATCTTCGACACGGTACTGAACGGCATCACCGTGCGCGGCTCGATCGTCGGCACCCGGCTCGACCTGCAGGAGGCGCTCGACTTCGCCGCCCTCGGCAAGGTCCGCGCGACAGTCCAGACCGACCGGCTCGAGCACATCAACGAGGTGTTCGCGCGCATGCGCAAGGGCGACATCGAGGGCCGCGTCGTGCTCGACTTCGAGCACTGACGGCCGCCCCCTCGCCGGCGCCGGTCCGCATCACTTGCACGATGCATGCCGGACCCGCCGAAGGAAATCGCCTTCCGGCAACAAAATTTTGCGGCGGCCGATAATCTGTGGGAGCATAGTCGACAGGATCGCCGCCGTCGCGGTGTAATTGGGGGCTGCTTGAAGCTGTTACGGCTGTTGAAATTTTGCACAGGTTTATTGCTGTGCATGCCGGCGTTCGCCGCCGAGCCTCCCGTGTTGCGTTTCGCCACCGAGGAATGGCCGCCGTTTTTCAGCCGTTCGCTGCCGGGCAACGGCTTGACCGGCACGCTGATCGGCGCGGTGGCCACACGCATGGGCTACGCCGCGCGGATCGATTATTTCCCGTGGAAGCGCGCAATGGAAATCGGCCTGCGCGACCACGACTACGCCGGCGTGGCGGCGCTGGTGCGCAACGCCGAGCGCGAGAAGCTATGCTACTTCTCCAGCGCGGTCGGCAGCCGGCAGACGGTGCTCGCCTACCTGAAGGACAAGCCGGTCACGCCCGCCGCGCTGGCGGAACTGAAGGCGGTGCGCATCGGCACCGTGGGCGGTTACTCGTACGGCGAGCAGTTCGACGAAATGGCGCGCACCGGCGTGCTGACGGTCGAACCGGCCATCAGCGACGAGATCAACCTGCGCAAGCTGCTGGCACGCCGCTTCACCGCCATCGTCATCGAAAAACGCATGCTGCGCTACCTGCTGGCCGCCGAGCGCTACACGCCGGCCGACCGCGCGCGCGTCGGCGTCACCGACCACCTGTTCCCGACGCGCAACGTGCACGTGTGCTTCCAGCATACGCGCGAGGGTCTGCAACAGCAGCAAGCGTTCGACCTGGCCGCGCGCGACGTGGACCTGTCCAGGCTGGAGCGCGACTACTGGCGCGACATCCAGGACGTGAACGCGCGGCCGACCGCGCCGTGAGCGGTCCGGCCGGCGTTACGCCGCCGCGGCCGCCTGTGCCTGTGCCTGTGGCGGCGTCACCGCCGGCGGGGTTGTGCGCGCGGCGGCGGCCTTGGCGGCCGGCTTGGCCTTGGTCTTTTCCACCTGCGCCAGCACCACCTTGTGGATGAAGTGCAGCTTCTCCTGCACCGGCGTCGGCAGCTTGAACGGATACGAGTCGGGCGTGCCGACGCTGCGGTTCAAGCTGTTGAGCACATAGGTCAACGCGAACCAGTCCGAGATGATCTCGTCGAAGGAATCGATCTTCAGCGGCGGCGCGGTGATCACCATCTCCGGCTCCTCCTTCTTGCGCGGCTTGAGCGACAGGCCGCAGGCGTGCGCCGTCTCCAGCGTATCGATCATGTGCAGGTAGTGCGCCCACGTTTCGGCCCAGTCCTCCCACGGGTGCGAGCTGGCGTAGGTGCTGATGAAGTGCTGTTCCCAGTCGGCCGGCGCGCCGTTTTCATAGTGCCGCTTGAGGCTCTCGCTGTAATCCTGGCGCTCGTCGCCGAACAGTTCGCGATAGCCGTCGATCCACTCGCTGTCGGCGATCAGGCGGTCGAAATAATAGTGTCCGCTCTCGTGGCGGAAATGGCCCAGCAGCGTGCGATAGTGTTCATGCATCTGCTCGCGGGTGCGCTCGCGCTGGGCGGGATCGGCCTCGGCGATGTTGAGCGTGATCAGGCCGTTGTCGTGGCCGGTCATCACCTTCTCGTCGTCGCCCGGACCGTCCTCGAGGAACTGGAAAGCCAGGCCGGCTTCCTCATCCTCCTCCTTCGACACCGGGGTCAGGTGCAGCGAATACAGCGAATAGAGCAGGCGGCGCTTGGCCGATTCCAGGCGCTGCCAAAACAGGTGGTTCTTCTCGGTGCTGAGGGTGGGGATGACGACGGTCAGCTGGCAAGACGCGCACAGCTCGTTCGGGTCGTCGGCGTCGAGCATCCAATTGCAAACTTGGTGGTTGACGTAGTTACTGCATTGCTTGTAGAGGCGGCCCGCGTCGTTCTTGTTCAGGCTGCGCCAGGTGCCCTCCTCTGCCGGTTCGAAGCTGCTGACGACGCGTTGCGCCGGTTGGTAGCCGAGCATGCTGTCGCAACTGAAGCACAGCGTGTTTTCAAAGAAGACTTGTTGTGAACACTTGTCGCAGTGAAAGGTTTTCATTTTGCCTGGGAATGGGTTGGTGTAGTCCCCGGAGCGGGACGCTGGCCACCATCATATCCACCCGGCGCGTCTTGTTCAGTTAGACAGCGCGCATAGGCGTCTCAATTACGGCGGCAACTGCGGGGTTGCGGAGGTGCTACTTTTTGCTGGCATCTCGATCGACCAGACTCTTCATCGTTTGAGAAATGGCGTCCATCTTGTCTTCCCGGTCGTTTATCTCTGAGCAGCTTTTTTGCAACTCTCTTTCCGGGGACTTCGCCGGGTAGCGCCCAAGCAGATTAGAGCAATCGCACCGCAAACTTGCCTTGAGCCGCTTCGATTTGCGTTCGCGCAGTTCGGCGATCCAGCAGCCGTCGGCACAACCGCAGGAACGATAAGTCAGCTGTTCTGATTTCTCCGCCCACGTGAGGGTATAAGTATTGTGCTGGCCTGCTGAATACGCGGACTTCGCGAGCAGGGAAATGATGAGTGCGGCAAGGACTCTTCTTGGCATATGTCCGTGGATATCAAGGATGGGTATTGAGGCTGACTTAACCGGGCTCCAGCGGCGTGACCGTGACGTTGACCTGCAACGCCTGCTCGCCGCCGCCGAGCACGATGCCGCGCATCGGCGTGACGTCGCTGAAGTCGCGCCCCCAGCCGGTGACGATGTGCTCGTGCTGCACCAGGCAGCGGTTGGTCGGGTCGAAGTCGATCCAGCCCAGCGCCGGGTCGTACACCGATACCCAGGCGTGCGAGGCGTCGGCGCCGATCATGCGCGGCTGCCCCTCCGGCGGATGGGTGAGCAAATAGCCGCTCATGTAGCGCGCCGGCAGGCCCAGCCCGCGCAGGCCGCCGATCATCAGTTGCGCGAAGTCCTGGCACACGCCGCGCCGCCCGCTCAGCACCTGCTCGAGCGGCGTCGAGATGTCGGTGGCGGTGCTGTCGAATTCAAAATCGTCGAAAATCCGTTGCGTCAGGTCGAGCGCGGCGTCGAGCAGCGGGCGGCCGGTGCTGAAGCTGTCGCGCGCGTAGTCGGACAGTTCGGCGCTCAGGCCCACGTGCGGCGACGCGTACAGGTACCGGCACGCCTCCAGGGTGGCGTCGCTGCGGTCGGTCAGCATCAGGTCGCGCACCAGTTCCCACGGCGCGCTGTCGGCGATCTGCTCCAGCGTGCGGCGCGGGTACAGCGCGAGCGTCGACTCGACGTGCACCAGCAGCGCGCTGTGCGGCGCGGTGATGCTGAAATGGCGCGTCAGGTTACCGAAGTAATCGGCGCCGTCGGTGATGTCCTCGGCCGGCGGGTCGGTGACGATCCGGTGCGACTCGGTGCGCTGGTAGTCGAACGAACGCGGCGTCATGTGCAGATACTGCTGCGACAGCGATACCGCGCTCTGGTAGCTGTAGCGGGTCTGGTGCACCACCAGGTAGCGCGCGCACGCGGCCATGGTTTGCGGTGGCGCAGTGTCGCTGGCGGTGTTCGGCAGCGGGCTGGCGGTTTGCTGGGTTTGGGATGGTGTCATCGCGCATACCCCGGCGCGCACGGCGTTTCGAACTTGTTTTGCAGGCTGCCCGTGTAGCTGAAGAACTGCAGTCCGATCTGCTCGGCCATGACCTCGCTGGCATTCTGCACGCGCGACAGCAAGTCGATCAGCCTTGGATTGGCGCCGTACAGGTCCGCTTCCGGCGACAACGACAACAGCTCGGCGTGCAGGGGGGCGAGATTGTGCTCGCCGCACGGGCCATACACCGTGGCGATCTTGCGCAAGCCCGAGAGCACCCCGTGCAGCTGGTGGCTGATCGAGCGCGGATTGCTGTCGTCGAGGATCAGCAGGTCGAGCACCGGCAGCCACTCGGGCTGGGCGCGGTAGCGCGCGCGGTAGGTGACGATGCTGTCGGACAACTCCAGCACCCAGTCCAGGTTGCCCTCCGGGTCCATGCCCAGCGCCGCCCGCAGCACCATGCTCTGGAATTGCAGGCGCTCCAGGCGCCGCCCCAGCGACAGGAAGCGCCAGCCCATGTCGCGCGTCATGCCGTCCAGGCCGAAACCGGTCAAGGTCATCAGGGATGCGGCGGCGTCGTCGAGGATGGTCATCGCCTCCGATTGCGACGGCAGCGTGGCGCCGCCGGCGCGTTCGACCAACCGGTTCAGCGCGCGCCAATTGTCGACCGACAGCCTCTCGCGCAACTGGCTGGCGGTGTTGTAGAGCTGCTGCTGCTGGCGCGCGAGCCCCGGCACGTCCGGCGAGACCACCGCCAGCAGCAGCGCCGCTTCGATCTGGGCGTCGTGCGCGATGCGCGCGGGCGGCGGCGGCTCGGGCTCCGGCGTCCCGCCCTGGCCTTGGCTTTGGCTTTGGCCCTGGGTTTGATCCTGGCTCTGGGTCTGGGTTTGCTGGTCCTGGCTCTGGGTCTGCTGATCCGGGCTTTGACTCTGCTGGATCTGCCGGAGCGCCGGCTCGGGCTCCGGCATGGGGGTGAGCTGGAACCAGGCGCACAGCGATTCGACGGTGGGCCATTCGGCGCCCGGATAGCCGGCGCGCACGTTGAAGACGATGTTGAGCGCCACCCGCAGCAGGCGCGCGATGTCGTCGCAGCGCTCGGTGTGGCGGCCCAGCCAGAACAGGTTCTCCGCCATGCGGCTCGACAGCTGCGTGTCGTCGCGCACCAGGTCCTGCGCCGTCATGCTGCGCGGGACGGGCTGGTGGTGGCGCGCCTGCGAACTGGCCTGCACCCAGGTGTCCTTGCTGCCGCCGCCGTGCTGCATGGTGATGACGCGCGCGTCCGGCCCGGTGGCCACGCGGGTCAACCCGCCCGGCATGACGACGTAACCCTCCGGCGTGGCGCAGGCGAACACGCGCAGGCCGATCGAGTGCGCGCTCAGGCGTCCGGTGGCGGGCTGGTACACCGGCCCCTGCGACAGCCGCACCAGCTCGTGCGCGACATAATTGCTCGGATTGGCGCGCATCTGCGCGATCAGCGCGGCGCGGGCGGCGTCCTTCAGGTCTCGCCCGTACACCGGCGCCTGGCGCAGTTGCGGGAAGGCCGGCATGATCACCAGTTGGTCCAGCTTTTCGATCGCCTCCTCCAGCGCGGCCGGCTCGCCGCACCACCAGGTGGCCACCGACGGCATGCGCAGCGGCTGGCCCAGCAAGCGCTCGCTGAGGGCCGGCAGGAAGCCGAGCAAGGCGCCCGATTCGAGCAGGTTCGAGCCCAGGCTGTTGGTGACCAGGACGTTGCCGCGCCGCGCCGCCTCGGTCAGGCCGGCCACGCCCAGCGCGGAGTCGGAGCGCAGTTCCAGCGGATCGCAAAAGTCGTCGTCGACGCGGCGCATGATGACGTGCACCCGCCGCAGCCCGGACAGGGTCTTCATGAACACGATGCCGCCGCGTACCGTTAAATCGCCCGCTTCCACCAGCGGCAGGCCGAGATAGCGCGACAGGTAGGCTTGTTCGTAATACGTTTCGTTGTAGGGGCCGGGCGTGAGCAGCACGATCAGCGGCGCCTCGCCGGCGCGCAGCGGATGGGCGTCGCCGTTGGCGGCGCAGCGGCGGCCCCAGTGCGCCAGGCTGTCGCGCATGGTGCCGAAGAAGCCTTCGAGCGGACGTATCTTCATGTCGCGCAGCAGCGCCGGGAAGCTGCGCCCGATGATGGCGCGGTTCTCCAGCGCGTAGCCGGCGCCCGACGGCGATTGCGTGCGGTCGGCGGTGACCCACCAGCGGCCGTTGGGCGCGCGCGCCAAGTCGACCGCGTAGAAATGCAGCGCGATGCCGTCCGGGTGGCCCATGCCGTGGGCGGCGCGCAGGAAGCCGGCGTGGCCGTGGATCAGCGCCGGCGGCAGCAAGCCCTCCTTGAGCATGTTCTGCGAGCCGTAGACGTCGCCCAGCAGGCGGTTCAGCAAGGTGGCGCGCTGGATCACGGCCGCCTCGATGCCCTCCCACTCCTGGCGCGGCAGGATCAGCGGCAGCAGGTTCAGGTCCC
>Ga0105244_10004009_pt1 | contig 10298 bp, 6 predicted proteins | sample KBSM44metaG_FD_80423 | JGI IMG/M metagenome (GOLD analysis project Ga0105244, IMG submission 80423) | Miscanthus rhizosphere microbial communities from Kellogg Biological Station, Michigan, USA - KBS M4-4 metaG | ecosystem: Host-associated > Plants > Roots > Rhizosphere > Soil | place: Michigan...
ATCGAATCTGGCGATCAGCAATTGATAACCGAGGCTGCGCGCGCCTTGCTCGAGCAATTTGGCAATGCGTGCATAGCTGGGGTTTTCCAGGTCGGGCAGGATGAAGCCCAGTGTCTTGCTATGACGGCTGCGCAGGCCCGCCGCTTGCGGGTTGGGTCGGAAGTCGTGCTGCTCGACCACGGCTTTGACACGCTCGACCGTTGCCGGACTGATGCGCTGTTTTTCGGCCTTGCCATTGATCACGTAACTGGCCGTAGTGACAGAAACACCTGCCAGACGTGCGATATCGCTCAGTTTCACCCCGGAATTTCCTTTTATTAGGTACGCGGCTCAGGACAATCGAGTTATTTTTTTCATGGCGCTGATCTTTACACCAGACCGTAGGAAATTCCCAAGTACTTCACGTATTTTGGGAATTGTCCCACAGTGATCGCGCCGTCCGGGCTTCAATGAATCCGCAGAATCGAGTAACGTGCCGGGCAATTCTAGATTAAACGATTCAGCACGCCTGTTGTCTGCTGCAATCGAGATGAAAGTGATGTCCGATACGATGCTCGGAAAGATATCACCCTCATCCCCCTAAGCTGTCGATCACGTGATCGTCATTAAAACAAGAATCAGGTGGCGCCTTGGCGCTGCACAGGAGTCAAGGCAATGCTCGAACTCACTCTGGAGCAAATATCCATGGCCCAGTCGGCTGTGGATAAAACTGCCGCACTTAAGCTGATTGCCGACCACCTGGTCGCTGATGGTCTGGTTGCCGAGGGCTACCTCACCGGGCTGATGAACCGTGAGCAGCAAGGCTCGACCTTTCTCGGTCAGGGCATCGCCATCCCACACGGTACACCCGAAACCCGCGACCTGGTGTTCACCACCGGTGTGCGTCTGATGCAGTTCCCCGAAGGGGTGGACTGGGGCGACGGACAAATGGTTTACCTGGCGATTGGTATCGCTGCCAAATCCGACGAGCACTTGCGTTTGCTGCAACTGCTGACGCGCGCACTGGGTGAAGAGGACCTCGGCCAGGCGCTGCGCGAAGCGAAGACCCCGGAAGACCTGCTCAAGCTATTGCAGGGCGCTCCGCAGGAACTGGCACTCGACGCCCAGATGATCAGCCTCGGCGTTTCGGCCGACGATTTCGAAGAACTGGTCTGGCGCGGCGCACGCCTGTTGCGCAAGGCCGACTGCGTGAGTAACGGTTTTGCCGCTGTGCTCCAGCAAGTGGAAGCGTTGTCGCTGGGTGATGGCCTCTGGTGGCTGCACAGCGAGCAAACCGTCAAGCGTCCCGGTCTGGCGTTCGTCACCCCCGACAAACCCATGCGCTACCTGGGTCAGCCGCTGACCGGTCTGTTCTGTCTTGCCAGCCTCGGTGAGGCGCATCAGGCGCTGCTCGAGCGTCTGTGTCTGTTGCTGATCGAAGGCCGTGGCCACGAGTTGGGTCACGCCACCAACAGTCGCGCCGTGCTGGAAGCGCTCGGCGGCGAACTGCCCGCCGAGTGGCCGACCCGGCAGATTCAGCTGGCCAACGCCCATGGCCTGCACGCTCGCCCGGCGAAGATACTGGCGCAGCTGGCCAAGGAGTTTGACGGCGAGATCCGCATGCGTGTGCTGGAAACCGGCGAAGCCGCCGTGTCGGCCAAGAGCCTGAGCAAGCTGCTCAGCCTCGGTGCGCGCCGTGGTCAGACGCTGGAATTCATTGCCGAGCCGACCATCGCCGACGACGCGTTGCCAGCCCTGATCGCTGCCGTTGAGCAAGGTCTGGGCGAGGAAGTCGAACCCTTGCCTGCTGTCTCGCAGACCGAGGCTGCGCCAGCGCCGGCCCCGGCGGCTGCCAAACCGCTCAGCGCTCCGCCAGCAGGCAGCGTGTTGCAGGCCGTTTCTGCTTCACCGGGCATTGCCATGGGGCCGGCGCATATTCAAGTGCTGCAAAGCTTCGATTATCCGCAGCGGGGTGAGTCGGTGGCTGCCGAGCGCGAGCGCTTGCACAAGGCGATTGGCGAAGTACGCAGCGATATCGAAAATCTCATTCAGCGCAGCAAATCAAAGGCCATCCGGGAAATCTTCATCACCCACCAGGAGATGCTCGAAGACCCGGAACTGACCAACGAAGTCGAGGTGCGCCTCAATAACGACGAAAGCGCGGCGGCTGCGTGGGCCACGGTCATCGAGACCGCTGCCGTTCAGCAGGAACAGCTAAAGGACGCGTTGCTGGCCGAGCGCGCCGCAGACCTGCGTGACGTCGGTCGCCGCGTACTGGCGCAGATCTGTGGCGTCGAAACCGTTGCGGCCCCGGACGAACCCTACATTCTGGTGATGGACGAAGTCGGCCCGTCCGACGTTGCCCGTCTCGACCCGGCGCAGGTCGCCGGTATTCTCACCGCACGTGGCGGTGCCACCGCGCACAGCGCCATCGTGGCGCGTTCGCTGGGCATTCCTGCACTGGTAGGGGCTGGTGATGAAGTGTTGCTGCTCAAGCCGGGCACCGTACTGCTGCTCGACAGCCAGCGCGGACGGCTGACCGTCGCGCCTGACGAGGCGACTCTGCAGCGCGCAGTTCAGGACCGTGACGCGCGTGAGCAGCGTCTCAAGGCGGCAGCCGAAGCACGCATGGAGCCCGCCGTGACGCGCGATGGTCATGCTGTCGAAGTCTTCGCCAATATCGGCGACAGCACCGGCACACCGGCCGCCGTGGAGCAGGGCGCGGAAGGCGTCGGCCTGCTGCGTACCGAACTGCTGTTCATGGCGCATTCCCAGGCGCCCGATGAAGCTACGCAGGAAGCTGAATACCGCCGCGTGTTGACCGATCTGGGCGGGCGTCCGCTGGTGGTGCGTACGCTGGACGTCGGTGGCGACAAGCCGCTGCCTTACTGGCCGATCGCCAAAGAGGAAAACCCGTTCCTCGGCGTCCGCGGTATCCGTCTCACCCTGCAGCGCCCTGACGTCATGGAAAGCCAGCTTCGCGCCCTGTTGCGTTCGGCAGACAGCGGCCCGCTGCGCATCATGTTCCCGATGATTGGCACGCTTGAAGAGTGGCGTCAGGCGCGGGACATGACCCAGCGCCTGCGCGAGGAAATTCCGGTCAGCGACCTGCAACTGGGGATCATGATCGAGGTGCCATCGGCGGCGCTGATCGCTCCGGTGCTGGCGAAGGAAGTGGACTTCTTCAGCATCGGCACCAATGACCTGACGCAATACACCATGGCCATCGACCGCGGCCACCCGACGCTGTCGGCCCAGGCTGACGGCCTGCACCCGTCGGTGCTGCAACTGATCGACATGACCGTGCGCGCTGCGCATGCCAACGGCAAATGGGTGGGCGTGTGCGGTGAGCTGGCTGCAGACCCGCTGGCCGTGCCGATTCTGGTCGGTCTGGGCGTGGATGAGTTGAGTGTTTCGGCGCGCAGCATTGGCGAGGTCAAGGCCTGCGTACGTGAACTGACCCTGAGCAGCGCTCAGCAACTGGCGCAAAATGCGCTGACGGCGGGCAGCGCCGCTGAAGTCCGCGCGCTTGTGGAGGCTGTGTAATGGCGAAGATTCTTACCCTGACCATGAACCCGGCGCTGGACCTGACTGTACAGTTGGGGCAGTTGGAGCTGGGCCAGGTCAACCGCAGCACGGCGATGCTCACTCACGCCGCGGGCAAAGGCCTGAATGTGGCGCAGGTGCTGGCTGATCTGGGCCATGACCTGACCGTTGCCGGTTTTCTCGGTGTTGATAATCAGCAAGCGTTCGAGGCGTTGTTCGAGCGCCGTCAGTTCGTCGACGAGTTTGTCCGGGTGCCGGGCGAAACGCGCAGCAACATCAAGCTGGCCGAAGGCAGTGGCCGCATCACCGACTTGAACGGCCCGGGCCCCCAGGTCAGTGAAGAGGCTCAGCAGGCGCTGTTCACTCGCGTTGAACAGATCGCTCAGGGTTTCGACGTGGTGGTCGTGGCGGGCAGTCTGCCGCGCGGTGTCACGCCGGAGTGGCTGCAAAAACTGTTGCTGATGCTCAAGGACCTCGGTCTGAAAGTGGCGCTGGACAGCAGTGGTCTGGCCTTGCGTGCCGGTCTGAAGGCCGGGCCCTGGCTGATCAAACCCAATACCGAAGAGCTGGCTGATGCGCTCGACGCACCGATCATCTCCATCGCTGCACAAGCCGAGGCGGCTGCGCGTTTGCAGGCGCAGGGCATCGAGCATGTGGTGATCTCTCAAGGCTCCGAAGGCGTGCACTGGTTCAGCCCGAGCGTGGCACTGCATTCACTGCCGCCCAAGGTCACCGTGGCCAGTACGGTCGGTGCGGGTGACTCGCTGCTGGCAGGCATGGTGCACGGCTTGATCAGCGGTCAAGAGCCGCAGAAGACCTTGCGCACTGCCACAGCGATTGCCGCCATGGCGGTGACCCAGATCGGTTTCGGTATCACCGATGCCGCGCAACTCAAACGGCTTGAAGGCGGCGTCACTGTACGCAGCCTTTCAGAACAATAAGAGAGGATCGTCATGAAGTTAGCCATAGTTACGGCCTGCCCGAACGGCAAGGTCAGCAGCGTACTCAGCGCACGATTGCTCGAAGCGGCGGCCCTGCGCCAGGGCTGGGAAACCAGCGTCGAAATCATCGATCCCAATAAGGCCGATCAGCACTTGTCCGCTCAGGACATCGAAGCCGCCGATCTTGTCCTCGTGGTCAATACCGGTCCGGTGGACCTGAGCCGCTTTGTCGGCAAACGCCTGTTTCAGGATTCGCCTGCGCATGCGTTGCAGGATGTCGACAGTTTTCTGCAGCGCGCCGAGCGAGAAGCGCAGGTGCATGTGGCTTCCGAAGCCGCGGCGCCTCAGGCAAGCGGTGATACGGGCGCGCAACCGCGCATCGTTGCGATCACGGCTTGTCCGACCGGCGTCGCGCACACGTTCATGGCGGCCGAAGCGATCCAGCAGGCTGCCAAGCGTCTGAATTACGACCTGCAAGTCGAAACCCAGGGTTCGGTCGGTGCGCGCAACCCGCTCAGCGCCAAGGCCATCGCCGATGCCGACGTGGTGCTGCTGGCGGCGGATATCGAGGTCAATACCGACCGCTTTGCCGGCAAGAAGATCTACCGTTGCGGCACCGGGATCGCCCTCAAGCAGTCCGAGGCGACCCTGAAAAAAGCCCTGTCGGAAGGGCAGGTGGAATCCGATGAGGCCACCGCCAAGTCACCCGCCAGACAAGAAAAGACGGGCGTCTACAAGCACCTGCTGACCGGCGTGTCGTTCATGCTGCCGATGGTCGTGGCGGGCGGGCTGTTGATCGCTCTTTCCTTCGTGTTCGGTATCACCGCGTTCAAAGAGCCGGGCACGCTGGCTGCGGCACTGATGCAGATCGGTGGGGAAGCGGCGTTCAAACTGATGGTGCCGTTGCTGGCCGGTTACATCGCCTATTCGATTGCTGACCGTCCGGGGCTGGCACCCGGCATGATCGGTGGTCTGTTGGCGAGTACGCTGGGTGCCGGGTTCATTGGCGGTATCGTTGCAGGCTTTCTGGCCGGTTACAGTGCTGCCGCGATCAACCGCTACGCACGTCTGCCGGCCAGTGTCGAAGCGCTCAAGCCGATTCTGATCATCCCGTTGCTGTCGAGCCTGTTCACCGGTCTGGTGATGATTTACGTGGTCGGCAAGCCGGTTGCCGGGATGCTCGAAGCCTTGACGCACTTCCTCGACAGCATGGGCACCACCAACGCGATCCTGTTGGGCGTGGTGCTGGGCGCAATGATGTGCGTCGACCTCGGTGGGCCGATCAACAAGGCGTCCTATGCGTTCTCGGTCGGTTTGCTGGCGTCCCAGAGCTACGCGCCGATGGCTACAGCGATGGCTGCCGGTATGGTGCCGCCCATCGGCATGGGCATCGCCACGATCCTGGCCCGCCGCAAGTTCGCCCAGAGCGAGCGTGAAGCAGGCAAGGCGGCGTTCGTGCTGGGGCTGTGCTTCATCTCGGAAGGTGCCATTCCCTTCGCTGCCAAGGACCCGTTGCGGGTGATTCCGGCCAGTGTCGTGGGTGGCGCGCTGACGGGTGCGTTGTCGATGTACTTCGGTTGCAAGCTGATGGCACCGCATGGTGGCCTGTTCGTGATGCTGATCCCCAACGCGATCAACCATGCGCTGCTTTATCTGGTGGCGATCATCGCCGGCAGTGTGCTGACCGGCGTGATCTACGCGCTGATCAAGCGTCCGGAGCCTGCTGACATGGAAGTGGCGCCCGCAGCCGCCTGATGATGCAAGGCGCGGGCTGTCCCGCGCCTTCTGCCTGCCCTAGCGCTCCAGCGCCAGGGCAACCCCCTGACCACCACCGATGCACAGCGTGGCCAGGCCCTTCTTCACATCGCGCCTGATCATCTCGTGCAGCAGTGTCACCAGCACGCGGCAGCCCGACGCGCCAATGGGGTGGCCAAGGGCGATAGCGCCACCATTCACGTTGAGCTTTTGCGGATCCAGCCCCAGCTCCTTGCCCACCGACAGGGACTGTGCGGCAAAGGCTTCGTTGGCTTCGATAAGGTCCAGTTCGGCCAGCGACCAGCCAGCCTTGTCCAGGCAGCGACGCGTGGCACTGACCGGCCCGATGCCCATGATGGCCGGGTCGACACCGGCGTTGGCATACGCGGCGATGCGCGCCAGCACCGGCAAGCCCAGTTGCTCGGCCTTGGCGGCACTCATCAGCATCACGGCGGCAGCCCCGTCGTTCAGCGACGAGGCATTGCCGGCGGTGACCGTGCCGTCCTTTTTGAAGGCGGGCTTGAGCTTGGCCAGGGTCTCGGCGGTGGTGCCGGCGCGGGGCTGCTCGTCTGTTGCAAAGGACAGCGGATCACCCTTGCGCTGGGGGATCAGGATTGGCGTGATCTCATCGGCGAAGCGTCCGGCTTCAATCGCAGCCATCGCCTTTTGCTGAGACAAGGCGGCGAACTCGTCCTGGGCTTCACGACTGATATCGTACTGCTGCGCGAGGTTCTCGGCGGTGATGCCCATGTGGTAATCATTGAATGCATCCCACAGGCCGTCAGTGATCATTGTATCGACCATGCTGGCGTGGCCCATGCGCAGACCGGTGCGCGCGCCCGGCAGCACGTAGTTGGACAGGCTCATGTTTTCCTGGCCGCCGGCGATGATGATCTCGGCGTCGCCGCAGCGGATCGCCTGGGTCGCCAGGTGCAGGGCCTTGAGGCCGGAGCCGCAGACCTTGTTCAGGGTCATGGCCGGTACCGAGAAGGGCAGGCCGGCCTTGATGGCTGCCTGCCGCGCCGGGTTCTGACCAGCGCCTGCGGTCAGCACCTGACCCATGATGACTTCATCGACCTGCGCGCCGTCCACGCCGGTGCGGGCAAGCAGTTGACGAATGACCGCTGCGCCGAGGTCGACTGCGGCAACAGAGGCCAGTGAGCCCTGAAAGCTGCCCACGGCGGTACGGGTGGCGGCGACGATAACGACGTCGAGCATGGTGCTGATCCTCATTGTTATTGAGCGCTCATGGTGGCACAGATAGGCCGGCAGGTTCCAACCGTGAACCGCTCGGTCACGGTTTGCCGCAAACCGTCACGTATGGTTCAAACGTCCATGCGGCGCCTGGCACGTTGCGCCGATCCGTCGCGTACGGCCCAGCGCAGAATGGGCGCAGTACTGTTGACGCCCAGGCGGATCATCCGGCGTTTGAAGGGGCTTTGCGTGATGTCGAGCATGTCACTGGCCCAGTCCGGCAGCAGATCGATACCGGCGCGCATCATCAACACGCCAAACGGCTTGGCCAGCCAGTTGGGGGCAGGCGCGTCAAGCAGCAGGCGCAGCACTTCGCGGCTGCGCGCGTCACAGACCAGTTGGCCACGAATGTCTGCCAGATAGTCAGCGATGGCCTGATGCGAGCGTGGAACGTTGTGTGCACCGAGTCGCTCGGCAACCAGCGCTGTTTCAGCGTAATACGCGTCCTGATCGGCGAGCGACATATCCGGGTTGAGGTAGCGCAGATGGGCTGCGAGAAAGCTGCTGACTTCAGCCACATGCACCCAGGTCAGCAAATCCGGATCGCTGGCGGCATACGGCCGGCCATCGGGCGCGGTGCCGACGATGTTGAGGTGAATGTTGCGGACCTTGTCGATCAGCCAGTTGGCATCTCGCGTTGAGCCATAGGTGGTGCCGGACAGAAACTGCCCGGTACGGCGCAGGCGGCCGAGCATGTCCTGACGAAAGTTGGAGTGGTCCCAGATGCCCGCCAGTGCCAGCGGGTGCAAAGCCTGCAGCATCAATGCGCTGATGCCGCCGACCAGCATGCTGGTGAAATCGCCATGCACCTTCCAGCACACCGCCTGAGGGCCAAACAGACCCGGATCGCCCTTGGGGCTTTCCAGATCAAGTTGACCCAGCGCCAGGCCGGTAAGGCTGATGACCTGGGTTTCGATGCGGGTGCGGATGAATTCCATGTCGTGCTCAGGGCATCGGGGAGGGCGTGGATAAAACTGACTGAAGCTCTCATGCCAAGCGCGCAGCGCTCACTGTGATGCGCAAGTCCAACTGACTATCGTGTCGACGTTATACACAAATCCAAATGACTATCGTGCCGACGCTCCTCGTCGGCATGCAGTTCTGGACGCTTTGCGTCCTCTCTGTGACGCAGAGCGTCATGAACGGCATTCCCACGCGGAGCGTGGGAACGATGGTCATAACCATGAGAGGGACAACTCAGCCGCGGTGACGGCCGCGGAAGTAGTTGATCAGACCTTGGGTCGATGCATCGTCAGCCGGCTCTTCGGTGCCGCCGGTCAGGCGCTGGTAGACCGCCTTGCCCATTTCCTTGCCAAGCTCCACACCCCATTGGTCAAAGGCGTTGGTGCCCCAGATCACGCTCTGCACGAACACCTTGTGTTCATACATGGCCACCAGCGCGCCAAGACGACGCGGGCTGATGCGCTCGACCACCAGCGTGTTGCTCGGACGGTTGCCGGGGATGACCTTGTGCGGTGCCAGCTTCTGCACCTCTTGCTCATCCATACCCTTCTCACGCAGTTCTGTTTCGGCTTCTGCGCGGGTCTTGCCCATCATCAGTGCCTGGCTTTGCGACAGGCAGTTGGCGTACAGCCACTGGTGATGGTCGGCAACCGGGTTGAAGCTGACGATCGGCACAATGAAGTCGGCCGGAATCATCTGCGTGCCCTGGTGCAGCAACTGGTGGTAAGCGTGCTGACCATTGGCGCCCACGCCACCCCAGATCACCGGCCCGGTATCGGTCGACGTCGGCGTACCGTCCTGACGTACGCTCTTGCCGTTGGATTCCATGTCCAGTTGTTGCAAGTGCTTGGTGATGTTACGCAGATAGTGATCGTACGGCAGGATCGCGTGGCTTTGTGCGCCCCAGAAATTGCCGTACCAGACGCCCAGCAAGCCCAGCAACACCGGCATGTTCTGCTCGAACGGCGCGCTCTGGAAATGCTGGTCCATGGTGTAGGCACCGGACAGCAGTTCCTTGAAGTTGGACATGCCGATGGCCAGCGCGATAGGCAGACCGATGGCCGACCACAGCGAATAGCGACCGCCGACCCAGTCCCACATTGGGAAGATGTTTTCTTCACGAATGCCGAAGGCCACGGCCGCCGCGTTGTTGCTGGACACCGCGATGAAGTGGCGATGCAGTTCGACTTCCGAGCCGCCCTGCGCCAGGTACCAGGCACGTGCAGCCTGAGCGTTTTTCAGGGTTTCCAGCGTGTTGAAGGATTTCGACGAGACGATGAACAGCGTGGTCTCGGCACGAATCTTCATCGACAACTCGTGAAACTCGCTGCCGTCGATGTTGGCCAGGTAATGGCAGCGGACACCCTTGTGCGCGTAGGCCACCAGCGCTTCGGAGACCAGCTCCGGGCCGAGGAACGAGCCGCCGATACCGATGTTCACCACGTCGGTGATCGGTTTTTCGGTGTAACCGCGCCACAGGCCGTCATGGATGCGGCCGACCAGTTCGGTCATCTGATTGAGTACGCGGTGCACGTCCGGCATCACATCGACGCCGTTGACTTTCAACTTGTCGCCGACCGGACGGCGCAGAGCGGTGTGCAGAGCAGGGCGGCCTTCGGATGAGTTGACCAGCTCGCCGTCATACTGAGCCTTGATCGCCTCCTTGAGGCCCACTTCGCCAGCCAGGCTGACCAACAGGTCGCGGGTCTCGGTGGTGATCAGGTTTTTGGAATAGTCGAGAAACAGGCCAGCGCTGCTGAGGGTAAATTGGCTGAAGCGCTGCGGGTCGGTGTTGAACGCTTCGCGCATGCTGAAGTTCTGCATGGCCTGGCGGTGATTGTTCAACGCCTGCCAGGCGGG
>Ga0105244_10004010_pt1 | contig 10297 bp, 13 predicted proteins | sample KBSM44metaG_FD_80423 | JGI IMG/M metagenome (GOLD analysis project Ga0105244, IMG submission 80423) | Miscanthus rhizosphere microbial communities from Kellogg Biological Station, Michigan, USA - KBS M4-4 metaG | ecosystem: Host-associated > Plants > Roots > Rhizosphere > Soil | place...
CAGTGCTTGATGAATACGTTGATCTTCAATTTACTCAGGGGGAGATGAATGAAGTGGAAGCGATCTTTGCCAAAACCGAATCATGGGACGATTTACCGCCCCATCTCTTGGCAATGTGGAAAGCCAAACATGGTGTAGTCACTGAAGATTCAGCCGACAGTAGCCAGCCAGTTTAAAACCCTCCATAGGCTCTACAGGGACACTTCGACCTTGCAGAGCCGAACTACCCTCACCCTCTTCCAAAGCCTCTTCAAACTCGCTTACAGAAAGCACAAGGCTGTGCCCGACACGTACTAATCGAAGTGAGAAAGATCAGCCATCAGTGCACTTACACCCACTCAACCCGCCTAGCGGATAATTCATCACAATGCAACTAAAAGTGAAACTTTTGCTTGACGCAGGGCAGAAACGTGCTACAATAATAAGTGTAGAGCGTGATTGTTTTCTACAACTCTCTTACCCTCGAATTCTCCTCTTTGATTACCACACTTGCTTAGCCTCTTGTGTCGTGATCAATCATAGGTTGGTCGTTTACGCGAATGGACGATGCAACTTACCCACACTATAAAGCTTGAGTCAGGATTCTAACGGTAATCCGTGGGGCATCACCGTTACAAGTTTCGTACCCTAATCGTTTCAGTCCTCCTCATAGACCGATAAGGTTACTTCAGTCGCAAGGTTTTCAGAGTACCTTTCAACAATGCTTGCAGTCATTGGCGACGAATACTGCTCTAAACACTCCCTCATCATATTCCGTAGAGGCTTCTCCGCAAGCCTGATGACAGTTCCGTCAGTAACTGCTGCGGCCACTGACGCCTAATGCAATGCTCTTGAGACATCCTCCGACTAATCATTTGCATCCTTTGAGCCAGCTCATTTGCTGGCATCTTTTTGCCTGCAGAAAAGAATCCTCACAACACAATTCCAAGGAGAAACACTATGTCCCAATCCCTGCTCGTCTACTGTGCTTGCTGTAATAAGCCAGTCATCACAAAACACAAGTCTAAACGCCGTTGCTGTTCCCACGCTTGCTTCATGAAGTTGTGGAGGCTTGATCGCAAGCTGGCTGGACAAGTAACCCCCGAATCACAAACTGCTTAAACACATATACACATCTAACTGGAGAACCAAAATGACTACCACTTACGCACCGGATCAGTTCCGTAAAATCCTGAAATCTGAAAAAGCCGAATTCATCCAAGCCGCACTAGAACGTGCAAAAGACGCTCTTCCTCAACATGAGGGAAGCCGTAATCCATCTGGCCGTACAACCTTCTATGTAGCCTCTATCCCTGAAGCTATGATCAGATGGGCTGAACTATCCGCTGATGGTTGGGTGTTGGATTCCAACTCACCAATCCTTGAAGTCGGTTATCAGATTCCACTCGCTTTCACTGCAATCGCTCCATCTCATGTCTTCGAAACATACCTGCCACTTATTGCAGAACGTGCAGAGTACGATTACGAGCGTGAAGTGGAAGCTCACAATAAACAAGCTCAAAAGCTGAAAGAACGTACAGAGTTTATTGAATCTGAATTCATCCGTCGTGAAGAAGAGCGTAAGGCCAAAGCTTTGGCCGAACTTGCCGCTGAATTCGATAATCGTGGCCGTGTCCAGTTCATCACAGAGAGTGACACGCAGTTACACACTCGTTAAGCACGGGGACTTGAGGCTGATTCACAAAGACAATCAATAAAGATGGAACCGGCTTACAACCACACTGAGTTTAATATCGAAAGTGCAGGACTCCAACAATTGAACCATATGATGCCAACGAGTAGCTACCCGCATTCACAGGAGAATACGAACAACTGCATAGACCATTACATAAAGCGGCAGCTCTAGGGAGTATGCATCTGAAGATGAAAGCAACAACTTCTGCGCTAACCCCCCTACTAAACCCCTCCAAAGCTCTAATACTCCTGTGCATACACCACTACAGACTCACTTCTATCAATAATAGATGAATTCCTGTAGATATCTTCAAGCTCTTCATACGAAAGGGCTCTAGAGCCGATCTTGCCTCTATTAAACATGTGCTCAAACAATTCACTAGTCAAAGAAGTTGGTTTGATCTTATCATACTCCAACTTGTAACCTCCGGAACGACTTAGCGACTTGCACCGATCGACATTGCATAAAGGAAGGTGTTCTCCCCTTGATATCAACTTTTGATTGGCACTTTGCAGCTTATCTGTTGGACGGAGAAAAGCTGAGCAATGAGGAAATCGGTAAGGCTGCTCAACAGACGTATCCTTACAAAGCTGCTGATCGCATGTGAAACATTTAAGCCTAGCTAACTGCCCCTGTAAGCGCTCATCAGACAGGTAAAGCTTTTTGCCATCCCATATCTTATATTGAACCACTACAAGATTAACTGTTTGAGTTAGCTCATCATGCCGTTCGTATATGACGTCAGCTCCCGTGATATGCTCTGGCTTATCTGGATGCAGCACGCGGAGACGCAAGCGATTTCCATCTGGGAGTTGATAATCCTTCCTTCCCAACCCGTTACCAAGTGTAGGGAGCTCCCTATCTGCATTGTACGCGTCACGGAATATCAGTTTGTTCTCGGTATGTTCTGCAGGAGATAACTCCTCTTTCGCCTTCTCATACACAGCCAACTTTCTTTTTAACTGATCAGTCTTGGACTGATTATCACGATCAAGTTTAGCAATCTCAAGAAGCGACTTCAGGAGATCAATTTCTACTTGCAAAAGTTCTACAGGTGCTACGTTCCTCGCCTGCTGCACTGACAATAAGTTTGCACGCTGACGAAATTCTTTGACTGTGTCGCTCTCGCGTTCGCGTCGCAATAGGCTGTGCTCAGGCCCAAGCAACTCGGGATACAGCTCCCCGCCCAGCTCCAAAGTGTTTTCGTATGTACCTTTGGTCATGTCTCCCTTTGTTGCAATCTTGACCATAGCTCGGAGGGCGTTGAGAGCAAGCCACTCTTGATTGATTCGTACGACGTCTTCGGACTCATCCATTCCTTGATCCTACTTTGACTGGGCTTTTGTCGTTACAACTCCACTGCAAGCCTTGACAATACCATTGTGACATCATCCAGTCCATATCTAAAAAACACCCCACCATGAGCACTCCACATATCTCTAAGTACATCATTGTCCTGCATCAACTACGCAAACACACAACCAACATTCATCACTAAATTACCGCCAACCTTTAACAGGTTAACAATCTCACCAAAGCAATAGCCCAAGGAACTCTACTATCACCTCATGCAAAATCCACAAGCAAGGCCATACATACCCCAACAGGTATAGCACCACTAACAATACTTGCATTGGCCGTGCAGGAAGAACCCAACGGCCCACCCTACTCATTCACAAAAGAACCCACAAACGCAAATGAACGCTTTATACAACATATTCAAAGTGACGCTACTTTCATTCATCTTGGCACTCACAATTTCAACCTCTAAAGCACAGCACGACTTGGCGAGAGACACAGCTATTATGCTCAAACAGTATCGCCACTACACAGACACTCGCACGACTGAATCTCAGGTAAAGACTTTTACCGTTGTGAGTGACATCTCAAAAGCCACACGGCTGCTCGCCCTCATCATCTGCCAGAGAGAGAACGACCGCCCTCTGTGCAGTGAAAACTTACATACGCAAGGAGAAACCAGACAGTGAAGCTACCTTACAACCAAATCAACAAACAATACGACCAGTATGAAGCTGCATACCGCTACCTAGAAGACTGGTACGGCCACCATGTCCCATACATGCTGCCCGATTTAGTGGCACATCTGGTGCGATGCCTTGACGGCGGCGTGACAGAGAACCAATTCAAGCGTGATGCCAAAACCATGTACAACATCTAAGAAAATAGAAAGAATGCGAACAATCGAAAAAATCACTCACGACATCCGTGTTAACGACCTACAGAAAATCTACCCAAACTCAGACAGAATGTTCCGTGAGATTGTTCTAAAACGAATGGGGAATGTTGACCATCTTGATTACGCCAAAGAGTTTATCCGTCTACAGAAACAGGCAGAGCTTCTAAAAGCATACGACGAAGCCAACAAAGCCCCAGAAGTACCACAAGACACTGACATTGATATCACAGTGCGAATCCTGAAAGAGAAGTTCGGCAAATAAAGCTGCTCTACTTCAAGTCTTCCAATTCATCTAATGGAGAAGCCTCTATGAAAACCTGCGCCTGTCAGAACTGTGGCCATGTATTCGTCAGCAAACGAATTCGTCCCTTCTGCAATAACACGTGCCGCCACACATTCATGGCAAACAACCCACTTCCCGCCATCCTGATTGGAGCAAACACTAATGACCAAGCCCGACACACAAAAACAATCGAATAAGACCCGCCGTCCAACCTGCCAGAACCCAGCCTGTAAAAAACGGTTCACCACTGCTGTAGCCACCGCCAAGTATTGCTCCACCAAATGCGGTGACGCCACACGTAATAGCCGCAAAAGAGTTGACCCACTTGAGAAGGCGTTGAAGTCCGCTTTCTTTTACTACATCGCTGGCGAGTGTCTACGCGCTAACACACTTGAGATTCTCCAAGGTCATACACTGGAGTCGCTGTGTGAACTCCACGGAGTCTATAAGAGCAACATGAAGTGGAACGGATACGGCGGCAGCAACGCTTACGAACTGAGCCATATCGCGCCTGTGAAAGGTCATGGTCGCGTCGGAATGTTGTTCGCTGAAAACTTGGTGTCCGCCCCAAAGGCTCTCAATCGTGCGCACGGCAACAAGCACTTTGGCTTCGGGAGGTCTATCGGGCGCCTGACGCTCAACCCCAAACACTCCATAGACAAACGTTGGAACAGTCCGTCTGAGGTGGTGCAGATGGTCATCAGCTACCTTGGCAAAGAGTTGGTGCTGGCCGTCACCAAGGCGTGCAAGATCAAACCAGCCCAGCGGAGCCAGTTGGTCGAATGGATTCTCGCCCACTACGATCAGGCCAACCCTCGTCACTTGATCGCCCTGGGCGATCTGTCTCAAGTCCACGACCTCAAGACTCAACAGTTGAAGCACGTTAAAAACGCCATGCTTGATGAGGAAGCGGGAGAATACTTTGCGTCCCCAGCGGCTCATCCAGCCATCGTACTGTGCAACGAACTGACCAGATTGAGTGCATACCGTCCTGAGCTTGAAGTCTACGCCTACGCCCTCGATGAAGCCCTGAAGACTCAGGAAGGCGCCTACAGTCTATTTTCCAAGCACCATGAGCAGATGCTTTTTGATGTGCTGCATGGAAAGTCGATTGCGGTGATGGCCGATACGCTCGAAATGGTGATTGGCGAGAACAACCTTCACAGTTTCATCACCTACGAAGACAGCGTTGCAGAGTTGCCGAGATACCACGTTGACGCATTCCACTTCGTTGCTAACCCTCGTGCTGGCGCCAAGCTCCGCAGAATGTCCCTCGCTACGTTCAAGGCTTCCATCAGCGAGCGTGGCACGGACGTTGCCAATGCTGTCCAGCATCTCCACAACGTGCTCCCAATGGATGCATTCGATCCTTGGGGTAACAAAGTGGAACAACCGCCGTTCTGATCCATCTGCCCGTCCGGCTCATGCTTGGCGGGCATTTTGATATTCAAGCAACGCCGGAAGGCTATTTAGGGCACGGGAAAGACACAAGCAAAGCAGTTGAAATTAGACCGGATTCATTAAGATGGAGCCTGTCAGGGTGCTCGTTCAGGTACTTCACAACGATCTTCATGATTTGAAGCGTTTCGAGGCCACCATTCGGTAGACACACGAGCTTGGGTGAATTGAGCAGTGCATGAGTTAGGTCGAGGGTATCCAGTGTGCCTTGGATCACGCCCATGCATTGGCCCACGCCGAAAAGGCTCTCAGGTTCGTGGCCACCTTCAATGTAAGCTATGCCTTCCCGGCATTCCTTCAATAGCTTGTTGCCATCCGCCATTGCAGACTGTGCGCATAAGCACACTGTCATAGCCGCCATCCAGATCACGAAGTTCTTCATCACAGGCCATCCCTGAGTTAACGGCGGAATACTGTTTGAAAAGAGATTAGCATTCGAAGGTAAAACCTTCGCACTGCCAGTGGTAGAGGTTCCACCGGGGCCGATATGCACCCAGCCCATGTATTACGGGGCCTCCAGCCGATTTAGGCTGACGCGTTCACACCTCCAGAGAGGTACATTTCAGAGTGCGTACAGTTGACAGGGAACCCTGTCAGGACATTGACCCTTGAATGAAGTCAGCTTTTAGGCGATGCAACCCACTGATCCAAATGCAAATAGTTCTTGACACGATCTGCAGCCATCAGTACAATGCGCTTGAACTTCAGTACTTCAGCACCACCGCGAAGCCTCCTGACACACCGCCCATATTCATAACCTGTCACCACAGAACAAAAAGCTTCTGCTCTTGATGTTGTTTGAAAGGTATCCCGTGTCGGTTAAGACACAGCGGTATTACCCTTCAAGTTGTTCCCTCCGACCGTAAGGTCAACTCTGTTCCCAGCTTCTAAAGTGCGAATTAAAACCTTCAAAAACATCCTGAAAACCCACTCCACCACACTTATAATGTACTGATTGGTACATATCGTTGTATCTCCTTCCAGCCGTCAGGCTACCCAAGTACGCACAGCTCAGAGCACGCTTCAAACCAGACAATTCACCGCCAACCCCCAAATGCCGTGGCGTACAGCTCAGTGTGAAGATTCTGTTTTCAGGATTTATGCCAGTTGGCCTGTTATGACTGGTGCGGAATCTACTAAGCGAACCGCTTTCTCTTCCGCGAAGAATCGGTTTTTTGCCACTTTAAGCCGATAAACCGCAACAAATCGCCAAAAATCAACACGTACCAACAATTCTGTCAAGCCCTTCACATCCAACTCCAAGTGCGAGCTATTCTCAACTATCACGGCCAGCACTTCGCGCTCACCTCATAACACTTCGTAGACGAACGTCAGCAATATGTTATGATGATCCCATCACCAACGATGTCAGGGGCGAACGATGAAACAGGTAGTGGCTTATGCACGTGTAAGTACCGACGATCAGTCACTTTCCGTTGCTGGTCAGTTCGCCGCTATCAAGATCGCTGCTGAAGCTAATGGTTGGGAGATTGTTGCCCAGTTCACAGATGAGGGTGTGTCAGGCTCCATTGATCCTCTGGAACGTCCCCAATGCCGTCTGGCTCTCGCCATGGCTAAAGGTTTGAATTGCCCAATCGTGGTTCACCGCCTCGACCGGCTTGGACGTGATCACGCACACTTCATCACGCTGCAAAAGAAGTTTAAGTTCATCGAAGCTGAGGACGTGCATGGCAGTGGTTTGGTGCGCAATATCAAGTCGCTCCTGGCTGAAGAAGAGCTGATCAAGATTCGCCAACGCACCAAGGACGGATTAGCAGAACTGAAGAAGAACGCACTCTTGGATACGCTCGAAGGTGTGGAAGCTCGCCAGAAGATTGCCAACCGGGATGCTGGCCGTAGGGCTGCATGGGCTGTAGGGAACCGTGCGGCTGTACAAGCTAAGGCAGTCAACGCCAACATCCGTGCAAAGTCATTGGAAGCTGAACTGAAGGCTTGTTTATACGATGGTCAGCCAACTTTGGCCGCTATCGCTAGGTGCCTGAACGACAAAGGAGTCACGACTGAACGGGGAAGCTCATTCCAGCCCATGACAGTGAAGCGCCTGATGGAACGTCTGAATCTTTCTCTCCCAAGCTAACGCAAAAAGGTTGAGCCAGCCCCCTGTAGAATAACTCTCAACACATACAAGTAGCAGACATTCTACCGGAATGGATTCGCCTCCAGACCACGTATATCAAGGCTTACAGCCTGTTTTAACTGACGCGCTCCACCATCAACAGGCGAGTGCCACAACCTCAACACGAACACGTAGCCCGCCATTGAGTGGGCATCGTCATGTCCTCGACTCAGGTAGTGAAAGCCCGCTGTCACCGAGCGTCCTACAGCCCCAACAAGCCACGCTGATACAACACAGCACCTCGCTCAACACAACCTGATCACACGTCACCAACAGCGTCACAGCTAGCTACAGAAGGTAGGCCGCGCGTAGGGTGTCCGTCACTTATTTTAGAATCACTCAGCTTTTAAAACAGGGTGGCCGTGTTCGCGTTAAGTAGCTCAGGTGATAACCCCTGTTTCGGGATGTCTCGCCCCAGTATTATTTTCCCTGAGCCGAATCAGAGAACACCCTCAAGTGCATGACTCTCGCGGCGCGGGGGATAGATTTTCAGCAGAAAAAGTGTGAAGGTTTTACTTAGAAGATTTATGGTGGTCGACAAACTTTTTCATGTCGGCGTAGGGCACATGTATTTGCCCATGAAAGAACACTCTTTCTACTGCTTGATAAAACTCTTTAGGATCGGACAAAAACCTCTTCACTTTCGCCCTGACCGACCTTATCAACTGACGATTTGAGTAGCCTGCTTTCGCCACCTCATTATCAATCATCTGATTCATGATCTCCTGCTTATCCTTCGCACTGTAGTGATGGGTGTAGAAGCTGGAGATTCGTGTATAAAACCACTCACCCGCAATGAATCGTTTAAACCTGCTATCAAGGTGTGCTAGTGCTTTATTGAGTTCGCCGGTTGAAACAACTTCCTTGTAGAAAGGTAAGAGTGAATCTTGAATTGCTCCTGCTTCAATCTCTTCGCTTGGTGCAATCATAAAGTTGAATGGGCATGGCGACTTGATATCCACTGACTCACACAATTCAAAGCCTTCGCATGTCGCAAGTACAACAGCCACGTTGTTTCGTGTTGCCGCATTCACTGGAGCTATTAGGGCAGCTAATTCCTGCCAAGGTATATATTCCTTGCTAGCAGCTAACCATAACCCTTTCGCTTTATCGCCATGGCACTCAAAGTGTAGGGCTGGTAGCAATACACCTGCTTTGCACTCGCTCTCTATGGCTTTTAAATGAGCTACAAGCGCAATCCTGCTTTTCACAGCATATCGGGTGCAGTAGTTGTAACGACCTATGCTGTTGGCAAAATCAGTGACGTCCTCATGCAATCGTCGCCCTGTCTGACTTTCGCCTTCGCTTAGGCCATCAAAGATGAATAGCTGATTGTTGCGACAGATCGCTGTGTAGGTTATCTCTACCGCCATTGTCCTTTGCTCCCTAGCAATCACAATCTACTGCATATCCTCTAGCAGTTTCTTTGTAATCACTTCCTGTTGAATCCAGTTAACAGTGATCTGTATCAACAACTTCAAATCCTTAATATCTTTACCTTCCCACTTTCGAACGTAGTGAGTTTCATCATTGCCGAGCCAAATCGCCCGCTTAGCACACTGCTTAACATTCTCATTTGAAACGAACGCTTCAATCACCTGTGCAATCGGACGTTTTTTAATGTCTTCTTCTTTGTCAGGATTCTCAGCAGTGCAATAGTCTTTAATAAGGTACTCTAGAGACTTCCTAAAACCAACACCGGCTATTTCCCCCAAGCCATACGACTCCGCTTGAGATGCCTGCTTATAAATCTCCGAGAACTGAGGTGATATATCTGCAACTTCCTGTACAACGGCAACAGCCTTAGGCGTCCATGGCAGTAATGACCTCAAGGATAAAACACCCTTTAGGCCATCCATTCGGTATGACGCTATAAACATTTTCTTGCAATTAGTCTTTGGGCACACGTACAAAACATCTACATTCTCACGAGCATCGCAACGGAGGCCCGTTATAAAGTTAGGAGTAACGCCAAAATGGCATATCGGACAGAAATCCGGTATTACATCGACAGTTATATGTTCCTTCCCGCCGCCAATTAAAAGTTGTTCCATATTTCCCTCGAATCAATCAAGTTGATCAGTACAGCAATCACGGGCTATCAGGAACTACAACCAGATTTGCCCCGCGACACTCTCAGGTTATCCGCAATCATTCCAAACCGCCATCAGCTACCAAATTGGCGCAGAAATACTGCTACATTGAAGGCTTACTCATCGGGGGAGCACTGAAACATGCCAACACGTCGAAGCGGCAATTTTGACCTCAACGCTGGCATCGTGCAGCTTACCCAAAAGAAGCTTGCAAGCTTCCTTGACGAGACAGAGCTTGCTCAGACGCAGGTCAAGCTTGTGGCAGGCAAGATCAGCTTTGAAGCCCCTGAATCTGTCCTAGAAAAAATCAAACAGCATTTCGGCCAACCAGCCGGTTGAGCTGGCTTGGTAGTGTTTTGTTGCACAACATCAAGAAGTGCTGTGCAGGGTATTTCGGCGCGTAGATTCGTCGGCGACTAGACTGGGGCCAAAGGGAGTTTTACTCGATGCTCAG
>Ga0105244_10004011_pt1 | contig 10297 bp, 4 predicted proteins | sample KBSM44metaG_FD_80423 | JGI IMG/M metagenome (GOLD analysis project Ga0105244, IMG submission 80423) | Miscanthus rhizosphere microbial communities from Kellogg Biological Station, Michigan, USA - KBS M4-4 metaG | ecosystem: Host-associated > Plants > Roots > Rhizosphere > Soil | place: Michigan...
GATTGCGGCTTCTGTCATGAATGCCGTCATCCTGACTTCCGTGCTCTCAGCCGGTAACTCCGGTATGTACGCTTCGAGCCGTGTGCTCTATGCACTTGCCCGGGATGGCAAAGCTCCACGTTTCCTTGGCAAGCTGAATAAACGAGGCATTCCGATGAATGCGCTACTCGTCACAACCGCTGTTGGCATGCTTGCATTTTTGGCTTCCCTGTTCGGTGACGGCATTGTGTATACATGGTTGCTGAATGCATCCGGCATGTGTGGATTCATTACGTGGCTAGGTATTGCAATCAGCCATTACCGCTTCCGAAGAGCCTATGTCGCACAAGGTCGGGATCTGAGAGATCTGCCTTACCGTGCGCGGTGGTTCCCGTTTGGTCCAATCTTTGCCTTTGTACTGTGTATTATCGTTATTCTTGGACAGAACTATCAGGCATTCACATGTGACCAGATCGACTGGAGTGGAGTCCTTGTTGCTTACCTGAGTGTACCGTTATTCCTGATACTATGGCTCGGTTACAAATGGATCAAAAAGACCAAAGTTGTCCCTCTACAGGAATGCGACTTCACACCTGCTGAATCTTCAGGTATTAAGGAGTAAAAGACTAATCCTCATCCCCTGTTCTACAGAGCAATCTGTTTGGAACAGGGGATTTTTCTGTCCATATTTTGTATAGGTTGATCCGTACAATAGATAAGGGAACACCTATTATACTCTCAACCGAAGGAGAGATGTACTTTGAAAAAGTGGTCTGTCCTGCTTGTGCTATTAGGCCTGTTGACGATCAGCTTTCCAACGCTGCAAGGAATGTATTATGACTGGCAGCAGAGCCGAGTCCTGAGTGAACTGAAACATCTTCAGTCCGGCCTGTCTCAACTGAATCTTACCTTTGAACGCAGTATAGATACCGGTCATTCAGACCAAGAGGGAACTACCGGGAACATTGCCGCCAATAATTCCCTTGCACCCGGAACACTTGGAATTATCTCTATTCCGGTTATTGATGTGCGCTTGCCTATTCTGGAAGGTGCGACTCAGGAAAATATGAAGTTTGCTGCAGCCCATCTGATGGAGACAGCTTCAATCGGACAATCTGGTAATGCGGCGATTGCTGCTCATCGTGCTCATCGAAAAGGTCGATTATTCAACCGGCTGGGTGAGCTTCAAATGGGCGACTCTGTAGAGATCATACTTGCCAATCAAACAACCATACACTACAAAATCGATCAGATTTCCGTTGTAGAGCCTTCCGATGTATCTGTTCTGGAAGACCCGGGCCTTGGAGAAGTTCTAACGTTGATCACCTGTGATCCGCTGATCGATGCAACACATCGGCTCATTATACGCGCTGTAAAAGTAAACACTTAAATGGACTGCTACACCGTGATACAGCCTTAACCAAGAAAAAAACGTCAAAACACCCTCCCGCCTGCTCACGAAGATCAATTCTTCGTGGCATAGGCCGGAGGGTGTTTGATTATACGTTATTCGTATTTGTCCAGGTCAGGGTGTCCAGCATCTCACTTTAGCGTTGGAACTGCTCTCTGCGCCGGAAGTACAAGTACCCTGCACTCCCCATAACCATCAGCATTAATCCCGAGACCGTGTAAACGATGGAGCTCTCTTCACCTGTCTTGGGCAGCATGCCTTGAGCTGACGTATGGCTGCTGTTCCCTGATGAAACCTCACGATCAGAATCTGTACCCGTAGGACGTGTAAGCTCACCATCTTCGCCCGTATCATTTCCTTCTGTCACCTGAGGCTGCGTCTCATTTCCATCGACCGTTTCAGGCGCTGGAGGCGATGTCTCGGAATCATCATCCGGCTTGCTTCCACCCGCGCTTCCTTCTGCGGGTTCCGAAGGCTTCGTTACAATCGTACCAGGCACGGATATTTCCGGTGTTTTCCCATCAGGTGTATTTGGTTTCGTTGGTTCTGGAGTGTTGCCAATGTTAGGCGTACCCGGATTATACGGCTCACTCGGCCCGCCTGATACCGGAATAGCCCGGTTTGTCTTTTCTACAACAACGGCCTCGGTTTGTCGATTGGTAATTTCAAATACAACTGGCGTCTGATCCAATTGATAACCAGAAGGGGCCTTCACTTCAACTAACTGATACATATTGGGTTCAAGCTGCTGTAATTTAATCTCACCGTGGAGATCGGTTGTCAATAATGTCGGGTTGATGCCTGTAACCACGTTAAACAGCCATTCTCCATCCGGCCCCATAAGTGCTGATTGAGCACGTAATTCAAAGACCGCACCTTGCAGATGCTGCGTTCGGCTTGCATTATATTTCACCAGCTTTACCGAACGGTCATTTTCCTTGTTTTCGATCGTCACTTGAGTGTCTGGCTTGGTAATGGATACCGAAGTCTCCGGGGTTTCTATCACGAAACCTTCAGCTTTGGTTTCCACCAGTGTATACACATCATAAGTCAGATTGCCAAATTCAATGATACCCTGTTGATTCGTAACCCCGGTATCCACAATCGTGTTGGAGGAATCACGCAGTTCGAACTCAATTCCGCTCAATGGAGCTTGATCCTTGGCATTTACTTTCGTTACGGTCAGTTTACCTCCCGTACCGATGTGGTTCGTTTTTGTAAGTGTCACAATTTGTGTCTGGTTCGCAGTAATCGTGAACGGAATAGGTGTACTATCCACTGTATAAAATTCCGGCGCCTGAATTTCAATTAATTCATACGCCCCTGCTTCCAAATCTCCTTTGGTGATTCTGCCGTTCACTCCTGACGTGAGTTCATTAAGCTTCTCACGCGTTGAGCCCTGAATGTGATATAACTCAAAAACGGCCCCCTCCAGCGTCTCGGCTGGATTTGCTGCATCTACCTTGGTCAGTTCAAAGCCCTGACGAATCTTTTCGTTTACAATCTCGAAGGCTGCATCCGCATCCTTGAACTGTATCGTTTTGCCTGAAATAGAACCATACTCAGCGTCTGTTAGATATCCAGCGGGTGCTGCAACCTCCTTGAGGCGGTAGGGTACACCACTCGTGAGATGCAGTCGATAATTCCGACTGCTTTCGGCCATTCCGTTCGCATCTGTCGGTTTCAATGTTTCCAAAAGAATTGTTCCAGATGCATTATAGATCGCGAAGATGGCTCCTTCCAGCGGTTGTCCGGTGTCATCCACCTTATGCACTTTGATTTTCCCCACTCCGGTGGATGCCCCTCCGCCTGCACCAGCCATCGATACCTTGATACCAGCCTGGCTGCCTTCTCCCGCAACGGAAGAGGACTGTCCTGCAAAATCAACCTGATTTTGAATTCTCTCGCCATCATCAGCATTGATGTAGGACTGATATTCCAGAAGATATGCCGTGTTTAAGTCGTGCTTAAATGTGAAAGTAAATGTGTTACCGTCCACTGCCAATTCATACTCCGATGGATCAACCAGCCGATCCTTCACCGAAACATCGCCTGAATTGTTTGCAGGCAGTTGAATTTCATACAGCTTCATTGAATCGGCAAGCAAAATCTGGTTGCCGGATAACGTGTCCGTTAATTCAGAACCCGCGGCAATGAATGACTGACTTGGATTAATGTTTACAACCCATGAGGCCAGATCTGATGTCCCCACCTGACGGCCTGTTTTGTTCACATATACTCCGCCATGGGCTGGAGTAACTACAGCCTTCTTGTCAAAACGTACAGGCCCGCCTTCAGCATCCGTCAGAACAGCATGATTGCTGTACGAACCCTCCACTGCATACGCTCCGTCCAGACTCGTTTGATACACCACGCGATAAGCTTTTTTGCCGATGTCACCCAGATTCAGCGTAAAACCTTTGCCATCCGGGTTAAGCTGGAATTGACCCGATGTCAACGTGACCTCATCACCAACTGATGTAACATTGTTGGCACCCCTCAATTCAAGCTCATTCACTTTCAATGATCCATCCACAAAGGATTGATTCCCGATATAGGCATCCTTGAGAATGGCCTCCTGAAGATCGAACAGATTGTAATTCACATCAATGGTCCAGGTAATCGCTTTGTCCCTGGCGCTGTATTCGCCCCTCTTGTTACCATTCTCAATTGTGTAATTCTGGGGTCTGACCACAGCAAACTTTGTTATAGCGGTCTGCGGAATGCCTGATTCATTCCAGTTTAGCGTTGCCGTGTTGCGATATTCATTGTTTGTTGGCATTCCAGCCGTTGGATCAAAGCTTGTTTTATAAGTGATCACATGTTCTTTATTAATCATACCGCCAGGTTTCAGGTGAATCGTAAACCCTTTTTCAAAATTCACATCCGCCGGGTCTGCTACAGGTTCTGCCTCGAACTGATCCTGCTGATCGCCACTGATCTGCAGACTGCCCGGAATAAGCTTCATATGTCTGCCTGTATAATCATCTGTGATGACGATGTCCGTCATCTCCTTCTGATCCCGGTTCAGCACAATCTGCCACTCGATTTCCTTGGCATTGAAATTTTCATTTTTTACACTCTTCGCAAAAATAACTTCCTCAATATTTTTTTGACCTTCCTTGGTCGTGCCATCCTGTGTGTTTACTGTATTAACTACAGTCTCATTTTCGTATATCCGCTGTATGGCCTGGGTGTCATATTCAATCTCATAGGCTTTATCAATATCGTTGTTGAACTGCAGCTTAAAACCTTCATTAAAACCGGTGCCGACACCAGTCACCGTGTAGTTTGCAGGATCAACCCCTGTTCTTGTATCAGGGCGACCATCCGATTGAATCTGTACTTCATATACGCGAAGTGAACTTGCAATCAGCCTCTGTTTTGCCGTATCAAAACGGTCTTCAAGCCATGCACTTGCCTGTGCAATGGTTTGCTGATTATAGTTGTACTGAACCTTCCATGTAATCGTCTGAGTAACTGGATCGTATGCACTTTCTTGTCCCGACTTGTTCAGCGGTTCATTGAAACTAACCGTAACACGTCCAAGATCGGATTCATTATACTCGCTCTGATCTGCTGTCAGCGTCACTTCATTGGAATAAGTTACACCTGTATAGGGAGCACTAGTCGGTGCCTGAATGTTCGTCTTGTATGTGACACGATATGCTTTGTCGATATTGCCCAGGTTTACAGGGAACTGGGTTGCTGTATTAACAACAGGACCTTCCTTCACGGAACCATTTAACTGGACCTCCAGCTCGCGGATCTCAATATCCCCTTGAAGTGACAGCCCCAGCGGTAATGTATCCTCCAAAACCACATTGTTCATGATCTTTTCGGCCTGATTAAAATCTACGTTCCATTCAATCTCATCCGAATTGAAATTATTTTTGTTTGCTTTTCCTGTCTTCTGAAGTTCATCCTTCGCGGTGTTTGCAAAATTCACATCAATAATGCCTTGACCTGCACCACTAAAATCAATCTTCTGTTTCAGTCCATCTTGCATCTTGCTCTCGTCAAATTTGATCCACACATAGAAGTTTCCTTCCAGCTTGGCATGTTCGAGCATTTCATTAAAGGTAAATACAATGGTGCCGTCCGGGTTCACGACGTATTCTCCGACGCCCCCGTCCAAACTGCCCCTCAGCTGTGAGCCTATCATAAACTTGTCAGGCAGGTGGAATGTGAAGGTCGATCCATCCCCGTAAGAATGGGTATCATCCCCAAATCCCCATTTAAAAACAACCGCAACTTCATCCGATATCCGTGGGCGAATATCCTCAATCTTGTCTCCCTTGACTTCGATCTGACCGTTGCCGTCATAATCCGGCTTCTGGTTGTACATCTGCACACTCGTAATCAGATTCTCCTGAATCTCGGGAGCTGCAGCAGCGGTAGCCATAAGGCTTACGTTTGTATGGTTCGCTTCCTCTACAGATGCCGTTTGATCCACATCTCCCTGGACTGATTCATCATCCGTAGCAGTATCCGTATTGTCCTGTTCCTCAGGAACCATGTCATCCTCTTCTGGTGAAGGTGGTTCTAAATTATTCATTGTACCCGCCGAGATCAGGTTCGTGTCATCCTGAGCATGCACAGTTGATGTTAACACCATCCCTTGTAGCAATTGCGTAACCAGCAAAAGTGCAATCATCATGATGCCCACTTGTCTCTTCATGTTCCGCATATCCTCCTCGCTCATAATGTTGGCAGACGCCGAGGAATAGAATAACAGGGGAACCTATACAAAAAATAGACAATGGACATGCTGGCAGACTGGACAACAAAAAGAGCACCCGTCATGCGGTGCTCTTGGTACGAAGATACGTTGATACAGCTATATTTGACGCCACTGAACCTGAACCAGACTATATGCTCCTGCCCTCTATTACAAGGTCCAGTTAATTTTGACACGCAGATCTGTTGTATCTTCCATCTTGGAGACAAAATAAGAGATAGACTTCATACCCAGCTGGTACAGATCCTGCAAATCTTCGATCAAACTGCTCTCTGTGCCCTTATATCTGAAGGTTAACGAAGTTCCGCCCTCATTTAGCACACCCTGAACTTTGGTTTTGAGCACTGCGCGTTCCTTGACTGCATCCTGTTCATTATACAGAGAATACTCCAGTGCATGGTACAGCTTTTGGTATACCTCCTGCTTGTTTCCGTCCGTCTTCGCCAGTTTAAGCAGAGCATCACGGTAAGGTGCATAGGCTGCAGGGTACTTGTTTTTGCCTGTCCAGACATGGTCACGCACCATCTCTTTATCACTTAACAAGTAGTAGCTATGACTCACAACGCCTTTGCGATCAGGTGTTGGATCATCCCACGTCGTGTCCATATGGTACCACTTTCCATCCAGCTTCACCAGGTTCCAGGCATGAAGTTGCCCGCCTGCTTGACCTTCGACGATGCGATTCTCAATCCCTACCCGCTCCAGCATGCGGTAAGTAAGCAAGGAGTATCCTTGACATACGGTACTGCCTGTCGCAAGTCCGTCATAAGCCGTATATTTTTGTAATGAAGTATCATAAGCAAGATTCAGCACAATCCAATCATGAATAACTTTAACCTTCTCATGACTCGTCATGCCGGGTTTAATAATTTCTTTGAGCACACTAGCTACTTTCCGATTCACATAATCGGTCTGCGCCTTCGTTTCCCGGTAAGAGAGGGTCACATCCACCTCGGCCGATGTATTGGAGCCTTTATAGTTAAACGCATAACTTTTCACTGTATATTGAATATAAGGATCACTCTTCATTGCTTCATCGATAGAGGTCTGCAACTGTTTCTTGAGGCCCTTCACATTCCCCTTATAGGTAAACACCACTTTCTCTGTACGCTGCGACATCGCATTCAACAGTGTCTGACGCAAATCCGTCGCTGTAGATAGTTCGGACGTGCCTGACGCTGCATACAATTGATCCAGGTCAACTGTACGCGGCAACCAAGCGGCAACAAGACAGCCTGCCAGCAACATGGTGATCACTCGTTTACCGTTCTTACCCATGAAAGGACCCCACCCTTCTTCGTAGCATTCTCATGCCCTATTGTATCATAAAAGGTCTTGCTTTCATTGTTGTATATAAGTTGAATTAAAAATTTCACACAGTCCACTTCGTTAACGTGTAAAAGAATAATTCAACTTGTATCTTTCCAATCTTAGTGGAATCAAGTGGAAAAGGGACCTTCTCGGAAGGCCCCTTGAACTTTAGTTGCAGTCATCATGTTTGCCGCTTCACTTCATCCTATGTCTTCCTGGAGCAAATTATGAGTGGCTTTGCATGCGTACAGATTCGTACACATTAATGCAGTTCAGCCTGCCTGGAATCAATAAAGGCGGCTACCCGTCATGAACGTGTCCGTCTTCCCTTGCAACTTGGCAAGTCGTTCAAGAACTTGAGATGCCTCAGATACCGTTACTTTGCGCGCAGGCATGAATCTTCCCTCAATAGAAGGTAACAAGCCAAGCTTCAAGCTCAGAGAAACAGCACCCTTATTGTTGATCGCACCGGCATCGGCAATGTTAGGCAAATCTGACGGCTGCATATAGAATCCAGCGAGCTTCTCATAACGTAGAATACGCATCAGCAAGACCGCCAATTCTTCACGTGTCATTTCTTCCTCAAGTTTTAGCTGCTTCTCAGGGTCAGCTCCACCGATCCATCGTTGATCTATAAGGACTTTCACTGCCTTGTAATCCGGACTTTCTATCGTTACATCAGCAAAAAGTTTTTCATTGCTCTCGCTGTTATAGTACATGTCCATGTTCGGATTAATTGCTCTTGCCAGATAATTGAACCAATCTCCCCGGGTAATGACCCGATCCGGAAATACACGTCCCTGCTCGTCAGCAATCAACACCTTATGCTTGGTCATGTTACGCAAAGCTGATTCAGCAATATGACCCGCAATATCTGTCGGTTCAATCTGAGATGCCGCATGGTCTAGACCGTACATGAAGAACCATTGACCTGTATTAGCATCCAGCAATTCGTTCAAATTGTATAGAGATTTCTTACCGCTTACAGGTACATAAGCCAAATTCACCCCCACAGGTACAGGTTCACTAGTACCCAAACCGAACCCACCGTAACGAGCATAATTCAACGTTAACGTATATTTCTTCAGATAGAGTTCTTTAGCTTTTTCGTAAGAGATTGCAGGTGTAATATCTGCCGGTAGTTGCTCAGGAGATGCCGCCAAGCGTGTATAAAATTCAGTAATATCCCCATTGTTCCTTACCTGCACCTGTGCCGTGTCATCCTGAACCCGAATTCCGTTCAAATAACGCTGAAATACAAATGTACGAGCATCGTCTGCTTCTATCATTGTGGCCAGTTGATACTGCTCTTTGGCTTGTGGTACAGCGGCAATGATCGTATTCATCGCAAGTTTCTCGGCCTGTGTTGAAGTAACCGTCTTTTTCTCCTTCTCTTGAGAAGGTTTTTCCTGCCCCATCTCTGGTCCAACCCGTTGTATCAAATTGTAGCTGTAGACCTGTCCGGTAACCGCATCGACCTGTGCCGAAATATCACGCATGAACATATAGGATATGTTTGCATTACGATTGCTCCAGCTCAGACTCCAGACCTGGCTGTTCGCATTGCCATAGTAACCTTTGGTTAATTGACTGTGTTCGAGTTTGTAATCCTTGGGAATGTCAAAATTGGCTGCAACCCGCTCTACTGCCTGTTGCACATTTAAGCGCTGACCGCTGGCTGCAACAAATGCCGGCCCATTGCCTGTTACTTTTTTATTTTGTTGTGAACTGCTCTTGTCCACGGCTTTTCCTGTCATCACGTCAATTCGGTCTAACGTGTTAGCGTTGATCGGCCCCATACTATCACCTTTGGGCAAATAACCGAGAACATATTTTTGCCCTTGTCTGGATGACCATTGTTCTTTGGAGATATAGGCAAGCTCTACATCAAATCCATCTTCAAATACCTGTCTGGCCTGCTCTTCCGAGGCCTTCGGCTTGGAGGAAGGATATTTCGCCGAGATGGTCGAACGTGAATACGATGTGGCCTGACCTCTCTCATCCACAGTTATGTAGACTGTCTCTGCATCCGACACGACGCCATCATGTTTTAAGTTATAGACAAACTGATATTCATTACGGCCAAATAACGCTTGTTGTTCCGCAGGTGAAACCGTGTCTCCTAGCGGCACATACTGTCCTTCCTGTAGTTCAGGAATTGCCTGATGTAGCAGTTCCAAAGCTGTTTTTTCAGCTTCCTCCTTGGTAAGTTGAACATCTGAACCGGATGACAGCTGACTCTCCACAAATTCAGATGGCAAATGTACGCTTAGGACTTCCCCCGTACCTGCATGCACATTCGCGCTGAATCCCATGGAATGATTACCTTGTACAATTTGAAATCCAATATCCCATACCTTGTAATCCGGCGGTGGATAGGAATTGGATACATCGAAATTAGCGGACGAGATCGTCGCTTTTTTTAATAACGGAAACAGCTTTAATATATTATCAGCGGCTTGCCTGGATGAAATTTTTGCACCCTCCGGCACGTCATTGCTTGTTACGTCTAGTTGATCGTTTTCCCCCGACACTGCTTCATTCACTGAGCCAGTTCCCGCCTGAGCAGCGGATGCGCTCCCCGTCAAACCCGGTACCTGTGTCGTAAACAGCAGAGTTGCCATTGCTGTTGCTGCGGCTTTGGCTGTGAACGTTTTTAGCCTTCCATTCATGTTCCAATCCCAACTCAAAATGGTTACCTCTCCCTTCAATCTCATGCAGGATGCATCATAAATACTCTCGCATGAATTTTGCCATTCTAATCTATGATACCATAAGCTTCCTTTTTAATCGCTGTTTTCCGGGTAATTTTACAATTGTGAATTTCTGTATAATGAAAAAACACAACAAAAAAA
>Ga0105244_10004016_pt1 | contig 10287 bp, 13 predicted proteins | sample KBSM44metaG_FD_80423 | JGI IMG/M metagenome (GOLD analysis project Ga0105244, IMG submission 80423) | Miscanthus rhizosphere microbial communities from Kellogg Biological Station, Michigan, USA - KBS M4-4 metaG | ecosystem: Host-associated > Plants > Roots > Rhizosphere > Soil | place...
ATTGAGGACATGATCGGCGATTTTGCAAGGCAAGGGCGAGGTGTGCAGATTCTGAAGATTGCAGGTGTCGTGCAACTCGGAACATTGCCGGAACATGCGGCCTATTTTGAGAAGCTAGCTTACTCTCCTGCACGTACATCGTTATCCCAAGCGGCGCTTGAAACTTTGGCCATTGTAGCTTATCGTCAGCCCATTACACGGGTGGAGATTGAGGAGATTCGTGGCGTAAAATCGGAGCGTGCTATCCATACACTCGTGAACAAGGATCTCATTGTTGAAGTGGGGAGAGCGGAAGCGATTGGACGCCCGATATTGTACGGAACAACGAAGTCATTCCTTGATTATTTCGGACTAGCTTCGATTAAAGATCTTCCCGAACCGGGTTTGTTTGAAGATTCGGAAAACTTGGAGGAAGAAACGCAGTTGTTATTCAACAAGTTGGACATGAATCAGCCGGATGTTTCGGATACTGACGTACAAAGCGTGTTTGATTTTGAAGAGGAAGCAGCATTCCCGGAAGAAGATATCGCTGTAGATCCAGAGGATGATTCTTCGGGTTCCTCCTCCTAATAAATGCTAATAGTTAAAGCCATATAAGGACAATGTGGAGATCGATCCACGTTGTCTTTTTGTATTTTCTCCAGAACAGCGGTGAAGTTGTCTGGAATGATGTATACGATATCGGGCATTTCGATGGTGCATTTCGGCAAAAATTGGGGGATTTCATGGCATTCGTGAATTTTTTCCAGCAAGGAATGCCATACTAGACATGATAAGAATTGAGGGCTTGGAGGTAAGGCCTGTGTGGATCTGGCTTGGAGGAATCGGTTTGTTCATCGCACTGCTGATTGCCGCAGTCCTCATCTCAAATGTTCATGTTCATGTTATATTTCGCAAACATAAGAGCGATGACTACGCAAATATCAATGTTCGACTGCTGTATGGCTTCGTGCGGATGAATTACGAAATTCCGAGCATTGTTTTCCGAAATATGAAAGAAGGCTTCTTGCTTAAAACAGAACAGTCCATGAACCATTCCCGAGGAGAAGTTTTGGGTAGCGAGCAGGTGAACAAACGAAAAGTAAAAAACTGGGCAAAAGAAGTCAAGGTGATGCTTCGAGCAACAGAGGCTCTGAAAGTATGGGTCAGACAGACGCTCAGACGAGTATATATAACGAATCTGTTCTGGTCTACTGCGGTTGGTGTAGGTGATGCTGCTTACACAGCAATGCTAACAGGTTGGTTATGGAGTATTAAGTCCATGATTGTTGGCTTCTTAACGTACCAAATGCGTTTCAAAACGGTGCCTGACCTTGAGGTTCTTCCGGTATGGTCCGACGAGATGGAATTTCGAACAGAACTGGATTTCAAACTGCGAATCCGCATGACGACCATCTTAATTGCTGGAATGAGACTGCTTACCCGCGTGCTGCAGGTCGAGGGTGGCTGGCGAATGTGGATTAAACTCCTTCGGGAGCAACGCCGCAAATCAAAGCAAAAGAAGAAGCATAGGCACATTGCGGAAAAGGAAGCTCGTTAAAGCAGAACTTAACTAGCCTGAGATTGAATCCATTGTATTGGTGTTAAGGTTCTGCGACGAGAACATGCGATAACGATTCCCTGTATTGATTACATAAGTCCTGCAAGTTTGGGGATGATATGGTTAGATCAAAAACCTATATAAGTTGATTAATCATTGACACAACTTGTTTGTGTTAATCTGCTTAAGCTCAACGGATATAGTTTATTATTGAAACTGGAGGGAAGTCACATGTCAGATCATCCAATTCAAGGATTAATGGAAACTGCAATGGAAAATATCAAGGGCATGGTGGATGTCAATACAATCGTTGGCGATCCTGTAGAAACACCGGATGGTACGGTTATTCTGCCGATTAGTAAAGTTGGATTTGGCTTCGCGGCAGGCGGAAGTGATTTTAATGTAAGTGATGGAAAAGGTAACAACGCATCGAGCACAACGGAACATGCTCATTCCGCAAAGGTTGCTTCCCCATTTGGCGGTGGTAGTGGTGGCGGTGTATCCATCCGTCCAATCGCTTTTCTGGTTGTTGGCAAGCAAGGTGTGCACATCGTGCCGCTTGATAATTCGACGCACTTGTTTGAAAAATTGATTGATTCAACACCATATGTACTCGATCGCATTCAGGAAATGTTCCGCCACCGTAATCATGGCACAACAGAACATGATGTGCGAGTGACAACGGATCATACAACGTATAGCTGAGTCATATGATTAATTCGTAATCCCTCTTGCACTTCAAAAGTGCAAGAGGGATTTTTGCTGTTTGCATAACGACAATTTATTGTATTTTAGGATGATTCCATTTTAGATGAGACAGAAGTCTGTGAACGGCCTAACCTAAACATCAAATAGATCTGAAGGGGGAAAGGCAGTGCATAGAGATACAGTATTTATGGTTATGTTTGGGTGGGCGTTATCAGCTGTCGTTTATTTGGTAGGTGGAATTAATCACCTATTGATTGCGGTGACCATTTTTGTGGGACTGGATTATATGACAGGTGTGATGGCGGCTTGGTATAAAAAGGAGCTTTCGAGCAGGATTGGATGGTGGGGACTTGCACGTAAATCTTTAACTTTTGTTTTCGTGATCATTGCTCATCAACTTGATATTGTGGCAGGCAATGAAAGTGATTTTATGAGAGATGCGATGTTAATGTTTATAATTGGCACGGAAGGCATCAGTATACTGGAGAATATGGGGAAGTTAGGACTCCCTGTACCCAAATTTATTACATCTGCGTTGTTTAAACTCCGGGGCAATGATCATCAGGATGAGGATCGGGGGAATACATAATGGTGCAGCTCGTCGAAGACTACATTCCTTTAAATAAGTACAGCAGATCTGGTCTGAAGTTAAAAGCAAAGCGTGGGATTGTTTTGCATTACACAGCATCTCCGGGAGCTTCGGCAAAGAATATAAGCAAATATTTTGCGAGTCTTGCCAATCAAAAATCTAGCGATGGTGATAAGGGGCGTTATGCAAGTGCCCATTTTTCAGTGGATCGTACAACGATTTATTACAGCCTTCCCGATGATGAACTGGCATACCATTGCGGTAGTAAAACCTACACCAAGCAAGCTTTGCAACTATTGGGGAGTTACCCGAATAACAGTACGGTAGGTATTGAGATGTGTATCGAAAAGGATGGAAGCATTCATGAGGATACGTTCAATCAGGTTGTTGATCTGGCTGTGTATCTCATTGAACAACGAGGTTTTCCAGAAGTCTTTTTCACTCACAAAGAGGTCGTGGGTTGGAAGGAATGCCCATTACCATGGATTAAGCACCCGGAAGAATATGAAAGGTTTAAACAAAAGGTACATCAAAGGTTATATCCAATGCAAGATCAAGCGGTTACGGAGGATGAAGAAGATATGGATAAAGTGTTGGCTTATGCAGAGTGGGCATGGAATGAACTGGACAAATATATTGGCGATGCGTACAACGATCAAATCATTCATGAATGGACATGGGTGGAAAAGGTTCGGAAAAGAAAACTAACCTACGGAGAGTTGCTTATGCTCAAGGTACTCATTGATGAGCGCAGACGTAAGGGGATTCAGGGACAGGGTCAAAGTAGTTAATCCTCGATTCTGGAAGAACCGAGCAAGGCACTGCGTGCTGGGGGTTGCACGCAGTGTAAATTAATGTTCAGTTACCCAAGCGTTGAAGTGAGCTATGTCCTTCAGAAAATAAAATTCTTGTATAATGACAATCCTCTCTGGATGCTCCAACTCATATTGAAGATGAAGGGAAGAGGAATCCACCGATCCGACCAAGGAGGTAGAATCCATCAACGACCGCTCATCCGGTATCATGGAATGCAATAGTACGATCAACCTTTCTGTATAAAATTGAATCTGATGTAGAGCTACTTGAGATGAAATCAAGATCCTTTGTTCGTTATACGATTTCTGTTCTTCATGGTTAACCCCAAATTTAAAAAAGCAGAACCCTACGTCGATGTTGACGCAGGGTTCTGCTTTTTCTGACTTGAACGATGTGACAATAATGCTTTCTAAGAAAGTGGGACCTCCGATTGTGCAAACGTAGCTAGATCGTTATCCGTGAGTTCAAGATTACCAAAGGCTTTGCATAATTGTTGAAATGCTCTGATCGTATTCGTCTCATACAGAATTTCCATAGGATCGAATCCTAACATGACCAGCGAATCTACAAGTTCTGATTGATCTACTTCTTGATACTGAAGAACTTCGAACATGGTTTCTATTACGGTTAAATATAAAATAGCTTTGTGAACGGGCTCGATGACGTTTCCCTCCTCTGGATTGTATCCCATGCGCCTATGATTTCCTCGCATATGATTAGAGTAAGTCCAGGGAGAAATAAACTAACAAAAAGTTGATAGGGGACGGTGTGTCATGGATGAATTGGTTTAAATCTTGTGTATTACACGCGTGGTATGTACGTTTAATCCTATTCGCTGACTTCCTGAAGGATGGAATCAATCAATTGATCATCAATCAGCGTGCTTGCTTTTTCCAGAGCTAGTAAAATGCCCTGAGGCTGTTCAAAAAAAACAGTTTGAAGAATTGGAGCTACCTCATCCAGTTCAATTTTTTCTGCTTTTACCATACTAATCAAGGCAACGACGATCTCGTGCCCTTCTACATTGCCTTCCATAAATCTTGCCCTTAAATGATTAGCCACGGTTTCGGTCTTTGACTGCGAGTACGCCATTATATTTCCCTCCAACAGTTCGAATATCTTAGCAGAACTCCCCCAAATGCAAGTCTAAACCAGGTTAGATTAGGAGTCTTAACAATAATAAGGCAGATGGTTTATTTTATCAACAGATTATCGGCAGAAGGATGGGCGACACATAGTGCTGTTTATAGACCGAAAAAAAGACCCTTCTACGGGTCAGTTCTGGGGCCGGCCTTCCCAGTAATCGGGGAATCCTTGATAATCCCATGCGTTCAGGTTTTCTCTATCGGCCTGAATGGCAACATCTGCCCCAGAACCAAAGTCCACACCTACGGTATGTAGTTCCTTGGCTTTCACCGTAAGTACTTTACCCGGAGCACCTGCGCATACCAACGCAAGTTTCCAAGGAGATTGCTGATAGAGCTGTTCCATTTGCACACATGCTTCATCCACATGAGACCAGGAGGCACAATCAATTGTTCCTACAATGTTGCTCCAACCATATCTTCGTTGCAACACTTCTCTGTACAGATCCGCCTTGGCTCCGCAAATCAGAATGGGGACGGTTTTAAATAATTCATAGAATAACGGGTAACGAGCAATATAGTTGTTCTCAAATGCATAGAACGTTTCAGCCGGTTCTACCTTGTAATAGGCGAGACACATGGCAAATAACGGTTGGAAATACCAATGCTCAGTCTGTGTTAAGTGCCCCACGTAATCGGCTTGCCTCAGACAGTGCACCAAGGTCTCGCGCGCTTCTGCATGAGGTAGGGTAATTCCGCAATATGTGGGATCACTAAGCCACCCATAATGGGACCTAATGAAGTCCATAGTCAGCACAGCATCGTGAGCCAAAATGGTATTGGAGGCGTCCCCGAACCTGACGGTAGCGTGTGCCTCCCCATCAACAGCCTTCTGATGCCAGCTTCGAATTAAATCTACACTTCCTAGCAATATTCTCACCTTCTGTTCATGGATTGTTTAAAGTAAGCAGGATCATATCAACTCAGGTTTAACCTGTTCACCACTTTCAATTCTAGGATAGGGGGAAAACAGACTTCTCTCTCTGTTTTCCTGAAAATGAACATTTTTATGATGTGGGTGCAAAGAATCTAAACAATCGGTCTACTCTATGTAAAAGGAGAGAGGGGATAATTGTGAGTAAAGTATTGATTGGCAGTCCTGTAAGAAACCGTGCCTGGGTGCTGGAACGGCATCTGCAATCCCTTCACCAACAGGCGGTTCACAAACAATTCAGGTATATCTTGAATGACAGTGAGGATCAGACGGAACATATTCTTCAAGAACATCGAATTCCTTATTTGACGTACGATCTGGGGAAAACATACGGACACCTGCGCGGGCAATATGCTTATGCACATCTGGCAAAGTTGCGAAATCAACTGTTGGAGGAGTTTTTACTCACTGACTGTGATTACTTGTTCTCTGTAGATACGGATATTATTGTGCCGGAAGACAGTCTAGAGCAACTCATGCATAACGACAAAGATATCTGTTCGATGCTGATCCGGAATCACCCGCAGATCAAAGCGCATAATGCCCTCATCCGAGGACAACATGTTCCTGAATTCAGCGAAGGTGTAATTCCTGTTGACTTAACAGGGGCGGTATATTTAATTAAACGGGAAGTGATTGAAGCAGGTGTGCGGTATGCGGACCATGCCTCAGGGGAAGATGCCCCTTTTTGCGAGCAAGCCAAATCATTAGGTTTTGAACTTTTCGTGGATACACGACTTCGGCCAGTTCATGTCTACGCGGAAGGAGTGGAGTTGATTGCTCAATTGGCTGCTTCCTAAAAAGAAGGTACAAACAGGTCAGATCTTTCAAAGCATCGAAATGACTATTATTTATCCACCAGCACTAGATTGGAACTTGTTATTTCAGCGTCCGCAACAGTTAATGACGGCGTTCTCCAAGATCAAGGGAGTGCGGGCCATTTTTATTAATCAGGAAACATATCGTAAGCAGGAAAGACCCATTGAGAAGCTGAGTGAGGACCTGTTTCTTGTAAAGCAAGGCATTAATTATGATCATCTGGTCAAGGGTAAAAAGGTACTTTGGTTCTCCAGTCCAGCACAATATGATTATTCGGATGCAAAAGATTTTGATTTCAGAGTATTTGATTATCTCGACAATTCAGCAGATGAGTTTGCAGTGTGGAAGGATTATATTCCGAGGTGTTTCAATCGGGCGGATTTGATCTCAACTACGGCAAAGATCATGTATGAAGCCCATAAACATGATGGAAAACCGATATTTATGTGTCCTAACGGTGCAGATTACGATCACTTTGAAAAAGCACAGACGCTACTTCCCAGACCATCCGATTTTCCTAAAGTAGATGAAGGCCAATACATCGTCGGTTTTCACGGAGCCATGGCTTCCTGGGTCGATTATTCGTTGATTACAGATATAGCTGATTTAGGCTACCATGTTGTACTCATTGGTAACAATGCTTTATATCAAAAGAGAATTGTTCATCCCAACATTACTTGCTTACCACATAAGGATTATAGGGTTCTTCCCGCTTATATTGCCCAATTCGATGTATGTATTGTGCCATTTAAGCTCACAGAGATGATTCGAGGTTGTGATCCAATCAAGTATTATGAATATTTGGCAGCAGGCAAGCCCGTTCTGACTACACGTATGGACGAGATTATACATAAATACAGCCAAGTGACTTATTTTATAGACCGATATAATTGTGGAAAGATGCTGGCAAAAGCGATTCGTGAAAACGATCATCATAAAATGGCAGCTCGCACGCAAGTTGCCAGAGCCAATAGTTGGGATGGCAGGGCCAGGGATGCTGTTAAAATGATAAATCAGGTGATGGGAGAGTAATGCAACATGATTAAGATATTTAAAAGATTGTTAGGTAAACAAGAGCAATCTCCTCCAGTGAAGGAATTGGAAGCGACTGTGCCTCTTACAGATGACATTGCCGTGTCCAAGGCTTACGTGCCTGTTACCGAAACAACGATAGTCTATCTACCTGCTATTGATTTTCATAGTGAACGATTTGGAAGGCGTCCTCAACGATTATTAAAAGCACTTGCTGAAGTGGGCTACCACGTTATATACCTTAACTCCAGTGATGAGTATTATCAGGTGGACGATTTCGAATATCCCTATGAGAATCTGCCTCATTTTGTCGTGGCCAGAGCGGGGCAGCCTGTGCGCCATTTATTTGGTCATAACCGAATCGTGTATTGGGTCAATGATAGCCGGCTAAGTGACTCGGTGGAAGCAGCGTATCCCCATCTGGTGATCTTTGATTCTTTAACCGACCCGGATCAATATGAGAAACAGAAACATGCTATGGAAGCTGTCGCGGATACCGTTTTTATCACGCCTGAACGAATCTATGAACACGGCAAGCACTGTGCGCATGTGCATCTGATTACTGCTGAAGAGTTTGAAATACAAGAGCGTGCAGAACAAATCGCCAAGATAATCGATCATCTGCCCAACAGACCGGCCCCTCTGATGTAATGGAGGGGTCTTTTTACTATAACCAAAGGGCTCTTTCTGGAAAAGACTAAAAACTATTTCTTCCTAAAGTTGATTTATTTTTAGTAATCGTTAGGGAATGTTGAAATGGTTCTACACTATATACACAGAGAGGATAACAAGCAGCCTGGTCTTAGCTTGGATCTCCCGACCAAATAATGGTACGGCCACGGTTCAGCTTATCCATGTCTCCGTAATCATAGATTATATACCTATTTAAGGAGTGGACAAATTCATGGCAAAAAAGATGATTATTAAAGGTGTAGGCACATTTATGGCTAAACGTTATCCTACAGACCCGATGGGTGCGATTGAAGTTGTTACCCTGGGAACACTCCAGGATCTGAAAATTGACCTGAACGTAGAGCTGGAAGATATTTTTGGTGGTGACGGTCTGTTCGCGATTGATGTACTTGTGAAATCCAAATCCATTGAGGTATCCGCTACCGATGCCAAATTCGATCTGGATGCCATTCAATTGATGATGGGTTCAACGGTACAAGAGCAAGTCAAGTCCTACGTATGGGTTCTGAATGAGCAGACGATTGCTACTACGGGAACAGCAAATTCCGGATTCGCCGAAGTGAAACCAGCTTATGCAAGTACCATCTATGAAAAAGATGCGGGTATTGCCGTTCGTTTGAAAGAATCCAATACATTGCTGAAGCAACTTGCATCTAAAGGTTCTACGATTAAGCCGGATGAGTTCTTCTATGATGCTGCTAACGGTGTAGTGGTCCTCAACGCCGTACATAACGACAAAGAATTCGTATTGAATTACAAACGTGATGAAGTGGTCGACATGGTAGATCTATTAGTGGATGAAGTGCCGTTCCCGATCTCTGTAATTCACCATGGTACGTTCCAACAAAAAGATGGCACCTTTGCGGGTGTGGAAACCGAGTTGTACATGTGCCGTGCCAAAGGAACGTTTAGCATTAATGCTCAACGTGCTGCTGCATCTGCATCGGCAATTTCCTTGCAAATTCTTGATCCGGAACGTCCGGATGGAAAAATCGGCAGCATTAAACGTTTCAGTGCGAAAAGTAAAATCTAATCCAGATTCATGATGATTGCTCCTGGCAAGGTATTTCAATGGCGGCTGTGTTCTCCCCTTCACAGCGCCTTGCCTTGTCAGGCTCTTTTATATTGTGGGGAGAAATGTAATGTATTGAGGGGGCGTAATCGATGGAAACAGATCAAGAACGGGCTGAGCGTGAGCTTGCGGAACGTTTGAATGAAGAAGCTGCCAGCAGAATCAAGCATGATCCTGAGAACCAAAAAGCAACATTTGAAGAAATTGAAGCAGCAGAGCGTGCATTTTTTGAAGATGATGAGATTGTAACCCTGCGGGATCGGCGTAAATATAGAATTCCCCCATGTAATCTGAAGGATGCCAGACGGCTGATGCAATTGCTGAAAACGGTGAATATTGATGCCATCATTCTAAATTTTATCCCGACGGACAATGACGAATTGGATCAGCGGCGGCAACAGGATTTATTTGATGTGCTCGGTATCGCTTTTAAAAATTATCCGCATATTGTGACAAAAGATGACCACGGTGAATATATCATTAATCGAGATTATTTGGACGAGTATCTGGATCTCAATACAGCTCGCAAAGTCATTGATCTGATGATTGGTCTCAACGGACTAAAAAAGTAGAACGCGCCGAGGGAGAGCCTTTGGAGGGAACCGAAATCCGTGATACGGAGACACAGGAACCCGTGCACTGGGGAGAGATCTTCTTCACCCTCCATAAGCATTGTGGATTGAACAAATGGGAGATTTGGGAGTACACCCTCCCTCAGGTTGCAGCGCTGTGTAAGTCAGCCGAGAAATATATTCAGTTTGAGGTTGAACTCATAACAGCACCTCTTCGCATGTTCGGTAGTGGTGGAGGTGAGGAAGCTGGAGAAGATGGCACTGTTAAGCGGACCAGAACTTTTGAAGATGAGGAGTATACCGAAATATCGGAAGAGGATATTGGTCTGCTCGCGCAAGCGCTTGGAGGATAAACAAAGAATTTCCC
>Ga0105244_10004017_pt1 | contig 10286 bp, 10 predicted proteins | sample KBSM44metaG_FD_80423 | JGI IMG/M metagenome (GOLD analysis project Ga0105244, IMG submission 80423) | Miscanthus rhizosphere microbial communities from Kellogg Biological Station, Michigan, USA - KBS M4-4 metaG | ecosystem: Host-associated > Plants > Roots > Rhizosphere > Soil | place...
ACACCTAATAATAATCCCATAAAAGCGAGCAGGGATACTGGGAACATAAAAGTTTTACCGAGACTTTGGAAGAATTCCCACAAGCTGGATTTGAACGACTTGTCCTTAGTCATATAGGGTACTCCTTAATTTCAATCAGTAGAGTGACAAGGTCATGAAGAGTTAACCATGACCTTTGATATATTTGAGGTGTGTTCTTTTTGTTTGTTTTAAAATATTTTGAATATAGAATTAATCAACTGATATTAATTGTAATTTCCTGTAGGACTTACAGACGTTAATTTTACTTCTTACCACTTCTTTCATAGCGTCCATTCCCACGCGCATGTAATAGCGGGGATCATTACCTTCCGGGTTATCACCAAACCACTTTTTAACTGCTGCGGCGAAAGCGATTTTTAATTCGGTGGCAACATTCACTTTGCATACGCCCAGTTCAATTGCACGTCTGACATATTCGTCTGGCACGTCACTGGCACCATGCAAAACCAACGGAATATCCACCACTTCGCGAATTTCGGCCAGACGCTGGAAATCAATTTTTGGACGTTTGGTGTAAAGCCCATGTGCAGTGCCAATCGCTACGGCGAGGCTGTCGATCCCGGTCAATTCAACGAAACGGCGTGCTTCTTGTGGATCGGTGAGAAAAGCACTTTCTTCGTCGACGTCCATATCATCTTCCACGCCGCCCAGACGCCCTAATTCAGCCTCAACGCTGCAATCATGGCGGTGGCAAAAATCAACGACCGATTTCACCAGGCTTACGTTTTCCGCAAGTGGGAAATGGCTGCCGTCGATCATGGCGCTGCGAACGCCCGCATTCACCTTGCGGCTGATATCGGCCAGTGATTCATGATGATCAAGATGCAGTGCTAGCGGCATGTCGTAACTTTCGGAATAGGCTTCGCACAGAGCGTAAATCTCTTCAAAAGCGATATGTTTGAAGGTGCCAGGGGTGCCCGCAAGAATCACCGGCGACTGCATCTCTTTGCACACTTCTAGAATGGCCTGGATGGTTTCCGCGTTGTGAATATTGAATGCAGGCACGGCATAGCCTCGAGCTTGTGCATCCTGCAGAAGATATTTAGTGGAAATAATACTCATGTTGTAATCCTCTCAGCCTTTCCACGGATGAATAATCACACCTTTCACAACACGGTTTACTGTGCCGCTGGCAGAAGGCGTATCAGGGGTAATCCCAGCTTTAATTGATTCTGTTAGCGCGAAAATCTGCGCATAAATCAGGAAGCAAAAAGCCTGCTCGACATCGATAAATTCCCGAGAAGGAGGCAACCAGATATGTGGGGCAGATTCAATTTCCGGACAAGGTGATTCGCTGATAGCCACCACGCGTAGCGCTTGCTGATCGCGTTTAAGTTCGGCTAACAAATCAAGATCGTACTGTCGGGTGTAAGGGTGGCTTGAGACAAAGACAACGACTAATGTTTCATTATTAACCAAAGACTTAGGTCCGTGACGGAACCCGGTTGGTGAGTCATAGAATGCTGCCAGCTTTCCTGCAGTCAGTTCCAAAACTTTTAGTGCGGACTCACGCGCCACACCCTGTAATCCACCGCTGCCGAGGTAAACGACACGTCTGAAAGGAAGGTCGCCAAAGACGCTTTCATCAAATTCACCTTGTGAGGCAATGATTTGCGAACAGCGATTGGCAACATCCTGGAATGTGGTGCGGTTGATGACATCCGCGGCAAATACAGCCAGGCAGCTGGCCATCATGGTGGTGATGCTGCTGGTCATGGCAAAGCCGCGATCGTGAGTTTCTGCAGGCATCAACAACGCCAGCGCATTACCGCTGGTCTGGGCATTTTGATACAGGCTACCGGCTTCATTGCAGGTAATTATCAGATGATAGCAGTCCGTCACCAACTGGTTGACTAAATCCACCGCCGCCACGCTTTCCGGGCTGTTGCCGGAGCGGGCGAAAGAAACCAGTAAGGTAGGCTTTCCAGGCGTTAAGTAATCCAGTGGATTGGTCACGAGGTCAGTGGTAGGGACTGCAACAAAGTTTTTCCCGGTGTGGCGTGTTAACCACGGCGTAATAATGTCGCCAATAAATGCGGAGGTTCCTGCACCCGTCAGGATAATTTTTAGCGAGGTGTTTTGCAGCAAAGGCTCAAGGAAGGCGTTGATGCTGCTACGTAACGTATCGATATTTTTTAGCGATCGGATCCAACTTTCCGGCTGTTGGCGGATCTCTTTTTCGGTCCAGGTTGATGTGCCGGAAAGGCAGGCAGTTTGTGTTTCACTCATAACTCGGTCCTTAGCGGTGCAAGATCATAGGAAGTAGCACAAAGCAGAAAAGGACAATCTTTCGTTTTGTTTCATTTACTCAACTTCATGCTTTAATAAAATTTATAGAAAAGAAAACGAAAGGTCAATGTAAGAAAAACAATAAAACGAAAAATGTGATCCAGTAAACGATCGTTTTTATTTAAGCGTTTGATTTATATTTATTATTATAAATAAATACCAATCCGGTTGAATTTAATCGAAAGGAAAAGAAAGGTCTGCCGCTCAGGCGTCGGCAGACAAAAGTGAGGTGCAATGAAAGAACTACAAAGGGGATGACTGGCCGTTAATCCAGACGTTTTGCACCAAAAGCTGTGAGTTAAGTGCAAGCAAGTTGGCGCATTTACCTACGGCGATTGAACCCAGTTGTGTATCCAACCCCAGCAATTTAGCGGGGTGTAGAGAAGCCATGTGAATAGCATCTTCGGCAGTTACACTAACCTGCGTCACCAAATTTCTTACCGCGGCATCAAGGGAAAGTGTGCTTCCCGCAAGCCCACCGCTTTCGGTCCGTACGACGCCATTGTGCATGGTGACCGGATGACCACAAATCGAATACTCGCCGTCTGGCATACCGGCGGCACTCATCGCATCGGTTATCAGTACGGTTCGCGACCTGGCGCAGTTGCAACTGATCTTCATCACCGCCGGGTGAACGTGATGCCCATCGGCGATCAGCTCAAGCCATGCGCGTGGGTCTGTTAAACCTGCGCCGACCATACCTGGATTACGGTGATGAAGCCCCGTCATACCGTTAAAACAATGCACCAGCCCATCTGCACCCGCATCAAAAGCCTGGATTGTCTCCTCGTAGCTGGCGGCACTGTGGCCAAGCATTACGCGCACATCACGGCTTTTAAGATGTTTTATTATCTCAAGTGCAGCGGGTTTTTCCGGAGACAGCGCCACCACGCGTAAAGAGTTTTGCGAAAGCGCTATGAGCCTGTCTAGCTCGGAAATATTCAGCTCGCGAAATAACTCAGGCGGATGTGCACCTTTGTTCTGGGGCGTGAAATACGGCCCTTCGAGATAAGTGCCGAGCACGCTGGCTCCCGGCCCGCCCTGATAAACGCGCAGGGCGATGCGTTGCAACGCACGTTCAATTTCAGCGAGCGGCGCGGTGACGGTGGTGGCTAACCAGGCTCCCACACCTTCACGTGCTTTGTACTTCGCTAATCGATTCAGTACGCCGGGGTCGTCGTCCATCACATCAACCCCATCGCCGCCGTGAACGTGAATGTCGATATAGGCCGGACATAACAGATCAGCATCACGAGCCATCGTCCCTGACGGAATGGGTTCGATGGCGACAATCATTTTGTTATCAATACGTAATTGATGATCGTCTAGCCATCCTTGCTCGGTAAGAACGCGTCTGGCTCGCAGCAGGGTACTCATATTCCTTCCTCGACCGCCTCAGCTTCGCGGTAGCGGCCCATTTCGTCGACCAGGCTGGTTAACCCGCGATGACCGCACTCCAGGGCTTGCAGGCGGAACTCTTTACTGGTTAAGCCGTCTCGCTCCAGCACCATTTCCAACAAGAGTTGCAGATTGATGCCGGTGATGACTTCACGCCCTGGATGCTGCAATGCCATGGTGGAAGCCACACGGAACGGGGTGCCACCGAGCAAATCGGTTAAAAAAACCAGCCCTTCACTTTCATCTAACGCTTCAATTGCTGCTTCAAACTGAGCAGTGAGCAGGGCGGTCGAAGAGGTTTCAGGAAAATCGATGGCGATAAATTGCTCTTGTTCGCCAAGAATCTGTTTCATCGCTTTTTCCAGCCCGGTGGCAAAGCCACCGTGACCGCTGAGAATAATACTTAACATATTGTTTTATCTCGCTTACAGGGACTAACTTACAGGAAGTGGGCAAACTTCCCGACAACACCCAGAACGACCGTGATACCGATAAGGCGCAGTGGGCTCCAGCCGCGGCGCACCAGCGCATACATGCACAGGGTATAAACCAGTGGCAAAAATGCCGGCATCAGTTTGTCGATAACATCAGTTTGCAGTTTTACCACCGCATCGCCCGCGGTGATTTCAAGCGTGGTAGAGAGGCGAACGTAGGTTGCGACCAGCGCGCCAATCACCGTCATCCCCACAATAGACGCGGCATGGCCGACTTTGCGAGTGTTGGCTTTAATCAGTGGGATGGCGGCCACACCCATGCGGTAAGCGTAATGTGCCAGGCCAAAACGCAGGCCGAGATGCACGACGTTAAACAGTACGATGAAGATAACTGCGCCAAGTATCGAACCTTGTAAGGCCAGGCTTGCCCCGATACCGCCGCAAATAGGCAGCAGGGTCAGCCAGAACATGGCGTCGCCAATCCCGCCCAGCGGCGCACCGACGGCAATTTTCGTGCTCTGGATGCTATTCACATCCTGCTTTGAGCGCTCCATCGCCAGGATAATGCCGATAACAAAGGTCACGAGGAATGGGTGAGTATTGAAGAATCCCATGTGACCTTTCATGGCGCGAGCCAGGTCGTTTTTGTTGGTATGGATTTTTTTCAGCGCGGGCAACAAACCGTAAAGCCAGCCGGATGCCTGCATACGTTCATAGTTAAAGGACGCCTGTAACAGCATGGAACGCCATGCCACACGGTTAATGTCCTGCTTAGTCAGTTCTGCACCAATGCGCTGATCTTCATAGACATTGTCATTTTTATCGACCTCGGCGGTGTCAGCGACGTTAACGCCTGGCAGAGTCTGTTCGTTAGATCCCATCTTCAAATTCCTCTTGCTTGACGTGTGTAGGTTGCTGCGGTGCCGGGTCTTTGCGTAAGAAATCAATCAGCGCCATAGCTAATGCGGCGGCGGCAATCGCCAGCACGGGTAGTTTCAGCCAGGCGGCAGCCACAAAGCCGAGAATGAAATAAGGAATGTAGACATTCTTCATCATGATTTTCAGCAACACGGCAAAACCGATAGCTGGCATGATGCCGCCCGCCACGCCGAGGCCGTCAATCAGGCGAGCAGGTAGCAAGTCGATGGCGGTTTTGGCGTGTTCCGCGCCGAAATAAATAGGCAGGAAGGCGCACAAGAAATAGAAGATACCGAGCGCGAGCAATGCCAGATAATTCACGCGCTCAATGCCATCGGTGTCGGCGTTGGCCGCCATTCGATCGCAGCGCGCCATCACGCCGGACATAATTGAGAACAGGAAGGTAATCCCCATTTGCACGGCCACGGCGAACGGCACCGCAACACCGACGGCGACTTCAGGTTTTACACCCGTTGTGATGGCAAATGTGGTGCCAACAATAGTGCCGATAATCACGTTGGGTGGCTGTGCGCCTGCCAGTGGTGCAAGACCCATCCACACCAGTTCTAGCGTACCGCCACATAAAATACCGGTATGAAGATCGCCAAGAATCAAGCCAACCAGCGGCCCCAGGACGACCGGACGGTGCATGTGCGTCAGGCCGTTGAACATATCCAGACCCGCAATAAAGGCCAGAATACCCAACGCTAATGCCTGTAATAAGCTAATTTCCATAGAAAATCCCTCAGAGGAGTTTGTAGAGATCCTGCGCGGATTCCGTCGGCACACCCTGAACAAAACATTCCACTCCGGCCTTTTGTAGACCATCAAAAGCAGCAATATCCTGGTCATCTATAGAGACGGTTTTCGCGATTTGTTTTTTGCCTTCTGCGTAGTGCATGTTGCCGACGTTGATCCGCGAAACAGGCACATCACCTTTTACTAACGTCAGAAAATCATTAGGGTTTTTGCAAACCAGAAGGATCTTCTGGCGGTCGGCTGCGCGGTGAATATTGTCGATAACTTTTTGCAGCGACCAGAAACGCACGGCAATTCCTTCCGCCAGAACCATCTCCATCAAATTTTGCTGTACCGTATCTTCGGCAACTTCGTCGTTAGCGACGAGGACGAGGTTTGCTCCGGAAAATCCGACCCATTGAACGCCTACCTGGCCGTGAATCAGTCGCTCATCAATGCGGCTTAATACAATGTTTGGCATGTTTTTATCCTCTTATTATCATTGTGTTAATGGAGATTTTTGTGTGCCCAGACAGGCACAATGGTACTGGTGCAACACGTCCTGGATATGGTCGATAATCAGCTCATGCGGCGTGGCCGCGATTTTTCCTTCACGGACCTTAGCGTATTGAAGTGGCAGATACTGACTGATGAGCGGCAAAGGAATAGATTCACCGGCCAGATTAGTAACGAGGTTTGAATATGCTTCATCAATGTCACGATCCGGCCAGTAATAGCGGACGCGGTCAGAGAAGCTGTAGCCACGTGCAAGACGGCAGTCGCTGGTATTGCCGTGATAATGGTGTTTCCAGTATTCAGGTTGCTCGAGCATGACGTTTTCCAGCACTTCCCGCAGCCCTGAGCATTTATGTGCCGGGCGTAGCTCATGCTCGATAGCGGCCAGTGAAAATAGCGCTTCACGCAGTGCAAAGGTCAGCGCCGGGCCGACTTTCAGAATCGCAAAGTGGTTCTGAACCAGTTGCTGCAATGCCTGCGGGGTCTGGTAATCGGTGGAATGCGCTTCAAATACCAGGGTGTCGAACGCTTCAATCATCTGGCTCAGGAAAAGTGATTTCTCCGGCTGATAATCGATAACCTGCGTGTGGTCGAACTCAACGCCAGGCTGAACGACCAGCCCAATAATACGTGGCCAGATATCGCTTAAACCTTGTAATTCAAAAGCGTGGCGGTGAGCTTCCAGCGTGGCTTTTGCAGCCTGCGGTGTTGTCACCGCTAATTCCGCCAGCGTTTCGTGTGCGCCGCCAGGCACCGGAACTTCAGTGCCAATAACGTAAACTAAATCGGACTCGCCGAATTTCTCAGCACAGGTTTGTTCGGCAATTTTCGCCAGTCTTGCGGCGCGCATCGCAACAATAGTATCGGTCAACGGCACTGGGTCATCAGCGCAGGACATACTGCAATCGAGATGGATCTTTTTAAAACCTGCGGCGACATAGCAACGAATCAGCTCATCTGCATTGCGCATGGCTTCTTCTGCGTTCAGTCCCTGCCAGCGGTTTGGGCCAAGGTGATCGCCGCCCAGAATCAGGTTTTCGCGTGGGAAGTGATACTGGTCTGCCATTGACTCGACAAACTCGCGGAAGTCTTGCGGCGTCTTTCCTGTGTAACCGCCATTCTGATCGACCTGGTTGGAGGTCGCTTCAATCAATAAGAGAGATTTGGCTTCTCTTGCATGGCGCATTGCCGCTTCGAGAACCATTGGGTGAGCGGAACAAACGGCAAAAATGCCACATCGTGAATCCTGTTTATGGTCGGCCACAAACGCGGTTAAATGTTTCACTTTCCTCTCCGTATGAGTTGGGGAACTATTTATCTTTCGATTTGTTTCATTTAATAGTGGTATATCGTGCGATAAAAACAAAACGAAAGATAATAGAATTGCGATCTGTTTCGCAAAAGAAACATAATGAAAGCCTATTTGACACAATGACAGTGAATGCAGCGGGCGATGTAAAGGCTTGCTTTCCGCGAAAAGAAAGGTGTTAATAGGCAAAGTGAAATGAAACGAAAGGTTTTATGAAAGGATCTATTATGAGCAATACCGACGCAGCAACGGACAAGCGTGTAACAGGTACAAGTGAAAGACGCGAACACATTATTCAGCGTCTTCGCCAGCAGGGAAGTGTGCAGGTTAATGATCTCTCTTCATTTTTTGGTGTTTCGACGGTGACGATCCGTAACGATCTGGCTTTCCTTGAAAAGCAGGGCGTGGCGGTGCGTGCTTACGGCGGGGCGCTGGTCTGCGATTCAGGGACGGCGGCGGTAGAACCGACGGTTGAAGATAAAAGCTCTCTGAATACTTCTCTTAAACGCAGCATCGCGCGCGTGGCTGCGGATCTTATTAAGCCTGGCCACCGCGTTATTCTTGACTCCGGCACCACCACTTATGAAATTGCACGCCACCTGCGCAACCATAAAGAAGTCATCGCCATGACTAACGGTTTGAACGTGGCGAATGCATTGCTTGAAGCGGAAGGCGTGGAATTGCTGATGACCGGTGGGCATTTGCGTCGCCAGTCGCTTTCATTCTACGGAGATCAGGCCGATCAATCGCTGCAAAACTATCACTTCGACATGCTATTCCTCGGCGTTGATGCCATCGATCTGGAACGCGGTGTTAGTACACATAACGAAGATGAAGCGCGCCTTAACCGCCGTATGTGCGAAGTGGCTGAACGCGTAATCGTCGTAACGGACTCCACGAAATTTAACCGCTCCAGCCTGCATAAGATCATTGATACCCAACGGATCCATATGGTGATCACCGACGCGGGTATTCCTGAAGAGAGCCTGAAAGGGCTGCGTAAAGGCGGCATTGAAGTGGTGTTGGTTGGCGATGTCTGATTGTAGAAGGGGTGGATGCTTGCGCTTATCTACCCTACAACCAGGGTTCTCCCGCCAATATGGCGGGAGAAATGGCGGGAGAAATTTGTACTGGTTTTTTCTCTTACCCTGCCGCTAATTTATATCCCCGCAACCGGCTCACGCTCAGCGCGATGGCTAAAACCGTGGCGATGAGGGCTACCCACAAGCTGATTTGCACGGCGCTGTTCTGCGCATAAAGCGACATAAACACGCCCACAAATGCCGCTCCGAGGCACTGGCCGAAGGTGCGCATTATTGCCAGCACGCCTGAAGCGTAGCCGCTGTTTTCGCGTGAGGCATTGGAGAGCATTTCTCGGTTGTTCGGGCTTTGGAAGCAGCCAAAACCGATTCCGCATAACAGGCTACGCAGGCAGATATCCCACGCCTGAGCGTGTTCCGGGAGCATCGCCAGCAATGCCAGGCCAACCGCAAAAATGCTCAAGCCAATGGTGGAAATGATCGCTGCTGAATAGCGGTCGGCAAGACGCCCGGCATGGGGTGCGGCCAGAATAATGCCGATGGGCCACGGTGTGAAAAGCAGTGCCGAAACCAGCGCGCTGTAACCGTAAACGCTCTGAAACAGGAAGGGCAGCGCGATAAAAGTTATCCCCTGGCTGACAAAAGACGCTAAAGAAGTGAGCGCTGCCAGCGAGAATCGGGAAGAGGCAAACATCTTGAGCGGGAGCAGCGGTTTTGTGGCGCGGCGTTGAACCCAGATGAACGCCATTCCGGTGACAATTGCGATGCCACCGTAAATCAATGCGGTTATCAGGTCGCTATTTCCCTGATGTGTGAAGGCGTCGGCGGCCATCACCAGGGCGCCTAACGCAACGGCTGAAAGCACGGCTCCAGCGTAATCAAACGGTTCACGCTTTAACGCCGGATTATGGGGAACCGCGCGCAGAGTGAGTATCACAGCCATGATTCCCAACGGAATATTTATCGCAAACAGCCATTGCCAACTCAATGCCGAAAGTAAGGTTCCACCCAGAATAGGCGCGATGGCGGTGCTGGTGCCAATCAGTAATGCGTTCAGGCCGAGGATGCGTCCGAGCAGGCGGTTGGGGAAAACCGAGCGCAGGATTGCCGGGCCAATGCTTAAGGTCGCGGCACCGCCGATACCTTGTAATACGCGCATAATGACCAGCATTTCCAGTGATGACGACAGCGCACAACCGACGGATGCCAGAGTAAAAACGCTGAGTCCGAAGGTGAAGATGGCACGGAACCCAAGACGGCTGGAAAGTGCCGCAAAGATCGCCAGCGTCATCGCTGCGGATAACAAATAGCCGTTCGCCACCCAAACGGTGGCAGACACTGATGCGCCTAATGAGCATGCGATTTGTGGTAGCGCGATGTTGATCATCGAGCCATCGAAAACGACCATCGCTGCCATAGTCATCACTGCTACCATTGCTAAGCCGCGCTCGCGGCCTGGTAATCCTTCATCGCCGGGTTGATCGGTAAATAACGCCATCGGTTATAGTTCTCTTTCGCAGGTTGATGGCGCAAATATAGCGGTGTCTGAGATGTGGCGGAAGACGCAGCATTTGCATTGATAACCTGCACCAAACGCCTTCT
>Ga0105244_10004018_pt1 | contig 10285 bp, 9 predicted proteins | sample KBSM44metaG_FD_80423 | JGI IMG/M metagenome (GOLD analysis project Ga0105244, IMG submission 80423) | Miscanthus rhizosphere microbial communities from Kellogg Biological Station, Michigan, USA - KBS M4-4 metaG | ecosystem: Host-associated > Plants > Roots > Rhizosphere > Soil | place: Michigan...
AAACAGGTTCCGGCGCTAAAAGAGTTCCCGAAAGAAGACCGGCCAAATTCCACCACGGTGTTCTGGTCATTCCGCATTATGGCGGGGCTGGGCATGCTGATGATTCTGGCAGGCGTGTTCAGTTTGTGGTTGCGCTATCGCCACCGGTTATACGAAAGCCGCCCGTTCCTGCGCTTTATGTTGTGGATGGGGCCATCGGGGCTTATCGCGATTCTGGCAGGCTGGGTGACGACTGAAGTGGGTCGCCAACCGTGGGTGGTGTATGGCTTGCTGCGCACCAAAGATGCCGTTTCGGCACACGGGAATTTGCAGATGAGTATCAGCCTGCTGACCTTCTTTGTGGTGTACATGTCGGTGTTTGGCGTGGGTTATAGCTATATGGTCAGGCTTATCAAGAAAGGCCCTCAGCCATTTGATGACGATACGCCCTCCGCGCACGGCACGCCTTCTCGCCCGCTATCGGCGGTCACCGATTCACTGGAGGAGCCACGTTAATGGGCATCGATCTGTCAGTTATCTGGTTTGTGATTATTGTCTTTTCCACCCTGATGTACATCGTGATGGATGGGTTTGATCTCGGCATTGGCATCCTTTTCCCGTTTGTTCGCGGTGCACAAGACCGTGATGTGATGGTCAATAGTGTTGCCCCTGTCTGGGATGGCAACGAAACCTGGCTGGTGTTAGGGGGGGCGGCACTGTTTGGTGCTTTCCCTCTGGCTTATGCGGTGATTGTTGATGCGTTAACCATCCCGCTGTCGTTGATGCTAATCGGGCTGATTTTTCGCGGTGTAGCGTTTGAATTCCGCTTTAAAGCCACGCCAGCGCACCGTCCATTCTGGGATAAAGCGTTTATTGGTGGTTCGATCCTGGCAACCTATTGCCAGGGTGTGGTAGTCGGCGCGGTGATTTCAGGTTTCCCGGTGACAGGACGCACTTTTAGCGGCAGCCAGCTTGACTGGATCACGCCGTTTAATCTGTTCTGCGGCCTTGGTTTGGTGGTGGCGTATGCGCTGCTTGGCGCCAGTTGGCTGGTGATGAAAAGCGCAGGCTCGCTACTAAAAACCATGCGTAACATCATCAAGCCGCTGTTGATGGTCATGCTGGCGGTCATCGCCGTTATCAGTATCTGGACGCCGCTTGCGCACCCGCAAATTTCCACCCGCTGGTTTAGCCTGCCGAATTTCTGGTTCCTGTTGCCGGTTCCACTGCTGGTGGTAGCGTGCAGCGCCTGGTTATGGCTCTCGGTCAGTCGAGAAAATAGCTGGCACAGCACGCCGTTTTTGCTGACGTTAGGGCTAATTTTCCTCGGCTTTAGCGGACTAGGGATCAGTATTTGGCCGTATCTGATCCCGCCATCCATTACCTTGTGGCAGGCCGCCGCCCCGCCGCAAAGCCAGGGTTTTATGCTGGTCGGCGCACTGTTTATTATCCCGATAATTTTGGTTTACACCTTCTGGAGTTATTACGTTTTCCGCGGAAAAGTGCCGCATGGCGAGGGGTATCACTGATGAAACAGACTGGAGTTCGTTTGTTGTGGATGGTGGCGTTATGGGGCGGCAGTGTTTTGGCACTGGCCGCCGTGGGGATGGGTTTCCGGCTGCTGATGACCGCGGCGGGGTTTAAGTCCTGACCGGAATAGCGGTGGATGACGCTAGCGTTTATCCACCCGACAAAACCAAAGCTATTTGGCCAACACCCCGTTGGCCGCACTCATATAACGCAATGAGAAGAAAATTCTGTCCTGCCCCTGCGGGACAGGGGTCGACAACAATTTCTGCTGATACGCCGCCGGAGCGGGTTGCGCTTTAAAGGTTTCGGCCTGCTTATCCTGGCGGAATAGCTCTATGACCTTTCCGGCAGATGGCGCTTGCAGATACAACGCCCGCTCAGTTTCCGTCAGCACTTGCGTTCCCGCACCGTCCTGCATCCACACTTTCACACCGCTATGGTTCAGGGTGGTTATCCATTTACGGTATGAGTCCGGCGTCATGTTTCCGGCAAAGAAGCTACTGACCGCAACCGGTTTATCCGCGACAGCGGCCAACGACAAACGCGTGTTGTTCATCCAGTTTTCCGCAACTTGCTGCATTTGCGGGGTGCGCCAGCGTCGGTCATCGAGTTCACTGCTGATATACCAGCCAGAAATCGCCTGCTCACCCAGTACTTCAACCCAGCGTTTTGCCACGGCAACGTCGTTGGCGCGCAAGTGGTTGAGATAGTTTTCCAGTGCGGGCATTGGTTGTTTTTGGCGTTCGAAAAACTGTCCATCAGCTGCCAGACCAATCACCAGTTTTAGACCGCTTGCGGTGGTGAGTTGCGCTTTACGCTCAAGCCAGGCGCGAGACTCCCCGCCCGTGAAAGCATCGTCGTAACGGCTCCATTGCAAGACCAGGGTATCAATTCCCTGCCCTTTAAGTTTGCTCAATACGCTTTGCCACTGCGCGTCGGAAACGGTGGTATCGCGCAGTTGCGGCTGATACATCACGGCATTCATCGCACTGGCAAAAGGCACTACCAGCAGTAGCGTTGTTGTCAGAAGTATTTTCTTCATTACCAGCGCACTCCCAGCGTCAGGAACAAATTATTTTTGGAATTGGTATCGCGATTGTGGCCGGAAAATACTCTCTGGTATTCCAGCCCGACGCTCGCTTTATGCGGGAACGCGTCGTAATGCGTTTGTCCAAACCACGTATTTAACCGCACCCCAACGCCACCCAGCGTATTGTCCTGGTATGGGTCGCCCGTGTTGGCGTTGTACTGCGCGTGCCAGTAAGGCTCAATGGTTTGGTGTTGATTGATTTTCTGATGCCAGCTCATTCGGTAATCCGCGGTGTAAAGCTGATAATCCGCTTTCACGTAATGTGCCGCATCAAGATACAGGTTTTGTGCCATCCAGCCATTACCAGTGGGATGCCAGTCATCACTGTATTTACCGCCGTTGAAGAACGACGCACTCGCGCGCAGCATCAGGTCACTTTCGCCATGCGCCTTATCTAACGGGATCTGCTGTTCAGCCGCCAGGTAGATAACCTGGTCACGCAACGGTTTCCAGCGCACGCCGATCCCTAACATCGGCTCATACAGCGGCATGAAGTTATGGTCGCTTTCAGTGCTGCTGCCCGCGAACAGACGGCTGTAAACCGAGAGCTGGTCACCGTCGACAATTTGGTTTTTACCGATGCGGTACTCCGCCTCAAACTGCTGATAGCTACGGTAGCTTTTATTCGGCTGTACGCCGCTGCTGCTGCCCGAACTGTTCAGCGAGTCAGGCGTTAAACCGAATGAACCGTCCCAGGTAAAAGTCCAGCGGCGTTCGCTGTCTTCGTGGATGCGGCGGAACTCAAAGCGGTCTTTTTTCTGCTGTTCGTTGAGCGTTTGCTGTGGTGTGAGAGTGTTATCTATGTCATCGACTACCCGCTCGCTGTACTCGCGAGTTTTGGGTTTATCGTCCAGTCGCTCGTTGAGATACACCAGTTGGCGCAGGATTTCGGGCGAGTCGGGTTGAGAAGCGCGGGCTTTTTCCAGCGCATCGCGGGCTTCAGAATGTTTGCCTTGCGTCAGTAGCGCAAAGCCACGCGCCGCATCATCCATTTCTGGTGCTGAGTCAGTTTTCAGGTTCGGTCTTTCTGATGCGGGAACGCGCGCCCAGCTGGCCTGTGCTAACTGATAATCTTCCGCGGTATACGCCAGATAAGCCACTTGCCGTTGGTAGTAAGGTGACGGATCGCGAGCTGCCGCTTGTTGCGCGGCATGCAGAGCAAGACCTGGCTGGAATGGATAACATTGCGCCAGATGTGACCAGCTTTCCGCGTCATATTGTGGCGACAAATCGCCTAATAAATTACGCACAATCGGGCAGTTTTCTGCGCCCTGGAACACGCGAGCCTGAGCCATGCGCTGCGTGGCTGTCGGTAACGGTTTTTGCAACCGCGCTTTATTTTCCTCAGACAACCACTGCGGATGCGCCGCAAGCTGGCTGTACAAACGCGTTGAGAGCGAATCCTGCAACTTACCGGCTTGCTCAAACGGCCAGTAGTTCAACAGCAATTCGGTGGCTGCTTGCTCCTGCCCCATAGCCACCATTTGGTAGCTGGCGGTTTCCAGTTCCTGCGCGGACAGACTACGCATTTGGCTAATTTTGCGGATCAACTCCATGCTGGCTTGCGTGTCTTTTCGCGCAAAACTTAACGCCAGGCGCTGATCAAGTCCCTGATCGTCCGGGAAGTTACTGAGCAGCGCGTTGGCTCCTTGCCAGTCGCCTTGTTGGATACGGATGGGGACCAAGGTCGACAACACATACTGTTGGTTTTCTGGGTGTTTGACCGGCCAATGGGCAACCGTGTTACCCGGGTCCTGGCAGTAGGTTGCCAGTAACCGTAGCCAGTTACGCTCTTCGGCTGGGTTGGTGAACTCCGTCTTATGGCTGGTGAGATAACGGCGCAGTGGTGCCAACGCGTTACGTTCAGCCAGCGATTGAGCATACGCCAGTTGCATACCAGGGCTGTTCATCACACCCTGACTTTGCAAATCGAGGATCCGCTGGTCGCGCTGCATATGCAGTAAAATGGCAAACCATTGCTGGTACTGCGCCTCGCTCAGGGTGGCGTCGCTATCCAACAGTGCAAAACCCTGGTCGGCGGCCGCCCACTGATGCCTGAAGATCGCCCGCTGGATGTAGTTATCCGTTAACGCTTGCGCGGCTTTAGTGTGACGGAATTGAGGGTCAGACAGTTGGGCGCGAGCGATGTCTAACTGGTTGAGTTTGACCGCATAATTCCCTACTTTGCTGCGGCAATCCACCGTAGGCTCGGCATCGCATTTCTTCTGCAACTCCTGCAATTGGCTGAGGGATTTCACTTGCTGCTCGGCAACCGGAATCGCCGCCAGGGCTTGCTGCAAATCAGGGTTTTGCGGATTTGTCTTGAGCTCACGTTTCAGTAAAGCTTGCGCTTTCTTTTCGTGACCAAAATGACGGTAAGCCTCTGCCAACCATAATGTCAGACGCACACTGTCAGGCGCCATTTCATGCGCATGTTCAAAACTGCTCAAGGCGCGCGTTTCATCGTTAACCTTCATGGCTTGATGCGCCCGCTCGATATGCGGGTAAACCTTGAAATAGCGGTAATCGCTCAAGCCCAGGTCTTGTTTTGATCCTTCTTCTGCAGCGAGCGCAGGCGTTGCGAGTAATGTACCGCATATCAACATGGCCAGCGGATTCAGGCGGATGTTCATAACACCTCCCTAGCCAGGCGCGCCTGTTGTAACTTAGTGATACCGGCATTTTGCAGCAGTTTGCTGAGGGACGGTTGCAGTTTATCTTGCTGTTCCAGTGCGCGACTGACCACGTTTTGGTCGACCACACCTTCTTGCACCAGGAATTCCCCAAACATCAAATCGCTACGCTCATAGCGCAATAACACCGCACGCAGAACCGCTTCGTTGAGCTTGAATTCGTTGGTGAGCACTTCGGCAAAAAAAAGTTGACCGGAAACATATTGCTTCCAGAGGTCATCAGCCTGTGCCCGGCTGATAAGATCTTCACTCACCGCACTTTCCAGTATCTGTTTCTCTTTGAGCAATTGCTCTGAGCCGTACCAGTAGCGCAAGCCAATCACCACCTGTCCGCGTGGCACCACCACGTATTTAACCGGACGGCCAACTTTGCGGCTTAGTGCCGAAAGCGAAACCGGGTCGATTGTGTTTTCGCAGGCCAGAGTCAGTGTCTCACCTTCAAGGCGCAATGGCAGCACCGCATGGTGTTGAGCGACTTTTGCCGGGATGCTGTTGACCAGTTGTGGATCCAGTGCCAGCGAGTCTATTGATTCCATCGGCACATCGGCCTGTTTTGCGAGTGCGACCGCAAGTTGTTCGGCGGTGATATAGCCGAGTTGTACCAGGCTCCCCCCCAGTTTCAGGCCCGGAATACGGTTTTGCAGTGCTTCTTCAAGTTGCTGCTGGGTAAGCACTCCCGAATCCACAAGGATGTAACCCAGAGGCTGAGCGGAACGTTGCTCGCTGACCGTCGGGAAATCGTGGGTAGTTTTATCCCAGGCAACGCGACGCGGGTCGCCGTGCTGGATAACCTGCTTAATCGCCCGCCAGTTAGCGACAAAGTTAATCAGGTTTCCCCAGAACAGACGCGGGATCACCAGCAAACCTTGCCCCACTCCGTAATAGCCGGTGACAAAAATCATGCGCTGGAGTATGCGATTGGACATCAACCCGAAGTTAATCCACAGCAGGGTTGTCAGCCATGGGCCACCCACGAAGATCGACAGAAATTGCCACGCACCATCAACGCTACGCTGATAAATCATGATCGCTACCAGCTGCATCATCACCAGCATCGCAGCAAAACTGAGGAAGTTGGCAATGGCCCCTTTGCGGTCACGCCACAAGAAATAGTTAAGAATCGGGCTTGGGCTCCAGCGGTGTGTTTTAAACCCCTGGAAGACAATACCGATGATCCAGCGCGATTTTTGCCGCACCGCAGTCGCAAAGGTGTCCGGGAAATATTCACGTACACAAATCACGTTGGCGGTACGCGAACGTTGTAAGAAAGGTTTTGCTGAGCTGTCGTTTTCATCCACGACCGGGAAGCGGCAGAAAATTTCTTCCATGCCCTTCTGACGCAAGCGGAAACCGATGTCGTAGTCTTCGGTCAAACTCTGCACGTCAAACGCAATACCATCACCGTCTGCCAGCAGTGCTAACACGGCTCGACGACTAAAACAGGTCCCTACGCCTGCACTCGGAACCTGCCCCGCTAAAGCTTCACGGACAGGCACATCTTTGCCGTGCAGTTCGGAAAATTCATCCAAATAACTGAGGCTGGTGAAATGTGTCCATTTGCGCTCAAACGGATAAACAGGGATCTGAATTAAATCTTTTCTATCGACCAGATAATTGAACAGGCGTAATTCGAGTGGAGAAATAACGTCTTCTGCATCGTGCAGAATAAAGCCGGAGAAATTAAAACGCGCGCTACGTTCAAACTGCAAAATCGCGTCGAGAATGTTATTCAGGCAATCCGCTTTGCTGGTTGGGCCAGGCCGTGCACACACCACTTTATGGACATTTGGAAAACGCGCGCAAACGTCGTCGACATCGCGTTGGGTGTCCGGGTCATTAGGGTAAGTGCCGACAAAAATATGATAGTTTTCGTAGTCCAGCGAGCTGGCGGCCAATCTCGCCATGTTACCGATAACCCCGGTCTCATTCCACGCGGGAACCATAATTGCCAGTGCCTTTTCTTGCGGCTCATACAGGGCTTTATAGTCCAGATAATCGTTGTTGCGGTAAACCGTCGCTGAGCGCCATACCCGGCGAACCCAATATACAACATCGATAAATAAATCATCTATTCCGCTAATTAACATCAATATCGCCAGAGTAATAGCGATGACTTTCAACCCGTAAAGATAGGTTGAAAAGCAATCAACAAACCAATCCATTTTTTACCCCAAAGGTCATGTGAAACCGTGTACTGTCATCCACAAGAGGGCTGATGCAGACACAAAAAAGCCTCATATGTTACCGGTATCATAATGTAACAAGATAAACTCAGAAAGGAGATAACTCTAATATTGCACTTATTTACAATCACAAAGATTATACCATCAACAACAAAACCAGTGTTTTCAGCTGACATTTACAATTGTTACAGGACATTTGAAATGAGCAATGGTTTCTGGTGCCAGTTCTTGCCAGAAACGGCTTTGATCTTTACATTGGCGGGCTGAATACCTGTGGGAGAAACGGACATGACTTACATCTGGCTCATTGTGGCAATTATTGCCGAGGTGATAGCAACTACCTCACTGAAACTATCAGAAGGTTTTAGCCGTTTATGGCCAAGTATCACCACCATTTTGTTTTATGGCGTGGCGTTTTATTGTTTATCCATCACTATGCGCACCATCCCTACCGGGATTATTTATGCGATTTGGTCAGGGGCCGGGATCGTGTTGATTGGTGCGGTAGGCTGGATATTTTTGGGGCAGAAACTCGACTGGCCTGCTCTTGCAGGTATGGCGCTGATCATTCTGGGTGTGTTAGTCATTAACCTGTTTTCAAAATCAGTCGCTCATTAATTCTGCCTTATAATGCCTGGACTGCGCCCTTTTCACTGGTAAAAGGGTTGTAGCATGTCATCTCTTTAATCAACCTATCGTAAACCAAAAGCTAACAATCTGGTCTTTTACACTGCTGACAATTCTTTTGTTTTATTTCTAAAAGTTGAATAGTCACCAGATGAAATCATCTATACAGTGGGCCCGTCACGTTAATGAGATTGAAGATGATGGTTAAACAGTTACGATCAAAACTGGGGATGATTTTGTTAGTCATTGGTGCGGCCTTGTTCTCTGGCCAGACGGCTGCGCAAACTCACGGTCACCTGTATTTGGTCGTCAAAAGTGCTGACATGTTGCTGCGCCATCAGGCTGATAGCGATGAAATCCGTCAAGCCGCCGAAGAGTCTGCCGCTGATTTCCGTGAGCATTATTATCACGTTAAAGAGCGACGAGCCGGGACCTTTCAACTTTAGAAAGTATTGATCTCACCGATTCTGCCAGCAAATTAACCGGGAATCGGTGAGATCAATTTAGCGGTTATTTATCGCCGAAATGGATAACGGTACGAATCGATTTTCCTTCGTGCATTAAATCGAATGCTTCGTTGATTTGCTCAAGCGGCATGCGATGGGTGATAAACGGGTCGAGGTTGATTTTGCCAGCCATCGCATCCTCTACCATGCCAGGCAATTGTGTACGCCCTTTCACGCCACCAAACGCTGAACCACGCCATACACGGCCGGTAACCAGCTGGAACGGACGGGTTTTGATTTCCTGGCCGGCACCTGCAACGCCGATGATCACGCTCTCGCCCCAGCCTTTATGGCAGCATTCTAGTGCCGAACGCATAACATTCACGTTACCGATACATTCAAAGCTGAAGTCCACACCGCCGTCGGTCAACTCGACGATGACATCCTGAATCGGCTTTTGATGATCTTTAGGGTTGATGCAATCGGTCGCCCCCATTTCAGTCGCCAGTTTGAATTTTTCTGGGTTGGTGTCGATAGCCAGAATGCGACCCGCTTTTGCCTGTACCGCGCCCTGAATCACCGCCAACCCAATTCCGCCGAGGCCAAACACCGCGACGGTATCACCCTCTTTTACTTTCGCCGTGTTGTGAACCGCCCCGATACCGGTGGTGACGCCACAACCCAGCAGACAAACTTTATCCAGTGGCGCTTGTTCGTTCACCTTAGCCAGTGAAATTTCCGCAACCACAGTGTATTCGCTGAAAGTACTGGTACCCATGTAGTGATAAATCGGCTCGCCATTGTATGAGAAACGTGTGGTGCCATCTGGCATCAAACCTTTACCCTGGGTGGCGCGAACCGCCTGGCAAAGGTTGGTTTTACCCGATTTACAGAATTTACATTCGCGACATTCTGCGGTGTACAACGGAATAACGTGATCGCCAGGTTTCAGGCTGGTCACGCCCTCACCAACTTCCACCACAATCCCGCCGCCTTCATGCCCCAGCACCGCCGGGAAAACACCTTCAGGATCATCACCCGACAATGTGAACGCATCGGTGTGGCAAACACCAGTATGGGTAATTTTGACCAGCACTTCGCCTTTCTGTGGCGGAGCAACATCAATTTCTACGATTTCCAGAGGCTTGCCTGGACCGAATGCAACAGCAGCACGTGATTTCATATTATTCTTCTTCCGTCGTCAGATGAGTGTGAGTTTTATTTTAGATAAGAGCGGATTAAATGGCCGACTTCCGCCATGCGTACAGCACGCTGATCTTCGGATGACTCCCCCGCGACCAGTTCGTCTTTAAGATGGATTTCCATCATTTCGCCCATCAAGCCGTTGGCTGCGCCGCGCACGGCAGCGATTTGTTGCAGGATGGCAATGCAAGGATCGCCATTTTCCAGCGCACGCTCTATCGCTTCCGTTTGACCGCGAATCCGCCGCACGCGAGTCAGGATACGTTTTTTGTCTTCAGGTGAATGTGGCATAGCGACCTCAATATACTATAGGGGAGTACTGTACACTAATTTATAGCCAATTGAAAAACTTGATTATTTTATATTTATCAGTGAGATGGGGATTATACTAAATGGACATATGGGGACATATACAGTCATTGACATGCCCCAAAATCTGCCCCTAAGAACCATTTAAACTAGTATTTGCCCCTAAATTGCCCCCAGTTTTACTCTCAACCCCATTCTAATTATGCTCATTTAATCACCTATACT
>Ga0105244_10004019_pt1 | contig 10280 bp, 11 predicted proteins | sample KBSM44metaG_FD_80423 | JGI IMG/M metagenome (GOLD analysis project Ga0105244, IMG submission 80423) | Miscanthus rhizosphere microbial communities from Kellogg Biological Station, Michigan, USA - KBS M4-4 metaG | ecosystem: Host-associated > Plants > Roots > Rhizosphere > Soil | place...
CTATAAGTTATAAAAGCCTCACCCAACCCGGTGAGGCTTTCTCTTGCACTCCCCCGCGCCGCGCCCTATCCTCTGCCGGTATGAAAACCACCCGCCTCCCTATCGCCACTCAGCAGGCCGTTATGCGTAGCCTGCGGGAAAAACTTGCCCTTGCTAACAGCAAGCTGGAACGCCATTACCCAGAACCGAAGCTGCTGTATCAGCAACGCGGCACGGCGGCCGGCACCGCCTGGCTCAATACCTGGGAAATCCGTCTCAACCCGGTATTGTTAGTGGAAAACGAGCAGGCGTTTATCGATGAAGTCGTGCCGCATGAGCTGGCGCATCTGCTGGTGTGGAAGCATTTTGGTCGTGTTCCGCCCCACGGTAAAGAGTGGAAATGGATGATGGAGAGTGTGCTCGGCGTTCCCGCCAGGCGCACGCATCAGTTCGAGCTGGAGTCAGTTCAGCGCAATACGTTCCCTTATAAGTGTAAATGCCAACAGCATCAGTTAACCGTCCGCCGACATAACCGTGTGGTGCGTGGTGAGACGACTTATCGCTGCGTGCACTGCGGTGAAACCCTGGTGCCCGAGCGCTAATTACATGAATCATTAAGAACGTTTTGTGCACCAACTGATTGCATCCCGGAACCGCTTCCGCTACGTTGCGCACTTCAACTGACAGGGAGTGCACCATGTTCCGCATCATCTTCTCTTTACTGTTGGTACTCGTGGCCGCGCCGGCCTTTGCAGAGGGTATCAATAGCTTTTCTCAGGCCAAAGCCGCGGGCGTTAAGGTCAATGCTGACGTGCCGGGCGATTTTTATTGCGGCTGTAAAATTCAGTGGCAGGGTAAAAAAGGGGTCGTTGATCTGGCCTCCTGCGGCTATCAGGTGCGTAAAAATGAAAACCGCGCCAACCGCATCGAGTGGGAGCATGTGGTTCCCGCCTGGCAGTTTGGCCATCAGCGCCAGTGCTGGCAGGAGGGTGGCCGTAAAAACTGCGCCAAAGATCCGGTCTATCGCAAAATAGAAAGCGATATGCACAACCTGCAACCGGCGGTAGGTGAAGTGAATGCCGATCGCGGCAACTTTATGTACAGCCAGTGGAACGGCGGTGAAGGACAATATGGTCGCTGTGAAATGAAGGTCGACTTCAAGGCCAAACTGGCCGAACCGCCCGCCCGCGCCAGGGGGTCGATAGCGCGCACCTATTTTTATATGCGCGACCAGTATCAGCTTACGCTCTCTCGTCAGCAGACCCAGCTTTTTACCGCCTGGGATAAACTCTACCCGGTGACAGACTGGGAATGCACCCGTGAATCCCGTATTGCCAAAGTCCAGGGCAACCATAACCCTTACGTCCAGCGCGCTTGCATGGCGCGAAAGAGCTAACCTACACTAGCGGCAATTGTTTATTCGCGGCGTATCCCTTGCTCTCTCACTCTGAAGAGCGGTTACGCCGCACACGCCATGGAATTACTACAATGCGCATTCCACGTATTTATCATCCCGACGCTCTTACCGTTGGCGCCGAAATCGCGCTTGCCGACGATGCCGCAAACCACGTGGGTCGCGTACTGCGTATGGGTCAGGGCCAGGCTGTCCAGTTGTTTGATGGCTCAAACCAGGTTTTTGACGCCCACATCACCCGTGCCGATAAAAAGAGCGTGATCGTCAACATTACCCACGCCGAGGTTGATGACCATGAATCGCCGCTGCACATTCACCTCGGCCAGGTGATGTCGAGGGGTGAAAAAATGGAATTCACTATCCAGAAATCGATCGAACTGGGTGTAAGCCTCATTACGCCACTTTTTTCCGAGCGCTGTGGCGTTAAACTCGATGCCGAGCGCCTGAATAAGAAGCTCGGGCAGTGGCAGAAAATTGCCATTGCCGCCTGTGAACAGTGTGGCCGCAACCGGGTACCGGAAATTCGTCCGGCAATGGATCTCGAAGCCTGGTGTGCAGAAGAAGAGAACGGCCTTAAGCTTAATCTTCACCCTCGCGCCAGCCAGAGCATTAACACGTTGCCATTACCGGTCGAGCGTGTCCGGCTGCTGATTGGCCCGGAAGGCGGGTTGACCGCCGATGAAATTGCCATGACCGCACGTTACCAGTTTACTGATATTCTGTTGGGACCCCGCGTATTGCGCACTGAGACAACGGCACTGACCGCCATCACCGCACTGCAGGTACGTTTTGGCGATTTAGGTTAAACGGAGAAGCATAATGATTAAGCTCGGCATCGTGATGGACCCCATCGCGCAGATTAATATCAAAAAAGATTCCAGCTTTGCCATGCTGCTCGAAGCGCAGCGTCGCGGCTATGAACTGCATTATATGGAAATGGCGGATCTTTACCTGATCAACGGTGAAGCCCGTGCGCGGACTCGTCTGCTCTCCGTTGAGCAGAATTATGACAAGTGGTACGAATTTGGCAGCGAGCAGGACATAGAGCTCGCCTCGCTGGACGCCGTACTGATGCGTAAGGATCCGCCGTTCGATACCGAATTTATCTACGCGACTTACATCCTTGAGCGTGCCGAAGAGAAAGGCACGCTGATCGTCAATAAACCGCAGAGCCTGCGCGACTGTAACGAAAAACTCTTCACCGCCTGGTTCCCGGAACTGACCCCGGAAACGCTGGTGACACGCAACAAAGCGCAGATCAAAGCGTTCTGGCAAAAGCACACCGACATCATCCTTAAACCGCTGGACGGTATGGGCGGCGCGTCTATCTTCCGCGTAAAAGAGGGGGATCCTAACCTCGGCGTGATCACCGAAACCCTGACCGATTTAGGCAACCGTTACTGCATGGCGCAAAATTACCTGCCAGCCATCAAAGACGGCGACAAACGCGTATTGGTGGTGGACGGAGAGCCGGTTCCCTACTGCCTTGCGCGTATCCCGCAAGGCGGCGAAACCCGTGGCAACCTGGCAGCCGGGGGCCGTGGCGAACCGCGTCCGTTGACCGAAAGCGACTGGGCCATTGCACGCCGTGTCGCCCCGACGCTGAAAGCGAAGGGGCTGATTTTTGTCGGTCTGGATATCATCGGCGATCGTCTCACGGAGATTAACGTCACCAGCCCGACCTGTATTCGCGAAATCGAAGCTGAGTTCCCGGTTTCCATCACCGGTATGCTGATGGACGCCATTGAAGCACGTCTGGCGAAATAATGATTTGGTGCATAACTCGTTAAGTTATATACCCTAAATAATTCGAGTTGCAGGCAGGTGGCAACGCAGTGAACCCCCAGGAGCTTACTCCAGTAAGTGACTGGGGTGAGCGAGTACTAACTGGCGTAGCCAGTTTGAACAGCGCTTGCGCTGGCCCCGAAGGGGCGAGGCCAAAGGCCGAGTAACGCCAACGCACATGCAACTTGAAGTATGACGGGTATTTTACCCCCCTTAAGTCTGGCAGTGACAGCATGCTGCTTTCCCCGCATACTGAACTGCCGCTTTTTTGAACCAGGAAACAGAACCTCTGACAATGAATTTACAGCATCACTTTCTGATTGCCATGCCTGCTCTCCAGGATCCGCTGTTTCGCCGTTCCGTGGTTTACGTCTGCGAATACAACGACGATGGAGCAATGGGGCTCATCATTAATAAACCTCTGGAAAACCTGAAAGTTGAAGGGGTTCTGGATAAACTGAAAATCCAGCCTGAAGAGCGGGACCCGGACATTCGTCTGGATAAACCCGTGCTGTTGGGCGGGCCGCTGGCGGAAGATCGCGGCTTTATTTTACATACGCCGCCAAACAACTTTTCCTCAAGCATTCGCGTCTCCGATAACACCATCATCACCACTTCCCGTGATGTGCTGGAAACCATGGGGACCGCCAGGCAGCCGAAAGAAGTGCTGGTCGCCCTCGGCTACTCCTCCTGGGAAAAGGGCCAACTGGAACAGGAGATTCTTGATAATGCCTGGCTTACCGCCCCGGCAGATTTGAACATCCTGTTTAAGACGCCGATTGCCGATCGCTGGCGTGAAGCGGCGAAACTTATCGGTATTGATATCCTGACCATGCCTGGCGTGGCGGGACATGCCTGATGAGTGGAACCTTACTGGCGTTTGATTTCGGCACCAAAAGTATTGGCGTCGCCATCGGCCAACGGATAACCGGTACCGCACGCCCGCTCAATGCGCTGAAGGCGCAGGACGGTACGCCGGACTGGAATCTTATCGACAAGCTGATTAAAGAGTGGCAGCCAGACGCGGTTATTGTTGGTCTTCCGCTAAATATGGACGGCACTGAGCAACCGCTCACCGCCCGTGCGCGCAAGTTTGCCAATCGTATCCATGGCCGTTTTGGCGTTACGGTGACGCTGCACGATGAGCGTCTGAGCACCGTTGAAGCGCGCGCCGGACTGTTTGAACAGGGGGGATTTCGCGCCCTCAATAAAGGCAGCATCGACTCCGCCTCTGCCGTCATCATTCTGGAAAGTTACTTCGAGCAGCACCTCTGACAGAACGGGCTGAACACACTTCAGCCCTTCTCTTTTCCCGACATCAGTAGCCACACTCCCTCGATCGTCCTCACAGTTTTGAGGCGACTTTTTTGCATTTCATCCAATGTTTCTATAAAAGAAACAGTAGAAAGAATTTACGGCTTTTGCGTCAGCCGTCGTGCAAGGGTGTGAAGCTCGCTCAGACGTTCGTCGACAACCGTCTCATCGGCCTGCCACATTCCGGCAAACGCCAGCGCGGCAGAGTGCGCACCGAGCGGTTTTGCCATCGAGACTTCGCCGTCGTCGTGATGCCAGACTACGCGCCCTTCGCTACGCTGCTGCGCAACATGGGGAGCCAGTTGCTGCCACTGCTCAGCGGTAAAACGTTTTTGCAGCGCTTCGTCCGTTTCGGCGGCGAGCAGCGCCATACCGATAACGGATTGCCATGCGGGCAGCATATGAAAACCTGCCAGCGCCTGGGTGACCTGCGTACCGGGTTCAGAGTGGTAGATGTAGATGACCTGATCTTCCCAGAGCACCCCCATCGCCACCACGATGTCTTTAGGGGCGTAGCTTTCAAGCAGGGGTAAGGCCTGGGAAAAGAGTGCCGAACCACGAATCGCCTGGGCAGCCAGTGCGTGAATACCCGGCCCCGGCAGGTAGCGGCGCTGCTCATCCTGCATGGTCAGCCCTATGGAAGCCATGGTCATCAGCAAACGGTTTACCCGCGTGGTGTTGATGCCCATCAGACGCGCCAGCTCGCGACAGCCAATAGCACGGCCGCTGGAGACCAGATATTGCAGGCAGCGAATACCATCAATCAGGCTTTGGTTTGGTTGTGAGGACATTCAGGTTTATCTCGCAGGTGACGTTAAGCGTCGATTTTACCGTCAGACAAAAAGGATACAAGGCATGAACATCTATCCGCAAACCGGAACGAGAACCTTCCCCTCGGCATCACTACACACCGACCTTGTTGTTGCCGGAGGGGGACTCGCAGGGCTCTGCGCCGCACTTGCCGCTGCACGCGATGGTTTGCAGGTGGTGCTTATCCAGGACAGACCTGTTCTGGGCGGTAATGCTTCAAGCGAGGTTCGCCTGTGGGCCAACGGCGCGACGTCGCATATGGGCAATAACAACCGCTGGGCGCGTGAAGGCGGCATTATGGGGGAGATCCTCGAAGAAAACCTGTGGCGGAACAAAGAGGGTAACCCGGTGATGTTCGATCTGGTGCTTCTGGATCTCGCCAAAAGCCAGCCGGGCCTGACCTTACTGCTCAACACCACGATTTATGCGCTGGAAAAAACCGAAAACACCATCACGCAGGTCAATGCCTTTAATGCCATCAACGAGACCTTTTATACCGTCTCCGCTGATCAGTTTTGCGATGCGACGGGTGACGGCGTACTGGGTTTCCTCGCGGGTGCCGAATACCGTGAAGGGGCAGAAGAGGTTGAAGAGCTGGGAGAAAAAATGGCCCCTGGCGATAACTTTGGCCACAAGCTCGGGCACTCTATTTACTTCTATACCAAACAGACCGCGGGTCCGGTGAACTTTGTTCCGCCCTCTTTTGCCCTGCAGGACATTACTGCCATTCCCCGCTACAAGCGGCTGACCTCAACGCTTAACGGCTGCGACCTGTGGTGGCTGGAATGGGGAGGACGCCTGGACACCGTCCATCAGAGCGAAGAGATTAAGTGGGAGCTGTGGAAAATCGTCTGGGGTGTCTGGAATTACATTAAAAACTCAGGCGAATTCCCGGAAGCGGCCAACATGACCATCGAATGGGTCGGCGTCATTCCCGGCAAACGCGAAAGCCGCCGCTTTGTTGGCGACCATCTGCTCTGCCAGCAGGATATCATTGCGCAGCGCGACCATTATGACGCCGTGGCCTATGGCGGCTGGTCGATTGATCTGCATCCGGCAGACGGGGTCTATAGCACCCATGACGGCTGCCGTCAGTTTCACAGTAAAGGTACCTACACCATTCCGCTGCGCAGCCTGTATAGCCGCTCGCTGGATAACCTTTTCCTGACCGGACGACTGATATCCGCCTCACATGTTGCCTTTGGTAGCGCACGCGTGATGTGCACCTGCGGGCTGTTAGGTGAAGTCGTCGGCCGTGCCGCAGCCCTCTGTAAAACCCACCAGCTTACCCCCGCCCAACTGGCGGATCGCGAGCAGGTTAAGCTTCTGCAACAGCAGCTCCAGGCCAGCGGCTGTTACATACCGCGTCAATGGCTCGATGACCCGGCACAAGGGGCAACGGTCAGCGCCAGCAGTGAGTATGCCCTCGCCTCACTTTCGCCCAACGGAAACTGGCATTCTCTGGGGGAACGAATGGCGGTCTTACTGCCGGTAAAAGCGGGCGAGTCACTGGGTGAAATCACTGTGCGCCTGCGCTCCACTGCGCGCCAGCCGCTTACCCTCTCCCTGCTGGGCAGCGCCCGCAGCGGGAATTTCACCCCGGACTACCAGTACGACAGCTGCACTGTCGACGTGGATGGCGAGCAGGCGTACCGGTTCAATTTCGCCTGGCAAAGCGATCGCGATCAATATGTGTTCCTGGCCTTTGATGCTAACCCCACCACGGACATTGCGCTGACGGACACGCATCTTCCCGGCATCATGACCGTGTTCAACAGCCTGAACGCCCGGGTCGCCCGTCATACCCGCCAGGTGGTGGATGGGGACTACGGCGTTGATGAATTCGATTTCTGGCTCCCACGCCGCCGCCCACATCAGGTGATGCCTGCACTCAGTTTTAGCCAGCCACTGACGGTATATCGCCCGGAGAACCTGTTGAATGGTCGCCTGCGCCCGGAACAGCAAACCAACGCCTGGGTGCCTGCCGTGGATGACCCGCTGCCGACTCTGCGCTGGCACTGGGTTAGCGCTCAAACTGTTACTACCCTGACGCTGGTGCAGGACAACGATTTTGATAACGCCATGGAAACCGTGCAGATGGGCCACCCATTGGCAGTCACGCCACACTGCGTCACCCATTATCGCCTGTGGGCCGACGATACCCTGCTGGCAGAAGTGACGGACAATCACCACTCCGTTTGTGAGCACCGGTTACCCACACCGGTTACCGCGCGCGAAGTCCGTCTGGAGATCCTGGCTACCGCCGGCGGGCTGCCCGCTATCTATTCGCTAAACATTCGTTAAAGCCAGCCCTGGGCCTGCCGCTGCTGCAGGCTCTGGGCGAAGGTCTGCATTCCCGCCTGCTGCCCGGTTTGTAGCAGGCCGGGTAGCTGGTGTGTTTTCCCCTCGCGGATGAGGTTCGCCACCGCCGGCGTGTTAATCAGTAACTCAAATAGCGCCACACGTCCGCCCTGTTTGTCCGCCTCAAGCCGTTGTGCCAGGACGGCCTGCAGGCTTCCGGCAAGCTGACTGCGAACCGGCTCTTTCTCTTCGGCAGGAAACGTATCCACCAACCGTTCGATAGCCTGATATGCGCCTCGGGTATGCAGCGTTGCCAGCACCAGATGACCAGTTTCCGCCGCCGTCAGCGCGAGGCGAATTGTCTCACTGTCACGCAGTTCGCCGAGCAAAATAACGTCGGGATCTTCACGCAGCGCCGCCCGCAGGCCAGCGGCAAACGAGTCGCAATGGGGGCCAATCTCCCGCTGCTGAATCAAACAGCGCTCGCTGGTGTGGATGAACTCCACCGGATCTTCAAGGGTCAGAATATGCCCGTCGAGATGATGATTAAGGTAACTGACCATCGCCGAGAGCGTGGTCGACTTGCCGCTGCCGGTTGCCCCCGTCACCAGAATAAGCCCGTTATCCCTCGCCAGCAGTGCGGGCAACATGGCAGGCGCATCGAGATCCACAAGCTGAGGGCAGCGGGTCGGCAGCAGGCGCAGCGCCAGAGAGAGCCCGGATTCATGACGGAATACGCTGGCCCGCAGCCGCTGTTGACTTAGCGTAGTCAGGGCAAAATCCGCCTGCCCGTTACAGAGCAACTGGTGCCGCTGGGTTTCGGTTAAATGCGCTGCCAGTAATGCATTGATGTCCGGTGTATCAAAGGGTGCGACCTCCAGCCTTCCCTGCCTGCGCCAACGTGGCGGGCGGCGATCGCACAGGTGTAGATCCGAGACGTTATGCTTTACACTAAGCTCCACTATTTTTTCCATATCCATAAAGCCATCCTGGGAATATGAACGATATAGCGCATAACCTGGCACAGGTCCGGGCCAAAATCTCAGCCGCGGCAACAGCTTGCGGCCGTGCTCCAGAAGAAATTACATTGCTTGCGGTCAGTAAAACCAAACCTGCGAGCGCCGTCGCAGAAGCGTTCGAGGCAGGCCATCGGGCGTTTGGCGAAAACTACGTACAGGAAGGCGTTGATAAAATCCTTCATTTCCGCGAACAGGGCGTGAAAGGTCTGCAATGGCACTTTATTGGCCCATTGCAATCCAACAAAAGCCGCCTGGTGGCGGAGCATTTTGACTGGTGCCATACCGTGGACCGGCTCAAGATCGCCAGTCGCTTAAGCGAACAGCGTCCGGCCTCGCTGCCACCGCTAAACGTGCTGATTCAGGTCAACATCAGCGACGAGCAGAGCAAGTCCGGTATTGCCCTTGCCTTAGTCGACGCACTGGCAGCGCAGGTGGTGGAATTGCCGGGCATACAGTTACGCGGGCTGATGGCGATTCCGGCCCCGGAAGCCGATTACGAACGCCAGTTTGCCGTCGCTCGCCAAATGGCTGTCGCATTTGACGCGCTTAAGGTACGTTACCCGAGCGTGGATACCCTCTCGCTGGGTATGTCTGACGATATGGAAGCCGCGATTGCGGCGGGTAGCACCATGGTGCGCATCGGAACTGCCATTTTTGGCGCGCGCGATTACACAAAAAACTAAGGAACACTGAGGAACGCCATGAATACGTTGTCCACACTCCTTTCACTGCTCATCCAGGCTTACACCATGGTACTGCTGCTGCGTATCTGGATGCAGTGGGCGCGCTGTGATTTCTACAATCCGTTTTCACAGTTTATTGTGAAGATAACCCAGCCGATCGTTGGCCCGCTGCGTCGCGTTCTTCCTTCAATGGGGCCGATAGATAGCGCCTCATTACTGATTGCGCTGGTGCTTTGTGGCATCAAGGTGTTTTTAAACCCGTATGTCACCATGGACGGCGTCTTTATCGCGCTGGCCGCGGTGCTCATCATCCTCAAAACCGTCGGCTCGCTGATTTTCTGGGTGCTGCTGGCGATGGCCATTATGAGCTGGGTAAGCCAAGGGCGTAGTCCGGTAGAGTACGTGCTGCTGCAACTGACCGAACCGCTGCTGCGCCCGATTCGTCGCCTGCTGCCTTCGATGGGTGGCATTGATTTCTCGCCGATGATTCTGGTGCTGCTGATGTATGTCATCAACATGGGTGTGATGGAGTTTCTGGCCAACACCATCGTGCCGCTGGCCTACATCTGGAACTGGGCGTGAGTGCAGTCACCTCCTGTGACGACGGGCTGGTGCTGCGGCTGTATATACAGCCAAAGGCCAGCCGCGACACGATTGTCGGGCTGCATGGCGACGAATTAAAAGTCGCCATCACCGCTCCTCCGGTGGATGGGCAGGCCAATGCCCACCTGGTAAAGTTCCTTGCGAAACAGTTTCGGGTGGCTAAAAACCAGGTGCTGATTGAAAAAGGCGAACTGGGCCGCCATAAACAGGTCAAAATTACCCATCCGCAACAGATTCCTTCGGCCGTTACGGCCCTGATTAATTAGGATCCATTATGCAAAAAGTTGTTCTCGCCACCGGTAATGCCGGTAAAGTGCGCGAGCTTGCCTCGCTGCTGAGTGATTTCGGTCTGGATATCGTGGCGCAAACCGA
>Ga0105244_10004021_pt1 | contig 10276 bp, 8 predicted proteins | sample KBSM44metaG_FD_80423 | JGI IMG/M metagenome (GOLD analysis project Ga0105244, IMG submission 80423) | Miscanthus rhizosphere microbial communities from Kellogg Biological Station, Michigan, USA - KBS M4-4 metaG | ecosystem: Host-associated > Plants > Roots > Rhizosphere > Soil | place: Michigan...
GCGAAGGTAATTCCGCGACGCAGGTTCATGTGTGTTGCCCCAGCAGCACCACGCCACCGATCACCAGCGCCACACCCAACCAGTGGCGACGGTCGATGGTTTCGTGGAAAACGAAGCGGGCGACCAGGGTGATCAGCACGAAATTGAGGCTCAGCATCGGGTAGGCAATGCCGACTTCGAGGCGCTGCAACACCAGCAGCCACACCAGCAAGCCCAATCCCAGAGAGGCAAGCGCCAGCCACAACCACGGCGAACGCAGTTTCTCGCTCCAGCCCGACAACTGGCCGCGCCAGCTTTCAACGGCGTATTTCTGGGCGATCTGGCCCAGGCAGGTCAGCAGGCAGGCGGCCAAGAGCAGTAACAAGCTCATGACGCCTCCTGAGGAAAAATCAGAATCACAATGTTGCCTTGTTCATAGCGCTTGCCATCCTTGGGCAGTCGTTCGATTTCGCGCAATTCCTCGTCACCTTTGACGCGCATGACCACGCCGACCGAGCCACTCTGGCGGGCGTTACGCATCCATGCCTGAACCTGGTTCGGATGGACTTTCTGCTGTGCGCCGTCAGGATAGGCGAGGCCATATTTCAATTCGCCTATCGTGTTGTACAACGCCACGTCCGGGCGTTTCAGACGCCAGGCCAACGCCCCGGCGGCGCCGAGGTCGTTGCTCAGCAACTGGTCGGTCTGGCCGAGTTCCTGGGCATGCTCGAGGATGAATTGATCGGGCATCTTGTTGGCGACCACCGACTCGGGCAGCCCGGCCGGCAACAGGGCGATCAGCAACAGACTGCCGAAGGCCGGGGCCGCCCAGCATTGCAACGGTCTGAAGGCTTGCAGCAGGTTGGCCATGATCCAGCCGGTCAGGCCGATGAACACCAGCACCAGGTTGTGCAGTTCATGGTTGTAGAGCGGTTTTTTCAGTTGCAGGTAGACCAGGGCCACCAGGATTGTCAGGCCCAGCAGCAGGTTCAGCAGACCATTGATGCCCAGTACCCGGCCTTGCTCAAGTTTCAAGCGGTCCACCAGTGCGTGCCCCAGCAACAACGCCAAAGGCAACAGGCACGGCAGGATGTAGCTCGGCAGCTTACCTTTGCTCAGGCTGAAAAAAATCAGCGGCATCAGCAGCCACAGCAGCAGGAAAGCGATGTTGGCCTGGCGTCGTGTGCCCCACGCCTGTTTCAGTGCCGACGGCAGCAACGCCACCCACGGCAGACTGAAGGCGACCAGCAACGGCAAATAAAACCACCACGGTGCGTCATGCTGCGCGTCGTCGCCGGCGAAACGGCGAATGTGTTCATGCCAAAAGAAGAACCGCCAGTAATCGGGTTCCTGTGCGTGCACGGCCAAGGCCCATGGCAGGCTGACGGCGACGGCCACGACAATTGCCAGCGGGCCGTAGATCAGCAGTTCACGCCAGCGTTTTTGCCAGATCATCCAGGGCAGGGCGATCAGCACCGGCAGCAGCCAGGCAAGAAAACCCTTGGTCATGAACCCCATGCCGCAGGCCAGGCCCAACACCGCCCAACCGATCAGGCGCTGGCCTCGGCTGACGCTGTCGAGGGCAAACCACAAGGCCACCAGACTCAAATTGACCCAGAAGGTGAATTGCGGATCGAGGTTGGCGTAGCCCGCGGCGCCAGCGATGACGGTGAGACTCATGTAGAGCAGCGCGCAGGCAAAGCTTTTGCGCGGTTCGTTCCACATCCGGCGAGCGATCAGGTAACACAGCAACACACTCAACCCGGTGCTCAATGCGGAGGCAAACCGCACGCCGAACAGGTTGTCGCCAAACAACGCTTGGCTGGCGGCGATCATCCAGTAACCGGCCACCGGTTTTTCGAAATAGCGCAGGCTCATGAAATGCGGCGACACCCAATTGCCGCTCAGGAGCATGTCCTGGCTGATCTGGGCGTAGCGGGTTTCGTCGGGAATCCATAAGCCATGGCTGCCCAGCGGCAGCAGGTACGCCAGAGCGAAGATGGCCAGCAACAACGGTAATGCCCAGCGCTTGCTCATACGCCTTGCACTCCCAGCCAGCCTTCGCGTCCTTCGAGGGAGCCGCGCAGTACCCGGCCGACCGGCAAGGTTTCGGGAGCCTCGGGCAGCAGATCGCCCAAGGGTTGAAAATGGATGTCTCGCTGGCGCGCATCGGCCAGCAGTTGACGAAAATCGTGGGCCATCAGAATCCCTTCTACTTCGGCGTGAATCGTGTAGACGTTGAGTTTTTCGGGGGTGAAGCGATCAAGAATGAAAGCGTTGAAGTCCTTGGCCGCCACGGTGGGGCCGACCACCTCATCGAACGTCGGCAGGTCCACCGGAATCTGCGGCGCACCCAAACCACCATCGGCCAATCTCGGCTGGAACAGGCTCTGGCCGCGACAGTCGCTGTTGTAGCGAAAGTTAAAACCTTGCTTGGCCTCGATCACACGCTCGTCCGCCCGCCAACCTGCGGAGGCCGAACACCAGATGTGTTGCCCGATGATGTCGCTGAGTTCATCCACGCCTTGACGAATCTGCTCCACCAGTTGCGCGTCGCTCCAACGCCCGGCATTCGCCTGCCAGCCGTGATGATCCCAGGCGTGCAGGCCGACTTCATGCCCGGCTGCCGCGGTTTGACGCATCAAATGCCCAAGATCACGGCCGATCGGTTTGCCGGGCCACGCGGTGCCGGCCAACAAGATGTCCCAGCCGTACAGGCCTGCCGCGTTGGAACGGAGCATTTTCCAGAGGAATTGCGGACGGATCAGGCGCCACAAATGGCGCCCCATGTTGTCCGGCCCGACACTGAAAAAAAACGTCGCCTTGACCTGCGCTTCATCGAGGATTTCCAGCAGCCGCGGCACCCCCTCACGGGTGCCTCGGTACGTGTCGACATCAATCCGCAGACCTGCCCGCATCAGCGCTTGTCCGCGATTTCGAGCATGGCTTCACGCAGGAAGAAATCCAGCGTATTGCCGATGGTCTCGCTCATTTCAACCGTTGGGGTCCAGTCCAGCAGGCGCTTGGCGTTGGCGATGCTTGGTTTGCGGTGCGACACGTCCTGATAGCCGGTGCCGTAGAACGCTTTGCTTTCGACATCGCGGAACCCGGCGAACGGCGGGAAGTTGTTGCGCAACGGGTGCGCTTCGAACTGACGCAACAGCTCCTCGCCCAACTGGCGAATGCTGGCCTCGTTGTCCGGGTTGCCGATGTTGATGATCTGGCCGTTGCAGGCGTCGTTGTCGTTGTCGATGATCCGCGCCAGCGCTTCCACGCCGTCGGCAATGTCGGTGAAGCAGCGTTTTTGCTCACCGCCATCGAACAGGCGGATTGGCGTGCCTTCCACCAGGTTCAGGATCAGTTGAGTGATCGCGCGGGAACTGCCGATACGTGCCGAGTCCAGGCGATCGAGGCGTGGGCCCATCCAGTTGAAAGGGCGGAACAACGTGAAGTTCAGGCCTTTCTGGCCGTAGGCCCAGATCACCCGGTCGAGCAGTTGCTTGGAGATCGAGTAGATCCAGCGCTGTTTGTTGATCGGACCGACGATGAGGTTGGAAGTGTCTTCGTCGAAGTTTTGGTCCTGGCACATGCCATACACTTCGGAGGTCGACGGGAAGATCACGCGTTTGTTGTATTTGACGCAGTAGCGAACCAGTTTCAGGTTCTCTTCGAAGTCCAGTTCGAACACGCGCAGCGGGTTGCGGGTGTACTCGATCGGCGTGGCGATCGCCACCAGTGGCAGGATCACGTCGCACTTCTTGATGTGGTATTCGATCCACTCGGAGTGGATGCTGATATCACCTTCGACAAAGTGGAAGTTCGGATGGCTGCGCAGACGCTCGATGGCGTCCGAGCCGATGTCCAGGCCATACACCTCGTATCGGTCGTCGCGCAGCAGGCGCTCGGACAGGTGATTGCCGATGAAGCCGTTGACGCCGAGGATCAGCACGCGGGTACGACGCGGAGCACGACCGGATTCGGCACCGCGCAGCACGGAACCGTCCACCAGACCCAGTTCGTTGGCCAGTTGTGGGCCGCTGAGGTACAGGCCGTTGTCGTTACGCTGGCCGGCGGTGATCACCAGGGAGTCTTCGCCGCAGGCGATGCGCAGCGGGTCGACGCTGATGACCCGGCCCGGTGCCTGGCCTTCATTGCCCTTGGCGACTTCTGCGCTCCAGACAATCAGCTTGTGCTCGCCCACGGCGCAGAAGGCGCCCGGATAAGGCTGGGTGACGGCGCGAACCAGGTTGAACAGTTCTTCCGCCGGTTTTTGCCAAACCAGTTTGCCATCGGCCGGTGTGCGACGACCAAACACTGTGGCTTGGGATTCGTCCTGCGCCGTTTCGCTGACTTTGCCGGCGAGCAACGCTGGCAAGGTGTCGCGTAGCAGGTCAGTAGCGGCCAGACGCAATTTGCCGTGCAGGCTCAGCGCCGTGTCGTTTCGCTCAATCGCCACCGTTTTCTGGGCGAGGATGGCGCCGGCATCGGCCCGTTTGACCATGCGGTGCAGGGTCACGCCGGTTTCGGTTTCACCGTTGACCAGTACCCAGTTGGCCGGCGCACGACCACGGTAGCGCGGCAGCAACGAACCATGCAGGTTGATGGCACCTTTGCTGGCCGTGGCCAGCAGCGGCTCGCTCAACAGGTTGCGGTAGTAGAACGAGAACAGGTAATCCGGGTTGAGCTTGGCGATGCGCTCGATCCACAGCGGGTGGTTGGCATCTTCCGGGGCGTGCACCGGGATGCCCTTGCGTGCGCACAGTTGTGCAACGGAGCCGTAAAACGCGTTTTCCTTCGGATCATCGGCGTGGGTGAACACGGCGGCAATTTCAAAGCCCGAGCTGAGCAGGGATTCGATGCCAGCACAGCCAATATCGTGATAGGCGAAGACAACAGCTTTTGCACTCATGAGTGAACCTGATCTGTAGAAATGGAGGTGAGACCGTCAACGGTGACAACGGGAGCCGGGGCAGCGGGTTGGTTACGCAGGACTTTTTCGATAAAGAACCGGGGGCGGGCGCGGACGTCGCCGTACATGCGACCCAGGTATTCACCCAACAGGCCCATGCCGATGAATTGGCCGCCGGTGAAGATGAACAGCACGGCGAACAGCACGAACGTCCCGTCGCCGGCCCAATGGGCGCCGAAGGCCAGGCGCAACACGATCAACGTCGTGGCAAACAGCACGCCGAGCGCTGCCATGCCGAAGCCGACAATGCTCAACAAACGCAGGGGGGTGGTGGTCATGCAGGTGATCAGGTCGAACATCAGGTTGACCAGGCGCATGGGGCTGTACTTGGATTCGCCGTGTTCGCGCTCGGCGTGGGTCACGAGGATTTCCGTGGTGTGCCGGGCGAAGCTGTTGGCGAGGATCGGGATGAAGGTGCTGCGTTCGCGGCAGGCGAGCATGGCGTCGACGATGGTTCGCCGGTAAGCGCGGAGCATGCAGCCGTAGTCGGTCATGGCGACGCCGGTGGAGCGCTGCACCGCCAGGTTGATCAGCTTCGACGGCCAGCGGCGCAGCGCCGAGTCCTGACGATTGCTGCGCACGGTGGCGACCACGTCATAACCCAGCTCGGCCTGAGCCACCAACCGCGGGATCTCTTCGGGCGGGTTTTGCAGGTCGGCGTCGAGGGTGATGACCACATCGCCCTTGCACTGCTCGAAACCGGCCATGATTGCCGCATGCTGGCCGTAGTTGCGGTTGAGAATAACCGCTACGAACGGGCTGCCTTTGAGCGATGCGGCCTGTTCCAATATTTGCGCCGAGTCATCGCGGCTGCCGTCATCGACCAACACAATCTCGTAGTCATGGTGCAATTGCTGACACGCCGCTTCGGTACGCCGGAGCAACTCGGGCAGGCTGTCTTGCTCGTTGTAGACCGGGATGACGATCGACACGCAGCGGATCGGGTAAGGTTTCACAGGCTTCTTTCCACACTGTTTTCAATGGCACCGACCACACGATCGACGTCATCGAGGGTCATGTCGGGGAACAACGGAATCGAGCACAGCCGTGCCGAGTTCCATTCGGTATTAGGCAGATAGATGTTGGGGAAGCGCTGGCGGTAGTAGGTGTGCAGGTGAGTGGCGATGAAGTGAATGCCGGTGCCGATGTTCTGTTCCTGCAGAGCCTTCATGAACGCTTCACGGTCCAGCCCGCAGCGCTCGGTGTCGATGCGCAGGATGAACAGGTGCCAGGCGTGCTGTTGCGCATAGGCTGGCAGGGCCAGGGGTTGCACCGGCAAACCTTCCAGTCTCTGTAAATAAGCGCCGGCCAGCTCCGTGCGTTTGGCGTTGATTTCGTCCAGTCGCTTCAGCTGCACCAAGGCGATGGCGGCGTTGATGTCGGCAAGGTTGTACTTGAAACCGGGCTCCATGACCTGAGCCTGGGGTTTGCGGCCATGGGTCAGGCGGTCATACGCGTCGACCCCAAGGCCGTGAAACTTGAGCATGCGCACGCGACTGGCCAGGGCTTCGTCATCGCTGACGAACATGGCACCTTCGGCGCAGGTCATGTTCTTGATCGCGTGGAACGAGAAGATCGCCGTGCCTTTCGCGCCAACATGCCGCCCTTTGTAGAAGGTGCCTGCGGCGTGAGCGGCATCTTCGATGACGGGGATGCCATGTTTGTCGGCCAACGCATAAAGCGGATCGAGATCGAACGCGGCACCGGCGTAGTGCACCGGGATAATGGCTTTGGTGCGCGGCGTGATCGCGGCTTCGATGCTGGCCAGGTCACTCATCAGCGTGTCGCGATCAACGTCGACGAACACCGGGGTCGCGCCCAACAGGCAGATCATGTTCGCGGTGGAGACCCAAGTCTGCGACGGTGTAATGACTTCATCGCCCGGACCAATGCCCAATGCCAGTAACGTGATGTGCATCCCGCCGGTGGCCGAGGACAGTGCCACGGCATGACGACACCCCACGTAGTTGGCGAATTGCTCTTCCAGCTCCTGGTTTTTCGGCCCGGTAGTGATCCAGCCGGAGCGCAGTACTTGCTCTACGGCGGCAATTTCTTCATCGCCGATACTGGGGCGGGAGAAGGGGAGAAAAGCCTGACTCATGGGCACCTCGGGGCTAAAGAGTGAATAGCCTGTGAGGCTAAAAAAATTTTGGATCCAGTGCAAGTGTAGACGCTAAAACAAAAGCTGCATCAACAAGTTACTTGAAATACCTGACGATTTAGATAGGTTGACATTTTCTGCCATGGTCGGCAGGTTGGTCCCTCGCAAAGAGACAGGCCGGACTCAATGAGGTTATTCCTGAATTTGTGAAAGGGACATGAAAAACCGGTCGGCGAATCGTTTATCTGGAGGTCATACAGCCACTGTTCAGCCTTCAGCCGTTCATCGAGTTTTCTAGTAGAAGGTCCTACAGAAGTGTCCTGCTTTACATGAAGGATGTTTCAATCCTTAGTTGTTTAATGAACTGTTTCCACTGAAGGCCGTTTCGTTTGATTGACTTACCCGCTACCGACCCAATTCCCTCAAAGACCAATCCGCTGACCCTGTATCTGGCGCGTCTGGCGCCCTCCAGCCAACTGACCATGCGTTATGTGTTGCAGGATGCCGCTGACCGGTTGGGCTTCGAAGACATGAACGTCGAGGAGATTCCCTGGCACAACCTGCAACCGGAAGATGTCATCGCGCTGGTGGCCACTTTGCGCACCGACGGCTACGCGCCGAACACCTCTTCGCTGTATGTCAACGCGGTGCGCGGGGTGATGAACGAGGCATGGCGCATGAGCCTGATCAGTCAGGAGCACTTGCTGAAAATGCGTTCGGTGAAAGGGATTGCCGGCACGCGATTGTCCCAGGGGCGCAACCTCAGGCGCACGCTGATCCAGGAATTGATGGCGGTCTGCGCTGCCGATCCACGGCCACAAGGGTTGAGGGATGCGGCGATCATCGGGATTTTGTATGGCTCAGGCATGCGCAAATCGGAATCGGTGAACCTGGACCTGAGCCAGGTCGATTTTGCCGAGCGCAGCCTGCGTGTGACCGCCAAGGGCAACAAGCAATTGATCAAGTACGCACCGGCCTGGGCGTTCGCCAAACTCAACGACTGGCTGGAACTGCGGCGCTCGCTACTGAAGGAAGGTGAAGTGGACGATTCGTTCCTGTTCAATCGCATCCGCCGCGGCAGTCACATCACCCGCGAGCGCATCACCAAACATGCGATTTATTACATCGCCCGACAGCGCGGCGCGCAGGTCGGGGTGAAAATCATGCCGCATGATTTTCGACGTTCGTTCATTACCCGAGTAATTGAGGAGTACGACTTGTCGATCGCCCAGAAACTCGCCCATCACAGCAACATCCAGACCACGGCCAACTACGATGTGCGCGATGACAACGAACGGCGTCGGGCCGTGGACCGGTTCGATCTTTGATGGGCGGGGTTCAGGATTCGCTCAGTACGTGGGCATGGCCGATCGTCGAGACGTGAACCTCACTGCCGGCGGGTGGCGCATACAGTCCCGAACTGCGCACCATCAATGATCGTCCTGGTTGTTGCCCGGAAGCCAACGTCTCCAATTCCACCGTCAACGTGCAGGTATTGCCGCTGAAATCCCGCTCGGTCACAACGGCGCGACACCCGGCAGCCTCGGTTGGGTTGGGCTGGATGCTGACGAGTTGCAGTTGTTCGGGACGCAGCATGATCTGCGCCGATTTGTTGTTCCGGTGGTTGTTCACCGGTATCCGACCGAGATCGCAATGGGCCCAGCCGGCCTCGATTCTGGCGGGCATGACCACGGCATCCCCCAGAAACAGCGCGGTTTGTTCATCCTCGGGGTAGCGGTAAAGGTCCAGCGGATGGCCCGACTGCACCAGCCGACCGTCGCGCATCACCGCCAGCTGATCGGCAAACGACAACGCTTCACTCTGGTCATGGGTGACCAGAATGGTGGTCACGCCGGCGTCTGTCAGTAGCCGTGCGACCATTTTGCGCATGGCGCCCCGAAGTCCGGTGTCGAGGGCCGAAAACGGCTCATCCAGCAACATCAAGCGCGGTTGCTGCGCCAATGCCCGCGCCAGTGCCACGCGTTGTTGCTGGCCGCCGGAGAGTTCATGGGGCCAACGGTTGGCCATGTTTGCATCCAGCGCCACGCTGTCCATCAACTCTGCGACGCGCTCCTGTTTTGCACCGCCCTTGATCGAAAGCCCGAAACCGATGTTTGCGGCCACGGTCATGTGCGGGAACAGGGCGCCGTCCTGGGGAACATAACCAATCAAACGCTGATGCGCCGGGACTTCGTGGGTGTCGTCGACGAGCGTTTGGCCATTGAGTGAGAGACGGCCCGTATCCGGGAATTCGAAGCCGGCGATCATCCGCAACAACGTGGTTTTTCCTGAGCCGGACGGGCCGACGATAACCGTTCGGCTGCCCGTTGGCACCGACAGGTTGATGCTCTCCAGCGCTTGATAGGAGCCGTAGGACTTGGAAATGGAATGGAGTTCAAGAGCGTTCATCGGCCAGCCGTTCGTTTGGATTGGTGATAAAGAAGTCCGGTCAAGGGAAGCGACAGCAAAATCATCAGCAGGGCATAGGGCGCAGCCGCAGCGTAATCGATTTCGCTGGTCATGGCCCAGAACCCGGTGGCCAGGGTGCGCGTGCCGTTGGGGGCGAGCAGCAGGGTAGCGGTCAACTCATTGGTGATCGCCAGAAACACCAGCGCGGCGCCAGCGGCAGCGCCGGGCGCGGCCAGGCGCAGGGTGATCAGCCACAATGCCCGTGCGGGGGATCGGCCGAGGCTGCGGGCCATGTTTTCCAGCTCCACCGGCGCCTGGGCGATCCCGGCGCGCAAACTCACCAGGGCTCGGGGCAAAAACATCAGCAGGTATGCCAGCAGCACCGTGATGGTCGTCTGGTAAATCGGCCGGGCGAAATGGATGGTGACGGTCACCAACGCCAGGGCCACGACGATCCCGGGCAACGAACTGGTGATGTAGTTGCAGCTTTCCAGGACACGTTGCAACCGACCCGGAGAACGAATCGACAGCCAGGCAATCGGGATGGCGGCGCACGTGGTGAGGGCTGCACCCGCGACGCCGAGCAGCAGCGTCTGTTCCAGCGCCGGCAGAAGTTCGTCCATCTGCCAGACCTGCAGACCGCCGGCTATCAGCCAGCTGCCTAAAGTCACCAGTGGCACGCCCAGCGTCAGCGCGCAGGTCGCGATCTGTACGATCAGGGCGAGGAGGGTGGTTCCAGATTTCAGACGCACCACTCGCTGTTCGCGAGCACTTCCCGACCCGACCCGGGCGTAACGCGCCGTACCGCGAGCGGCCGA
>Ga0105244_10004023_pt1 | contig 10268 bp, 3 predicted proteins | sample KBSM44metaG_FD_80423 | JGI IMG/M metagenome (GOLD analysis project Ga0105244, IMG submission 80423) | Miscanthus rhizosphere microbial communities from Kellogg Biological Station, Michigan, USA - KBS M4-4 metaG | ecosystem: Host-associated > Plants > Roots > Rhizosphere > Soil | place: Michigan...
CTAATACTACAAGCCGCTACATTCCGCTCCATGCACCAGAAACTGCCAATCTAGATGATGAAAAAACTCTGCTGCCATTGGCGGTGTACCACAAATTAGCTGAGTTCATCACTAAAGCTCTTCATACGGTCAATGCTAAAGGGGATAGCGCTAAACTCAACGAAATTCGGAGCCACAATGCGGTATCCATTGACGGTGAGCGTGGCACCGGAAAAACGTCAGTATTGGTGAATTTACGCACGTACCTGAAAAGTACACATGGAGACATCTTAAAGGATATCCATATTCTTGAGCCGGTCGACCCTACCCTGCTGGAGGAAAATGAATCCCTTTTCTTGCACATAATAGTGGCGGCGGTACTGTCGGACGAAGATGTCAAAAACTCACAACGCACCAATCCCGAAAGTTACAAGCAGTTAAACCATGCATTGGATAAACTCGCCCATGCTCTGGAATGCGTAGAGGTACAACACGACGAACGCGGTATGGATAAGCTTCGTGCGCTTTTCGGCAATAAGCATTTGGCTGATCGCGTGCAGGAGTTTTTCAAGGCCGTACTGCAGTTATTGGGTAAAAAATTGCTGGTGCTGCCGATTGATGACGTAGACACCTCACTCAATCGTGCATTCGAGAATTTGGAAATTGTACGACGTTATCTGACCACGCCTTATGTGCTGCCGATCGTCAGTGGGGATCGCGAGCTATACCGTGAAGTGACATGGCGAGATTTTCATGGTCGCTTGACCAAGGATTCAAACTACAAACCGGAGCAGGCATATACCACTGCTGTTGAGCTAGCTAATGAGTATCAGCGCAAAGTGCTGCCTTTGCCAAGTCGACTATTCATGCCTCCGGTTAGTGAATACTTGGGTGATCAGGACATTACGTTGGGTCTGCCAAGCGTCATTTCGCTTCCCAATTTTCATGCTTGGTTGGAGATTTTCTTAGCCGGTCCGGTCAATGGTCGCGAAGGTAGTGACCTGACGCTGCCTATTCCTTCATTGCGTGCTCTGACACAGTTCATCAACAGTTGTTCGGAGCTAATCCAAGGCTTGCCACAAGCGGTGCGTTTGGCTGAGAACCCATTGCAAGTCAAGCGTGCCTGGCAAATGCCCACAATCCGTCTTGATGTAATGAACTTGTTTCATGCCGAACACCAGCGTTTAAATAAAGAAACGAAACGGGAGTTCGGCCCCGCGTACAGGTTATTTTCAGAGCCGCCTCACGAACCGCTAGATGGCATTTTCGGCGGGTTGGATCAGACGACGATATCTAGCTGGGAAAGCACTCTTAGTGATTACTTTCAGTACGAACCAAAGGCCGGGGCAGTTTATCTGGTGCTACAGGCTTATAAATACTGGCAGCACCTGGCAGAAATCAGTGAAGAGGAACGCAACGGTAGTATTTTTGACACTCCGCTGTTCCAGCCTCTACATCACGAGGCGGCAGGGCTGAATCAGTTTATCAAGGAAAATGACTTTTCCGAATGGCAGGTACATTTAAAAGAAAAGTTACCGTATGGCTGGTTGGCGAGATTAGATGCTCAGCAAACCTTGTTGCCCTACCCAGTGGCAGAGGTGGGAGTAAATTCGGCAAAGGATTGGAAATACTGGGAGGTGATTTCCAGGTCTGGGGCGGCTGAAAAGGTTGGAGACAAAGCCGTTTTCTTACTTTCACTGCTCACCCATCATAACTATTACACAAATGCTAACCGCAGCATGATGCTGAATATTGGCCGTATTTTCGAGCTGATTATTGCCAGTCTTGTTGGCCCGGTCAGCCTACAAACCCTGCAAGGCATCGTACAGGATGCCCCGTTTCACTCCACCAGTGCTTTGGCGCCTACTAAAACTTTGAATCTTGGGCCTGATGAGGACGATGAGCCTGTAGAAATTAGCGAGGATGATGTACTGGAAAGGCTGAATCGACAGCTTGAACTATTGCAGAAAGACATAGAGGTTTGGCGTGAACATCATAAATTGGACCAAGTAAGGTTCTCACCATGGCTTATCTACAAGGTGTTCAACAAGGTATATAGCCAGGTAGCCGAATTTAGAAATGTGCCTAAAGGCATGAAGGATGTCGGCAAAGCTTTGGATAAAGTGGGTATGGTGTTCCACGCAACTTGGTCTGCCTTTGGAAGCTTTGAAAAGGGCAGGTTGTTCGGTCTCCCGGACGTGGTGGCTACTGTCAATTTGAATTCGTCACACAACTTTGAGCAGAACCCCCATTTCAAGATGAACATCTTGCCATTTGCGCCGACGACAGGGCAGAAAGGCCAAGATAATCCCGACTCTCTTTCCAAACGTCAATTTGGTGCAAGCACCCGCACCGCTAGTTTCTTTCTTGCAGATCATCCAATCAGAAGTTGGTTAGATGAGATACTGGCCATTTCTTGGGTCAAAGAAGCAAAAAATGTAAGTGCGAGAGAATGGTTATTTAGCAAGCTAAACGCTACTCCGCCATCTCGCCTAACATCGAAATTTCTTGAGATTAAGTTACGTAAAATCGCAGAGGTCGAGCGCCAAAGAATCATTACTGAAATGACAGTATTATACCCTGATAGCAGTGAGTTGAAGTTACTGGCAGACGCGAATCAGACACTCCTGGCTAGTCAAAACTGATGCTGAACCGTTCTCTCACTGAACATGCAACCGGCGGTTTCTACGGAAGCCGCCGGTTTGCAGAGCGGTTGTGGACTGAGCTGGTCAGCCCTCAGCAGGGTATGGGACAAGACAGGTGGCAAGTCCTACAGGGAGACTGCTATCAGCAGCTGGTCGATACGCTGGATGAGCACTATCCGCGCCGTTTTCGCTTGAACGATCTTCGCCATCTAGTGGAACGGGCGTGTGATGCGCGACTGTTCATTGAGCCAAAGTTGCCGTGGCTGGATGAGTTGTTCAATCAGCAGCTGATGCGTAATGGGGACATGATTTGCTATCGCGAAACCCAGGTGCAAGCGTATGCGCGGCTTGCGGCAGAACTGGATCCTACACTGCTGGTTGGTTGGCATCTTAGTGGTTGGCTTAATGAAAACCCTCAGCCGACAGCGGGAGATGTTTGCCGTGTCGTCTCAGCGCAAACTCCTTTCTTTGCGCCATTACCTAACCCATTTTTGCCGCATGCTGAAGGACACGTTCACCTTGGGGGCGTTGCGACGGACAGTGCCGTTCTTGGCGATTATTTGTTGAGAGCAGGCGATTCTGACGGATTGAGGAGCAGCGATAAGGATGGAGTCTGGTTAAAGAACGAAAAGCAGTACTTGAATCCGCAGCTAAAGCGCATGCGCCAGTTGCTGATCCAACTGCTCGAACATTCCGGAAGGGAGCAGGATATTAGCCTGCAGTTGAATAACCCAATGGTTGTCAAAGAACGGCTGCCGGATTGGGAATTGCTTGCAGCTAGCCACGCTACGGCGAAGGTAGGTTCTGCTCCGTGGGTATGTGGTCAGTTCGCCCAAGCGATGATGCGCGGATGTGTTAATCGCTGGCTCTGGCTGCTCCTGTACCTTTGCTGCCTCTATCGCGAGCCGACGCTTTTGCCTTCGTGGCGTGTCGCGATTCTTTGCTGGCTGCAAATGTTTAATGAGTTGCGGCGGCGGCTTATCATGGATGGTCAAGGGTTGACCCGTTTTGTTGAGCGCTACTTTCAGGGGCCGTTGAGGCGTAATGGAGCGTCTCTTTTGCAAGAAAATGTGCGCCGGCTGCTAGTAGGGCGTGAAGATGTGGCGGAGGTAAAAGCCATGATCGGAACGTTTTCTTCCAATTTTGCGAGCAAACTGGCCGATGCTGTTGCGAATAACAACAGACTTCACGCGATCATTCCGCCTTATATATTCGGCGAGCATGAAATCAGCCTAGAAGGTAGTGCCGGGCATTATTTGAGATCAATGGAGCGTTGGCATTTTTGCGGCCATTTTTCTCGCACTCAAAGGCAAAAGCGAGCTCCTGGTCGAGAATTAGAAGGACTCTGGAAAAGTGCCGACGATTTGTTGACGGGTTTGTCGAGGCAAGCCGGCTGGACATTGCCAAAATTTCTGGGCGGTCAGCTAAATCAGCATTTTCAGTTCCATCCTGCACGCTGGTTTCGCGGACTGGACGTAGCTGGTGATGAAAATGATCTGCGTATCGAGTTGTTTGCGCCTATCTTGCGTTGGTTGCGGCGGGGCCTTGTGTCGCGTCCTGACGGTGAGGATGCCAGCAGCGGTTTTCATCTGAGTATTCACGCGGGCGAGGACTACTCCCACCCCTTGTCGGGAATGCGCCATATTGACGAAACGGTGCGATTCTGTGAAATGCGCGATGGCGATCGCCTGGGACACGCGTTGGCGCTGGGTATTGACCCTGCGCAATGGGTGGCTCGGCAGGGCGAGATGATGGTCCCCCTGGACGAACACCTGGACAATCTAGTTTGGCTTTGGCATTACGCCACAACATTAAGCAGTCGTTTGCCTCTGGCGCAGCAAGTGCTGCCTATCATCGAGCGTCGTATTGCGCGCATCCTCCCCTTCGTCCCTTGGCTTGAGCCACCTGAGTTGGACGTAGATCATCAAGAAGGTGATGGTATATCTGGGTCGGCATTTGTGGCTATGCCTCCTTCGGTACTTTATCGTGCGTGGTGCTTGCGCCGTAACTGTCATCATCTATGGCAAAAACTGTACGACGATCAGCCAAGAACCGAGCGGGAGCGGTGTGCTGTGCCAGACGCTGCAGTGATTAACAACCTGTCAGATATAGCCGCACGTATTTACCGTTACCGTCATCAGCATATGGCGGCGATGAGCAAGTTACCATTGGTCGTTGTAAGAATGGGCAGTGAGTGGGATGGACAAGCCCTATACGAACAGCATTGTGAGTCGGTACTTGGAGTTATCAACGATGTAGATACTACCCAGGAGTTGGAATTCATGCATGCCCTGCAGGATTACTTAATGGATCATTATGACGATATGGGGTTGATAATTGAAACTAATCCCACGTCGAATGTTTACATTGCTCGATTGGAAAATCATAGCGAGCACCCGATTTTTCGATGGAGTCCGCCAGATGAATCATTGCTTTCAAATGGCGGGAAATACAACCGCTATGGTTTGCGGCGTGGGCCTGTTCGGGTATTGGTCAACACTGATGATCCCGGAATTACGCCAACCACTTTAAGAACTGAATTTACTCTGTTGCGCGAGGCCGCTATATCGCTGGGTACGGCTAGAACGGTGGCAGAAGAATGGCTGGAAAGACTAAGACGTTATGGAATTGAACAGTTCCATAAAAATCATCTTCCAGTTTTTGATGAAAAGTAGTATCGATATAATATCCTGTTTCCTTGTATCGAAAACCCCAATTTCTCGGATAGCTATAGTCCAGATTGGGGGATAATTTTAAATTTGAAAAAGCCAAGTTGGCTTCCTAAAAGGATTTAAAGATGCCTATTGAACAATGTTATCCGTTCAACCTCCCTTGGCTGGCCTTCCTCGCTTTCGACTGTTTTGCACTCGATAAAACTGCCCCAAAGTACTTTGGATTCGCCGAGCTTATCAGTGGCCTTGCCTTGACACTGGTCGTTTGGACCGTCGCAGATCTGCGGTACAAATTTCGTATTGACACTGCATTCCTCCCTGTAAGAAGGGCTTCTGTAGCGATCACTATCACAGTGGGGTTGCTTGCGCTGCTGACTGACCATTGGCGTGCGAGCCAATCGCGTGTACCGCTTGGAGATTGGCTGACACCCGAATCGTGGCAATTATTGCTGGGTGGTGGTTTTTTTCTGGTATTGGCCACTTGGCTTTGGTTAGCTTTTTTCTTGCCTGCCAGATTCAACTGCTGGAATGCTAAAAATTTTGCTCGCAGCGTAGAAGCGCGTCTGTTGCGCGGTTCTCCAACCGAGCTGGCGATTGTTGGCGACGAACTGGCGAGGTCCGTTTCAAGGATCGTGAACTATGCGCCGGGCAATTTCACTGCAGACCAGATTACAAAGACGCAGGAGCATGCTCTCAGGCTTCTCATGGCCATGGGCAGCCCGAAGTTCTGCCGGGCGGTGGTCGAGGGATCACCGAGGTTGATCATCAATCTGTTCAACGCTGTAAGCAACCAGCTTAAGTACAGTGATGAGATCAAGATCATCGCGAAGAACCTCGTGACTGCAGCTATCGAGAATCGGAACTCATTTTTGTACCATGAGCAGGACTTTTACGAGTCGGGACTAGAAGGCATTACCCGTCCGGTGTCCACGGCTATATGTCAAAACCCACAGTTGGTCAGGCATATTGATACATTACTCAGCCCCGAGTATTCGCGTCGCAAACCTTGGGACATTGATCAGTGGAAGGCATATTTTCGTCTGGTACTCCAAGCGTTCACTGTCCACGTGGGAGGAGGCGCCGCTTCAAAACCGAACTCTTTACATTGTGCTTATCTACAAATCGAGGGCATCTACTCCGACCTTACTGAAGATCTTCAGCTAACAGATTTGAGGTTCAACGATGACCTCGACCTACGACTACGTACGCTGGGCACGCTTATTCAAGACATGGTCACAGTGCTGGATGACCTTGATCAGCAAGGTAAGACTTACGTTGAGCACGCCTCGGAAGATATTGCGCACATCATATTCTCTCTGGTTGAAGCAGCTTCGTCAGTCCGTAAGCCTCATAGGGTATCCAGAAAAATACAGTACACGCTGATCTGGGACGATATCCTAAACTCAAGTGAACTGCGCACTGCGGCAGGTGGAAAAATCCTAAAGCTGGTCCATTCGATGTTATTGAATTCAATAGTAAAGGCACCCAACCTAGACAGCGTTAGGTTGATGGGATATTGCCTTAACGTCATGGGATTCAAACCGTCCGAGAAGGATGAAGGATTCGGCTCGGCCTGGCGCGATCTGCATATTGATTTCATCGCTTGGGTAAAGCGGCATATTGCCTCTCTGCTAAAGGCTTATCCAGCTATGGCCCGTGAATGCTTCGTCGATGGCATGTCGTACGATGAGCAGGGCAGCCGCTTAGTGATTCACTATGCGGGAAAAGATGAGGGCGAGGGTAGCTATATGTATCTTGAGGTTGATCCAGCGACTGAGCCCAACGCTGCTTAACAGTATTGGCCTGGCGGTGGCCGAAAGTCCTCTCGCAGCACGCGTTGCTATGCCCTGTTCTACGTGGGACCAACTATTGTGTTAAACGAGTAGGTTTTTCTCATTTATTAAGTAAATCCCGGTAGGCGGAATCACAAAAAAGCTGATCCTCTATCAGCGTTTGTTGAGGCTCCTGAATCATCTATTCTGTGAACCTACATCAGGTAGACTCGCCAAACCAAAAAGGCCAGCGCTCAGCGCTGGCCTTTTTTATTGCTTGATGAACAAGCATTTTGCAAATGCTCCACGTGGAACATTCAGGATCTAGCCCTGAGAGGCTGCCGCTACGCTTTCCAGCCGGTAGCCGTAGCCGTAGATAGTCAGCAGTTGCCAGCCGCGGTCTGCAGTCAGCCCCAGCTTGTTGCGCAGTCGATAAATGTGCGTGTCCAAAGGCCGCGAGGAGACCATTTCTTCATGGGTCCAGAATCGCTCATACAGATACTCACGAGACAGCGGTCGCGCCAGATTAGCGAACAAGCAACTGGCCAGGCGGTATTCACGCTCGGTCAGATTGATCGGTTTTCCCGCGCGGGTGACGGTCAGTTCTGCGTCATCGAAGGTCAGGTCGTTGAAGCTCTGGACTTCATGGGTGGTTGATTTCTGCAGGCCGTGGCGACGCAATACTGCACTGACCCGGGCTTTCAGTTCGTTGGGCCGAAAGGGTTTGCTGACATAATCATCCGCCCCGCTGTTCAATGCGGTGACGATATCGCTTTCAGCGTCGCGGCTGGTCAGCATGATGACGGCGGGCGGTGACTCCATGTGTTCACGGGTCCAGCGCAACAATGCGATACCGGTGATATCGGGTAACTGCCAATCGAGTATGAGCAGGTCGAAGGTTTCCCGTCGCAGTTGGCGCAACAGGTCTTCACCGCGCTCGAAGCAATGCAAAGACCAGGGTTGTTCCGTGGTGCCGGGGATTTGTCGCAGTGTCTGTTCAACCCGGCGCAACTCAGCGGGCTCGTCATCCAGTATTGCGACACGCATGGGGTGGGTCCTTTCTACAAAAAATACGGCAGCCGATGGCCGAAATAAAAGCGGGCACATACCGCGCAGATGCCGGTCCATGAATCTGAAGAATTGTGGTCAGATTCAAAGACCCTCGGATCTCTGGGTACGCTGATATCAAAGCGCCTTAACCCATTAAAAGACCCTGAGACCTAAAGGGAAGATACCGACTCCCGCTCCCGAGGAAAAGGATCGTGGCAGGCCGCCCTTAGGGGGAGGTCGCCAGGCTCCCGAGCGAAACATTCAGGAAAGTCTTTCCCTCAGACAGGAATGAGCTTCAATGGGTTCCAGAGCACCACGTTTCAACAACATCGCCTGGAAGGAGAAGCCGGGGCCATGACAGCATCAACTACCCACTGTCCACATGCCACGGCAATGTCGTGATGTGGTGGCGAAGGACCGAAAAACGCCAACCCACTCAGGCCCAATTGCTGTTCCACGGCCTTGTGCGCGAGTGGTTGTGGATTGGCCTGGTGCTTTTACCGTTCACCGTATACCTGTCGCTGAGTGCCGGTCTGGCACTCAACAACCCACTGTATGACAGCCTTCGGCGTCTCACTCCCCTTCCGGTCGACCCGCGTATTTTGCTGGTCACTATCGATGATCAGAGCCTGCAGCAGTTGGGCCGATGGCCATGGCCCCGTAGCCTGCACGCCGATCTGATTAACCGTCTCAGTGCTGCTCAACCTGCTGGCATTTTGTTCGACGTCATCTTCAGCGAACCGGGCGAAGCGGCCCAGGACAGACAACTGGCCGATGCGGTGTGCGATGCCGGCAACGTACTCTTGCCGCTGGTAACCGAGGGTTCCGTGAGTGCCCACCCGCCGGATGAGCCGTTAATGCCAATGCTCAAGTGTGCCAAGGGCGTGGGGCATATCAACATCGAAGCGGACAATGACGGCGTCGTGCGCAGCCTGTACCTGCGCGAAGGTCCGCCCGGCAATACTCTCCCTCAGCTGGCGTGGCTGGCGTATGCCCTGATGGGTGAAACCGGGCCCATGCCCGGGCATCCCCAAGAGGCGATCGGCGCGCACTGGCAACGTGAGCATGCGATTCGTGTTCCGTTCACGGCGCACAGTCATTTCCCCAGCGTCTCCTATGTCAGCGTTTTGCGCGGTGATGTCTCGCCAGAGCTGTTGCGTGGTCGGCTGATCCTGGTGGGCGCCACCGCCTATGGCATGGGCGATCGTTTCATCACACCCCTTTCATCGTCCTTCGGCGCCACCGCCGGGGTAGAGATAGAGGCCAACATTCTCAATGGCCTGCTGCTGGGGCGCAGTATCGTCGACCTGCCCGGCTGGCTCTCGGCGCTGATGGCCACGTCTGTGGTGGCTTTGCTGCTGGGGCTTTTGCTGTACCGCCCGCGCTATGCGCTGTGGATGACGATAGGTTGCATGGCCGGTGCCCTGCTCGCCTCGTGGGCGTTATTGCGTTTGGGGCATTGGTGGTCGCCTGCCGCGTGCTTGATCGGCTTGTTGCTCAGCTACCTGATCTGGAATTGGCGCCGCCTCAGCGTCATCCTCGCCTACTTCGGCTGGGAATTGGCGCGCCTGGATAACGAACCCAAAGTGCTGCCTGAACGCCGTCGCGCTCCTGCCCGCCAGGGTGATGTGCTCCAGGGCCGGATCTTCGCCCTGGAGCAGGCTGTGAGCCGTACACGCGACACTCGACGCTTCATGGCCGATGGCCTGGAATGCTTGCCGGTGGCGACCCTGATTACCGACCCCCAGGGCACCATCCTGCTGGCAAACCGCGTGGCGCGTGACGTATTCGGCAGCGATCTGGTCAATGGCAACTTGCTCGAACAACTCGCCGACCTGGGTTATCCACCGCTGCACAATGGTGTGCGCCCTGCCCTGTCGGCGATGGAGCTGGTTGAATTTCGTGACATCCACCAACGCAGCCTGCGCATGGAGCTCGCACCCCTGTTGCCGGCAGAAGGGGATGTTGCCCTTGGCTGGTTACTCAGCCTGACCGACCTGAGCAAAGAGCGTGAAGCCCAGCAGCACCGTGAAACCATGCTGCGCTTTTTGTCCCACGACTTGCGTGCGCCCCATTCGGCGATCCTGGCGTTACTGGATGTGCATAACGGGGAGTCACTGGTATTCGCCCAGATCGAGCAGCAGGTGCGA
>Ga0105244_10004031_pt1 | contig 10261 bp, 8 predicted proteins | sample KBSM44metaG_FD_80423 | JGI IMG/M metagenome (GOLD analysis project Ga0105244, IMG submission 80423) | Miscanthus rhizosphere microbial communities from Kellogg Biological Station, Michigan, USA - KBS M4-4 metaG | ecosystem: Host-associated > Plants > Roots > Rhizosphere > Soil | place: Michigan...
GCGCCCATCGGGTTATTGAACGAGAACAGGCGCGGCTCCAGCTCCTGCAGCGAATAGCCGCAGGTGTTGCAGGCGAATTTGTTGGAGTAGACGTGCTCCGTGCCGCTGTCCATTTCCAGCGCCACGGCGCGGCCGTCGGCCAGGCGCAGCGCGGTCTCGAAGCTCTCGGCCAAGCGTTGTTTGATCTCGGCGGTCACCTTCACGCGGTCGATCACCACGTCGATGGTGTGCTTCTCGGTTTTCTTCAGCTTGGGCAGATCGTCGACTTCATAGATCTTCGCGTCGTGCGTGCCGCTCTGCACGCGGAAGCGCACAAAGCCCTGCGCCTGCATCTGTTCGAACAGGTCGGAATGCTCGCCCTTGCGGTTGGCCACCACCGGTGCCAGGATCATCAACTTGGTATCGTCGGGCATGGCCAGCACCGCGTCGACCATCTGCGACACCGTCTGCGCGGCCAGCGCCTGGTCCGGATGGTTGATGCAGTAAGGCGTGCCGACGCGCGCGTACAGCAGGCGCAGATAATCGTGGATCTCGGTTACGGTGCCGACGGTCGAACGCGGATTGTGCGAAGTGGCCTTCTGCTCGATCGAAATCGCCGGCGACAGGCCTTCGATCAGATCGACGTCCGGCTTCTCCATCAGTTGCAGGAACTGGCGGGCGTAGGCCGACAGCGACTCCACATAGCGGCGCTGGCCCTCGGCGTACAGCGTATCGAAGGCGAGCGACGACTTGCCGGAGCCGGACAGCCCGGTGATCACGATCAGCTTGTTGCGCGGAAGGTCGAGGTTGATGTTTTTGAGGTTGTGCGTGCGTGCGCCGCGGATGCGGATCTGTTCCATTAATTTTGGCCTTTAGAGTCAACCCGTCACTATAGCCGGGTTTAGGTATATATGCGCCGGGCTTGATCTACATCGCGCGCGCCGGGCTTGACACTGTATATAATACCAGTATTTTCTTGCGGCGTTTCAACCCGTCAAACCAAACTGAGCAAACGGTGGTGGATCTGCTACGGAGATACGTAGGGCGGATTAGGCGGCACGCCGTAATCGGCCATGAGCCGCCACGGACGCCGGATTTTGCCCTCGCGGCGATGCTATAATCCGCGTTTAGCATTCCCTAAACAGCCCGCAAAGCGCGGCCGTCGTTACTCAGGAGTTTTATAAATGGCATCAGTCAACAAAGTCATCATCGTCGGCAATCTGGGTCGCGATCCGGAAATTCGCTACATGCCTAGCGGTGACGCGATCGCCAACATTGCCGTGGCGACATCGTACAAATCGAAGGACCGCAATACCGGCGAGCAGAAAGAGCAAACCGAATGGCACCGCATCTCGTTCTTCGGCCGCCTGGCGGAAATCGTCGGCCAGTACCTGAAGAAGGGTTCGTCGGTCTACGTTGAAGGCCGCCTGCAGACCCGCAAATACACCGACAAGGATGGCGTAGAGAAATACGCAACCGACATCATCGCCGAGCAGATGCAAATGCTGGGTGGCCGTCAAGGCATGGGCGGTGGCGACAGCATGGATGACGGCGGCGGGTACGATTCGGCCCCGCCGCAGCGCCAGGCCCCGGCCCCGCGCCCGCAGATGGCCGCTCCGGCGCCACGTCCTGCACCGAAGCCGGCGCCGAACTTCTCGGATATGGATGACGATATTCCGTTCTGAGAGTATCCGTCATAGGATAGTGAAAACCCCATAACTCTTTGAAGTTATGGGGTTTTTCTTTTGCTGGCTTATTCGTCATCATAATCTTGATATGCCATTATTGTGGCGTTTTTCTTGCAATTTGGTTGAAATAGTAGCTTGTATCCCAAGAAAGCCTCCTCATGCTATTATTTTGAGCAAAAATGCGTAGTTAAGCTAAAATAATAGCATCATGGCTAAGACTATTTCATCCTTACTTCCTTCGTCCGATGCACTACTGCGCGAATTCGGCGAAAGGCTGCGCTTGGCCCGCTTACGTCGCAAGCTCACGGCAAAGCAGGTGGCTGCGCGTACTGGCATGGCCCCGATGACATTGCGTGCGGTTGAACGCGGTGGTTCGGGTGTAACAATCGGTGCGTACTTGGCCGTTATGCAGGTGCTAGGTATGGAAAGGGATTTTGGCTTGCTTGCGAAGGCGGATGACATGGGGCGAGAACTCCAGGACGCTCCCTTGTATGCGAAGTCCCGTCGGAGTAAGCCATCCATCCCCGGCATCAGTGAAAGGCAGCCCGACTTAGGCACGGCGGCGAGCGGTCGGCTACCTGGTTCGATCGCGGCCTTGCCGACCGACGCCTTGCGGGAGCGGTTGGAAGGCCTACCCCTCAATCAGCTGCGCAAAATGTATGAGCAATTGCCCAGTACAAGATTGAACGAGATGGTGGCGTTACTGCCGGGTGAACAATTAAAGAAATTAGCGGCCTCGCTCCCAAGCGAACAAATCCAGCGATTGTTGAGCCAGTCACCCAGCGAGCAGGTTAGACAGATGCTGGAGTCGTCGTCGTTGGAAAAGCTAACCAAGGCAGTGCGGGAAACCAGGCAACTCGAGGCGGAACATTCGAACCCAGCCTCACATGGCGACTGGATAGAGCAAGGCGGCTTTTCCAGTGCCGAAGCCTTGGCAGACCTGATCAATACCGCTCCCCACGATGGCAAAAAAAAGGGGCATATGCCGTGACCAGAGACATCGCTATCTATGCCGATTGGGAACCTCTTCCTCATCCTGCCAAACTCGGCACCTTGTCTGCCCATGTGGGAGGCGGCAAAGAAGTCTTTGAGTTCGAATTCGATCAAGACGCACTATCGAATCGGCACATGACAGGCGTATCGCTGGACCCGCAGCTGGGTTGCTATTCTGGGCGCCAATATCCCTCACGCGGACAGACATTTGGCATGTTTGCCGACGCAAGTCCGGATAGATGGGGGCGAGTGTTGATGAGGCGCCGCTTGGAGCGTGATCAGCGCGATGGAACGGAAGATCCCAAGCGGCGCTTGGTAGAGTCCGATTATCTTCTTGGCGTGCATGACGAATTTCGTGTCGGAGGGCTTCGATTTCGTGTTAAGGATGACGGCGACTTCCTTGACAACAGATCGCATGTGGCCGCACCGCCGTTTGTGAAGTTGCGCGAATTGGAGGCTGCGGTATCGGCGCTGGAGCGTGATGAGGACAACACGGCGCCAGCGGGAGGCGACTGGCTAAGAATGTTGATTGCCCCTGGCGGCTCGCTTGGCGGCGCTCGCCCGAAAGCGAGCGTGATCGATCCGGAAGGTTGGTTATGGATAGCAAAATTTCCGAGCGTGCGCGATGAATACAATGTTGGTGCATGGGAGCTGGTCGTGCAAACGCTTGCACGGGAATGCGGACTGAATGTGCCGCAAAGTATCGCCAGACAGTTCGCCAGTGCAAACCATACTTTTTTGATCCGACGCTTCGATCGCACTGCCCGGGGTCGCCGCTTACACTTTGCATCGGCAATGACATTAACAAGCCACGGCGACGGTGACGATGCGGACAGTGGGGTCAGTTATTTGGAACTGGCTCGCATATTAATTGACCATGGGGCGCAGACGAATGTTGATCTGCGAGAGCTTTGGACCAGGATTCTTTTCAATGTCTTGGTATCAAACACCGACGACCACTTGCGCAATCATGGATTCATACTTGAGCCGGGGCGCGGCTGGCGCTTGTCTGCGGCATATGACATGAATCCCACGCCCGGGTCTTCGGGCCTTAAACTCAATATCAGCGAAAACGACAATGCGCTGGATATCGACCTGGTGCTCTCGGTAGCACATTATTTTCGTGTGGCTGACGATGATGCGTTCGCGATCATGAAGCACTGCGTAAGTGTTGTCAGACAGTGGGGGAAAGTGGCTACGGCGCTCAAGCTCTCCGAGCGCGAACAGAATTCCATGGCTCCGGCATTTCATCTGGTTGAGTGATTTCCCTACCGAGCAGCGACATCAGCTTTTTTGCGATGTGCAGTGTCCTGCGGGGAGCGATATCGGGTGTCCATCCGGGCATTAAAAGAAACGCATTCTACGTCAGCCCGGGTTGCGTGAAGATGGACCTGGCCGGCCACAACGGGTACCTGGCACTGGAGGAGGGTGCGAAGCTGCCGGCCCAATACGCGTTACTCGGGACGGACGCCGTCGCTAGACAGTTCGTCGAGCCGGGCGGCCGGACACCCCTGGTGAAGTCGAGAAGGACTACGCCACGTTCTACTTGATCGCCGCGTTCAGTTTTTTTGCCATCTCGCCGTGATGCGCAACGGTGGGCTCAAGTTTTGTCGCCAATGCCTTGACGTCCGCGTCCTGGGCCTTGGCGATGTCCTGTTTCAGCGCGGCGTGCACCTTGGCATGGTCGGCGACGCCGGCCTTGCTCACGTATTCCTTGTCGAAGGCGGCGCCGGACAGGGTTTTGAGTTTCTCGGCCATCTTTTTATGCGCCGCATCTGGCTCCGTCGGCAAGGTCAGGTTTTTAGCGGCGGCCACTTTCTTGGTCTCCTCGAGGCCTTTGCTGTGATCGTCGATCATCGACTGCGCGAATTGCTTGACGTCGGCGTTGCTGGACTTTTCCAGCGCGATCTTGCCCGCCTCGACTTCGGCGATGTTGGCCTGCGCGATGGCGTTCAGGCGGTCGGCGTCGGCTTTCGATACCTGGGCGGACGCGGAATGGGCTACGGCGATGCCGAGGGTCAATGCGGTCAGAAATTGCGTGGTTTTCATGGTGTCTCCTGTGGGTGATGTTGCGGTTACTTCGGTGGTTGTTGCGACTGTGCATAGCGGCCCACCACTTCCTCCTTGGCTAGGACGTGGCCCTGGATTGCTTGAAGTAGTTGGTCGCGATCCGCGCCGAACGGCAGATCGAGTGTCGTATCGAGCGCGAATACCTGAAAGTGATAGCGGTGCGCCGGATCGCCGACCGGCGGGCGGGGCCCGTAGTAGCCGATCGAACCGCGCGTGTTCCTGCCCTGGAGCACGCCTTCCGGCTCGGTCAGGCGCGGCTGCTCCTGCAACCCTTCGGGCAGGGCGGTGACCGATGACGGAATATTCCATGCCAACCAATGCACGAACGGTTTTTGCGGCGCGTCGGGGTCTTCGGCGATGACCGCGTACGATTTGGCGCCCTCGACGGCGGCCCACGTCAACGGAGGCGATACGCCGTCGGCGTATTCGCTGTACTTGGCGGGCATCGGAGCGCCGCCTGCGAAGGCCGGGCTGCGCACCGATAGCTTGGTGTCGCCCTTGGAGGACGCGCGGGCCAGCGCGAGGGGCACATTGTTGCCCTTCTGCGCCTGTTGTTGCATCGGGCCGGCGGGCGGCGGCGCAAGCGCGCCCGACCCCTTGCCTTGGCCCGAATAGGCAATGCGATAAAGCACGCCGTTGGCGTCGTCGGCCATCAGCAGTGAACCATCCTTGGCCATGGCAAGGCCGACCGGGCGAGCGATGTGGGTCTTCCCGCCGTCGGTCAGGAACCCGGTGACAAACGGTTCGATCGACTTGGCCTGGCCGTCCGCGAACCTGATCCTGACCACCTCGTAGCCGGATGGGGCGCTGCGGTTCCATGAGCCGCGCATGGTCACGAAGGCGTCCCCCTGGTACTCGGACGGGAAATTGCTACCGCGATAAAACAGCATTTGCATCGGCGCGGCATGGGCCGTGTAGCCGAGCGTCATCGGCTCGCTGCGCGCCTTCCACTGCGGTTTGGTGATATCGCCTACGGGCGTGCTTTGCGGGTAGATCTTGCCGTCGGCATACACGTGCGGCCAGCCGTACTGTTTGCCCAGTTCCAGCTTGTTCAGCTCTTCCGGCTGGTCGTCGTCGCCGAGGAAGTCGATGCCATGGTCGACGCCCCACAGTTCGCCGGTGCGCGGATGCCAGTCGAAGCCGATGGTGTTGCGCAGGCCCGAAGCGAAGATGGTGCGCTGCTTGCCGTCCGGCGTTGCGCGCAGCAAGGTGGCGTTTTCCGGATTGCTCTCGTTGCAGACGTTGCAGGTCGATCCCGCGCTGATATACAACATCCCGTCCGGTCCGAACGCCAGCGTGCGGTTGGGGTGCTGGCCCGCGTCCGGCAGATCGCCGATGATCAGCTTCAAAGGGGAAAGCTTGCCGTCGCCGAGGATGTCGGCGACGAAGACTTCCTTCACGGTGGCCAGGTACAGCTTGCCGTCGCGGATCGCCAGGCCATGCGCGCCCGCGCGATTGGCCACGGTGACCGGCGGGCCGTCGGCGCGGCCGTCGCCGTTGGCATCCTTGAACATCAGGACGTCGCCTTGGTCGCGCCGGCTGACGTAGATCGTGCCGTCGGGGGCGACGGCGACGATGCGGATATTCTTCAGCCCGGTAGCGAAGGCCGATACCGTAAAGCCGGCCGGCGCCTTGATGGCGGCGATGCGCTCGGGCGTCGCCTCGACCTTGTCGGGTTTGACGATGGCAGCGGCGACCGCGACGCGCGTGCCATCGCCTTGTTGAGCATGGGAAAAGCCTGAGTAGACCAGCAGCATGCCGCCGAGGATCGCAGGTGTCGCGCTGGCAAACTTGTGTCGCATGTTTCGCCTCTTGTGGTGAGTTTGAGGTCGAGTGTGCGACGTTGTGGCAAGCTGTTCTGTACGCTATGTCACCGTCGTGCGCAGGTGCATTGCGTGGACGTGCGCCATCCGGATTCAGACGCCCTTGCCGCGCGATGCCGCCAACGCCGCGCCAACCATGGGCAGGGCCAGCCAGGCGAACCAGTCGCCCCACCGTGCGTACAAGGTGCGGGAATTATGCAATGCCACCTCGCCAATCAAGGTGGCATCGCCAAACTCATCCGAAGTTTCGGCGACGATGTGGCCACGGTCGTCCGACAAAGTCAGGTTGCCCCGCAAAGCCGCGCGCGCGACGGCAAAGCCATTTTCGATGCCGCGCATGACGGCCATGCGGCTGTGCATGCGTCCGTCCGCAGCGAAGTCCCACGCCGGCACTAGCAACAGATTGGCGTCCCGGTCCGAGTAGGCGCGGGCGGTGTCGTGGAAGTCCATGTCCTTGCACACCGCCAGCCCGGTACGCGTGCCCGGCAGCATGGCGTAATCCGCGCCCGGTTGGTAATGGTCCTCGAACCCGGGAATGAGGTGGTGCTTGGCGTAGCCGACCGGCGCCGTCGCATTGGGTACGAAGGCCAGCGCGCGATTGCGCTGGCCCCGCGCGCCATCCTTGACGGCGACGCCGACGTTGATCGTCACCTTGTTGCGCGTCGCGCTGGCGGCAAACTCCGGAATCGTCGCCTTGTCGGTGGCGAGCACGGTTTCGGGCAGCACCACCACCTGCGCGCCCTGCGCCGCCAGGGTATCGATGGCGGCCAGATAGCGCCCGAGCATGGCTTGCCCCTCAGCTGAATCCACCGCCGGACGCAGTTTTCCCGGCATCGAGGCGAGCCCGATGCGCATGCTGCCGGTCGCCGGCGCCTGCAAGCGCGCGAAGCCGAAGGTGCACACCGCCGCCAACAGCAGGAACGCCGCGGCCGCCACCAGCAGCCGCTGGCGCCGGTCCGGCCCCGGCATCAGTCCGATGGCGAGCGCCGCAGGCGCGAGCAGCAGAAAAAACGATACGCCCCAGATGCCGGCCAAGCTGGCCACCTGCACGAACGGCAGCACGTCTAGCTGGCTGTACGCCAGGCTGCCGAAGGTGCCGTGCGGCGAACCACGAAACGACAGGTAGTCCACCGCCACCCACAACGAAGGAAACGCCATCGCCGCAGCCGCGTACCGTCGCAACAGCCACAGCCGGCGAAACAACAGCAAGGCCAGCGCGAACGTCACGGCGGGCGCGAGGGCGGCGACCACCCCCACCGGCGGCGGCAGCCCGATGACGTCGCGCAGGTAGTGCCACAGATTCAGCCCGGCGCAAGCGCCCGCGCCCAGTGCGGCCAAAGCGGCGTATTGCCAGCGCATGCGCGGAGCGAGCAGCAACAGCGGCAACGGCGCGAGCCAGGTCAGCCACGCTTGCGGATGCAGCCCGGTGCCAAACCACCAGGCGGCGCCGGACAGGATGGTCGCGGCGACGCCTTCCCACACGACAGAACGGTTAGCGGACGATGCCATCAAACACCACTCCTATGGATTGCAGATAGAAGCTGCGGAACCGTTCCTCGTCGTAGCTGAAGCGGCCGGCGCGGTACAGGGAGATCAGGCCGTGCGCCTGCGCCCACAAGGTCATGGCGATGTCCCACGGATCGTTCTCGCGCAGCAGGCCCTGCCGCATCGCCTCGGTCAGCATGTCCGCCACCACATTGAGCGTGGGCGAGCAGCGGGCGCGGAAGTCTTCCGGGAAGCGGCGCGCGTCGTCACGCGCCACCGAGAAGTTGTAGTCGAACATATGCGGGTGCCGCAGTGCGTAGTCGAGGTAGTTCTCCATCGAGTGCCGCAAAGCGTGCATCAGATCCGGGTGGCGGGCGCGCGTGGACCATTCCTGTGCCACTTCCAGAAAGGCCGCGTCGGCGACGGCCTTCAACAGCGCTTCGCGATTGGCGAAGTGGCGGTAGATCGCCATCGGCGTGATGCCGACCACGTCGGCGACGCGGCGCATGCTCACTTGGTCGGCGCCTTCCCGTTCCAGTAGCGCGCGCGCGGCGCCCAGGATTTTGTCTGATGTGGTTTGCTCGCTCATGTATACAGCGTATACTTTGATGCACTGCTTGTCAATCGGCTATCCGCACGAGAGCCTGTCGCCTGCGACGCAAACTGCGACGCGGACGCGGCGGAAATGATGGCGCGGGGAATGCGCTTGCGCAACTGGTTGACCGAAGTGCTGCCGCGTAGCGCCAACGAATATGGCTCGTCGGCGGCGTCGAACTGTTCGTGCTTGCCATTGCCGACATCGCACGAATAGCATAGACCCTCCCTGATCCGAAGGAAGGTTGAATCGGTGCGCACCATGCGTATAGTCGATTGGCAGCAGTCGCGCAGCCGCGCCACTTCCGATCCCGCACTTCGATCCCCATTTCCTGGAGTCTGATATGACTACGCATTCCATCCGCACCCGCGTCGCCTCGTACGCCATGGCCTTCTCACTGGCGCTGCCTGCGCTGGCCATGGCCGCCCCGGACGTCGCCGTCGCGCCGCAGTACGACACCACCCACGTGTACGTGCAAAACGCCGACATCGACGCCTTCGTCACCAGCTTCGTCAACACCTTCGGCGGCAAGGCCTCGCCGCGCGCGGTGTTCACCGTCACGCCGACGCCAAGCAAGACCGCCTCGCAATATGTGCAAACGCCGGTCGGCATGCTGTCGGTGTTCGCCTTCCAGACGCCGATCCCGTACGGCTTCGGCACCGAGCGCACCGGCTACCTGGTCACCGACATCAACGACGCGACCAAGGCGGCGGTGGAAGCGGGCGCCGACGTCACCGTCGAACCGTTCGACGATCCGATCGGCAAGGATGTGCTGATCCAGTGGGCCGGCGGTGTCAATATGCAGTTGTACTGGCACACCAAGGCGCCGTCGTACGCGCCGCTGCACTCGGTACCGGACAACCGGGTGTATGTCTCGCGCGTATCGGCCGATAAATTCATCGGCCAGTTCAAGCAGTTCGCGCACGCCAAGGTGGCCAGCGACGAGCAGGTCGACGGCGGCGAGATCGGCCGCCCGGGCGAGCAGATTCGCCGCGTGCACCTGACGTCCAAATTCGGCAAGATGACGGTGTTCGTCAGCGACGGCAAATTGCCATTCCCATTCGGCCGTGAGACCACCGGCTATCAAGTCGACGACATGGCTGCCACCTTGGCCAAGGCGGCAGTCAATGGCGTGACTGTCCTGACGCCGCCGTACAAGACCAGCAAGGGCAACACCAGCGCCATGCTGCAGTTCCCGGGCGGTTACATCAGCGAGATCCACGATGCGGCCAACTAGCCGCTTGGCGCGGCGCTGCGGCGGCGTGCTGGCGCTGGTTGTCGGCGGTGCGGCCGGCGCGCAGGTTTTGGCGCCTGTCGCCGATGCCGCCACGCCTGCCGCCTGCGACGTCAAGCGTCCGTCGGTCAACTTCAACCGCTGGAACGAGAACTGGGGCGTGCTGGCCAATCCGTGCCTGGCGCGCCAGCCGTTCGATGGCCTGAAATACATCCCGCTCGGCGAGGACGGCCTGTCCTATCTGTCGCTCGGCGGTGGTCTGCGCGAGCGGTATGAGCACATCGCCACGCCGCTGTACGGCGCCGGCAGCGCGGCGGCCGACGGCTACTTGATCCAGCGCGCCAATGTGCACGCGGACCTGCGGCTCGGCCAATATGTGCAGGTGTTCGGCCAA
>Ga0105244_10004034_pt1 | contig 10252 bp, 8 predicted proteins | sample KBSM44metaG_FD_80423 | JGI IMG/M metagenome (GOLD analysis project Ga0105244, IMG submission 80423) | Miscanthus rhizosphere microbial communities from Kellogg Biological Station, Michigan, USA - KBS M4-4 metaG | ecosystem: Host-associated > Plants > Roots > Rhizosphere > Soil | place: Michigan...
CTTGGCAAAGGCCTTGCGGATGGGTTCGAGCAGGCCGGTGTAGGTCGCAGGATTGCTCCTTCGGGATCCTCGGATGGCACCTTGATCGATGACCAGTACGCCATCGCGCTTGGCCACCGATCCGTGGATCAGTGAACTCTTTCCGGATCCCGCAACCCCGGTCAGGACGCACAGGACACCAAGGGGAATATCCGCGTCCACGCTCTGAAGGTTGTTGGTTGAAGCGCCGCGGACTTCCAATTGTCCTTTGGCCTTACGGAATGTGGCCTTTATGGAGGCGCGGTCGTCAAGATGCCTCCCGGTAATGGTGTCACTCCCCCGCAGCCCGTCCAGGTCGCCCTCGTAGCAGACCGTGCCGCCGCCGGTACCAGCCCCCGGACCAAGGTCGATGATGTGGTCCGCGATGGCGATGCTTTCCGGCTTGTGTTCGACCACCAGTACGGTGTTGCCCTTGTCCCGCAGTTGGAGCAGCAACTGGTTCATCCGCTCAATGTCGTGGGGGTGTAGTCCGATGGTTGGCTCGTCGAACACATAAGTGATGTCGGTCAGGGACGAACCCAGATGCCGGATCATCTTGGTGCGCTGGGCCTCACCCCCGGACAGGGTGCCGGCCGGGCGGTCCAGCGAAAGGTAACCCAGGCCGATGTCCGCGAAGGAGTCCAGGAGATGCTGCAGTCCCTTGAGCAGGGGCGCGACTGAGGGCTCATCGAGCTGGCGGATCCACTCAGCGAGATCGCTGATCTGCATCGTGCACACGTCAGCGATGCTCTTGCCTTTGATCTTGGAAGACCTGGCCTCCGGACTCAGCCTGGTGCCCTCGCACTCAGGACAGGTGGTGAACGTGATGGCCCTCTCCACAAAGGCGCGGACGTGGGGCTGCAGAGCGTCTACGTCCTTGGAAAGCATCGACTTTTGGATCTTCGGGATCACGCCCTCGTAGGTGAGGTTGATTCCTTCCACCTTGACCTTGGTGGGCTCCCGGTAGAGAAGGTCGTGGAGTTCCTTTTTGGTGAATTTGGCGATCGGCTTGTCCATGTTGAAGTAGCCTGTACCGCTGAAGATGCGTCCGTACCAGCCGTCCATGCTGTAGCCGGGAATCGTGAGCGCGCCTTCGCTGAGCGATTTGCTCTCATCGTAAAGAGCAGTGAGGTCGAAGTCGTTGACCGAGCCCATGCCTTCGCAGCGTGAGCACATTCCACCGAGGCGGTTGAAGGAGGCTTTCTCCGTTTTGGTCTTGCCCTCGCCGCGATCCACAGTGATCGCCCCGCTCGCCTTTACCGTGGGGACATTGAAGGAATACGCGTTGGGAGATCCAATGTGGGGCTGTCCGAGGCGGCTGAAGAGAATGCGGAGCATGGCGTTGGCATCTGTGGCCGTACCCACCGTGGAACGGGGGTTGGAGCCCATCCGCTCCTGGTCCACGATGATCGCCGTCGTCAGTCCTTCAAGCACGTCCACATCAGGTCGTGCCAAAGACGGCATGAAGCCCTGGACAAACGCGCTGTAGGTTTCATTGATCATGCGCTGCGATTCGGCAGCAATGGTGGCGAAAACCAGGGAGCTCTTGCCGGATCCCGAGACGCCGGTAAACACCGTCAGCCGTCGCTTCGGAATTTCGACGCTGACATCTTTCAGGTTGTTTTCGCGGGCGCCCTGCACCCTGATGAGGTCGTGGGTATCGGCAATGTTCATCGCGGGAGATTGCGTGTCCGAACCGGCAGCAATAGTCATGGTTTCTCCGTCCGTTGGGCGACACTGTCCAACAGTCCCCCGTCGGCGTCGCCTGGCTCTCCTTGACCGACCTCGGTCAATACGATTGATTCTGCCATTGTCTTCCCGGCTTTACTCACTAAGAATGAAGCATGCCGGTATACATGAGGTCCCTCGAAACCGCAGTTCCCCCTACGATTCTGGTCCAGGAGCAGGCGCGCGAGGTGTTTGCCGCCCAGCCGGGCCTGACGCGGCTGGGTACCCGGCTTGTCACCACATGCTTTGATTCGGCCGCTATCGACACCCGTTTCACCGCCGTTGAGGAGTTGAGCCTCGATGCCAACCCCGAAAATCCGAAGTTCTTCGATCCTGAAACCAACAGGGTCCTGAGTCCCAGCACCAAGGTCCGCAACGAAATCTTCGCCACCGAAGCAACCAAGCTGTTCGTCGAGGCCGGCAAGACAGCGGTCGCGCAGGCCCAGGGCATCGATCTGTATGACATCACGCACGTGATCACCGTGTCCTGTACCGGCTTCTTCAACCCTGGACCCGACTACAAGGTGGTCAGGGCGCTGGGCCTGAATCCGGCAGTTCAGCGCTACCACCTGGGCTTTATGGGCTGTTATGCCGCATTCCCCGCCATGAAGGCGGCAAAGCAGTTCTGCCTTGCTGACCCGGAGGCGGTTGTCCTGGTGATCTGTGTTGAACTCTGCTCGCTCCATGTCAGGACATCGAACGACCCGGACACCATCATGGGTTCGGCCATCTTCGGCGATGGCGCGGCAGCGGCGGTCATTTCCGCCAGGGAGCCGGAGGGCGAAGATCCAGTGATCCGGCTGGACCACTTCGAAACGGTTCTGACGCCGGTCGGCGAGGAAGCCATGGCATGGAACATCGGAGACGAAGGTTTTGAGATGGTCCTGGGCTCCTATGTGCCCCACATCATCGAAGAACACATCACCGGCGCGCTGGAGCCCTTGCTGGCCAAGGAACCGGAACTGGCCGGTTCGCCCTACAGGGACATCACCCACTGGGCCATCCATCCCGGCGGGCGCAGCATCCTTGACAAGGTCGAGTCCAAACTGGAATTGACGCAAGAACAGTTGGTACCTGCACGGGAGACTCTCAGGGAATACGGCAACATGAGCAGTGCCACAGTGTTGTTCGTCCTGAAGTACATGATGGGACAGGCGGCCAGCCAACGCGAGGAGCGGATCTGCTCCATGGCGTTCGGCCCCGGCCTCACGGTGGAGACGGGCCTCTTCACGCTGGTCTCCCCCGCTCTGTGAGTCCCTGGGGGTCCCTCAGGGAAAGGGACCTGGACAGCATTGAGGACATGGACAGGCCGGACTGCGATCCGCTGCTGCTCAGCAGAACCTATGCCAGGTTTCCCGTCATCAACAGGCTGCTTTCAGGATGGCGCCGGACGTACAAGCGCCGCATCCGTCCGCTGCTGGCGGAGACGGGTCATGCATCCTTGCTGGACATAGGAAGCGGCAGCGGTGACGTGGCCCGCAGTCTGGCGCGATGGGCGCGCCAGGATGGATTCACGCTGGACGTGACTGCCGTCGATCCGGATCAACGGGCCCATGCTTTTGCGACGCACTTACCCGGGGACGAAAGGGTTACATATCGTCTGGCCCACAGTTCCGAGCTGGTTGCGGAGGGGCTGGCATTCGATGTCGTGATCTCCAACCACATCCTTCACCACCTGGATGCCCGGCAGTTCGCCGCGGTCCTGCACGATTCGGAACTGCTGTGCACGCGACTGGCGCTGCACAACGATCTGCAACGAAGCAACGTCGCCTACGTTTTGTTCCTGGCCGGCTTTTGGCCTCTGGGCTGGGGCTCGTACATCGTCAGGGACGGCTTGCTGTCCATCAGGCGGAGCTACACGATGGCTGAATTGCGATCCGCCATCCCGCCCGCATGGACAGTCGAAAGCAACGGACCTTGGCACAACATGCTGGTCCACCAGCACCAAGGATCGGGGAACCGCAACCGTGCTTGATGTGGTGATTGTCGGAGCGGGTCCGGTGGGCTTGTTTATGGGCCTGCGGCTGCTCCGGAGCGGCCACAGGATCCGTATCCTGGAACGCAGGAGTGCCGGAAGCGCACGTTCCCGCGCCATCGGGATCCATCCTCCGGCCCTGGCAGCGTTGGAGCGCGCGGGGGTCTCCGGGCAGCTGGTGCAGGCCGGGGTCAGGATCAAACGGGGCGTTGCCTACAGCCGGGGCCGTAAAGTTGCCGAACTTCCCTTCACCGGGGACTGCGCGTTTCCTTTCATTCTGGCCGTTCCGCAGGCGACCACGGAGAAGGTGCTGGAGGACGCGGTGCTGGCAGCCGACCCGGCAGCGATCGTCCGAGGCATCGACGTCCGGGAAACCCGCGACGACGGAACTGCTGTTCGCGTCCTGGCCCACCCGACGCCGGGGAGCCGGGAGTACCGGGCCCGGCTGGTGATTGCTGCTGACGGCGCGCATTCATCACTCCGACGGCGTCTTGTCCCGGACATCGCACCGCGGACTTATCCGGACTCGTACCTTATGGGAGACTTCCCTGACGCCACTGGGCATGGTGCTGATGCGGTGCTGTATCTCGAGCCGGAAGGGATCGTTGAATCATTCCCCCTGCCGGCAGGTGTCCGCAGATGGGTGGTGAGGCTCGGTGCGCCGGCAACGGATGCGACGGCGGTCGGGCTGGCTCGGTTGGTCGAAGCCAGGACGGGTGAGGTGCTGGAGGTAGCCGGAAATACGATGCTCAGCGCTTTTGACGTCCAGTCGCGCTTGGTCCGTCAGATGGTGCACGGACGGGTGGTCCTCCTTGGTGACGCCGCCCACGAAATCAGCCCCATCGGCGGCCAGGGCATGAACCTTGGGTGGCTGGATGCTGAAGCCTTGGCTCCCATTGTCGATGCCGCATTGGCCGGAAACGGTGTCGGGAAGGCGCTGCAGGTCTTCGAAGGGGTCCGGAGGAAAGCCGCGGTCCGGGCGTCGCGGCAGGCCGGGCTCAACATGGCCTTGGGCCGGCCACTGCCACCAGCTGCCATGGCGGCGAGGAACAGGGTGTTTGCGGGTCTTTTGGAGATGCCCGGCGTGGCCGCGGTGGTGGAGCGGCGCTTCACCATGCGGTAACTATTCCGGTGCCGTGTAGTAGCAGTCGTAGGTGTCCTGGCTGATGATCAGGCCATCCCGTAGCTGGAAGATGGCCGTGCTCCTGGCGCGGATGGTGTCGCCGCGGTCCCAGTGCGGGAGATCCAGGAGCAGCGTTGCCGACCAATTCATCTCAAGGACGACACGGTCTTCCTCAGTGGTGGTGCGGACAATCTCGAAGCGCTGGTCCGCCACGATGTCCTGGCTGTGGTCAGCGCCGGAGAGGGTTTCCGCAAGGTTCCGTGTGGAGCCTGTCTTGGACAGCGCGTGGGGCCATTCGGTGAGCTTGAAGTCCTCAGCCAGGAAAGGCCGCAACGCAGCTGAGCCACCGCCGGCTTCAACTGTTCGGACGAACCCGAGCACGTGTTCCAAAGGCATGGGATTGGTCATTCTTCGAGCCTAGCCCACTGACAAAGACACCCACGGATATAGGCTCGTTCCATGACGCATCAACCCCATCCCGGAGCTTCAAGCCCCGCTGCAGATTTCAATCCCCTCCAGATCCGGGATGCCGTCCGACGGTTGCTCGATAGTGAGGAACTCCCGGCCATCGTCCAGGCGGGGCACCCGGTGTTGCGTCAGCATGCCGCGCCGTACGACGGCCAGCTCGACGACGTCGAACTGCTGGCGTTCATTGACCGGATGCGCGATGCCATGCATGCAGCCCCAGGGGTCGGCCTCGCCGCACCCCAGGTGGGCATCCCGTTGCAGTTGGCGGTCCTGGAGGACAAATACGAGATTGATCCGGTGTCCGCCTCCGTGCGGCACAGGGAACCGTTGGAGTTCTTCGCCATTGTCAACCCGAAGTACCGTCCGTTGGGCACGGAAACCTCGGCATTTTACGAGGGATGCCTCTCAGTCCAGGGCTACCAGGCAGTCGTGGACCGGCACAGCAATGTTGAGTTGTCCTTTGTGACCCCCGCCGGCGAGCCTGTGGAGGAATGGTTCTCCGGATGGCAGGCCCGCATTGTGCAGCACGAGACCGACCACCTTCATGGCGTCCTCTACCTGGACCGTGCCGAGATCCGCTCCCTGGCCAGCAACGCCGAACACACCGCGCGTTGGGCCTCGCCCGACATTGATGAGGCACGCCGGTCGCTCGGCTTCCTTCCCTGAAGCCGGGCGCCGCTCCGGTTCCCTACTCCGCAGCTTTGTTTCCGGCGGTCGGGAGGTACTTGGCCCACCAGCTGAGGATGTGCTCAAAGCGCTGTCGGCGGTGGTGCGGTGTACCCGAACGGGACAACTCGTGGTCCTCACCCGGAAAGACCAGCAGGGCGGTCTCAACCCCTTGCGCCTTCAACTGTGCATAGTAGCGCTGGCCTTGTTCGATAGGGCAGCGAAGGTCATTTTCGCTGTGCACCACCAGCGTCGGTGTTTGCACATCCGCGATGAAGGCCATGGGACTTTGGGCCAGCATCTGCTCCATTGACCCTCCGGTGTATTCCCTGCCAAAGAACCAACCAATGTCCGAAGAACCCGCAAAGCTGACCGGGTCCAGGAAACCCCGCTCCACGATCGCAGCCTTGAAGCGATGATGATGCGCGATGATCCACGCAGTCAGGTAACCGCCGTAGGAGCCCCCCATGATGCCAACATTCCCGGGGTCCAGGGATTTCCGCGATGCCAGGGCAGCGTCGAGGAAGGCCATTACATCCTGCATGTCCAGGGTGCCCATGCGCCCCTTGATGGCTCGCCCGTGCTCCTGGCCATAGCCGGACGACCCGCGGGGATTGCACATCACCACCGCGTATCCGGCCGCGGCATAAACCTGGGCCTCGTCGAAGAGCGCTCCCGTGTACTGGGCGAACGGTCCGCCGTGGATGTTCAGAAGGACCGGATGCGGTCCCGGGCCCTCCGGTATGACGAGCCAACCGTGGACCGCATGTCCGTCGCTGGATTCAGCCACGAAATCCAGGGGCTCAATGACCGTGGAGTTGTTCCGAAGGGCTCCTGAGAAATCCGTCAGGAGGCGAAGCTCACCTCGCTCCAGCGTTGCGACATCTCCAGCAGTGGACGCGTCGGAGAGGCTTACCGCGATTTCTCCGTTTGCGGCAACTGAAGCCCCGATGACAACCCGGGCGCCGTGCACCAGCGGGGTGATGTCGCCGTTCGCGACGACTTCAAGGAGTTCAACGCTGCCCAAAGCCGTGTTGAGGACCAGGACACGGTCCGGTCCGCTTGGTTCCAGGGGCCCGGAAACATCCAGGTGCTCCACATCAGTCAGAGCTACAGCCTCTCCCCCGGCCGACGGCATCACATAGAGCACGGAGTTCCGCGCCACAAAGTCCCGGCCGGTATCACCCAGTTCCTGGGCGATGTAGAACAACCACTTGCCGTCCGCCGAGGGGCGCACATCGGTGACGGTCTGCGGTGTCAGGTTGGCGGGTTCGACGACGACCGGCTCGCCGCCGGCAGCATCAACCCTGTAAACAGAGGTGACCAGGTCGTCGTCGTGTCCTTCATGCAGTGCCGCTAAGAAGTAGAGCCGGCCACCGTCCGCAGAAAACGCCGGCGATGTGTGGTCGGCGTCCCCGAAAGTGAGCTGCAGGGCGGCGGGCAGGCCGGGCAGCTCCAGAGTCGGCTGCTCGTGGGCCGCCCTGCCGCGCGGAAGGACTGCGGGTTCGCCGCCCAATTCCGGGACCTCGACGACAAACAGCTGTTGGCGCTGGTCGGCGGTGTATCCAACACCGTTCATCATGTATTGGTTTGCGGTGATGAGGCGGGCATCTTCGGCACCAGGGGCCACGTCGGCGACCGTTCCGTAGCGTCCCCGTTCGGGGACCCGCGCCAGGAAGGCGATTCGGTGCGAATCCGGCGCCCAAACGAAGCTGTCAACCCCCGCAGCTTGGTTCGTGATCCGCTGTGGTTCCCCGCCGGCCGATTCCACCACGAACAGCTGGGGTTTACCGCCGGGGTCGCTGCGCAGGAAGGCCAGGACCAGCCCATCCGGTGAGAATGACGGTGCAGTGTCGCGGAACCCCCGGGTGATGCGGCGCGGGTACTTGGAGTTGTCCAAAGGCACTGACCAAAGCTGGCCTACATAAGTGTCAGCGTCAAAATCCGGCCTCGTGACGGACACCACCGCTTTGGTCCCGTCGGGGTGGATCGCAGGGGCGGACACGGAGTTCAACAGGGGCAGCTGCTCGGGTTTCACGTTGGTGAGCCTAGCCCGGCGCCTCGTCCCGCGGCTCCAGACACTCCGTCCCACCGTAGGATTGAAGCCATGTTGTCCGACGCCGTCCCCGCCTTGCGCTGTCCCGTGTGCCAAGGACTTTTCGAGTTAAGGGAAGGTCGGCCGGCCACGCTTGCCTGCCGGAACGGACACCTGTTCGATGCCGCCAAGCAGGGCTACTTCAATTTCCTGACCGGGAAAGGCACCGTCTTCGAAGCCGATACGGCGGAGATGGTCGCTGCCAGGTTCCGGTTCCTGGAAGGCGGGCACTATGCGGGTCTGGCCACGGCGTTGGCCGGCATGGCGGCTGAGGCGCTTCAGGGGCCGGAGACACTGGTTCTCGACGCCGGAACGGGCACCGGCCACTACTTGCGCAGCGTTATTGAAGCGACAGGCGCAACCGCCGTCGGCATGGATATTTCCAAATTCGCGCTTCGTCGTGCAGCCCGCCTCAACCCGCAAGCGGCCAATGTTGTATGGGACATCTGGCGTCCATTGCCCATGGCGGACAACTCGGTGGACGTGCTGACGGTTGTGTTCGCCCCGCGGAACCCTTCGGAGTTCGCGCGGGTGCTTCGGCCCGGAGGAAGCCTCCTGGTGGTGACTCCACGGCCTGGCCACCTGCAGGAGATCGCAGCCAGGACGGGAATGCTCAGCATCGAAGAAGGCAAGGAGGAACGGCTGGCGGAGTCGATGAGCGGGTATTTCGATTCTTCCGCGAGCCACTGCCTTGACTTGCCCTTGGTGCTGGACGGAAACGAGGTAGCCGACCTCGCCTTCATGGGCCCTGCCGGCCACCATTTGCAGCAGGAACAGTTGTCAGGGCTTGCAGCTTCCGAGGAGCCGGTGCCCGCCACCGCGAAGTTCCGGATCAGCGTGTTCACTGCGTCCTGACGCCCGACGACACGTCGGGCTAGGATGGAGGAACAGCGACTGTGATCCCGCTCGCGGGATCCGGGACCAAGGGGGAACGATGTTTGAATGGCTCGGCGAGAATTGGTGGGCTCTCTGGCTCACGGTCTTCCTCGCGTTCGCAGTGGTGGAGATGCTGACTCTCGACCTCTTCTTCATCATGCTGGGCGGCGGTGCGCTGGCAGGCCTGATAGCGGACTTCGCCGGCGCCGACTTCTGGCTGCAGATCGTCATTTTCTGCGTGGTTTCCCTTTTGATGATCGTTTTCGTGCGGCCAGTGGCTTTGAACCACCTGCGCAAGGGACCCACAGAACAGCTTTCCAACATAGACCGGCTCATCGGCCAGCCTGCCCTCGTCATTGAAGCCGTGAGCAGCACCAGCGGGCTGGTAAAAATCGGCGGCGACGTGTGGAGCGCGCGCAGCGCCGCCGGCGTCATTGACGCCGGGGCCACGGTCCAGGTCACCAAGATTGACGGAGCGACGGCGGTGGTCGCTTCGGCTGCCGACAACAGCTCCCGCTGACGTTTAGTCGCACTCGGATTTCAGGCCGTTGCCGGACCGGGGCAACCTGCCCGCGCACAGCCTCATCAAACCACGCAATTGGGGAACGAAGGAGATGTATGGACGGCTTAGGAGGAACAGCAGCGGCAATTGTGCTGATTGTTCTCGTTATTTTTGTCATCATCGTGTTGGTCCGTTCGGTAAGGATCATCCCGCAGGCACGTGCCGGCGTCGTTGAACGGCTCGGAAAGTACCAGCGCACGCTCAACCCGGGACTGACAATCCTGATTCCGTTTGTCGACCGGCTCCTGCCGCTGCTCGACCTGCGCGAACAGGTAGTCTCCTTCCCGCCGCAGCCGGTCATTACCGAGGACAACCTGGTGGTCTCGATTGACACCGTGGTCTACTTCCAGGTCACTGATCCCAGGGCCGCGACATATGAGATCGCCAACTACATCCAGGCCGTTGAACAACTGACAACCACCACGCTTCGTAACGTGGTGGGTGGACTGAACCTTGAGGAAGCACTCACATCCCGCGACCAGATCAATGGTCAGCTGCGTGGCGTACTGGACGAAGCAACAGGCCGCTGGGGAATCCGGGTGTCCCGGGTGGAACTGAAGGCGATCGACCCGCCCCACTCCATCCAGGACTCGATGGAAAAGCAGATGCGTGCAGAGCGTGACCGCCGCGCGGCCATCCTGACCGCCGAAGGTACCAAGCAGTCGCAGATCCTCACCGCGGAAGGCCAGCGCCAGGCTGCCATCCTCGCAGCTGAGGGTGACGCCAAAGCCGCCATCCTCC
>Ga0105244_10004036_pt1 | contig 10251 bp, 6 predicted proteins | sample KBSM44metaG_FD_80423 | JGI IMG/M metagenome (GOLD analysis project Ga0105244, IMG submission 80423) | Miscanthus rhizosphere microbial communities from Kellogg Biological Station, Michigan, USA - KBS M4-4 metaG | ecosystem: Host-associated > Plants > Roots > Rhizosphere > Soil | place: Michigan...
AAACTCGCTGATTAAAAAGTTTGCGTAACGTCTCGCAAAGATGCACACTCACACAGTGCAAGGATGCAAGGTGTGCTCTACTGCCCATCCGGTCACTCAGATGGAACCAGCATCATGGAGAAGTACTCCTCTATAAGAGTGAACAACCAGTTCCGGCTAATCTTCATCTGGCGTAACGGCAAAGCGCACAATATTTACCTTGATGATCATGGCTATCGAAAACATAACTGATTCGCCCAGTAACCACGCAATGAGGATGAATTATGGTCCAGGCACAGCGTAAACCGACCACCGTTGGTGACGTGCTGCTTTATGAATACCTCGAACCGACTGGCTTGCGTATTAACGATCTGGCCGAAATGCTTCAGGTACATCGAAATACGGTGAGCAAATTGCTCAATAACAACAGTAAACTCACCACTGATATGGCCTTCAGACTGGCAAAAGCATTTGATACTTCTGTAGATTTTTGGCTGAATCTACAAACCAATCTCGATGTCTGGGAAATCCAAAACGACCCACGTACCCAGGTAGAAATTAGCCGTATCATCACGCTCAAAGAGATGCTTGAGCGTAAAACTCGGGCGGCATAAGCGACACGGCGGATAGCACAAACCATCCGCCGCTTTTATTTAGCTCTGCGCTAACACCCGCTGCAACAGCGGCCCTATTTCCTCAAAGGCTTTTGGCGAAATAATATCGACGTGCGCGCAGTCCAGGCGGAAGACTTCAAGCTCGCTAATCCACGGTGCCCAGGCTTTTTGCGGCACCATTCCTTCGGGCAGCGTTCGCTCGGCCACAAACAACGTGGCTTTCCCACCAAACGGCACGCTTTGCGCGCTGGTTAACAACCGCACCGCATCACCATAGTTACCTTCTATGGCCTGGAATAAGGCGTCGGAAGCTTGACCGGCTTGTGCGGCAACAAAGGCTTCGCGTTCACGGTTAATCTCTTCAAGTACCAGAGGATCGAGTTCGTTTGCCGCCTTCTCCGCCCAGTTTTGTGTTTCTGGCGGCCAGGTATCCAGCAGGCCTAAAAACGCCACTTCCTCGCCTGCCGCTTCAAGCCGTGCCGCAATACCTTGCGCGAGTGTGCCACCCAACGAATATCCCATCAGGTAATACGGGCCATGCGGCTGGAGTTCGCGCAGGGTTTGCAGATGCGATTCGCAAACCTGTGCCAGATTTTCCGCTTGCTGCATCGGGCCATCCGGGCGCGGCGACTGAATACCGGTAATCGACCAGCGCGGGTCGAGATAACGCTGCAACACACTAAATTGCCAGGCAAAACCCGACGCCGGATGGAAGCAGTACAGCGTCGGCCCGTGGCTTTTACGCAACGGCAGAACCGCAGCAAAACCTGCACGGCTGGCCTCTTCTTCGCCCTGCTCTTGCGCCAGTGTTTCCGCAAGTTGGCCGACGGTGGACGCCACCATCACCTGGCCGACGGTCACCGGCCTTGCGAGGGTTCGGCGTAATTCAGCCGCGAGGCGCATCGCCAGTAATGAATGGCCGCCGAGGGCAAAGAAGTCGTCATCCACGGACTGAATTTCACAACCCAGCAGGCTGGCAAAAGATCCAGCGATGGTGATTTCCAGAGCCGATTCGGGCGCACGACCGCTGCTGCGTAACGCCAGTTCAGGCAACGGCAGGGCTTTTCTGTCCAGTTTGCCGTTGGCACTCAGCGGGAATTCATCCAGCTGGATCAGTGCCACCGGCACCATATGCGCAGGCAGGACCGCGCTAAGTTGTTCACGCATTGGCTCAAGGGGCAAAGCCTGACCAGCAGCCGAAACCAGATAACCGACTAACTGGCGAGCATCACCGCCGCCAACGGCTTCTTTATTGAGCACGCAAGCGTGTGTCACGGCCTGTGCCACATCGGGCAAAGCCTGCAACGCACGGTCAATATCCCCTAGCTCAATGCGCTGGCCGCGGATTTTTAGCTGATCGTCGCTGCGCCCGAGATATTCCACCGCACCGTCATCCAGCCAGCGTGCGACGTCACCGGTGCGGTACATCCGCTCACCTGCGGCAAAAGGGTCGGCAACAAAACGGCTGGCGGTGAGATCCGGGCGGGATAAGTAACCTTGCGCAAGTTGAATGCCGGTGAGGTAAAGATCGCCTGCAATACCCGGCGGAACCGGGCGCATTGCCGAGTCCAGAATGCGCAAGCCCGTGTTCCACACCGGCCAGCCAATCGGTACGCTGCTACCCGACACCTGCGCCAGTTCGTCACCAAATGCCGGATACCAGCTCACGTCCACAGCGGCTTCCGTTGGCCCATAAAGGTTATGTAGCGGCGCGTGAGTTAGCTGTTCCCACTGGCGGCACAGTTCGGTTGGCAGCGCTTCACCACTACAGAACACGCGGCGTAATGTGGTGCAGCTGGCAATCGCGGCTTCATCGCCAAGAGCTGCAACAAACGCGCTCAACATCGAGGGAACAAAGTGCGTGGTGGTGACGCGATAACGGGCAAAGAGCTGCTGTAGCGCTTGTGGATCGCGGTGCGCCTCCGGCGGTGCCATCACCAGTTGTGCGCCAACCAGATACGGCCAGAAAAACTCCCAAACCGAAACATCAAAACTGCATGGGGTTTTCTGCAAAACCACATCTTCAGCGTTTAATGGATAGTGATTTTGCATCCATAACAGGCGGTTAACGATGGCCTGTTGCCCGACCATCACCCCTTTCGGGCGGCCTGTTGAACCAGAGGTGAAAATCACATACGCGGTGTGTTCGGGGCGCGAAAGTGCTTGCCGCTCCGGTAAATTATCGGTTTCCAGCAGCGCCTGATAACTAAAGGTTTGCAAACCATTGATGCCGCTAAAACGTGGGAGCTGATCTTGCGCGGTCAGCAGCAAACGCGGAGCCGCATCTTCCAGCATCATATGCAGGCGTTCGTCGGGATAACCAGTATCCAGCGGCAACCACGCTGCGCCCACTTCAACAATCGCCTGCAACGCCAGTGATAAATAGACCGAACGCGGTAGCGCCACCGCCACCACATCGCCAGGTTTCACGCCACGGGCAATCAGTTCACAGGCCAAAGCACACACCTGGTGGTGCATTTCACGATAAGTAAACTGATGGTTTTCATCAGCCAGCGCCGGAGCATTTGGCGTGCGCAGAACCTGTTCGCCAATCAACTGGCTTAAGGTTGTCGCGGGAACTACCGTTTGCGTGGCGTTGACACCATCCAACAGTTCTATTTCGGATTCATGTAGCAGTTGGGCATCCACACAGCGTAAGTCGGGATTGGCCGCAAACTGGCGCAAAAGTCGCGGTAAACGAGCGAGATGTTGCTGCAATGTGCCGGCATCATAACGCTCGGCGTTCGCCAGAATTTCCAGCGAGAAGTCGCCCTGTTCGCTGATATACAGCGCAATTTCCAGATCTCGCACTGGCCCTGATGCCAGTTGATGCGTAACCCCGTCAATGCCGTTGAAATCCAGGCGGTAATCAAACATTTTCAGGTTCAATACCGGGCCATATAACGGCTCACCGCTGGAAACCAGCCCTAAATCACGCTGGATTTGCTCGGCATCGTAGCGCTGGTAACGACGCAGGCCTTTTAACTCTTTCGCCAGATTTGCGGCGAGTGCCGCAAGGGTAAAGTCCGGCTCGATACGCACGCCAAACGGCAGCACGTTTAACACCGGGCCGGTTGCGCAAAGCGCTGCGGAACCCATGCGGCGCATGAAGATAAAGCCCGCCGAATAATCAGCACGCCCGCTTAAGCGCCCGAGCCACAAGGCCACCAGCCCTAACGCCATATCGGCGGCGGTCAGGTTATGGGAGCGAGCGCAGTTCACCAGCTCCATGAATTCAGTGCTGTCAAAATGCAGCGACTGGCGAATCAATTGCGTAGTGGACCCCTGGCCTGTCAGCGGTTTAGCCGAAAGCGTGGCGGGAGGCGGCAGCTGTTTGGTTTTACTTGCCCAAAATGCCGCATCGCGTTGCCAGGCGTCGCTTTCTCGGTAATGTTCGTATTCAGCCACCACTTCGCTAAACGGGGTAAAGGGGCTGGGTTCAGGTTGCACATTCTGACAGTAGGCACTGTAAATATTGGCAATACGGCGGGTAATGGCGGTGAAGCTGAAGCCATCTACCACTAAATGATGGAAACGTTGATACCAGAACCAGCGCGTTTCGCTGACTCGTAAAATCTGATGATGGTAAAGCGGTTTGCCGCTACTGATACGTAAATCCTGTTCGAGATCGTTGCGCATCATGGTCAATGCCGCCGCTTCTGGGTCGGTGCTTTCACGGAGATCACGGCACAGCGGCAGAGTGAACGACGCGTCAGGATCAACCCACTGGCGCGCTTCGCCATCCACTTCGCTAAAGCGCATGCCAAGAGTATCGGCCTCTTTCATTCCGGCGACGATAGCCTTGCACAGCAGCGCTTCATTGAGTTCGCCTTTTAATTCAACGTAATGGGCCACGCTCCACGCATTGGCCTGTGGCGAAAGCTGATCCGCCATCCAGATGCCGGGCTGCGCCGCCACTAACGGCAAGGTCATTATATTTTTACTCACCGATCACCCCAGTTTTTGCAAAAGATGAAGGTTGCAGTTGCGTCCAGTTGGCAAGCAACCAACGGTTGCACTCATCGTTTGATGCCGGTTCACAAACCACCTGCCAGCCACCGGGCAATGCACAGTGTTCAGGCCATAAACTGAACTGCTGCTGGCAGTTTTCAAGGATGAAAAAACGGCTCTGCACTGAGTCGAAGGGATTACTAAATTCCATGCCTTACTCCTGTTTAAAAGACGCTTTCCACAGCCAGGTCAGACCGTCGAGCAACCCGCCTCGCCAGCAAAGCGCATCATGCCCACCGTCAACCTGACGGTAGAAAATCGGCTGCTGTGTCTGTTGTAGTAAGGGATAAATTCGTTGATTAACTTGATGAATGAGCGGTTCTCTGACCCCTGCTTCAAGATAGATGCGTAACGGTTTTTCGCAGCGCAAGCCGCTTTCCAGTTGCTGGATTAACTGCCCGCCGTGCGCCGCGGTTTCGCGCTTTGGCCACCAGTACGAACCGGACTGGCTAAGCACGCAGCCAAATTGTTCCGGCCAGTGGAGTGCGGCATAAAGCGATGAAAGCCCACCATAGCTTTGCCCCGCCACCACGGTGGTTTCAGGGTTTTCATTCCAGCGGATTTGCGCACGAAGCTGCGGCAAAAGTTCTTCTTGTACCGCACACCAGAACTGCGCATTACACGGCAGCTCATCGCTACGCGTCACATCGTCGATGACATCAATCAGCACGTAAACAGCGGGCGGCAGCTCACCGCAGTCCGTTTGTGCCTGCAACGCGGACCATACCGGCATCCCTTCCGCCCAGAATTGCCCGTCGAGCAAAATCGCCAACGGGCGCTGCTCCGGTGATTCATCGCCGGTGGTGAATATCCACACCCTGCGCTGGTTGTGCAGACGCGGGCTATTCCAGGTGATGCACTGCGGCTCGCGGTAGGGTATTTCCAGTGCTTGCCAACCGGGCTGCGGTGGCGCATCAGGCAGATGAAGTGCTGACATGGGATGCCCGCGTCCGCCGTGCCAGCTTTCAGGATTCAGAGGGTCGGCAATCGCACATGGCAATAATTTTCGCCACCCTTCGCGCAGCGCCATAGGTTCCGGCACGATGCCTTCGAAGGCTGCCGCCGGGAAATCCTCTTCGCAAGATGACGGAATAAAACAGTAACTGCCGCGCCAGGTGCTGCTGAGCTGCGTTTCCCACAGCCAGACATCCGTCCCCGCCACGCGTTCAAGGGTTTGTGGACGAGCGCGTTGGTGATGGTCAGTAACGCCAGTGATGTAAATCCAGACTCGTTTGATCGCTGAGGTTTGCTCACTGCCTTGTGGGTCACGCCACAGGAATGTCACCGTACATTGGCCATCTTTCTCACCGCTAACGGTAGGTATCCCATGCGCCAGCCTTTGCTGCCACCAGCCTTCACTTCCTGTCAGAATATTTCTCACTAGAACATAACCATTTGAAATTATTGATAACGATCAATAATGCTGAAATATATTGATAATACTATTGATAATTATTTGCATTTGCAATAGCGTATTTCCGCGCTTTGAGCTACCAGCTTCCTGGTGCAAAAACAATAAATTGCCGGACTTGACCGCACAATTTCCTCATTTCATGGGGGTTGGCGGGGAGATCTTGGTATCACTATGTGAAATCCATGCTGCACCCGATCCCTCTGGGAATGGAATGACAACGGGTTCAGCGGAAAAGCAGGCCGCCATAATGACTATAAAAATTAACTATTCCCTCGCGATGCTGATTAATCTGGGAATCTACGGTGCCACACTCCCCGCTTACGCGGCAGAGCAAGCGGCATCAGCAACGGCTCAAACCGCTGCGACAAGCAACGACAACACGCCGATCCCCGCCGACGAAGACACCATGGTGGTTACCGCTGCCGAGCAGAACTTGCAGGCTCCAGGGGTTTCGACCATCACCGCTGAAGAACTCAAGAAGCGCCCACCCGCGCGTGATATCTCCGAGATCGTCCGTACCATGCCTGGCGTGAACCTCACCGGTAACTCCACCAGCGGCCAGCGCGGTAACGGCCGCCAGATTGATATTCGCGGTATGGGCCCGGAAAACACCCTGATTCTGATCGACGGCAAACCTGTCACCAGCCGTAACTCTGTTCGTTTGGGCTGGCGTGGCGAGCGTGATACCCGCGGCGATGCAAGCTGGGTGCCACCAGAAATGGTTGAACGCATTGAAGTGATTCGTGGCCCTGCGGCCGCGCGTTACGGTAACGGTGCAGCAGGCGGCGTGGTGAATATCATCACCAAAAAAGGCAGCGGCGAGTGGCACGGTTCGTGGAACACTTATCTCAATGCGCCTGAGCACAATGATGAAGGCTCAACCAAACGTACTAACTTCAGTCTGAACGGCCCGCTGGGCGGGGATTTCAGCTTCCGTCTGTACGGTAATCTGGATAAAACTCAGGCCGATGCCTGGGACATTAACCAGGGCCACCAGTCTGAACGTACCGGGATTTATGCGGATACGCTGCCCGCAGGCCGCGAAGGTGTCACCAACAAAGACGTCAACGGTGTAGTGCGTTGGGACTTTGCGCCGATGCAATCACTGGAACTGGAAGCGGGCTACAGCCGCCAGGGCAACCTGTATTCCGGCGATACGCAGAACACCAATACCAACCAAATCGTTAAAGATAACTATGGTAACGAGACTAACCGTCTGTATCGCCAGAGTTACTCACTGACCTGGAACGGCGGCTGGGATAGCGGCCTGACCACAAGTAACTGGGTGCAGTATGAGCACACGCGCAACTCGCGTATGCAGGAAGGCCTGGCCGGTGGTACCGAAGGGATTTTCTCCAGCGATAAATTCAGTGATATCGACCTGAGCGACGTGCTGTTGCACAGCGAAGTGAATATCCCGATTGATTTCGTGGTGAATCAGAACCTGACGTTGGGTACCGAATGGAACCAACAGAAGATGAAAGATTTATCGTCAAACAGCCAGACGTTTATGGGCGGGCCGATCCCTGGCTCAAGCAGCACCGACCGTAGCCCGTACTCGGAGGCAAAGATCTTCTCGTTGTTTGCTGAAGACAACATGGAAGTGACCGACAGCACCATGCTGACGCCAGGTCTGCGTTTTGATCACCACAGTATTGTGGGCAACAACTGGAGTCCGTCACTGAATCTGTCTCAAGGTTTAGGCGATGACTTCACGTTGAAAATGGGCATCGCCCGCGCCTATAAAGCGCCAAGCCTGTATCAAACCAACCCGAACTACATTCTGTACAGCAAAGGCCAGGGTTGCGACGCCAGCGGCACCGGCGTGGGTTGCTACATGATGGGCAATGACGATCTCAAAGCGGAAACCAGCATTAACAAAGAGATCGGTCTTGAGTTCAAACGTGATGGCTGGCTTGCCGGTGTGACCTGGTTCCGCAACGACTACCGCAACAAAATTGAAGCGGGTTATGCCCCTATCGGCCAGACGGCATCAGGCAAAACCAAAACAGATATTTACCAGTGGGATAATATTGCTGAGGCACTGGTAGAAGGCCTGGAAGGTGCGTTAAACGTGCCGGTCTCCAATTCTGTGAACTGGACGAATAACATCACTTATATGCTGGAAAGCAAGAATAAAGAGACTGGCGAGCGCCTGTCTGTTATTCCGGAATATACCTTGAATTCCACGCTAAGCTGGCAGGTTCGCCAGGACATTTCACTGCAATCGACCTTTACCTGGTACGGCAAGCAACAGCCGAAGAAGTACAACTATAAAGGTCAGCCAGCAACAGGAACGGAAACCAACGAAGTGAGCCCTTATAGCATTTTGGGCCTGAGCGGAACCTGGGATGCGACGAAAAACGTTAGTCTGACGGCGGGCATCGATAACCTGTTTGACGAACGTCACTGGCGTGCGGGTAATGCCCAGACGACAGGCGGTACGACCGGTTATATGTATGGTGCGGGTGCCGCAACGTATAACGAATCCGGTCGTACTTATTATGTGAGTCTGAATACGCACTTCTAAGTTTTTGGCTATTCGGCGGATGACGCCTGCGCTTATCCGCCCTATGAGAAACCCGTTGTAAGGTGGATTAGCGTGAGCGACTTCCACCGTTTTTAAGCGATCGCGATGCAATATCAACTATCCCATTTCGACTTCTTCCCTGGTCAGCGGGTTTTCCGCGTCGATTTTGACGCCACAACCTTTCAGCCCGACGATCTGTTATGGCTGCCGCATCATCAACGTTTATCCAGTGCGGTAAAAAAACGCCAGGCCGAACATCTCGCGGGAAGAATTGCCGCCGCTGAAGCGCTGCGTTTTCATGGCGTAGCCGATTATGTTCCCGGAATCGGTTTGCATCGCGAACCTTGCTGGCCACCAGGGTTTAGCGGCAGCATTTCGCACAGCGGTAATATCGCGCTGGCAACAGTCATGGCTGACGACCCACTTTTACGAGAGGGAGTAGGCATCGACTATGAAGAAATTATTGCGCCAAATGTCGCGCTGGATATATACAACGGCATTATTGAAAACGCTGAGAAAGAACCGATCGCTGCATCGCCATTTCCCTTTAATTACGCTTTAACTTTGGTGTTTTCAGCGAAAGAAAGTTTATTTAAAGCCTTGTTTCGTCACGTCGGGCGCTACTTTGATTTTTCGGCTGCATCCATAAGTAAAATTGATGATCAACAGCTAATTCTGGTTTTGAATCATTCACTTGGCCCATACAAAAAAGGTTGTGAATTCAAAGCAATATGGAAAGGTAACGCAACGCAATTAATAACGCTAATACGGCTTGGCTGAGAATAAAGAGAAATCGCTTGCGGTTCGGTAATAAGTGAATGTTATATTCGAAAGACACAACACAAATACAACATGACTTATAAAAAGGACTTCCAGAACTATGGAAAACACGCTTTCTCTCGAATCATTCCTCACCTCTGTTCAACAACGTGATCCGCACCAGCCTGAATTTGCGCAGGCAGTACGTGAAGTGATGACCACCCTGTGGCCATTCCTCGAACAAAACCCGCAATATCGCCGTTCCGCGTTACTGGAGCGTTTAGTCGAGCCTGAGCGCGTCATTCAATTCCGCGTGACCTGGGTGGATGACAAAAATCAGGTGCAGGTTAACCGCGCCTGGCGCGTGCAATTTAGCTCCGCAATCGGGCCATTCAAAGGCGGGATGCGTTTCCACCCCTCTGTGAATTTGTCGATTCTGAAATTCTTAGGTTTTGAGCAGACCTTCAAAAACGCGCTGACGACATTGCCAATGGGCGGGGGTAAAGGCGGCAGCGACTTTAACCCAAAAGGCAAAAGTGAAGGCGAGATTATGCGTTTTTGCCAGGCACTGATGATGGAGTTGTATCGCCATTTAGGGCCAGACACTGACGTTCCGGCAGGCGATATTGGCGTGGGTGGCCGTGAAGTGGGCTTTATGGCCGGGATGATGAAAAAGCTCTCCAACAATACGTCTTGCGTATTCACCGGCAAGGGTTTGTCGTTTGGCGGTAGTCTGATTCGCCCGGAAGCTACCGGTTACGGCCTGATTTACTTCACCGATGCCATGCTACAACGCCACGGCCAGGGTTTTGAAGGCAAGCGCGTCGCCGTTTCAGGTTCCGGTAACGTGGCGCAATACGCTATCGAAAAAGCGTTATCGCTGGGGGCTCGCGTGGTGACGGCTTCCGATTCCAACGGCACCGTGGTGGATGAAGCGGGCTTCA
>Ga0105244_10004038_pt1 | contig 10247 bp, 8 predicted proteins | sample KBSM44metaG_FD_80423 | JGI IMG/M metagenome (GOLD analysis project Ga0105244, IMG submission 80423) | Miscanthus rhizosphere microbial communities from Kellogg Biological Station, Michigan, USA - KBS M4-4 metaG | ecosystem: Host-associated > Plants > Roots > Rhizosphere > Soil | place: Michigan...
ATTCATTTATTGTCCGAAGACATTAAGAATCCATGTCACTTTGAGTGCCCACACAGATTGTCTGATAAATTGTTAAAGAGCAGTGCAACGCGGCTTTCGCTCACCGTTGCGAGGTCCCGTATATTACGTTTTCCTCATTCAGAGTCAAGCGTTTATTTTCGCTTTTCTCTGCCGGAATTCTCAGGAGAATCCCGCTGACCCGGCGGCTTGCAAGCCGTTGTTCCGTGTCAGTGGAGGCGCATTATAGGGAGTTATTCCGGGCTGACAAGGGCTAAATTAAAAAAACTTTTCAACCGTCTCTTTTTTGTGCAAAACGCCATTAAACTGCCAGTTTTTCAAGCGTTCCGAACCCATACCGCTGTAATACGGGTAATAAAAGTACAGTTTCGGGCGTCACTTCCATGCAATACGCTAAATTATCATCTGCTGATTTTGCATCGGGTGCCTCATTCTCCAGCAGCCAGGCAGTACGGCGCGCAATAGCCGCCCCGGAATCAATGAGACGCGTGCCTTCCGGCAACACCTGCACTAACTCATCATGTAATAGAGGGAAGTGAGTACAGCCGAGAACCACGGTATCTGGCGGCTCTGCCATACGCAGCCACGGACGGAGAATTTTTTTTACTTCATCAAGCGGGACCGGCTTGCCGTGTAACTTCGCTTCCGCGAGCTCAACCATCTCAGCAGAACCCAGCATTTCGATTTTGCACTCGTTGGCAAAACGGGAAATCAGCTCATGAGTATAAGGCCGTTTCACCGTCGCCCGTGTTGCCAGTAATCCCACCACGCCGTTGGCGGTTAAACGTGCCGCCGGCTTGATTGCCGGCACAACACCGACCACGGGGAAGGCGAATTTTTCGCGTAATGCTGGAAGAGAAACGGTACTGGCGGTGTTACAGGCGATAATGGCGAGAGAAAGTGGGTATTGAGCCTGAACGGCGGTGACGATTTCCACCACACGCTCAACAATAAACGCTTCGCTCTTTTCTCCATAAGGAAAGGCAACGTTATCGAAGGCGTAGATGTAATGCAGATCCGGCAGGAGATGCCGGATCTCATCATAAACCGATAACCCACCGACGCCGGAGTCAAACACCAGCACGGTGGGCCGTAGTTTAGAAGGTGTAGCTGCCAGACAAGGTGTATTCTCGTCCTGCAGTTTGGTAGCCATAAGCTGTCTCGTAGTCTTTATCGAACAGGTTAGCTATTTTACCACGAACTGTCAGGTGAGAGGTCACTGGATATGACGCAGAAAAATCGACGGTACTGTAGCTTGGCAGCACGCGCTGCTCAGGATTGTATGTCGATGTTCTGTTGTCATAGCGCTTACCGAAATATTCCCAGGCGAGATTCATGTCCACATCGAAGACCGCCCAGTCAAGCTGATACTTGGCCTGGCGCTTCGCACGACGCGGCAGCACTTCGTTCGTTTCATCATCACGCGGGTCAATATATTGCAGCGTAACGCGGTGCGAGAAGATGCCCGTATCCACACTGCCCGTCCACTCTACGCCCTTAATGGTTGCCGAGTTGATGTTGTAATACGCCGTGTCGCTGTAGGTAATGAGATTATCAATCTCATAGCGATAAGTAGACAGGCGCCAGTCGAGCGGTCCAGTCAGCCCTTCAACACCCGCTTCCCATTGCTTAGACTCTTCCGGCTTCAGATCCGGGTTGGAAGCAATATTAAAACGCTTCGCGCCAAACTGTTGACCGAGAGACGGTGCCAGGAATCCTGTGCCGTAGGAAACGGTCAGACGGTAATCTTTAACGAACTCCCAACCGGCAGCCGTCTGCCAGGTGCCGTGCCAGCCGAACTCCTCGTCTTTGTCCTCACGGCCAGAGGCCTCCAGCGTGACGTCGCCGAACTGCTGCAGGCCAGACAAGTAGAGCCCGGTGTTATCACGGTCGTAGGCTTCACGGGAGGTTTTATTAGAAGACACCAGACGCTCCTGCTTCCAGTCTGCGCCCGCGCTCACCGAACCATGACCGACTGCAACATTATTCGCCCACTGAATATAACGCTGCTCCATGTCATCCAGCGTGGTGCCGTCTTCATAACGACCATAGATGCTGCTGTAGTTATAGTCTTTGCTTTTCTGGTAGCTCGCCACCAGCTGGGACGAGTAGATCCCCTGGTTAAAGCTCAGCCCGGTATCCCAGCCCTGACTATACAACTGACGTTCATCTGCACTGTACTCCGGCAGAAATGGCGGGCTCCCCAGGTCATAGTCCACATTATTGCTGAAGCTGTACCCGCGGAAGAAACCGTCAATGTTCTCGTTGAACTTATGCTGCAGGCTTCCCCAGAAGGTTTTATTGCGATAACCGTCACGGTCGGCATCGTGATCCCATGACGAGTCAGGCTGCACGTTAAATCCACGTGTACTGGTGTAAGAACCTGCGGCAGTGGCGACAGTGTCGCCAAAACGTTGGCGGACCGTGCCATCCAACGTCTGGTAGCCTTTCGAACCGACACTGGCGTTAATTTGCGATTGCTCGCTACCGGTCTGGGTGATGACGTTAACCACACCGCCGATTGCGCCGGAACCGTAAACGGTCGAGCGTGGGCCACGGATGTATTCAACGCGTTGTACTAAAGAGAGGGGAATTTGGTTGAGCTCAGGATCGTTAGAAATACCCGAGCGCGCGACCGGCACGCCATCAATCAGCAGCAGAAGGTGTTTCGCTTCTGTGCCACGCACATAAACGGAAGCGGTCTGACCCAGGCCGCCGTTTTGCGCAATATCAACGCCAGGAAGTCGGCGAAGCACATCCACTAACGAACGGGACTGCCAGCGATCGATATCTTCACGGGTAACGACTTCCGTGGGTGCCAGTACCGTTTTAGCAGGCTGTTGAAAACGATTTGCTGTCACTACCAGAGTGTCTGGGTTGCTGTCCTGCGCCCAGCCAGAAAATGCCGTGACGGAGAGAGCCGTCAGCAGCGAAGCTTTTTTAATCATTGTGTGAGCATCCACATAATAAGAAGGATGCCGCAGGTACCCTCAGTAGCTCGCGACGATGGCACCAAATGCGACGTAACTCCGGTAGGTCTTCGGGCTTGGGGGTACTACAAGATGATGACTTCCCACTTTATATCTACCCGTCATACTTCAAGTTGCATGTGCGTTGGCTTTTCTCGCTCACCCCAGTCACTTACTTCAGTAAGCTCCTGGGGACTCGCTGCGTTGCCGCCTGCCTGCAACTCGAATTATTTAGGGTATAAGCAGTGTCTGCTTTCGCTATCATCCCACCCTTCCTTACCGCTGCGCGTCAGCCCCAGATTCACACTGGATTCCCTTTTAACTCACAGGACCGGAACAGGGATGCTACATTCAGAAACATATAGATGTCCAGACTGCTATGAGACGAATCGAAAAAACATCTGAAGCTGGACATCCCCTGAGCAATCCCTACAATCCCCGCGTTATTCTTAATCATTCAGGAAATACGATGACACCCGAACACCTGCCAACAGAACAGTACGAAGCGCAACTGGCCGAGAAAGTCGTGCGTCTGCAGTCGATGATGACGCCCTTCTCCGCGCCCGTACCGGAGGTGTTCCGCTCGCCGGTCAGTCACTATCGTATGCGCGCCGAGTTCCGCATCTGGCATGATGGCGACGACCTCTACCACATTATTTTCGATCAGCAGACCAAAAGCCGCATCCGCGTCGACAGCTTTCCGGCCGCGAGCGAGCTGATTAATCAGTTGATGAACGTGCTGATGGAGAACCTGCGCGAGAACAAAACGCTTCGCCACAAGCTCTTCCAGATTGATTACCTGACCACCATGAGTAATCAGGCGATTGTTTCCTTGCTCTACCATAAAAAACTGGATGATGAATGGCGTGAAGAGGCGAGCCGCCTGCGTGATGCGCTGCGTGCGCAAAACCTGAATGTGCATCTGATTGGCCGTGCCACCAAAACCAAAATCGAGCTGGACCAGGACTTTATTGACGAGCGTCTGCCTGTCGGCGGCAAAGAGATGATTTACCGTCAGGTGGAAAACAGCTTCACACAGCCCAATGCGGCCATGAACGTGCAGATGCTGGAGTGGGCGCTGGGTGCAACAAAAGGGTCAACAGGGGATCTTCTGGAGCTCTACTGCGGTAATGGCAACTTCTCGCTGGCACTCGCCCGTAACTTCGACCGCGTTCTGGCGACAGAAATTGCCAAGCCGTCGGTCGCCGCCGCGCAATACAACATTGCGGCAAACCATATCGATAATGTACAGATTATCCGTATGTCGGCAGAAGAGTTCACTCAGGCCATGAACGGTGTTCGTGAATTTAACCGCTTGCAGGGCATTGATTTGCAGAGCTACCAGTGTGAGACGATTTTCGTCGATCCGCCACGCAGTGGACTGGACAGCGAAACCGAGAAGATGGTGCAGGCTTATCCCCGGATTTTATATATTTCCTGCAACCCGGAAACGTTGTGTAAGAATCTTGAAACGCTAAGCCAGACGCACAACATTGAACGTCTGGCCCTGTTCGATCAGTTCCCCTATACGCACCATATGGAGTGCGGGGTTCTGTTAACAGCGAAGTAATACTGGTTGCCGGATGGCGGCATAAATGCCTTATCCGGCCTATAGCCCCTGATTGCGGTTACGCATGCGGAAACCGATCCAGAACACCAGAATCACCGACAGCACCGCCGGGAAGAAGTTGGAGCCAATGTCCGGATATTCCGCACGAACCACGGTACTGTAAAGCAGCACGCCGAGAATAAAACAGGCGGCGGCAAGGCCGGGCAAGCCCACCGGCATGGTGCGATTTTGATAACGCTGATGCAGACAGTAAACCGTCAGCACCAGTGAAATAATAGGGAATACGGAGAAAGGCACGATGGAGCTGAAAATCGCTGCAAAGGTGCCATTAATCGATAAGCCAGCGATCAACGCCAGCAGCAACGTACCTTTATCTTGACCTGTCTGTTTCATTACTCATCCTTCACTCATCGGGTTGATGCGCCATTTTTTCTTGTTCGCGGCGATACCAGTAATACGCGCCTTTGGAAATCATCCTCAGCTGTAAGACCAGTCGCTCTTCTAATTGCCTGCGTTGTTCAATGCCCACATCCAGCGCCTCGGCACCAGCACTGAATACAATCGTCACCATCGCCTCAGCCTGCGCTTCGGTGAACGCTCGCGGCATATGGTTTTCGAGTTCAAGATAGTCGGCAAGTTCCGCAATAAAATGCTGGATTTCACGCGCTACTGCCGCACGAAACGCCGCAGATGTACCGGAGCGCTCTCGCAGCAACAACTGGAAAGCGTTAGGGTTATTGCCGATAAATTCCATGAACGTCGAGACTGACGTGCGGATAACACTGCCACCTTTCGCAATACGCTGACGCGCCTGACGCATCAGTTGGCGCAGCATTAAACCGCTCTCATCAACCATCGTCAGGCCAAGTTCATCCACATCGCGGAAATGACGATAAAAGGACGTAGGGGCTATACCCGCTTCACGCGCCACCTCGCGCAGGCTCAGACTGGCGAAACTACGCTCGGCACTCAGTTGACTGAATGCTGCTTCAACCAGCGAACGCCGGGTTCTCTCTTTTTGTTGCGCTCTTACGCCCATCACGATGCTTGAATCCTTCCGCAGACCTGCTGGCACTATACCAGAGAATAAAACTAATCGGATTGTACTGGATTGTGAATGATTGTTTACGAGGTCTTTCTGCTTTCCCGCACGAAAAAAGCACAACGATAATTGGGTTATCCTGCCGTTGATGTTACTATTATGTTGCTTTTATGTATAAGAACAGGTAAGCCTTACCATGCCACATTCCTACGATTACGACGCAATAGTTATAGGCTCAGGCCCAGGCGGTGAAGGTGCTGCTATGGGACTGGTTAAACAGGGTGCCCGGGTAGCGGTCATTGAGCGCTATCATAATGTGGGCGGCGGATGTACCCACTGGGGAACTATCCCTTCTAAAGCGCTTCGCCATGCTGTCAGCCGTATTATCGAATTCAATCAAAACCCTCTTTACAGTGACCACACCCGAATTCTTCGCTCCTCATTTGCCGACATCTTGAATCACGCAGACAGCGTGATTAACCAGCAAACGCAAATGCGTCAGGGCTTTTACGAGCGTAACCGCTGTGAAATCCTGCAGGGTAATGCGCATTTTGTTGACCCGCATACGCTGGCCCTGGAGTGCCCGGACGGTTCGATTGAAACCTTAACGGCGGAAAAATTCGTCATTGCCTGCGGTTCACGCCCTTACCACCCGACCGATACCGATTTTGCGCATCCGCGCATTTACGACAGCGACTCCATCCTCAATATGCATCATGAACCCCGCCATGTAATCATCTACGGCGCGGGGGTGATCGGCTGCGAATATGCATCGATCTTCAGAGGAATGAACGTCAAAGTGGATCTGATCAACACCCGCGATCGCCTGCTGGCCTTCCTCGATCAGGAGATGTCGGACTCCCTTTCCTATCACTTCTGGAACAGCGGTGTGGTGATTCGCCATAACGAAGAGTATGAGCGTATAGAAGGCATGGACGACGGTGTGATTATGCACCTGAAATCCGGTAAGAAAGTGAAAGCAGACTGCTTGCTCTACGCCAACGGACGCACCGGCAACACCGACAGTCTGCAGCTGGAAAACATCGGGCTGGATGCTGACGGACGTGGGCAGTTAAAGGTCAACAGCATGTACCAGACCGCGCTGCAGCATGTTTATGCAGTGGGAGACGTCATTGGTTACCCGAGTCTGGCCTCTGCAGCCTATGACCAGGGCCGGATCGCCGCCCAGGCGATGATGAAAGGGGAAGCCACCGCGCATCTGATTGAAGATATTCCGACCGGGATCTACACCATTCCTGAAATCAGTTCGGTGGGCAAAACCGAGCAGCAATTGACGGCGATGAAAGTGCCTTATGAAGTGGGTCGGGCGCAATTTAAGCACCTGGCGCGGGCGCAAATCGTCGGGATGAGTGTGGGCACGCTGAAAATCTTGTTCCATCGTGAAACCAAAGAAATTCTAGGTATTCATTGCTTTGGCGAGCGCGCGGCCGAAATCATTCACATTGGCCAGGCGATAATGGAGCAGAAAGGCGGCGGTAACACGATCGAGTACTTTGTTAACACCACCTTTAACTACCCGACCATGGCGGAAGCCTATCGGGTAGCCGCGTTAAACGGTTTAAACCGCCTGTTTTAACGCGCTGTCGAAATGGCCATCCATCGTACTGCGGATGGCCTCTGCCAGCTGTTCATAACGGCTACGCAGCGGGGAGCCCGGGCGATAAACCAACCCAACGGTACGCCGGGGTTCTGGCTTGATACAGGGCAGATAAATCACCCCATCACGCTCACGTTCGCGCGGAACGGACAGTGCAGGCAGCAAAGTAATACCGCTTCCTGCCGCCACCATGTTGCGCAGCGTCTCAAGGCTGGTTGCCCGGAAATGGGTGTCTTCTTCAGCACCCGCTTCAAAGCAGAAGCCCATTGCCTGATCGCGCAGGCAGTGCCCATCTTCCAGCATAAGCAATTTCTCACCTGCCAGGTCGGCCATCGGTACGCGGTCACGATTCGCCCATGGATGATCGGCATAAATTGCCAGCATCATTGGCTCATCAAACAGCGGTACTTCAATAAAGGCTTCACTTTCTTTCACCAGCGCGAGAATGGCACAATCGAGTTTGCCGCTATCCAGCTGCGCCAGTAATTGATGGGTTTGCGCTTCGTGCAAATACATTTCCAGCTTCGGGAACGTCTGATGCAGCAAAGGAATAATTTGCGGCAGCAGGTAAGGTCCAACGGTGGGGATTAGACCAATATGCAGTGGGCCGGACATCGCTTCCCCCTGCTGGCTTGCCATCTCCTTGAGCACTTTGACCTCACGCAACACAGTGCGTGCCTGATCAACCAGCAACAGACCGGCCTGTGTAAACAGGACTTTGCGGCTGGTGCGCTCTAAAAGCATCACGCCAAGCTCGTCTTCCAGTTTACGTATTTGCCCGCTCAGGGTTGGCTGGCTGACATGGCAGGAATCCGCTGCACGGCGAAAATGGCGGTGTTCTGCTAACGCCACCAGATATTCAAGATCACGAATATTCATTATTCATCCTCCGTCGCCACGATAGTTCATGGCGATAGATAGAATAGCAATGAACGATTATCCCTATCAAGCCTTCTGTACAATAATTAACTCCAGAAACGAAGCGGTCACCATTACCCTTGATGCCACTGCCTCTATCTCTCTGAATAACTAAAGCCAACGTGAACATTTTGCGGACCTGAGTGTCCGCTTTTTTTTGCGTAAAAAAGCCCAACGCAAGGTCAGGCTTTTTGCTCCCTCTGCCTGTGAGCAGAGGGCCGGAGTGAGGGCATCAGGCGACTGATAATTACACTAAACGCCCTTTCGCATCCGCAATCGCCTGTGAGACCTGTTGTGGAGAGACACCGCCTTTTGCGGCGCGCTTATCGAGGCAGGATTGCAGCGACAGGATCGGATAGACATCATCCGCGATAACCGTACTGAATTTCTGCAAATCTGCCAGCGCCAGATCTTCCAACGGTTTGCCCTGGCGAATAGCTTCAACCACCGCTTCGCCCACAATATGGTGTGCTTCACGGAACGGAACGCCTTTGGCCACCAGGTAATCCGCCAGCTCTGTCGCGTTAGCATAGCCCTGTTGCGCGGCTTCCTGACAACGTGGACGCTTCACCTGAATGCCATCCAGCACCAGTGCCGCCATATGCAAACAGTCGAGCCAGGTGTCGAGCGCATCGAACAACCCTTCTTTGTCTTCCTGCATATCTTTGTTGTAGGCCAGCGGCAGACCTTTCAGGGTCATCATCATGCCGGTCAACGCCCCTTGTACGCGCCCACATTTCCCGCGGATCAGCTCCAGCGCATCCGGGTTTTTTTTCTGAGGCATCAGGGAAGAACCTGAGGTAACACGGTCGGACAGCTCCACAAATCCTGCTTCACCGGTATTAAAGAAGATCAGGTCTTCCGCGAAACGAGAGAGGTGGACCATGCTAATAGACGCATCCGAGAGCAGTTCCAGCACATGATCACGGTCAGAGACGGTGTCCAGGCTGTTGCGGGTTGCGGATGCAAAGCCGAGCCAACCAGCCAACTGCTCACGATCGATTTCATAGGCGGTACCTGCCAGCGCACCGCAGCCCAGCGGGCTGACGTCCAGACGTTTCAGCGTATCCTGCAAACGGCTTTCGTCACGCGCCAGCATCTCTACATAGGCCAGGCACCAGTGCGCAAAGGTTACCGGCTGGGCACGTTGCAAATGGGTATAACCCGGCATTACCGCGTCCTGGTTATTTTCTGCGGTTTCTACCAGCGCGCTTTGCAGCTGACGGCATGCGGCCAGCAGCTCTGTTACCGTATCTTTGCACCATAGCTTAAGATCGGTCGCCACCTGATCGTTACGGCTACGCCCGGTGTGCAGCTTTTTACCCAACTGACCCACTTTGTCGATCAGCTTGCCTTCAACCCAGCTATGAATATCTTCGGCATCACTTTCGAGGATCTGCTGCGGATTCGCCTGAACCTCTTCCAGCAGGACGTTGAGTGCCCCTTCCAGCTGAGTTTGCTCTTCCGGCGTTAACACCCCCACGGTGACCAGTGCTTTGGACCAGGCCACAGAGCCAACGATATCCTGCTCCGCCAGGCGATAGTCAAAGCGCAAAGAGTCATTGAACTGTTTGAACCGTTGATCCGCTGCCTGAGTAAAACGCCCGCCCCAAAGTGCCATAACATGCTTCCTTAAATTCGTTTCGTTCTGATATTTATGCCGGATGGCGCTGCGCCTGTCCGGCCTTAAGATTCTGTTGTTTGTGCTTACGCGAGAATACGCGTGCCGATCGGCGTACCGTTAAACAGCGCAGGCAGTTGCTCTGCGTGGCGCCAGGAGGCGATATCCACCGGACGGTTCAGGGCGCGCGCGGCATCCAGTGCGGCGTTCACCTTCACAATCATGCCGTCGGTGATAATCCCCTGCTCAATAAGCTGCTCCGCTTTCGCTGCGGTCATTTCAGCAATACGTTGGCCCTTGCCGTCCAGAATGCCGCTCACGTCGGAGAGCAGAATCAGATCCGCGCCAAGGGTCGCCGCCAGTGCCGTTGCTGCCTGATCGGCGTTAACGTTCATCAGCTTGCCTTCATCGGTCACGCCGATGGAGCTGACGACAGGCAGGAAACCGCCCTCCAGCAGGGTGTTAATCAGCGTCGGCGAGCCCGGCTGCGC
>Ga0105244_10004039_pt1 | contig 10247 bp, 8 predicted proteins | sample KBSM44metaG_FD_80423 | JGI IMG/M metagenome (GOLD analysis project Ga0105244, IMG submission 80423) | Miscanthus rhizosphere microbial communities from Kellogg Biological Station, Michigan, USA - KBS M4-4 metaG | ecosystem: Host-associated > Plants > Roots > Rhizosphere > Soil | place: Michigan...
CGGTTCGCCCGAGGTCCAGGTTGCAGTCCTGACCCAGCGGATCAAGGATCTGACTGAGCACATGAAGGAGCACAAGCACGACTTCCACACCCAGCGCGGTCTGCTGGCCATGGTTGGTCGTCGTAAGCGCATGCTTTCCTACCTGAAGAACACTGACATTGCCCGCTACCGTTCGCTCATCGAGCGTCTCGGCCTGCGTCGCTAGTCTGCCTTTAGGGGCGGCCCGCGCCTCTGCAGGACGGGCCGCCTTCTTCACCAACAACTAAAAACAGGAATCAACCGCATCGCGCATTCGCGGTCCTCGGTAGTGATTCCCGGGAGGGCCATCTGTGATGATGGCGCCCGTGGATCTCGATCGATGACCGGGTGTCGTACAGGCCAGGAAAAAAGAAGAGGCCTGGGTTGATGCGGTGGACTTCCGCTAACAGAAACGGAGGTGACTCTCTATGGAGGGTCCCGAAATCCAGTTCTCCGAAGCCATCATCGACAACGGCCGTTTTGGCAAGCGCGTCATTCGCTTTGAAACAGGCCGCCTTGCCAAGCAAGCAGCCGGCGCCTCGATGGTCTACATCGACGAAGACACCGCACTTCTCTCCGCAACCACCGCAGGCAAGCAGCCGCGTGAAGGTTTCGACTTCTTCCCGCTGACCGTGGATGTCGAAGAGCGTATGTACGCTGCCGGCCGCATCCCGGGTTCGTTCTTCCGCCGCGAAGGCCGCCCCTCCACGGAAGCCATCCTTGCTTGCCGCCTGATGGACCGCCCGCTTCGCCCGGCGTTCGTCAAGGGCCTGCGCAACGAGGTCCAGATCGTCGTCACCGTCCTGGCGATCAACCCTGATGAGCTGTACGACGTCGTCGCCATCAACGCGTCCTCGATGTCCACCCAGCTTTCCGGCCTCCCGTTCTCCGGCCCGATCGGCGGCGTCCGCGTTGCCCTCATCGCCGACGAGCAGGGTTCGCAGTGGGTTGCTTTCCCGAAGCACTCCCAGCTCGAAAACGCTGTCTTCAACATGGTTGTCGCCGGCCGTATTGCCGGTGACGACGTCGCCATCATGATGGTTGAAGCCGAAGCCACGGACAACTCCTGGAACCTCATCAAGGAACAGGGCGCAACCGCTCCCACCGAAGAGGTCGTTTCCGAGGGCCTCGAGGCGGCCAAGCCGTTCATCAAGGCACTCTGCGAAGCACAGGCCGACCTGGCAGCCCGCGCTGCCAAGCCCACGGTCGAGTTCCCGGTCTTCCTTGATTACCAGGACGACGTTTACGCCGCTGTTGAAGCCGCTGCCGCTGACAAGCTGGCTGCCGTCTTCCAGATCGCAGACAAGCAGGAGCGCGACAACGCTTCCGACGAGCTCAAGGACGAAGTCCTTGGCGCCCTTGCCGGTGACTTCGAAGGCCGTGAGAAGGAACTGTCCGCAGCATTCCGCTCGGTCACCAAGCACGTCGTGCGCCAGCGAATCCTCAAGGACCAGGTCCGTATCGACGGCCGTGGCCTGACGGACATCCGCCAGCTGACCGCCGAGGTCGAGGTTCTGCCCCGCGTTCACGGCTCTGCCATCTTCGAACGCGGCGAGACCCAGATCATGGGTGTCACCACGCTGAACATGCTCAAGATGGAACAGCAGATCGACTCGTTGTCGCCGGTAACGCGCAAGCGCTACATGCACAACTACAACTTCCCGCCGTACTCCACCGGCGAGACCGGCCGCGTTGGTTCCCCCAAGCGCCGCGAAATCGGCCACGGTGCCCTCGCCGAGCGCGCCTTGGTTCCGGTTCTGCCCAGCCGTGAAGAATTCCCGTACGCCATCCGCCAGGTATCCGAAGCTCTCGGGTCCAACGGTTCAACCTCCATGGGTTCGGTCTGCGCTTCGACGCTTTCCATGCTCAACGCCGGTGTTCCGCTGAAGGCAGCCGTCGCCGGTATCGCCATGGGCCTGGTTTCCGACCAGGTCGACGGCCAGACCCGCTACGCAGCCCTGACCGACATCCTTGGAGCCGAAGACGCCTTCGGCGACATGGACTTCAAGGTCGCCGGTACATCCGAGTTCGTCACGGCCATCCAGCTGGACACCAAGCTGGACGGCATCCCCGCCTCCGTGCTCGCAGCAGCACTGAAGCAGGCCCGCGAAGCCCGCCTCCACATCCTCGAGGTCATCAACGCCGCGATCGACACCCCGGACGAGCTCTCCGAGTTCGCACCGCGCGTCATTGCCGTGAAGATCCCCGTGGACAAGATCGGCGAGGTCATCGGCCCCAAGGGCAAGATGATCAACCAGATCCAGGAAGACACGGGCGCGGACATCTCCATCGAAGATGACGGCACGGTCTACATCGGCGCTACGAACGGTCCGTCTGCAGATGCAGCACGTTCGGCCATCAACGCCATCGCCAACCCGCAGGTACCGGAAATCGGTGAGCGCTACCTGGGTACGGTCGTCAAGACCACCACCTTCGGCGCCTTCGTTTCCCTTACCCCGGGCAAGGACGGCCTGCTGCACATCTCCGAGCTCCGCAAGCTGGCCAACGGCAAGCGCGTGGACAACGTGGATGACGTCGTTTCCGTGGGCCAGAAGGTCCAGGTCGAGATCACCAAGATCGACGACCGCGGAAAGCTCTCCCTCTCGCCGGTTGTTGCCGATGAAGAAGGCGCAAGCGCAGAGGAAGCTCCGGCCGAGGCCGCAGAAGCTTCCGCAGAGTAGTCTGTAAGCAGTACACCCGGCGGGGCCGGTGGGCTTGAAAAAGCGCCACCGGCCCTTCCGGCCTTAACCTGAAAGGCCTTAATGACTGTCGTACCCTTGCCGTTGGAGCAAACACTTCCTGGCGGCGAATTGATCCATGGTGCCGAGGGCGGTTCCGTTGTCCGGCGTTCTGTTCTTCCTGGGGGCGTCCGCGTCCTGACCGAGGCGATGCCGGGCCAGCGATCGGCCACTATTGGATTCTGGGTGGCAGTCGGTTCCCGTGATGAGGCAGAAGGCCAGCACGGATCAACACACTTCCTTGAGCACCTGCTTTTCAAGGGCACCAAACGCCGCACTGCCTTGGAAATTGCCTCAGCGTTTGATGAAGTAGGCGGCGAGTCCAATGCTGCAACGGCAAAGGAAAGCACCTGCTACTTTGCCCGGGTACTGGACACCGATCTGCCCATGGCCATTGATGTCATCGCGGACATGATCACCGGAGCGGTCCTGGACCCTGCGGAGCTGGAGCAGGAGCGCGACGTTATCCTCGAGGAAATCGCCATGGACAGCGATGACCCGACGGATGTGGCGCATGAGAAGTTTGTGGCCGCTGTCCTGGGTGACCACCCGTTGGCGCGCCCCATCGGCGGAACGCCCGAAGCCATCAAAGCCGTGGCCCGCGATTCCGTGTGGGAGCACTACCAGCGTTACTACCGGCCCGAAGAACTGGTCATCACCGCTGCAGGGGGACTGGACCACGACGTCGTCTGCGGGCTGGTCCTCGACGCCCTCACCGCCGCCGGCTGGAAGCTTGATTCCGACTCTGCTCCGGTGAACCGGCGGGGGACCGGCAGGGCAGTCATCACAGGGACGTCAGGGCTGCACGTGGTCAAGCGCCCCGTGGAACAGGCAAACATCATCATGGGCTGCCCCACGATCGTTGCCACCGATGACCGGCGCTTTGTCATGAGTGTTCTCAACGCCGTCCTCGGTGGAGGCATGTCCTCACGATTGTTCCAGGAGATCCGCGAAAAGCGCGGCTTGGTCTACTCGACGTACTCGTTCACTGCCGCCTACGCCGACGCCGGGTACTTCGGGATGTATGCCGGTTGCACGCCCTCCAAGGTCCGCCAGGTGGTGGAACTGCTGGGTGTGGAGCTGGACAAGCTGGCTGAGGATGGCATCACGGAGGACGAACTTCGGAAGGCTGTGGGCCAGCTCAGCGGCGGGATTGTTCTGGCGCTTGAGGATACAGGCTCCAGGATGTCCCGGTTGGGCCGGGCAGAGCTGGTGTCCGGCGAATTCCAGGACATCGACGAGACATTGGCCCGCATCCAGGCAGTCACCGTGGAAGAGGTCCGCGACCTTGCCCGCGAACTGGCCGGGGCTCCCCGCACCATCACCGTGGTTGGCCCCTTCGAGGAATCGGAAACCTTCGGTCTCTGACGCGGACCCTATCCGGGTCCGAAGTCTCTGGACGCAGCCGGCATCGGCAGGGCAGCATGATCACACAAGGTGATGCTGCCCCCGTGGACTTTGGAGACGAGATGGACCTGCCCGCAACCGCTCATGCCGCGGATATTCTGCGGGATTTCATCGGTCATTGGCGGGGCATTACGGAGATTGCCTCTTCACCCTGGGGGACTGCACGGACGGCTGAGGCCGAAGTGGTGTTCACCAAGGCCGCCGGCGGCCACGCAGTGGTCCAGAGCTACAGGCACCGTGAGCCCGACGGCACCCATTTCGAAGGGCATGGCATGTTCACTGTCGACCGCGACCACGGAGACACCCTGTGGTACTACGTGGACAGCATGGGCAAGGGCCCGGCCGCTCCCGTGAGGGGAACCTGGAGCGGGGGAGTCCTGACCCTGGACAGGCGCACGGCCGACGGCGTGGCCAGGCACACCTTCCGCGTTGAAGACGGCGTCCTGGTGCACACCGCTGACTTGCGGCTGGAAGGACACAGCGGTTTCAGCCCACTGTTGAAGAGCGTGTTCCGGAAGAGCCCTGAACCGGGAGCTTAGCCTCCGGCGAAAGGCGGAAGCACGTCAATGACGTCTTCCGTGCCCAGCGGCACGGAGTGGTCCCGGACGGCCACTTCGTTGCGGAGGAAACTGCTGCGTGCCACTATCCTCGCCAGCGGCGGCGTACCTTCCGGAGGCGCCGGACGTTCGACGGCGAGGGCGGCTTCCAGGAGCCCCTCCAGACTCGTGCCTTCCGGGAGGGCGTGGAGTTCTTCTTCGACGCCTGCTGCCGCACGCGCGGCAGCGAAGTAACGGACCAACAAGTTTTCAGCCTCCGATTGCGCTCATGCTGCGGTCCGGCTGGACGAAGTCCGCTGCGCCGAGACCGGTGTGGTCCATGCCATGGGCCTTGGGCTTGATCCACATGGCATCCTGCCAACGGCCGGCGAGCTCGGCATCCGTAGCCCCGCTGCGAAGCAGCCCCAGGAGGTCGAACTCTTCACGGGAGAACAGACAGCTCATGATCTTGCCCTCGGCGGTGATGCGCGTGCGGCGGCAGTCCGAGCAGAACGGCTCGGTGACGGAGGCGATGATGCCAACGGTGCCCAGAACGGGACCGGAGGCATCCCCCGAAGCCGTGTCCCGGCGTCGTACTTCAAACCGCTCTGCTGGAGCGCCGTCCCGTTCACGGGGGTCGTTGGACAACACGAAGTCCCGGGACAGGAGCTCCCGGATCTCCGCGGCCGTGATCATGTTGCGTCGGGTCCAGCCGTGGTCGGCGTCGAGTGGCATCTGCTCGATGAAGCGGAGTTCGTAGCCGCGGCCCAATGCCCAGGCAAGGAGGTCCGGGGACTCGGCGTCGTTGATGCCACGCATGAGCACGGCGTTGAGCTTGACGGGACCCAGGCCGGCCGCCCAGGCAGCATCCACGCCGGCCAGGACCCTGTCCAGGAACGGACGACGGGTGAGTTTGGTGAAGGTCTCCTCATGCAGGGAATCGAGGGAGACGTTGATCCGGTTCAGGCCGGCAGCCTTCAAGGCAGCAGCTTTTTTGTCCAACCCCACACCGTTGGTGGTCATGGAGATGGGAAGATCCGGATGTTCGCTGCGGATGCCGGAAATAATGTCTGTGAGGTCGGCACGGACCAGGGGTTCGCCGCCGGTGAGGCGAAGTTCCCGCACGCCCAGGGCGGTGACGCCGATGCGTACTATCCGGACGATCTCATCCCGGGTCATGACAGCTTGCTTGGAAAGCCAGTCGAGGCCCTCGGCAGGCATGCAGTACGTGCACCGCAGATTGCATTTGTCGGTCAGGGAAAGACGCATGTCAGTGGCCCGACGACCGTACTGATCCCACAAACCGGCAGGCGTTCCGGCAGGGCGGGGCGGCGGTGTTTGCCCACCGCTTTCCGTGCTGCCTGCGGCACTGCTGGAAGGGGGCATCGGCATGCCCAACTGAACACTCATAAATTCAGGCTACGCCACCGCACCCTGATCAGTGATACCCGTTACAGCCTTCAGTTCTTACCGAATCCGTACGGTTCGCCCGGGAAGGGCGGAATCGGGTGCCGGGCACCCGCAGCAAACTTATGCTGAGAGCGTGACCACAAATACGGCATCGTCAGCGGAGCTCGGAAACCGGCGCATCCTCCTGGTCGAAGACGAAGAGACCATTGCCGCTGTCGTCCGCGACTACCTGGTGAGGGCGGGCTTCCAAGTGGACACTGCGGGCGATGGCTTCACGGCCTTGGAAGTGGCCACGGCCCGCACACCGGACCTGGTCATCCTGGACCGTATGCTGCCGGGACTGGACGGGGTTGAAGTATGCCGGCGGTTACGCCAAACCATGAGCGTGCCGGTCATCATTGTCACGGCCTTGGGAACCGAAGACGACCGGATCCTGGGATTGGAGATGGGAGCTGACGATTACGTCACCAAGCCGTTTTCTCCCCGGGAACTGGTACTGCGCGTCAAGTCGGTACTGCGGCGCAGCATCAAGGACCATACGCCGGAACCAGCGGTCCAATCGGCAGGCCTGGAGCTTGACCCTGCGTCCCGGACTGTCACCATGCTTGGTTCACCGCTGGCTTTGACGGCCCGTGAATTCGACCTCCTGGCCTTCCTGATGCGCAGGCCCAACCAGGTGTTCAGCCGTGAAGAACTCATCAAAGCCGTGTGGGGATGGGACTTCGGAGACCTTTCCACGGTGACGGTCCACGTCCGGAGGCTGCGCGAGAAGATCGAAGCAAATCCCACCAAGCCGGAACTCCTCAAGACCGTGTGGGGCATCGGCTACCGCTTTGACGTTCCCACGGAGGGAAAGGCGGAAGCCGTCCATGGAGGGTAGCGAGCTCTGGACCATCCTTGCGTGGGTGCTCTTCTGGGCAGTCCTGATCGGCTCGGCAACGCTGCTCCTGTTGAGGTTGCTTCGGCGGGCCTCGGTACTGGTCCGGATCTGCTTGGTGGTGGTAGCCACCGTGGCTGTGCTGGTGGCCGGGATGGTCAGCGCCTTCAACGCAATGTTCATCTCCGCCAGGGACCTCGAAGTGATGTGGTACATCCTGGCGATGGCATCGGCCGTGGCTATAGCGCTGTCTTTGGTGCTCGGCGCGGGGGTGTCCAGGAACGCTGCCCGGCTGGTGGAGGCCGCCCGCAGGATAGGCCGTGGCGAAACGCTGGAGACCTCCGGGCCTGAGGGCAGGAGGGCGGCCCCTGCCATGACATCGGAGCTCGCTGCGCTTGAACAGGAACTGGAAGCCAGCAGCCGGAGCCTCGCCGAATCCCGGGAACGGGAAGCCGCCATCGAGACGGCACGGCGCGAACTGGTGTCCTGGATTTCCCATGATCTTCGAACGCCCCTTGCCAGCATGCGTGCCATGACCGAGGCCCTCGAAGACGGCATGGCCTCGGATGTGCAGGGCTATTACCGGAAGATCATCGGGCAGACCGAGCAGATGACTGCCATGGTCAACGACCTCCTGGAGCTTTCCAAGATCCAGGCCGGGACGTTGCGTTTGCGCGCTGAAGCGCTGGACCTGTACGACCTCGTCAGCGATGCCCTCTCGGACCTGGCTCCGTTGGCAGCGAAACGGGGCATCAGGCTCGACGGCGGTGGTGACCGTGAGTGCATGGCCGTGGCGGACGGACCCAGCCTGGCCAGGGCCGTGAGGAACATCCTCCTCAATGCGATCATTTACAGCCGGCCGGAGACCGACGTCCATGTCAGCGTCGGGCGGGACAACGGAAACGCTGTCATTGCCGTCCAGGACCACTGCGGTGGCATCCCGGAGGAGGACCTTCCGCACCTGTTCGAAACGGGTTGGCAAAAAGACCCCGCCCGTGGCACCCAGGGGTCCCTGCAGGGAAGTTACAGCGGTGCCGGCATCGGGCTCAGCATGGTGGCGGGCATCGTCAAGGCGCACGGGGGATCAGTGACGGTCCGCAACGTCGACGGCGGCTGCCGCTTCGCCCTGAAACTTCCGGCCGGTTCGCTTCCGGAGCCATCGCCCGCTCCGGCTTCGCCAAAGCCCGGGCCGCTGGAAACCACTGAAACAAACGAGGGCCCTGGAGGCACATCATGAGCGCGCCGGCAGTCAAGCAAACGAAAACCGGACGTCCCGCCGGCGGAGCCCGGTTGTGGGCACCTGCCGCCGGACTCGCTGCCGGAGCCGCCGGGATTGCCGCGGGAGAGCTGACGGCAGGATTCCTCAGCCCGCTGGTTTCTCCGGTGACGGCCCTCGGCGGCGCAGTGATAGACGCCGTCCCGCCCGGGGTGAAGGATCTGGCCGTGCAACTTTTCGGAACGGCCGACAAAGTCGTCCTGGTGGCCTCCATCGTGGTGGTCGCAGGATTCCTGGCCGCGCTCGCCGGCATCCTGGAACGCCGGCGGCCCGGACTGGGCCTGGCACTTGCCGGCCTGGCGGGCGTGGCGGGACTTACCGCCGTCGTCACCCGTGCCCAAGCCGGCCCGCAGGCAGCGCTGGCACCGATCGTGGCCGCAGTTGTCACCATGCTGCTCCTGCGGATGCTCGTTCGGAGGCTGGATGCCTGGATTCCGCGCGGGAGCACCGCGGACGGGGACGGTGCCGGGCGGGCGCCCCTTGCCAGGAGGAGCTTCCTCAACGCCCTGTCCGGAACTGCCCTGGCAGCGACGGTCGGAGGGACCGTCACCGCCATCCTCACCCGGGCCACCGCTGTGGCTGCCGGGTTCAGAAGCTCGCTGGCACTGCCGGCGCCCGCAACGCCGCCGCAAACCGTTCCCGCCGGCGCGTCCTTGAGCGTGCCGGGCATCAGCCCGCTGGTGACGCCGAACGCGGACTTCTACAGGATCGACACGGCCCTGACTGTCCCGGCCATCGATCCTCCGTCGTGGAAGCTGAAAGTCACCGGAATGGTGGAACGCGACATCGAACTGGACTTTGCCGACCTCTTGGCCAAACCCATGACTGAACGCCACATCACCATCGCCTGCGTTTCCAACAACGTTGGTGGCGACCTCATCGGCAACGCGCTGTGGCTGGGGTGGCCGGTGCGCGAACTGCTGGCCATGGCCGGCCCGAAAGCCGGGGCGGACATGGTGCTGTCCACCAGCAACGACGGCTGGACCGCCAGCACGCCTCTGGAGGCGCTCACCGACGACCGTGACGCCTTGCTGGCCGTGGGCATGAACGGCGAGCCGTTGCCTTTGGAACACGGGTTCCCGGTCCGGATGATTGTGCCTGGACTTTACGGGTTCGTCTCAGCCACCAAATGGTTGACCGAACTCAAAGTCACCCGTTTCGCGGACGATACCGCGTACTGGACACCCCGGGGGTGGAGCGACCACGGACCCATCAAAACGCAATCGCGCATTGACGTCCCACGCAGCGGACGGACGGTCCAGCCTGGAAAGGTCCAATTCGGCGGCGTTGCCTGGGCCCAACATCGTGGCATTGAACGCGTCGAACTGCGGGTCAACCGCGGCGCCTGGCAGAGCGCACAACTCGCCGGCGCCATCTCCACCGACACCTGGTACCAGTGGCAGATCGGCATTGACCTCCAGCCTGGCGACTACGAAGTCCAGGTCCGGGCCACTGACGCAAGCGGCCAACCGCAAACCGAAGACAAGGCCCCTGTGGCCCCCGACGGCGCCACGGGTTATCACACCATCACCGTGAAAGTGGCCTGAGGATCTACGCTGGGAACGTCCGGATCGTAGCCGGAAGCCAATGTGCCCCCAGGAGGATGTCCGTGCCCAGATCCGTTGCAGCCCACCGCCAGGCAATCGCGGAATTGCTGACAACAGCCGCCGCAAGGAAAGGCACGCACCGGCTTCCGTTGATGGACGCTCTCGGAAGGGTGCTCGCCGTCGACCTCCACGCACCCTTGTCCCTCCCGCCCTTCGCCAACTCCCAAATGGACGGCTTTGCCGTCCGTTCAGCAGACATCCCCGACGGCGGTGCGAAGCTCCCCGTAGCGGCGCCCGTTCCGGCGGGTGCCGCGCCGGAAGCCCTGAAGCCGGGCCATGCCGCTCCGATCATGACCGGAGCCATGATGCCGGAGGGAGCGGACGCCGTCGTACCTATTGAGAAGGCGACGCCCGGCACTTTTCCGGCGCCCACGGACG
>Ga0105244_10004041_pt1 | contig 10245 bp, 12 predicted proteins | sample KBSM44metaG_FD_80423 | JGI IMG/M metagenome (GOLD analysis project Ga0105244, IMG submission 80423) | Miscanthus rhizosphere microbial communities from Kellogg Biological Station, Michigan, USA - KBS M4-4 metaG | ecosystem: Host-associated > Plants > Roots > Rhizosphere > Soil | place...
GGTGAGAAGTTGCGGGATTTGGGGCGATAACTAACGATGTGAAGACAATACAATTTAAATGTATTGTCTTTCTTTTACCAAAATGTTTAGTTAAACCCAGAATAATTTTTTATTTAACAGCCTCCATTAATCACTACGGAAACTTTAGATTCCTGACTCAATATGCTTTACAGCGCATTATCCCGCCCTGTTTTTGAACGCTTTGTTCAGCTTCACTCTTTGGCCCACCACTTTCAATCATCTTGTCCACTCCTTATTTATCATTTACCCGTTATGTTCTGCAGGCGATATCTGTTTTATGTACCAACAGCAGATTACTTCAACGAATGTATACGACGTAATCTCTCAAATGATGTTTGCTGCCTTAATCTTTATTGGTTTTTTATTCTTTATATTTGGTCCTTATTGGTTTTTTATGTCGTAATTATAATTATACCTGGCCTGCTTGTCTGTTGTTTGGTTTTTGGTAGCATAATCCTCCTCGTCAAAAGCAACGCAGAAAACGTAACGACACGTCATCTCAATAGCCTGATCAAAGAAAAGGCCCCTTATGAGATCGTCGTGCTTTTGGCATCAGAGGATGTCTTTCCAAATTTTAAACACGGGATTGAATGTAATGAAATTGAATAAACTCGCATCAGTACTGGCTCTTAGTTTAAGCATGGCTGCGATTTCAAACGTTTATGCAGTAGACGACGTTGCTAACCAGGGCCAGGGTAAAATTACCTTTACCGGTTCTATTATTGATGCGGCCTGTTCTATTAGCCCAGAAACATCCGATCAGGAAGTCTCACTGGGTCAGATCGCAGCGTCTCAACTGGCCGACAACGGTACATCTAAACCCGTCAATTTTGAAATTGACCTGCAGCACTGCACCATGAATACCACTAAGGATTCAGATAGCGGTGAAGTTACACAAACTGCACCAGCAGTAACCGTGACCTTTGGGGGTTCACCCGCAGTGGCAGGTGACAACACCTGGTTTGGTATCACCGGTACGGCATCCGGCGCGGGTGTGGTCATCACCGATGCATCCAGCAACAAAATTCCAGTTGGCGGTTCTACCACCGCGCGTGACCTGATTGAAGGTGATAACACTTTGAGTTTCTCAGCCTATGTTCAGGGCCTGGGTGACGAAGTGACCACCGGTGAATTTACCTCGATTGCTGATTTCACACTGGCTTACGAATAATTCCTGCGCAAAAGCATAAGTGCCCCTCTGGCTTGCCAGAGGGGCATTGATGGAGACTGGTATGTTCCTGCGTTGTTTTCTTGTCTCACTTTTTGTTGTCATTTGCCAATCAGTTCAGGCTGCACAATGGATTGATCGTGGACATGGACATGTTCACGTTAATGGCCAAATTCAGGAATCCGCATGCAGTATCCATACTGATGACGTCTGGCAGGAAGTGACGTTTCCCGTATTTTCTGCAAATGCTTTATTAAATAGTGGGCAGGAATATTCTTTTCCGTTTTCACTAAGATTAGTGAACTGCAAATTAGCCCGTAAAAATGGCAAAGAATGGAAAAGTGTCAGCGTCACATTTGAAGGTGACCGTGTCTTAACTCAACCTGATTTATTTTCCTTAACGGGGGAAGCGCAAGGATTTGCGCTGGCTGTGTCAGATAGTGAAGGCCATCAAGCAAGTCCTGGAGAAATGATGGAGGGCGTGCCGTTAAACCCAGAGGGTAATGAATTACAATATCGCTTAAGGGTTGTTCCAACAGGTGAAGAAATTCGAGAGGGAAAATGGTCTGGCATCATTCGTTTTATGGTTAGCTATCAATAAGTCTTATTTCTTTCTGTTAAATCAATTAAAATTAAGAAGACGATTTAAATGGATAAATCATTGTTATTATCGCGTTCAAAGCTGGGTGCATGCATACTGCTGGCTTTGACTGGATTTTCATTTCCTGTTTTCTCCGTAGAGTTTAATATGGATATTCTGGATGCTGAAGATCGTAATAATATCGATTTGTCACATTTCTCTGAAGCCGGTTATATTATGCCGGGCAAGTATTTGCTCTCGTTTAAAATCAATAACAGTACGATTGGCGATCAGGAAATTATCTTCAAAGAAGCTGCGTTTCCGGGCGATCAGAAATCACTGGTCAGAGCGTGCCTGACGCAAGAGCAGGTTGACATGCTGGGCTTACGCCCAGAAGCGCTGGCTAAAGTCATCTTTAATGAGACAAGAACCTGCGCCAACTTCGACGCACTTGAGGGCGTGATACTGAAAGGGGATCTGGGTCAGTCGACACTTGAGGTCTCTGTGCCACAGGCATGGTTGGAATATCAGGATGCAACCTGGTTGCCGCCTTCTCGTTGGGAAAATGGCATTTCTGGCGTCATGCTTGATTACAGCCTGAATGGCACGATGACACGCTCGGCGCAGGGCTCGCGCGCTCAGGACGCGAGCGGAAGTGGAACGCTGGGTGCCAATTTTGGCGCATGGCGCTTACGGGGGGACTGGCAAGGCAGTTACCGTCAAAGTGGTGGTCAAAACAGCACAACGACCAAAAATTTCAGCTGGGGGCGTTTTTATGCGTTTCGCGCCCTGCCATCCATTATGGCGAAAGTCACGCTTGGCGAAGATTATCTGTCATCTGATCTGTTTGACTCCTGGCGTTATACCGGTGCGTCCATCGTTAGCGATGAGAGCCAGCTTCCCCCGAAGCTGCGAGGCTATGCGCCTGAGGTAAGCGGTATCGCAAAAACCAATGCCAAGGTGACCATCAGCCAACAGGGACGGGTGCTGTATGAGACCACTGTTGCTGCCGGCCCCTTTCGTATACAGGAGTTAAACAGCGCGGTAAGCGGTGAGCTTGACGTAAAAGTGACTGAACAGGACGGCAGTGTACAAAATTTTCAGGTTACGACGGCAACAATCCCTTATCTGACCCGGCCCGGACAGTTTCGTTATAAGTTTGCCACTGGTCGCTCATCGAATTACAGCCACAGCGTTGAAGGCCCCGTATTTGGAACGGGAGAGGTTTCCTGGGGGATTAACAATAGTTGGTCATTATATGGCGGTGGCATCGTCTCACCTGACTATAAAAGTGCCGCAATAGGTCTGGGGCGAGATTTATATCAGCTGGGTGCTATTTCGGCAGACGTGACACAGTCGATGGCAAACCTGAACCATAACGAAAATGTGCAAGGCCGTTCTTACCGGATAAGTTATTCGAAACGTTTTGATTCGATAAACAGTGATATTACGTTTGCGGGCTATCGTTTTTCTGAACGGAATTATATGACGATGCCGGAATACCTTGATATCCGTTATCACGGCAGTACTCGGGGTAATAGTAAGGAACTCTATACGCTGACCGCCAGTAAAAGTTTTACCGACTTACGTTTATCGGCTTATTTTAGTTGGTCTCACCAAACCTACTGGAATAAACCCGAAACAGATCGCTACAGCTTATCGTTAAGTCGTTATTTTGATATTGGTGACTGGCATAATATTTCAACCTCGCTTTCCGCATCGCGCAGTGATTATAACGGGCGTAATGATGATGCTGTGTGGTTCAGTCTGGGTGTGCCTTTCGGCAAGGGAACCGCGAGTTACAACGGTAATTACAGCGGTAAATCGTTCAGTCAGACAGCCGGTTGGTATCAGTCTCTTGAGAACGGTGACAGCTATCGGCTGGCGACGGGAACACGCAGTGATAGAGATGGACACAATATGACCACCCAGGCCAGCGGAATGTATAACCATACGGGCGATCATGCGGACCTTACCGCGAACGTCAGCTGGCAGGAAAAAAGTTATACCTCAGCAAGCTTGTCTTTGAGCGGGGGAATGACAGCGACACGTGAGGGGGCCGCATTACATGGCTCAGGAGGGCGAGGCGGAACACGCATGATGATCAGTACTGATGGCGTGGCAGATGTCCCTGTTGGCCAAAACGGTAATACGAATGCGTTTGGTATTGCGGTGATGCCTTCGGTGCCCAGTTATTATCGTTCATCTGTCAGTATCGATGTCGATCGTTTGCCCGATGATATTGAAATGGGCGATGCCCCGGTGGTTGAAGCGGCGCTGACAGAAGGGGCGATTGGCTTTCGCCGTATTGATGTTTTAAAAGGTGCGAAGGTGGTGGCGATTCTGGGTATGCGAAATGGCTCACATCCGCCCTTTGGTGCCACCATTTTTAATGAGAAAAAACGCGAAGTCGGGATGGTCAGTGATGGCGGGCTTGCCTGGATCACAGGCGTCAATCCCGATGAAAAACTGAGTCTGCAATGGAATGGTAAAACACAGTGTACCGCTCGCCTACCTCATATCCTTCCAGCGAGTCAGTTAATTCTGCCTTGCGAATAGGCTGCCGAAAGGTTACCGGCAACGTTTTTCATGCTCAATTTTTGGATGGTTATTTATGAAATTTTCTAAACGCTTTATCTCAACATGGGTGGTGATTGGCGCGTTGTGCGGGGCTTTTAGCCAGCAAGCGCTGTCTGCCGTATCTCTTGACCGGACGCGCGCCATTTTCAATGGAACAGAAAAAAATCTTATTCTGAATATTGGAAATGACAGCACCAAAAAACCGTATCTGGCACAGGCGTGGCTTGAAGATGCGAAGGGTAAAAAACTTACCGATTATTTGATGGTCACGCCACCGATGCAACGGCTTGAACCTTCGCAAAAAAGTGTGATTCGGATTACTTCATTACCTTCGGTTAATACGCTGCCGCAGGATCGCGAAAGTTTATTTTATTTCAGCGTAAGAGAAGTGCCCCCTAAAAGCGATCATCCCAACGTCTTACAACTGGCACTGCAAACGAAAATAAAACTTTTTTATCGCCCAGCGGCTATCGTGGCAGAACGCTTCAGCCAGCACGATGATCAACTGGTTTTACATAAGATCAGTGGGGGATACAAAATCGTTAACCCGTCGCCTTATTATATAACGGTCATTGGCATTACGGGTAAGCCGGGTCAGGCCGTGGCGAAAGATTTTAAACCGGTGATGATTGCACCCAAATCCAGTGAAATCGTTCATTCAGCCCTGTTTCCGCAGCCCCATGTCATCACCATTAATGATTTTGGTGGAAAACCGATTATGGCTTATGACTGCCATGGCGATGTCTGTCAGGCAAAGGCCAAGAAATAGTTGGGTCAGGAATCTGGTATGCGCAATATATCTCGCTTTATCGTCTCTCTGTTATTCCTGTCGCCAGTATGCTTTGCTGCAAAGAACACAAACCCGGCAGATAACTGGGAGGTGGATGGTTTGAATGGCACGATTGTCGTTAATGGCATGATGCTGACTGAACCCTGCGCCATTGCCAGTGAATCACGTGAACAGGAGCTGGATTTAGGCGCGCTTTCACAACGTGAGTTAGAAAAAGTCGGTGATGTCAGTGTTCCCGTGGATATGCATATCATACTGGAGCACTGCCCTGGTGGTGTACACCAATTACATGAAAGCCAGGATGTGCGTCGTAATCTTTGGCTGGCCGACCAGAGTATCGCCAGCATGACAATTACGGGTGAAGAAGAGCCGTCAGATCCGCGTTTTTTTCGGCTTAAAGGGAGCACTTCGGGAATTTCTTTACGCCTTGAAGATGCGAAAGGCGAGCAGCTTATGCCTTCGGTGGCAGAGCACCCTCTGGCACTGAATCAGGGGCGTAACGATCTGATGCTCAAGGTGCAATTGAGACGCAACGAAATGCCCATAACCCCGGGCGAATGGACTGCTATTGTTCAGCTCGGAATGGAGTACGATTAATGCAGCAGCGTAACAGAGGCATCAACCGCTTTTTATTTACGATTTCGGGCTTGATATGCGTATCGCTGATGATTTTTTCGCTGCCCATAAAGGCGGATACTGATGTTGAGTTTTCAGGGGCGTTGATATCTGAGCCGTGTCAGATTGATTCTGAATCGGAAGACATGACGGTAGATTTTGGGCCGCTGGCGAAAAAATCTTTTATTGATACCAATGAATCAGTGAGTAAAAAATTTTCAGTTTTACTCAGGGAGTGCGATCCGGATATAGGGAGTAAAGTTGCTGTCCGTTTTAACGCCAGTAAAGATAATGCGGATTCAGATCTGTTTGCCGTAAACGGCACGGTATCCGGAATAGCCCTGAAAATAACCGACAGCGAAGGCGAAACGGTTAAGCCGAATGCACCACAGGAAGCCTTAGAGCTAAACAAGGGCGACACAGAACTGAACTGGCAGGCCAGTATTATAAAAACAGCAAGGGATGACATTATGACGGGTGATTTCTATGCTATTATTAACCTTTCATTAGAATATCCCTGATGATCATTGTTCAGGTGCTAAAATATGTTGAGTGTCATTCAGGGCATCAGATTGCAACCTATCGTTAGACTCGATAATAATAATGTTTTTGGATACGAGATACTCTCGCTACTGCCTTCTAATACCGATGTAGAGTGTTTTTTTCAGAAATTGCCCACTTCACTTTTTGTTACGTTATTAGAAAAGCAACTGATGAGCATCCGTCGTTTAACCTTATCCGGGCTACTGTTTATCAACATCCCCGTAGCGGTGCTTTTAAACATGGAGTTATCAGATATCACTTTTTTTCGGCATCCTGACAACAGAATTGTTATTGAGGTTCAGGATGCGCAACACGTCGGAGAGATGACCGTTAAGCGTATCGCTAAACTAAAAGAGAGTATCAAAAGATTACAACATCTCGGATGGTCAGTCTGGCTGGATGATTACAGAACCGATATGGCAACGTGGCTAACTTTAGCTGAATTTAACTTCAATGGGATAAAGACAGATTATCACGAAATGCAGAAGTGCAGGAAAAACGGTACACCAATAAAACCACTCGTTGAGAGCGCTAAGCGATTTAGTCAGAACGTTCTTATCGAAGGTATTGAAACGGCACAAGATTTGTATCGTGCAATTGACAGTGGTGCTGCGCTGGGGCAAGGCTTTTTATGGCCTGAATCCACTGTGAGCTAAGTGGCCGAAATTCATGATTGCGAGAAAATCGCCTGATTGGTCAGCTAGTAAAGAATAAGCAGGATCTGAACATAACGTTAATCGTTACCTCCTCAAGATAAAAGCGAGCGTACACGCGACACAATATGCTGGCATGGGGCGATTAATCACTCAGGGAAGCCGTTTATCTCGTCATTTTTTCCCGGGAAGGAGTGAATGTCGTTGATCCCCCTGACGGGTTACTTAACGCTATCCACCATTAAAATTGCGTAAACTATCTCCACACTATCGCGGGCTGGTTTTTGCTTATTTACGCATCGTTTGTGTTGGGCTGTTAGGCAGGGAGGTTAAATCAGTCTTCATGTTAATCATTAATAAAGGTTTTATATGAAAAGCGTTTTAATACTGACTGCATTAATTGTTGCTAACGTAGCCTGTATGACTTCAGCGAATGCTGCGCTCACAATCGACCGATCTCGTCTGATTTATAACCAGGATGACAAATCGGTCAGCATTAATGTGACCAATCGCAATACGAAAGATCCCTATCTGGCTCAGGGCTGGATTGATGATGAGAACGAGAAAAAAGTCACCAACCTGATGATGGTCCTTCCTCCGGTTCAACGTGTAGAAGCGGGAGCGAAAACGCTGGTCAGGATTCAAAAATTAGCGGAAATTGAATCGTTATCCAAAGATCGTGAAAGCGTATTTTATTTTAATCTACGAGAAATCCCCCCTAAATCGGACAAGCCCAATACGCTAATGCTGGCGATGCAGACCCGATTAAAAGTGTTTTATCGGCCATCATCCCTTAAGGTAGACAGAATGGCCGATACCGTGCCGGGTACGACCAGCCTCACTTTAGCGAAACAAGGGGATGTTTATTACCTTAATAATCCAACTCCTTACTATTTTTCTTTTGTCGAGGGACGAACGGCAGAAAATGCAAAAGGTGTTGAGGCGTTTGAACCCGTCATGGCTGCGCCGAAAAGTAAAATTAAATTACCGGTTTCAGCCTCTAAGCTCGGTAATGCACCCGTGCTGATGTTTGTTAATGATTATGGCAGTCAGCGCCTGTTAACATTTACGTGTAACAACTCGATTTGCAAAGCCAGTAAAGTGGTCGTGCCTAAGGAATGACACGTCCAGTACAGCATTTACCATCAATCATCAAAATAAGACATCATTAAAAGCACGGAATAAAAAATGAAATTAATCAGGTTGAGAGCGCTACTGTTATTTCTGGTGGTGACGGGTGGACCTGTCTACGCTGTGAGTGAAGGTGATACTACGCAAATAAATGTATCCGGCACGATTGTGGAAAGTAGCGCCTGTACGATCAATGCCGCCACAGGCAATAAAATTGAAGTTTTTTTTGGTGATGACGTTTATATCGATAAAATAAATGGAAGTGATTATAAACAAACCCTCATCCCGATTACGCTGGACTGTTCTAACAGTGCGGGCCTGACGATGTCGTTAAAAATCAATGCCAGCGGTATAGGTGAAGGATGCGATAAGTATCTTTGTACCGATCACGAAGGTCTGGCGCTGAAGTTGTTTAAAGACAAGACGATAGATCTGAATGTTGGAAAAGAACTCAGCTTCGTTGTGGGAAAAAATGGCGTAGCAACCTCACCGCCGCTTATCTATGCCTCACCGATCATTACTGGGGCTCAAAAGCCTAAAGCGGGACTGTTCTTAAGCGCAGCGACCGTTGTTATTGATATTAAATAACCGGGGTTACAGAATGAAATGCAAAATATGTTTCTTTAGCCGCTTCTTGTTTAGCGTGATTACAGGTTATTTTTTGACATGTTTTACGCTCGTAATGGCCACTGAAACCGCCGAGGTGAGTTTCTCCGGAACATTACTGGAGTCCCCGCCCTGCGTGGTGAACAGCAATCGCGACATTGTGGTCGATTTTGGCGATGAAGTGATGACCACGCGCATTGATGGAACTCAGTATCGACAAAAGATAGAATTTACGCTCGACTGCACGTCGGCAATCAGCTCAAAACAAAAAATACGCATTTCTGGTGCAACAACCTCTGCGGGTTATGCAGGAGAGGTTATTTCTACCCCTAAAAAGGGGTTAGGTATTGCGCTTTATCATGACAGTGTCCGCTATTCACCGGGCGAGTGGCTTAATTTTAATGTGCCTAATATACCTGCCCTCTATGCGGTACCTGAAAAAAATAAAAATGAAGCTTTGAGTGGCGGCGTATTTAACGCAAAGGCTTCTCTTGTCGTGGAGTATCAATAAGAGCGGCCCGCTTGACTGAATTTTTAATTTATTACATGTATTTTTACTTTATTAAGGTAATCCGATATGGGATCCATTAAACACTTTTTCAGCTGTTTACTGTCCTGTGTTTTCATGTTTTCAGTCACCCTGCCTGATGTTGCGGCAGCAGAAACAGAAAACCTGGAATTTCGCGGCACGCTTATTGAACCACCTCCCTGCAACCTGAGTGAAGCGGGCACTATCAAGGTTAATTTTGGTGACAGGGTCGGTGTCAAAAAAGTGGCTTCGGGTATTTACCGTCAGTCCATTCCTGTGACACTACATTGTGAACAGGACAGCAGTAACGCGGCCTGGCAGTTGATGCTATCCGTCAGCGGCAGCCCAGCCAGCTTTGACACCGATAATGCCACGGTTGTTACGCCGGAACGTGAGGCGTTGGGGGTGAAACTGTATGCCGATGGCAAACCGTTAGTGCTGGATTCGCCCGTCAAGGTCAATGGCACGACAATGCCTGATCTGGAAGCGGTACTGGTTCAGAAAGAAGGTGAAGTGCTTGAAGAAGGGGCGTTTACCGCTCATGCCACCTTGCGGGTAGCCTATGAATGATGACCGACCTCTGGCTGCAGGCATGGCGCTGGCTCTGCAATCAGCGCAGACATGCGCCCGACAATGCCGATATCTGGCATCTGCGGCATCATGCCAACACACAGCTCCCGTTAATCAGGCGGCAGGTAGAAGGCGGTGTATATCGGCTTTCACCGATGCAAACCGTGCGCTGTTATGCCGCAGGTCGCGAATGCGACACGGTGATAATGTGGCCGGCTGCCGATGCGCTGGTGCTCAAATGGGCGGCGCTGACGCTTTCACCCAGCCTTCCCGTTCACACTCACTGTTTGCATTTACAAGGCGGTACGCATCATGCCGTAGGCAGAGTGGCGCAGCAACTGAAGACCGAAGAATGGCAGTATGTGTATCGCACCGATATTCGCGGTTATTACCGACACATTCAGAAGACGATGGCCTGGCAGATTTGGCAGAGCATTACTCAGGACCCTGCCTGTCTGA
>Ga0105244_10004051_pt1 | contig 10233 bp, 8 predicted proteins | sample KBSM44metaG_FD_80423 | JGI IMG/M metagenome (GOLD analysis project Ga0105244, IMG submission 80423) | Miscanthus rhizosphere microbial communities from Kellogg Biological Station, Michigan, USA - KBS M4-4 metaG | ecosystem: Host-associated > Plants > Roots > Rhizosphere > Soil | place: Michigan...
CCCAGGCGTTACCTGGCACCCTGCCCTATGGAGCCCGGACTTTCCTCCCCTCCGCCTGTCTCCTTCCGAAGAAGGACGACGACGAAGCGGCGACTGTCTGGTCAGCTTCGGCGCGGATTATAGAGGGTTTCCACCCCGCTGTCACGCCTATACCCGTCATACTTCGATTTGCAGGGGTGTTGGCTGCACTCACTGACCCCAGTCACTTACTAAAGTAAGCTCCTGGGGATCATCTCCCTTGCCGCCTACCTGCAACTCGAATTATTTAGGGTATGTTAGTGAGTGATATTCATCCCGATTGCGACCGTTGCTGCAATATTGCGCGAGGCACGATAAATATTGTCGTAGGCATTTTTCAGCGCATCTTCCAGCGTACCAATACTCGTCAACACACTAAACACCGAGTCGATACCGTATTGATGCACAACCGTCACATCGGTGGTCAGCGAGCCCGCAATGCCAATCACTGGTTTGCGATACTTTTTCGCCACCGCCGCCACACCGACCGGGACTTTGCCGCGAATACTCTGGCTGTCCATTCGCCCTTCGCCAGTCACCACCAGCGAGCAATCGTGGATATGCTCTTCAAGATGCAAAGCTTCCGTCACAATCTCGACGCCACTGCGTAATTCGGCACCGAGAAACGCCATTAATGCCGCGCCCATACCACCAGCCGCACCGGCACCTGCTGCGTTTTTCACATCGATGTTTAAGTCTTTTTTAATCACATTGGCAAAATGAGCCAGGTTCGCGTCGAGCTCAACAATCATCGCTTCATCGGCACCTTTTTGCGGCCCGAAAATACGTGATGCGCCGTTGTCGCCAATTAATGGATTAGTCACATCACAGGCGACATTAATCACGCAATCTGCCAGACGGCTGTCCAGATGCGAGATATCAATACTATTCAGACTCATTAAACTACCGCCGCCATGGCTGATCTCTTTGCCCATCGCGTCGTGCAGTTTTGCGCCCAGCGCTTGCACCATACCCGCGCCACCGTCGTTGGTTGCGCTGCCGCCGATGCCAATAATTATGTTGCGCGCACCGTTATCCAGAGCCCGTAAAATCAGCTCCCCCGTACCGTGCGAAGTGGTTATCAATGGATTGCGATTTTCGATGGAGACCAGCGCCAGACCGCTGGCTTCGGCCATTTCGATAAACGCGGTTTGACCATCACCGGACATACCCCAGCATGCTGTTACCGGCTCGCCCAATGGCCCCGTTACCGTGGTAGTGATTTTCTTGCCCTGCGTGGCACTGATCATGGCATCGACCGTACCTTCCCCGCCATCGGCAACCGGGACCGATACATATTCCGCATCAGGAAATATTTCGCGGAAGCCTTTTTCAATAGCCCGCGCCACATCAACCGCTGAGAGGCTTTCTTTATAAGAGTCGGGAGCGATTACGATTTTCATAATGTGTCCATGCCCAAAAAGTGCCGAGAAAATCGGGCATCCGGGGATGCCCATCTCTTTTATTTGCTGACTTCTACTTTCGCCAGTTTTTCGTAGTAGCACGCAATCGCACTATGGTCATCGTTGCCGTGGCCGTCTGCACGCAGCGCTTGCATCATCTCCATGACCGCAGCTGTCAGCGGCAGTTGCGCCCCAACACCGTGGGAAGTATCCAGCGCGTTGGCCAGATCTTTAATGTGCAGGTCGATACGGAAACCAGGCTTGAAGTTACGATCCAGCACCATCGGCGCTTTCGCTTCAAGAACCGTGCTGCCTGCAAGGCCGCCACGAATCGCCTGGAATACCAGTTCAGGATTCACACCCGCTTTGGTTGCCAGAACCAGCGCTTCGGACATCGCAGCAATGTTCAGCGCCACAATCACCTGATTTGCCAGTTTAGTGACGTTACCCGCACCGATATCACCGGTATGCACCACGGAACCAGCCATGGCTTTGAGCAGGTCATAGTACTTATCGAAGATCGCTTTATCGCCGCCAACCATCACGGACAGCGTGCCTTCGATAGCTTTTGGTTCGCCGCCACTGACTGGCGCGTCCAGCATGTCGATACCTTTGGCTTTCAGCGCTTCGCTGATTTCACGGCTCGCCAGCGGTGCGATGGAGCTCATGTCGATAACCACGGTGCCTGCTTTTGCACCTTCGATGATGCCGTTTTTGCCCAGCGCCACTTCTTTGACGTGTGGGGAATTAGGCAGCATGGTGATAATCACATCGCACTGTTCAGCAATATCTTTTGGTGTTGCAGCAGTTTCTGCACCTGCGGCGATCACTTCAGCAATCACATCAGCGTTACGGTCGGCAACCACCAGTGAATAACCGGCTTTGATGAGGTTTTTACTCATTGGTTTGCCCATGATGCCAAGGCCGATAAACCCAACTTTCAGTGTCATAGCTTTACTCTCTCGTTATTACGGGTGGATGTTATTTTTTAAAGGAATCACAAAGTTTCTGCGTCGCGGAGCGGAACACGCCCAGGTCACTGCCGACGGCGACAAATGTTGCGCCCCATTCCAGGTAGCGACGCGCATCCGCTTCAGCGGGTGCCAGGATGCCGGAAGGTTTGCCGTGCGCTTTTGCCCGAGCAAAAATGTGTTGGATCGCACTTTGCACTTCAGGGTGCGACGGGTTGCCAAGATGCCCCAGTGCCGCAGACAAATCGCCAGGGCCGACAAAAATGCCATCCACACCGTCGATTGCCGCAATCACATCAATGTTATCAATCCCTTGCTGGCTTTCGATTTGAGCAAGGATGGTGATGTTCTGATTCACCTGCTTGAAGTAATCCACCACGGTGCCGTAACCGTTGCTGCGGTGCGAAACGGATACACCGCGAATTCCTTCTGGCGGATAGCGGGTTGAAGCCACCGCCAGCTCGGCGTCTTCCTGATTCTCAACGAAGGGAATCAGGAAGTTATAGAAACCGATATCCAGCAAACGCTTGATAATCACAGGATCGTTAGTCGGTGCGCGAACCACCGGAGCACTGTGGCTTCCGGCCAGGGCCATCAACTGCGGAACAAAAGTGGTGATATCGTTTGGCGCATGTTCGCCATCCAGCACAATCCAGTCGAACCCAGCCAGACCCAGCACCTCGGTGCTGATTGGATTTGCCAGCGCAGACCAGCAACCGATTTGTGTCTGGTGCGCTGCCAAAGCTGCTTTGAATTTATTTGGGAAAACGTTGGTAATCATCTGTTGCCCTTATTTATCCAGTTATCTGTTGAGTTAATTACTTCTGCAATTCCATACGTTTAATGTCACCGACCACGAACAGATAACAGACCATAGCCATCAGCGCCGAGCAGCCTACGAAGATCAGCGCCGCATTGAAGGAGTGAAGTTCAGAAACCAGGTAGCCAATCACCAGTGGGGTCACGATAGAAGCCACGTTACCGAACACGTTGAATACCGCACCGCACAGGCCAACCATCTCTTTTGGCGCGGTGTCGGCAATAACCGGCCAACCGAGGGCACCAAAACCTTTACCGAAGAATGCGAATGCCATCAGGGTGACGACCAGCGCAGTGCTGTCGGTGTAGTTACAAAGAATGATGGTTGAAGCGAGCAGCATTCCGAGAACAATCGGTATCTTACGAGCAACAGTCAGTGAGTAACCGCGCTTGATTAACGAATCAGAGAATACGCCGCCCAATACGCCACCAGCGAAACCACACAGCGCCGGGATTGAAGCGACCATCCCCACTTTCAGAATCGACATACCTTTATCTTGCACCAGGTAAATCGGGAACCACGTCAGGAAGAACCAGGTAATGGTGTTAATGAAGTACTGGCCAAAGAACACACCCAGCATCATACGGTTAGTCAGTAACTGTTTGATGTAATGCAGTTTTGGCCCCTCGACAACCGCGCCTGGTTTTTTGTGGTCCATATCAACCACTGCGCCACCTTTGGAGATGTAATCCAGCTCCTCTTTAGACATACGCGGGTGGTCAGTTGGGTTATGGATAAACTTCACCCACAGGAAGGTCAGCACAAAACCGATGCCACCCATCACGGTAAACACATGCTCCCAGCCCCATGCAAAGGTCAACCAACCAAGCAGTGGTGAGAAAAGTGCCAGCGAGAAATATTGTGCGGAGTTAAAAATGGCAGATGCAGTACCGCGTTCTTTAGTTGGGAACCAGGCCGCAACAATACGGGCGTTTGCCGGGAAAGAGGGCGCTTCAGAGAAGCCCAGCATAAAGCGCATGATGAACATAGAAATCCCCGCATAAGCCAGCGGTACCATGTCGACAAAGCCCTGCATAAAGGTAAACAGCGACCAGAAGAACAAGCTGTAGGTATAAACTTTTTTAGAGCCGTAGCGGTCCAGTAACCAGCCGCCAGGGATTTGCATCAGCAGGTAAGCCCAGCCAAATGCCGAAAAAATATAGCCCATTGAGATTGCACTGAGCTGCAATTCTTTAGCAACTTCAGTACCGGCAATAGAGAGTGTGGCGCGATCGGCGTAGTTAATCGTCGTCACAATAAAGATAATTAATAATATTAAGTATCGAGTGTTCTTACCCTTTTTTGACTCAACTGCTGTATCTAAAATCATTTCTACATCCTCTGTTGAGGGTACTTAAGTTCAAGGATTTTTTATTTATATAAAGCGCTATGACTCGAATATATTTACGGGCTCATATCGCTATTTAAAATTCATCTGGTGTTTGTCATTCGCAACACAGTATAGCCAGCACATATCGAATGGACATTAGGCATATGCACAATTAACAACGTTTATAACGACAAATAATTAAACTTACGCACATGTTTGTGGGGTGTATTGCACAATTTTGTTCATTACCCTGACTTGTGAGCAGACCCTCACAATATAAAGTGATCAGCGTCACATTTTTATCCCCCGCAGCCTGACATTCTTTATTTAGCTTGTGAGGAAATCACGATTACATAATTAATTTACCAAGTGCGATTAATGCCTGGAGAATAGTGACAATGTCGAATATAGAAATTAAACAACAATCCCCTGGCTCGTTTTATATAAAAGTCCATGAGACAGATAATGTCGCTATTATTGTTAATGACAATGGTCTGAAAGCCGGTACACGTTTCCCGGATGGACTGGAACTTATCGAACATATCCCGCAGGGACACAAAGCGGCATTGGTGGATATTCCCGCCCACGGTGAAATCGTCCGTTATGGTGAAGTCATCGGTTACGCGATGCGTGATATTCCGCGCGGCAGCTGGATTGACGAGTCGCTGGTTGAATTGCCGAAAGCGCCACCGCTCCATACGCTGCCATTAGCCACTAAAGTCCCGGAACCTTTGCCACCACTGGAAGGCTACACTTTTGAAGGTTATCGCAATGCAGACGGCAGCGTCGGCACCAAAAACCTGCTTGGTATCACCACCAGCGTACATTGCGTCGCGGGCGTGGTGGATTATGTCATCAAAATTATTGAACGTGATTTGCTCCCACGCTACCCGAACGTTGATGGCGTGGTCGGTCTGAATCACCTCTACGGCTGTGGCGTGGCGATTAACGCCCCTGCCGCTGTTATCCCGATTCGCACAATTCATAACATCGCCCTGAACCCGAACTTTGGCGGCGAAGTGATGGTGATTGGCCTCGGCTGCGAGAAGCTACAACCTGAGCGCCTGCTGGAAGGTACTGACGACGTCCAGGCTATTAACGTCGCAGATGCCAGTATCGTGCGCCTGCAAGATGAACATCACGTCGGCTTTCAATCAATGGTCGAAGACATCTTGACTGTCGCCGAACACCATCTGGTGAACTTGAACCAGCGCCAGCGTGAAACCTGCCCGGCGTCAGAGTTAGTTGTCGGCATGCAGTGTGGTGGCAGCGATGCGTTCTCCGGCGTGACTGCAAACCCAGCGGTAGGTTTTGCCTCTGACCTGTTGGTGCGTTGTGGCGCTACCGTCATGTTCTCTGAAGTTACTGAAGTCCGTGACGCCATCCACTTGTTAACGCCACGTGCCATCAACGAAGAAGTGGGTAAACGCCTGCTCGAAGAGATGGAATGGTACGACAACTATCTGGATATGGGGAAAACTGACCGCAGCGCTAACCCATCTCCGGGTAACAAGAAAGGCGGGCTGGCAAACGTAGTGGAAAAAGCACTCGGTTCCATTGCCAAATCTGGTCAAAGCGCGATTGTCGAAGTGCTTTCGCCAGGGCAGCGTCCAACCAAACGCGGCCTGATTTATGCCGCCACTCCGGCCAGTGATTTTGTCTGTGGTACGCAACAGGTAGCATCCGGCATTACGGTGCAAGTGTTCACCACCGGGCGCGGTACACCATACGGCCTGCTGGCAGTTCCGGTGATTAAAATGGCGACCCGTACGGCGCTGGCAAACCGCTGGTACGATTTAATGGACATCAATGCCGGGACTATCGCCACCGGTGAAGCCACCATTGAGGATGTGGGCTGGGAGTTGTTCAAATTTATTCTGGATGTAGCGAGTGGGCGCAAGAAAACCTTCTCGGATCAGTGGGGGCTGCATAATGCGCTGGCAGTGTTTAACCCGGCACCAGTGACCTGATACTTGTGAAAACGGCGGATGACGCTAACGCTTATCCGCCCTACCGATTTTGTAGGTCGGATAAGCGCAGCGCCATCCGACCCCAGCCTCATCCCGGCACTTTTTCACGACAAACCTTTAACACCAGTTGTCGCAACCAACGATGCGCCGGATCGGCTTCCGAACGGGGATGCCACATTAAAGAGATGGTAATGTCGTTGGTTTTCACAGGGAGTTCAAACACATAAAGCCTCGCCTCCCCTGAATTGCCATTTAAACCCGGCTGGTTTAACAAGAAAGTCGCAGGCACTAGCGCCACCAAATCGGATGCCTGAGCCACCGCCAGCGCCGCCGGAAACCCTGGCACCATGGACACAATCTTGCGCTGCAAATTCATTTCAGCCAGCAGCGCATCTACCGGCCCGGTTCCACGTTCATGGCGCGAAACCACGACATGCCCTAATGCGGCATACTTCGCAGCGCTAATTTCCCCGTCCATCTCCAGTGGATGCCCTTTGCGCACCACGCCGACAAACTTGTCACGATAAAGCGCCGTTAAGCGAATTTCCGGCCCCATCTCGCCTAAAACACCCACTTCCAGGTCAATCAAACCTTCACGCAGATACTTTGCTGATTTCTCAGGTTTGGGCATAAATCGCAACTGCACAAAAGGAGCGACAGCCGCCACCGCGGCAATAAGCGCCGCGCCAAATATTTCGATAAATCCCGCGTTGGTTCGCAACGTAAAACTGCGTTCAAGCGTGGCAAGATTGAGCGCAGCCGTTGAAGGGCGAAGTATGGATCGCGCTTCAAACACCGCATTTTGCGTACGCTCCCGGATTTCCTCGGCGTATGGCGTCAGCACCATATTGCGCCCTGCCCGCACCAGCAGCGGATCGCCAACCGTTGCACGCAAGCGGCTTAGCGTACGGCTCATCGCCGACGCGCTTAATCCCAGACGACGCGCACTGCTCGCCACACTTCCTTCAGCAAGAAGCACATCAAGAGCAATAAGTAAGTTCAGATCAGGTTCATTCATCGTGCAGAGTATAGCCAAAATAAAACGAGAGAAGGCGTTTGGTGCAGGTTATAAATGCAAATGCTGCGCCTTCCGCCCTATTTTCTGCACAGCTATATTTCTGGCACACACAGCGAAAGAGATTTAAACGATGGCGTTATTTACCGATCAACCCGGCGATGAAGGACTACCAGGGCGCGAGCGCGGATTAGCGATGGTCGCAGTGATGACCATGGTGGCCATGGTCGTTTTCGATGGCTCAATGATCAACATCGCGCTGCCGCAAATCGCGCGCTCATTAAACGCCTCAGTCGCGACCACCGTCTGGGTGGCGAATGGTTACCTGTTATCTGCCGCGATGACACTCGCCATCTTTGCCGCACTCGCCAGCCGCCTTGGGTTCCGCGCGATTTTCACCTTTGGCCTCAGCGTTTTCACCCTTGCATCGGTGGGTTGTGCGCTGTCGTCATCACTGGAAATGCTCATTGCTATGCGGGTTTTACAGGGGATTGGCGGGGCGGCGACATTAAGTATCGGCCCGGCAATTTTGAGATCGGTATTCCCAAACCGCCTGCTTGGGCGAGTTCTCGGCCTGAATGCAGTGTTGATTGGCACCAGCACGGCTATTGCGCCGATTCTGGGGGGAACCATTCTCTCGGCGATGAGCTGGCAATGGTTGTTCGCGATTAATATTCCGTTGGGAGTGATGGCGTTGATTCTCACGATGCGCGTTGTTCCGAATAATCCGGCATTAAAACGTGAGCCGTTCGATTATGCGGGTGCCGTTTTATCAGCAGTGACATTAGGTGCACTGGTGATGGCGGCAGATGCCTTCACACGTCCCGGTAACGGTGATCTGAAAATCGCGATAATGTTTACATCCATAGCCCTTGCCACTGGTCTCGCGTTCATCTGGGTTCAGCGACGCGCGACTAAACCCTTGCTGCCACTCGCCCTCTTCGCTTCATCACGCTTTTCACTGGCAGCGTTAACCTCGCTGGCCTCATTTGTCAGCCAGGGCATGACTTTCATCGCGCTACCATTCCTGTTCCAAAGTGTTTACGGATACAGCGCACTGGTTTCCGCCCTGCTGTTCACGCCATGGCCCATTGGGATCATTCTGGCGGCTCCCCATGCCGGACGTCTCGCCGACCGTTATTCGGCAGCGATCATCTCGACAGTGGGGTTGAGTATTTTCGCCGTTGGCCTTGCGTTACTGGCCATGCTGCCGGAACACGCACCAGCGTGGGACATTTGCCTGCGTAGTTTGATTTGCGGGATAGGTTTTGGCTGCTTTCAAAGCCCGAATAACAGAGAGATGTTGTCGAATGCCTCACGGGAAAACAGCGGATACGCCTCTGGTGTACTGGCCATCATGCGCACCTTCGGGCAGTGCCTGGGCGCGGCATTTGTCGGTGTTTTCATGTCGCTTTATGCGCAGAACAGCGCCATGCATTTCAGCTTGTGGATGGCGGTTATCGCCACGGTTTTAGCCATTGTGCTGAGTGTGAGCCGCTTGCGTGGTGATAAATTAGCGGCAGGATAAGATGAGTTTTTAGGGTGGATAAGCGCAAGCGCCATCCACCACTTATACAATCAGGCTTCGCCCACCAACACCACTTCAATACCCACTTTGCGCAGCCCATTCAGGCTCTCTTCCGGAATCCCCGCATCGGTGATAACCATATGGATCCGTTGGGTATCGATGATTTTATGCAGGCTTGAGCGGTTAAATTTGGTGGAGTCTGTTACGACGATTACGCGTTCAGCCACTTCACACATCCGGCGGTTCAGACGCGCTTCATCTTCATTATGAGTGCTGACGCCGCGCTCCAGATCGATAGCATCGACCCCAAGGAACAGCATGTCGAAGTGGTAATTTTGCAGGGATTGATCGGCTTGATCGCCATAGAATGACAGCGACTGACGGCGTAAATGTCCACCGGTCATCAGCAATTCCACCCCTTCCGCTTCAAGCAATGCGTTCGCCACATTCATGCCGTTGGTCATGGCAATCACTTCTTTATGCTGGCGCATCAGTCGCGCAATTTCATAAGTGGTGGTACCGGAGTCCAGAATAACCCGGTGGCCTGGCTTAATAAGGTCAGCCGCTACACGCGCAATGCTGCGTTTCAATGAGGTATTGAGCGAGCTTTTATCTTCCACGGTCGGCTCAACCGCCGAGGTGCCTGAATCACATACTAAGGCTCCACCATAAGCGCGCACCGCGACACCCTGCTTTTCGAGAAAAGCCAGATCGTTGCGGATCGTGACCGTAGAAACTCCAAAAAAAGATGAGAGATCATTAACCTGCACACTTCCTTGCTGGCGAAGACGTTGGATGATTTGCTCACGTCTTTCACTTGTACCTGTTATACGCTTGTCCGTTGCTGCGTCGGTATTGCTCATAATAGATCCTTTCTCAAAGCCTTTCGTTTCATTTCACTTGACCTATTAACACCTTTCTTTTCGCGGAAAGCAAGCCTTTACATCGCGTGCTGTACCCACTGTCACGCTGTCAAATAGCCTTTCATTATGTTTCTTTTGCGAAACAGATCGCAATTCTATTATCTTTCGTTTTGTTTTTATCGCACGATACACCACTATTAAATGAAACAAATCGAAAGATAAATCGACACGGAGAGGAAAGTGAAACATTTAACCGCGTTTGTGGCCGACCATAAACAGGATTCACGATGTGGCATTTTTGCCGTTTGTTCTGCC
>Ga0105244_10004054_pt1 | contig 10230 bp, 3 predicted proteins | sample KBSM44metaG_FD_80423 | JGI IMG/M metagenome (GOLD analysis project Ga0105244, IMG submission 80423) | Miscanthus rhizosphere microbial communities from Kellogg Biological Station, Michigan, USA - KBS M4-4 metaG | ecosystem: Host-associated > Plants > Roots > Rhizosphere > Soil | place: Michigan...
CCTACCGCTACGACCAGGCCGGCAACCGTTGGCTGGGCACGGTGAACGGCATCGACCAGGTCACGCTGCACGACGCCATGGGACAGGCCACCGTCACCATCGTCAGCAACAGCACCAACCTGCACGCGCTGCAAGCGCTGTCGAGCGCCTCGGAGGCGCTCACGCTGCACGACGTGCTGCGCACCGACACCCGCTACGACGCGCTGGGCCACGTGGTCGACGTCAGCACCAGCACAGGCGACCAGGTCGAACTGCTGCAGCAAGTGAACGGTGCCTGGATCAAGAGCAATACCGCCGTCAACCAGGCGGCGGCCGGCAGTCTGCTGGTCATCGGCAGCCGCCAGGACGGCGACAAGACCTTCACCGTGCGCTATCGCCTGCTCGGCAGCGCCGACTGGGCCGATGCGCCGGCCTCGGCCATCACCTGGGTCGACGGTTACCCTACCTTCAACACCGCCGGCCTGGCCGGCGGCGACTATGCCTACCAGGTCTACGCGCAACCGGCCGGCGAGCCGGCCTACCTGAGCGCGGCGGCCACGCTGTCAATCACCACCCGTGCCCGCCAGCTCGACCAGGTCAAGCAATTGATCGCCTTCCACCTGTGGGTCAACGACGGCGCGCCCACCCAGCAGGACATCGCCCACTACCTGGCGGCGCTGGCCGACGGCAAGAGCGTGGCGCAGGTGGCCGCCACCATCTACGCCAGCAGCTACATCGGCACGTGGGCCAAGGATACCGCGGTGTTCTACCTGTTCGGCGCCTTCGGCACGAACGTGTTCCAGGACCCGGCCGCCTTAGCCCAGGCGCAGGCGTTGTACGACCAGATCGACCCCGTCAACCTGGCCTCGGGACGCAACGGCGAGGTGCTGCTCAACCTGCTCAACGCTTCGCCGCCCGTGTTCGAGAAACGCGCCGCGGCGCTGCTGAACTACCTGGTGCTGCAAGGCGGCGCCAACGTCGACACCGCCAGCCAACTGCTGCAAGATGCCGATACCTCGGTCGACGGCGCCATCGCCGAGGGCACCGGCGCGGCCATCGCCGAGCGCCAGGGCGACGAGGTCATCAGCTTGTACGTGGCGCTGTTTGGCGCCATGCCGAGCCGCACCGACGCCAACACCTGGCGCGCGGCCCTGCAAAGCGGCGCCTCCACCGTGCAAGACGTGGCGCAGGCGCTGGTCAACAAGCAGGCCGCCGGCCTGGTCGGCGACGCCGCCCAGCGCCAATTGGTCAACACCGTCTACCAAAACCTGTTCGGACGCGACCCGGGCGCGCAGGAAATGCAGGCCCGCCTGGCGCAACTGAACGGCACCCCGGCGCTGGCCAGCGGCGCCTTCGTACTCTCTGTCATCCGCGAGGTGAACGGCTACCAAGGCGCCGACAGCAGCATCGTCCAGGGCCGCACCCGTCTGTTCGACTCGGTCAAGCTGGCGCAAGCCTACCTGTCGCTGCGCGCGAACGCCACCGACGCCGAGATCACCAGCGTCGGCACCACCTACATCGACGGCATCGTCGCCAGCACCTCGACCAGCGACGCGGCCGGCCTGACCACGCTGAATCTGTACAACCGCATGGTCAACACCCAGCGCACGCTGGCCGACTTCGGCAATACCGACGAGCTGGGCGCGAGCGAGCTGAAACGCCTCAAGCTGGCCGCGCTGTACGTCACCATCCTCGGCCGCGCGCCGGAGTTGAACGAGTTCACGTCCGGCATGACCTTGCTGCAATCGGCCAGCGGCTATGCCCAGCTGGCGACCCAGCTGCTGCAAGCGCAAGCGGCCAGCGGCGCGCGCTTCCCGGCCAGCCTGTCCGACGGCCAGTTCGCCGCCCAGCTGTACCAGCAGGTCTACGGCCAGGCGGCCAGCGCCACCACGCTGTCCAACTGGACGCTGGTCACGCAGCGCGACGGGCGCGGCGCGGCCGCCGTGCAACTCATCACCGCCCTGCTCGGCGACCAAAGCGCGGGCGCCCACACTGCCCAGTTGCTGCTGCAAAACCAGGCCAGCGTTGCCATTAACTACGCGCAGGTGCTGTCCTACAGCGACACCAGGGTGGGCGCCGAAATCATCGCCCGCATCACCGCCAGCGACGTCAAAGCGGCGCTGGCCTATGCGCAGGACAAACGCGCGGTCTTCGAACAGCTCAAGGACCTGGCCGTCGACCTGCAGACCATCAACACCGCCATGCAGAACTGGGGCAGTAACGATATCCGCAACCTCGACCCGCTGGCGCAGGCCGCCATCCTGTACACCGTGGTGCTGGCGCGGCCGATCAAGGGTGTCACCGCAGCCGAGCTGACCAACATGGCCGGCGTGATCCAGAACAGCGGCCTCTACGCCGCTGTGGGGCAACTGCTGGCCACCGACGAGGCCAAGGCCTTCTACGGCGCCGAGCTGACCGACGGCGTCGGCCTGGCCTTGGCCCGGCACTTGTACACGCTGGTCGGCGCACCGAACTTGCCGGCCGCGCCGGGCGCGCTCGACTACTGGGCCAACTACTTGAAAACCGACGTGACCACGGCCTTCGTCGAGATCCTCAATGGCCGCATGGCGCTGGTGCCGGCCCCCACCCCCGACATCGTGCTGCGCGACGGCAAGATGGGCCGGGGATTGTGGAACTCCATGATCAATGCCTGGTTGACGGTCTCCAATTTGCCGCAAGACGTAGCCGCCAACAAGAACGCGGCCAGCCAAATCTACAGCGCGGCGGATTCCCTGAACCTGCTGATCGAAGGGGATCGCGATGCCAAGGCCATCCTCACCGCGCAGCCGGAGACGGCCACGATCCTGCAGATCGTGCAGGCACTGACGCCCCTGCCCGGCGTCACGGTCGACAACGCCGCCGTCTTCAAGGCGCTGGCGGCCCTGCAAGGCGGCGCCACGCTGTCGGCCGTCGTCACCGGCCTGTTGCTGCAAACGCCGGGCTTCAACCCCGGCGGCCTGCCGCTGGCCGGCGCGGTCGCCGCTCTGCCGCGCACCTTCGCCGCCGCCCTGTACGCCAACCTGAACTGGGGCACCCCGGTTCAAACCCAGGTGGACGCCCTCTGGACCCAGCTCAAGTCGTCGAACGATATCGGCGCGCTGCTAATCAAACTGGGCAACCCGAGCTACGGCGCCACCACGGTGGCCGGCCTGACGGCGTCCCTGACGAACGCCGCCTACATTTCCATGCGCCAGAGCGACAAGCTGAACCAATTGTCGCCGACCGTGGCCCAGCAGCTCGACAGCAAGCAACAATATGACGCCCAGTTCGTCCCGGCCGACGACAACCGCGTCATGCTCTACGCCGTCCACCTGGCACTAACGGGCAAGATCGGCGGCCTGAACGAGCTGTTTGCCACCGGCAAGATGGACTTCGAAGGCAGCCTGTTGGCCAACGTCAACTCCCTGCTGCAAACGCCGGAAGTGCAAGCGCGCCTGGCTAATGCCCACGGCGCCGCCGACTTCGTCCGCCAAGTCTACGACGCCTTCGGCTGGCCAGCCGGCGAGGCCGACGTCCAGCGCAACGCCGACCGGTACGCGCGCGGCCTGTCGCGCGGCGAGCTGGTGATCGAGATGGCCTACGAGATGATCGACTACAGGGGTGCCGACCTCGGCTACCAGAGCGCGCGACTGGGCGTGGTCAACCAGCTGCGCAACGCGGTCGCAGCCGGCAAGGCCGAGCTCGCCGCGCTGGCGACCCCGACCACCTCGGCCAACACCGCCGCCGGCGAGATCGCCGCCCTGCCGCTGTACAGCGCCGACCTGCACGTGGTCGATGCCAATAGCAGCGCCGTGCGCGCCACGCTGACCAGCCGGCCGCAGCCGTCCATCACGGTCGACCGCTGGGGCAATGTCCTCAGCGTGACCGACGCGCGCGACGCCAACTGGAAGATCAGCTATACCTACAACTACCGCAACGAGCTGATCGACCAAACCGCCAACACCCTGGCCGGCACCACCGCCCAGTTCCACACCCAGCAACGCTACGACGCGCTGGGCCGGCTGGCCGCCCAGGTCGACGCCAATGGCAACACCACCAGCTTCAATTACGACAGCCACGGCAACGTCGTCACCGAGACCCACGCCGACGGCGGCAAGGTCACCAGCACCTACAGCCTATTCGGCCAACGCCTGTCGGTCACGCAGCCGGCCAACGTGGCGGTGCAACGCAACTACACCTACGACCACCTCGGCAACCTGCTCACCAGCTCGACAGGCGGCACGCTCGCCGTCTACGCCGTCAACGCCAGCATGGTGGCTACCCTCAGCACCAATAAGGTGCTCACCGACAGCTATACCTACGACGAACTGGGACGTCGCGTCAGCAGCACCGACGCGGCCGGCGCGGTCAGCAAGCAGGTGTACGACCTCGGCGGCAACGTCATCAAGACCATCGACGCCATGGGCTACACCACGACCAGCCTCTACGACGACCAGCACCACCTGCTGCTGCAGATCGACGCCAACGGCAACTCGCAGGGCTGGGAATACTGGAACGGCAACCTTAGCCGCAGCAGCGACCTGTCCGGCAACATCACCAGCTACACCTACAACGCGGCCGGCCAGAAAATCAGCCAGACCTCGACCCGTGGCCAGGACATCCGCTACACCTACGACGAGGACAAGCTGGTGCGCGTGGACGACGTCGTCACCGGTTTAACCACCGATTACGCCTATGACGCCGCCGGCAACCGCATCAAGGAAAAGCAAACCTACGCCGACTGGGTCGGCCTGCGCCCGGACCGCGTGCAAAACAACACGCTGACCTACGACATGCAAAACCGCCTGGTCGGCGTGCTGGACGACCAGTACAAGCTGACCTACGCCTACGACTACAACGGCAACCGCACCCAGACCACCACCGAGTTCGACGGCGGCGCCTTCGACGCCTACAACACCTACGACACCATGAACCGCCAGTTGATCGTCAACGGCGACCTGGTGGCGGGCAAAGTGGTGTACGGCCAGTACGGCCACCAGATCGTCTACGACAAGGCCGGCAACCGCCTCTCCGACACCTACCTCGGCGCCAAGGTCAGCGGCAGTGCCAACGCCTACGTCATCACCCAGGGCGCGGCCACCACCGACGTCTACACCTACGACGCGGCCGGCCGCCTCTCCACCATCAGGCACGACGTGCTGCTGGTGGACACCGTCCACTACGATGCGGCCGGTCGGGTCGTCGAGTCCGGCTTCATCGGCGCCGCCGCCGATGACAAGCTGAAGGCCGCCGCGGCCGCCATCGGCATGGCGCCGGACGCCCAGACCTACACCTACGACGCCAACGGCCGCACCACGCGTCAGCTGACCCGTACCGCCGGCGGCATCGCCACCACCGACATCCAGTACATCGCCCAGGGCGCCAGCGGCTACGACAACGTCGGCAACCTGCAAGGCTACACCGTCACCGACCTGAGGGCCGGCTCCAGTGACGAGTACACCTTCACCTACGACACCAACAGCGGCTACGTCCAGAAGTACGTCAACCTCAACAACGAAAGCACCACCACCTACGTCTACAACGTCAACGGCCAGCGCACCAACACGATCCGCGTCAACACCAAGACCAACGAGACGTCGGACACCAGCTACTGGTACGACGCCGACGGCCACATCCAGTCGCGCAAGGAAGATGGCGAAGTAAGCTTCTCGCTGATCGTCGACGGCAACGTGCTGGGCACCGAGGACAAGGCGCGCACCAACTTCATCGGCCAGAACTACACCCCAGCCACGTCGGCGATTTACGACACGGCGCCCGGCGTCTATACCTCGCAAGGCAACGAGAAGCTGGCCGACGTGGCAAAGCGCCTGTGGGGCGACAGCAGCCTGTGGTACCTGATCGGCGACCTCAACGGCATCGAGGCCGGCACCGTGCTGGCCGCCGGCCGCGTGCTGAAGATTCCGCCGCGCGTCAATACGATCCACAACACCTACAAGACCTATACGCCGTACAGCGAAGGCGCGGCGCTGGGCGACACCATGCCGCTGGCCTCGCCGTCGAACGCCGACAACTGCGGCGCCATGGGCGGCATCGTCACCACCACCATCGCCATTGCCGCCAGCTACATTACCACCGGCAAGCTCAACGACCAGGCCATCGGCTACCTGCAACAGCAACTGGGCGACGCGCGCGCCGTCAACGAGGCCAGGGAAATGGCCAACCGGATCGCCTTGCAAGTGGTCGACCCGTTGCTCAAGCTCAGCACCGGCAAGGCAAACACGATTGCCACCGAGTTCCTGAAGGCCGTGCTCAACAACGACGGCTCGCAATCGGCGGTGGAGAGCGCGTACTCGAAGTACGGCAACAGCATCGCGGCCAACCCGACCACCATCCGCAACGCCCTGGTCCGCACCGCCAACGCCGGCGCCAACATCATGACGGGCTTGCAGACGGCGTTCGACTGGAAAGGCATCGCCAAGGCGCAAGCCGAAGAAGTCGCCCGCCGCCGCGCAGCAGCGATCGCTGCTGCGATCGCCGCAGCGAAAGCCGCCGCAGAGAAGTTGGCGGCCGACAAGTTCATGGCGGACCAAGCCGCGCTTGCCCAGGCGGCGGCCACGGCACCTGCTCCTGCTCCTGCTCTTGCTCCTGTTCCTGCTCCCGCCCCTGCTCCTGCTCCTGCTCCTGCTCCTGCTCCTGCTCCTGCTCCTGCTCCTGCTCCCGCCCCTGCTACTGCTCCTGCGGCATCTGCGCCTGCGGCCACGTCCAATCAGCAGGTCCTACCTGATTGGGCCATCAGTCTCCCGGACATTCGTGGCTCGGTCGGTCAAGGTGACATTGGTTATGCAAACGAAATGAACATCGCCGCCGTGCAGGATGACCGTCGAGCCTATGAAATATACTGGGAGAACTACTTTAACGATCCGACGGCCGATCATAGTGTAGAGCAGCCGGCTTGGGAGCCACAAGGTTGGATGTTGAATTCATACGACCCTGGTAACAGATTAGCTGATTTTGCCGCTGCCGCTTCTGGCACATTCAATAGCAATTTTAGTTCAGACGGGCAGCTAAATGCTTGGTTAACAAAAACACAATTCGACGAGAGAACCGTAAAGCCGGGGGACGATAAGTCGGTCGCCCCAGCCGACTCGGGCTCGAGCATAACGCCCGTCGATACGTCTGGCCCGGAGGTAGATCTCACAGACTTGATCACCTCATTACCTCCGATCACGGTCGAACCGCCTGTTACGGTAGATCCGGAAATCACCGATGTCAGTCCAGTAATAACCCCGGTTACCCAGCCACCAGCGGTCTTCGATCCGTCTACAGTGATCTTCGATCCGTCAACTGTAAAGTTTGATATACCTGATTTCAAATTTGACAGTCCGGTTCTTGAGCCAATAGCTCTGGAAACTGCGACGTTTACTCCGTCAGACACAGGCCCTCGTTATACCCCCCTGAGTCATGAAGGAGCAAACGATTACGCGAATCCAGAAGTTTCATTGACCACAGATGCGGCCGGCACTAGCCAATCCGCAGGAGTTACAACCTATTCCGTGCCGACACCGACAGCCGTCACTTTGGAGCCGCTAACCGACGCTCGCACGCCCCCTAATAATCCGCTTGGCCTGGAGTTTTCCAACACCCCGCCGCTATTATTGAACAAGTTTGGGGCATTGGACACGCAGTCGCCTGTGGGGCAACAGTTAGTGCCATCGGACGGAAAGATTCACGAGTCCGCTGCTGCTAGCTATCTGCGAAGCAGTGGAGCTTTCAATGCCAACGCCGGTACTATTGAAGCTCAGGTCGGCCCCGCAATTCAACCCTTCGTGCTGGCCGCAATGCCTGGTGGTCAAGTTGCACTCGCCGCTCAAGGCGGCTATCAAATGGGACAAGGCTATGGAGAATATCAGAACGGTGAAACGACTTCTGGCATACTGAATATGGCCGGTGGCGTGCTTACAGCAGCCGGTAGCGTAGCCCGTACCAGTTCATTTGTATCAAGTGAAAATGATGCCGTAGCGTCGAAGCTATCTGTTAGCAATGTCGGAGGTGCTGGAAACCAACAGCCGATTGTTGTGGATTTGTTTGGCGGCCGTACCTCTCAAATTTCGGGTGCCATCAATGTAGACATTGTTGCGCAAGAGGGTGTTCGAGCGTCCGCGACTCAACTGCCCTTCCGCGCAAGTTCCATCGACCAAGTGGTGGCGAGCAATCCGTATCTTCCTGGCGGCTCAGGCATCATGGATTGGTTACCCGATGCAGCAAACGCGCTGAAACCGGGTGGTACGCTGACTATCAACTCCACTCCCCTCAACAAGTTTGGTCAGTTGCCAACCACGGACGCGCTTGACTCCCTCGGATTAAAGGTCCTGCAGCCGTTTGGGCCACTACTACCTGATTTCCAGGGCAACATATTCCGGTACACTGACGGAGGTGTGATCCCTCCTGGAAAAGTCGGATCTACCGTTTTGCAGAAAACCGGAGGTAATTGATGCAGCGAATTGACGGACATTTTGAAGAACTTCATTTCACCGAGAGCAACCTTGGCCCTCCCGTGCTTGATGAGGGAACAATAAAAATTCCGGTGACTGGGGTGCTCCCATTAAAAAATTACCCAATGAATAACGGCACTTTCCGTCCGTTGTCCGGCGACTTGGTTTTCATCGGTGTCACGAAGTCCATTAGGAAGGTGACTGAATACATAGGCGATCCTAAGCATCCGCAAGGGTTCCAAGAAGAGCGCGTTGTGGTTGACATCGATGTGTCGCCTGATGAACCAAACGTAACGAAGTTCATGTTCGAAGGAATTCTACAAGAGCCCGTGGCTTGGGTGGAATGGGAAGTCGTTGCCGCCGGGTTTGAGTTCTACACTGACTGAGAAGTGCTGGTTGCGTAGTCCTCCAAGAAACCGTCCGTTTCCTCGCAATACAGGGTAAGCTGCTTCCACTACTGTAATAGATAGTGCAGCTTCGCCCCTATCCGGTTAGTTCAAACGGTGCCAGTGTGCTTGGGGACGCTGGTGGCTGAGCCGGTACCGACAGGGAGTAATACGCTTATATATACTATACGGTTTTTCCCGTCCATTTTAAGAGTTACGGGCGGCTGTATTCCGGGGTACAGGGGTCAAATACCCTCTTGAAGGCGCTGAGGTCGAGTTCTGACATTCGCACACGAACTCCGCTTTGCGCTTTCAAAGGCCTTCGGCCAATTGACAGATGCGGACGAGCGATTTGGGGAGGTGTTAGCTATTTCAAGCCAATCATACGCTAACCGTACAATAGGACTTAAGATTAACCGAATTCGGCACCTCAGCCATCGACAAAACCCCGCATGTGCGGAATCATCCGCTCCGACAACAGTCGCACATGCCGCAGCAAGTCCGGCGAACACAGCAACACCGGCAGCATATTCGCCTTCATCATGCGCTCGGTCTGCGCCGACAGGCGCGTCAACAGCTGCTCCGCATATTAGGCTCGACCACCATGGTCGTGCTGGCGTCGGCCGCGCGTATGCTCTCCAGCAGAACCTGTTCAATGGAGGGATCCAGCGTCAGGACGCTCAGCGCCGGCAAGTCGCCCAACAGGCCCTGGCAGATCGCCGCGTCCAGCTTCTGCCGCACGATTTCCGACAGATAGCCCAGGCCCTTGTTGTTGCGCCCCATGTCGATCAACAACTCCAGTATCACCTCCAGGTACGGATCGACACCTTCTCCCTCAACAGATTCTGCAACACCTTCTGCACATCGCTGACCGACAGGATGGTCGGTATCAATTCCTCCACCAGCCCAGGCTGCTGTTGACGCACGCGCTGCAGCAAGCGGTCCGTTTCGGTCCGCGTCAGCAACTGCGACGACTGCTGCTTGAGGACCTCGCTCAGATGGGTGATGAACACCGTGGTCGGATCCACTAGCGTGTAACGCGCGGCGCGGGCCACCTCACGCTCGGTACCCTCGATCCATATCGCCAGCAGCCCATAGGTCGGCTCGCGCGTCTCGATGCCTTTCAGCAGTTGGCCCTCCCCGTCTGCATGATGGGCCAGCGTGCGGTGCCCTGCCCTGCCCTGCCCTGATCAAAATTATCAACTAAAACATCATTTTTACTAAACTTTGCAAAAATCCTATGGATACCTTGTTCATTGAGGGCCCGATTCCGGCCCCGGCGAACAAATTTGACCGGCGTCGGCCCGGTCCCACAGGAGAATGTAGATGGTTGCAATTGTCAGCGGTAACGGCTTCGGACTGAACAACACCTCGGCCGGCGTGCTCGGCCAGTCGGGAATGTTCGGCAACGCGGCGCTCGGCAACAGCAAGGA
>Ga0105244_10004055_pt1 | contig 10230 bp, 7 predicted proteins | sample KBSM44metaG_FD_80423 | JGI IMG/M metagenome (GOLD analysis project Ga0105244, IMG submission 80423) | Miscanthus rhizosphere microbial communities from Kellogg Biological Station, Michigan, USA - KBS M4-4 metaG | ecosystem: Host-associated > Plants > Roots > Rhizosphere > Soil | place: Michigan...
CGGATGGATGGGGAACGCTGGTTAATACAGCCTCTGCACGTGTCTATCTGAAACAGTTAAACCAGCAAGGTCAGACGTTATTGGAAAAAGTAGCAGAACCCCTGGCAACCATGGCCCATGTAGCCGGGGTTAAGGAATACCCGCATCATCTGCTTACCCATGCCTGGAAGATGCTTATGCAGAATCATCCACATGACAGCATCTGTGGCTGTAGTGTAGATGAGGTGCATCGGGAGATGGTGACCCGGTTTGCCAAGAGCCGGCAACTCGCCGAGAAGCTGGTATCCCAGACGTCGCAAGCCATTGCGGAATGCATTGACGTACAGAATATCGAAGCTTGGGCCGAGGATGCCGTGTTGTTCACCGTGTTTAATACGGCTGGGTGGATGCGAAGCGGTATCATAGAGAAAGAACTGATCGTAGATAAATCCTTTTTCCCGGAAGGTCCGAATCCACAGGCTCTTGCGCGCAAATTGGAAGAAGTCGTACTACCGACATATCAAGTGATCGATGCTGAAGGCAATATATACGTAGCCGAAATTCTTGATCTAGGTGTTCATTTCGGTTACGAGCTTCCGAAAGATCGCTTCCGTCAGCCATATATGGCACGTAAGGTTAAGGTGATTTTCCAGGCGAAGAATGTTCCTGCACTGGGTTATCAGACGTATGGTCTGGTTCCAGTCGGGGAAAAGCAAGAAAGACAGGCGGCTGGCGTTGAAGTTAACGTTGAGATTGAAGCAAACCTGATGGAAAACGAATATCTGCAAGTCCGTGTGGAGCAGAATGGCACGATCACACTGCTTGATAAACGTTCGGGAACAGAATATCACGGACTGAACGTCTACGAAAATACCGGGGATATCGGCAACGAATATGTGTACCGTCAGCCTGAAGGCGAGCAAGCGTTATCCACTAAACAACTCAAGGCGGAGTTACGTCTTGTGGAGCATTCCCCTTATCGTGCCGTAATGGAAAGCGTGCTTCGTTGGAACATTCCGGCTGGGGCAGATGAGCTGTTTGAGCGGGAGAAACGTTACATGGTTCCGTTCACGGAGCGTAAGGCTCAGCGTGTTCAGGATACCGTTCCTCTTAACATCACAACAACATATACACTGGAAGCAGGCAGTAATATGGTCAAGGTAAAGACCGAATTTAACAATCAGGCCAAAGATCATCGCCTACGTGCGCTTTTCCCATCCGGTCTGGTCACGGACCATCATTATGCTGAATCCATCTTTGAAGTCGCCAAACGGCCAAACATTCCGGCGAAGGAGTGGGTGAATCCGAGCAATGCACAGCATCAGCAAGCATTTGTTCATGTGACGGATGGGAGCACCGGGCTGATGGTTGCGAACAAAGGGCTCAATGAATATGAGATTTTACAGGAGAATGCAGGAAGTACGATTGCGGTTACGCTGCTCCGCGCTTCATCCGAATTGGGAGATTGGGGTGTATTCGACACACCGGAGGCTCAATGTCTGGGACCTCAGGCGGTGGAGTATGCTATTATTCCATTTGCAGGCGATGCGGCGAAATCAGGTGCTTGTGCAAGTGCATACATGTATCCTATCCCGTGGACGACGGTGCAGCTTGGGGAACTGGCTCATACGTATGAAAAAGAAGCGCAGCCTGTACATGGAATGAAAGATGGCCAACGGAAATTACCACTGAGCAAACAGTGGCTGGACTGGCAAGCCGAGAATTCAACGCTGGCATTTTCCGCTTTGAAGATTGCAGAAGAAACAGGAGATGTGATTGCACGTTGGTTCAATTTGAGTGCTGATCCGGCTGATTTGCATGTACAGACTGGCTTCGAGTGTGTCTCCACATATGAGAGTGATGTGCTGGAGCGGGTGAAGGGTGCGCTTGAAAATAATCATCGGACGGTAGCGGGATATAAAATTGTTACGCATGGTTACGAGCTATTGTGATACCGAACGAATCAACAGAGTCAGCTGAAGTTTAGGCTTTAGAGCTTAAAGCGTTAACTGTTGGATGAGAAGCCGCCTGTGAGCGGCTTTTTCATATTTTAGGAGAATGAGGGAAAGTGCAACTGTGATAGTTTAGTAATATTAAATGTCGTAATTTTATATATGAATTGTCGTGAGTTTCGATTAAAAATAAATAAATCATGTGATACCTTATAGATACGTTGTCAGAATATTATATACTATGGAGGGAAGACATCCGTGACTATTCGAATTGGAAAAATCAGTTTGTGGCATGTACATGCATGGGATTACATCAAGCAAGCCCAGGAACACGAGGATACAGTAATCGCCGCCGTGTGGGACGAAGACCCGAAGCGTGGGCAGGAAGCCGCTGACCGCTTGAACGTGCCCTTTTATGCATCGCTTGCGGATATGCTGGCACAAGATGACATTGATGCGGTAATTGTAGATGCGCCTACACGTCTCCATGAAGAGGTGATTACGGCTGCTGCCAAGGCGGGTAAACATATTTTTACCGAAAAAGTCATTGCCGCTACGCAAGTGGAGTCTAGTGTTATTCTGAGAGAGATTCAGGCAAACGGAGTCAAAATGACCGTTTCTCTTCCTCGTCTATATGCTGGATATACGCTGACCATTCAAGACGTGCTTGAGCGCGGATTACTCGGTCAAGTTACATACGTGAGGGCACGATTATCCCATGATGGAGCGATCACAGATTGGCTGCCTCAGCACTTCTATGATCTGCATGACTGTCAAGGCGGAGCTCTGATTGATCTGGGCTGTCACCCGATGTATCTAACGAGATTGTTTCTAAATCAGCCAATTACCGATGTGAGCGCACACTTTGGTTATATTACAGGCAAAGAAGTTGAGGATAATGCAGTGGCAACACTCTCTACATCAACAGGAGCTATTGGGGTAGTGGAAGCGGGATTTGTGAACAGTCACTCGCCTTTTACCATTGAAGTACATGGCACAGAGGGTACAATGTTATATGGAACGCCGGATTCCACATTGTTGATTCGCACGAAAGTAGCGGAAGGTCAGTATACGGATTGGACCGAACTTCCTGTTGCTGAAAATGTAGAAAGCGCATTCAATCAATGGGTAGGACACATTCAAAATGATACCGAGGACAGCGCAAACATCAACATGGCGATGGAATTGACCCGGTTGATGGAAGCGGCGAATCGCTCAGCGAAGGAAGGTAGACGAGTTGCGCTGACTGAGTTGCAAAGTTAGATATCAAGCTAGACAGGATAGATTGGATTATATAAGTTGAATGAATTACTTACACTTTAACGGAGTGGACTGTGTAAAATCTTCAGTTCTACTCAATATAATTTCGTCCTGTAAGGCGTTAAGGAGGAAGGCATCTTGAGTCTGTATCCGTATGAGAAAATGCTGGATCGGCAGGATCTCCTGGAGCGGCTTGATATTACCGTGGTATGGGGGCATTACGAGATTCGTGTGCTGCGATTTCATCTGACGACATTTCCAGCGGGGCGGATTGTCGATTTTCATAACCATGCGGAGTATGAGTTCCATTTCATTCCTAGAGGGAAAGGTAAAGTTATTATTGATGATCAGTCCCATGCATTATCGGAAGGGTTATTGTATCTGACCGGACCTGGGGTTGTTCATTATCAGGAAGCCGACGCCGAGCAGGATATGGATGAGTTGTGTCTTCATGTAGATATCGTGCATAAACCACGAGAGCATGTCGATCCATGGGAAGTTGCGGAATCAGAAGAGACCATTGAAAAACTAAAGACACTTCCGCATAAACCGGTTCAGGATTATCACCGTGCAATGCTCTGTTTTCTCGAAGCGTATGAAGCATGTGACCACAAGATGGTCGGATATTATACTTCGATTAAGCAGCTGGTTGTTAGCATTTTGTTAAAAACGGTTCGCGCTTACGATACGGGCGGAATTCGAGCTGAAGCTCCTGTAAGGGATATGACAGTGTATCGATACGATTATGCTGTACAGTACATGGAAGCTAATCACGCTTCTGTGGTGACGCTGGAGCATGTCGCCGAGAAGCTGCACATCAGCAGCCGCCAGTTGCAACGCATTTTTTATCAGGTACAGCCTGATATGCCGTTCAGCCGAGTGCTGGAGGACATTCGCCTGCGAGCGGTGTGCCGTAATTTACAGGAAAGCAACGTGTCTATTGAACAGATTGCGGTTGGCTCAGGCTTTAACAACGCCAACTATTTACATGCTGTGTTTCGAAAACGCCTTGGGATGACCCCGTCGGCTTTTCGCAAAATGAAACAACCAATACTAAAGTGAGGGTGACTTATGATGAGTAAAGTATATCGCATTGGAATTATTGGCTGCGGCGGGATCGCAAATGGCAAACATCTGCCAAGTCTGAGCAAGCTGGAGAACGTTGAACTGGTTGCTTTCTGTGATATTGTGGAAGAGCGTGCCGCAGAGGCGAAGAAACAGTACGGTTCTGCCGATGCCGAGATATACACGGATTACCAGGAACTGTTGAAGGATGAGACACTCGATATTGTGCATGTGCTTACCCCGAACATCTCCCACGCAGAGATTTCAATTGCGGCGCTGGAGGCTGGCAAACATGTGATGTGTGAGAAACCGATGGCCAAGACTGCGGCTGAAGCTCAGCTTATGTTGGAAGCGGCCGAACGTACAGGTAAAAAATTGACGATCGGTTATAACAACCGTTTCCGTCAGGACAGCATGTACTTAAAGCAACTGTGTGAAGCGGGCGAGCTAGGTTCGATCTATTTTGCCAAAGCCCATGCGATTCGAAGAAGAGCCGTGCCGACTTGGGGTGTATTTCTGGATGAAGAGAAACAAGGCGGCGGACCGCTGATTGACATTGGAACACATGCACTGGATCTGACCTTATGGATGATGGACAATTATCAGCCGAAAGTAGTACTTGGCACTACGCATCATGAGCTCTCCCAGAGAGAAAATGCAGCGAATGCTTGGGGTCCGTGGGACCCACAGAAATTTTCGGTGGAGGATTCCGCCTTTGGTATGATTGTCATGGAAAATGGGGCAACGATCATGCTGGAATCCAGCTGGGCGCTGAACTCGCTTGATGTGGACGAAGCTAAATGCAGTCTGAGTGGCACCGAGGCAGGCGCTGACATGAAAAACGGACTGCGTATCAATGGCGAGAAGTTCAGCCGTCTGTATACCAATGAAATTGAACTCAGCTCTGGTGGTGTGGACTTCTATGAAGGACAGTCCGAAAATGCACCGGATGTGGAGATGCGCAAATGGATTGAAGCGATCGATAAAGATTTGGAGCCCGTAGTTACACCAAAACAGGCGCTGGTGGTATCACAGATTTTGGAAGCTATTTACGAGTCGGCACACACGGGCAAGGCAGTATACTTTAATAATTAACGGAGAAGCTTCAATAGATTGTTCTGTTAACATAATTAGATTCCTAAACCTTTGTCCGTTTATCCGGTCAGAGGTTTTTTGTTATTTTTCCATAATAGAGGGAGCCGTCCATACCTGATATGGATCAAACACATAGGATGAATCGAAATAAGCTGAAAGAGGGGATGTTGTGTCTAGGTATCTTACACCTATGGGAGTTTCCATCGTTGTTTGCACCAACCGTCCACAATTTTTGGATAACATCCTGCAGAATTATGTTCGCCAGCGTTACAAGGTCAAGGAATTGATTATCATTCTGAATCTCGACAGCATGAACATGCGTTTGATTCGGAAAAAGGTGCAGAAATACGCGAATGTCCACGTATACCAAGTACCCGAACGTATCTCACTAGGACAGTGTCTAAATGCAGGCATCACCAGAGCTCGTTTTTCACTCGTTGCGAAAATGGATGATGATGATTACTACTCTCCTTATTATCTGGAAGAACAGGTACGTGCGCTCAGGCAAACCGGCAGTGATATTGTGGGTAAACACTCCTGTCTGGTTTATCTGGAAGCTTCCCGAACATTGCTGATGAGGTCACCGGGCGAGAGCAATAAACCTGTGGAATTTATCCAGGGAGGCACGCTGTTATTCAGAAAAAAGGTGTTAAAAAGGGTTCGATTTACGGATCGTTCGGTGGGGGAAGATGTTACGTTTCTAAGGCAATGCAGGAAGAGAGGGTACAAAACGTATGCAACATCACCTTACAACTATGTGTATCTGCGCAGGCAGAACAAAGCAAGTCATACGTGGAGAGCAGAGGATCAGTTCTACCTTGAAGGAAGCGAGCGACTGGCTGTAACCAGGACTTTTAAACCTTTTGCAAACAAAAAGTTGTAGAAAAGGGAGACACTGCATTTTTAAGCGAAGAGTCGGATATCGTCATTCAGAAAAAAGTATAACATCCATTTGATCCAGAGAGGTTCTGACCGGTGCAGAGCGTCTTTTTTCTTTATAGATAGAGTTTAATTTCGATGTGGAGAGAGTGATCTATATGGGGGATTAAAATAAATGTTGGATTTTAGCAAAAAAAAGTATTGCATATCAGTTTAGTCGGAATTATATTAATGGTATAAGGTCTAGACCATATACAGATCGGAGTGATCAGATGTCTAATCCATTCTCCTTTCATTTCGAAAAAGTATCGACTAAAAAGGTTAGTGAATTTATTCGGGAACAACTGGAAGAAGCCATTATTCTAAAAGAGTTGATGAGTGAGGAGCAGCTTCCCGCTGAACGGGATTTAGCCGAGATGTTTGATGTAAGCCGTATTACGGTTCGCGAAGCGCTCTCAGCACTGGAAGATAAAGGACTGATAGAAAAAAGAGTTGGAGCCAAAGGTGGAACTTTTGTTCTGCCACTCACGACCAATTCGCATAAACGGACAAGAGAAGAGATCAAACGAGGCTGGGCTCAGATGCTCAAGGTGTTTGAGTACCGGACCATTATTGAGCCGGAGGCGGCTTTTCTGGCTGCTGAGCGGATCACCGCAGGCGAACTGGAACAGCTGTATAACTATATGGAGCAAAGTATCGAGCCGGATTGCACACGGGAATGGTTCAGGGCACTGGATGTGAAATTCCATCTAACCATAGCCAAAGCATCAGGTAATCCATACTGTGAAACAGCCGTCAGACAAATTCGAACGAAGATTAACCCGGCGCTCGATCTGATGCCTTACGATGACCGAATTCGTTCCGTAAACTACGAAGTACATATGGAGATTCTTGAAGCACTGAAGTCAAGAGACAGCGTAAGGTCACGGGATACGATGAAAAGGCATATCGAATTCTCGGCTGATGCCATCTATGCGCGCTTGGTGTCGGAATCCGAGCAACAGGAAAGGAATGAGATGCAATGAAGCAAGCTGAATTAATACAACTGGCTCAGCCGCTACAAGCGAAGTTAAGCGCCTGGCGCAGAGACCTGCACCGCCATCCGGAGATTGGTTATGAGGAGCATCGCACCTCTGCTATTGTGGCCGAACATCTGGAAAGGCTTGGAATTGAGGTTACTCGTCATGTTGGGAAGACAGGTGTAACTGGCCTGCTTCGCGGAGAAACAGCTGGCCCTACCTTTGCACTTCGAGCAGATATGGATGCATTGCCGATTGAAGATCAGAAATCAGTGGAATATCGCTCAACGGTGAAAGGCAAGGCACATCTCTGTGGGCATGACGCACACACATCGATTCTGATGGGCGCTGCTGAACTACTCACAGGGCTTGGCAGACCGAAATCCGGTAATATTAAGTTCATCTTTCAACCTGCGGAAGAAGGACTAGCCGGTGCAAGAGCCATGATTCAGGACGGCGTGCTGGAGAATCCAAAGGTGGATGCCATTGCTGGCTTGCATATGACACCCGGTCAGGATACGGGAACAGTTGGGGTGAGCCAGGGAGTTGCCTTTGCTTCGGCTGATCCGCTCGTCATCAAGATTGTGGGGCAGGGAGGTCACGCGGCTCGTCCGCATGAAGGTATTGATGCGATCGCCGTATCCGCTCAGGTGATTACTGCGTTACAGAACATCGCCAGCCGTATGGTGGACCCGCTTGAACCTGTAGTTGTCACGATTGGTAAAATCACCGGAGGTTATATGGGTACCGCTATAGCACCTGAAGTCGAGATGATTGGCACAGTCCGCACATTATCTCCTGCAGTGCGTGAACGGATGCCATCTCTGATCAAACAAGTCGTGAACGGTGTCTGCAGTTCATTCGGAGCGGCATGTGAAGTCACCTATGGTGACGGTTATCCGGTTGTTGTGAATGACCTTGGCATGGTTGATCTGCTCACAGATGTCTGTGAAGAGGTGAATGCGCAGAAGGGGTGGAGTTACATCAAACCGTCGACAGGCGGGGAAGACTTTGCTTTTTATTGCGAACATGTGCCTGGTGTGTTTTTCCGGTTAGGATCGGGAAATGAAGAGGAGCGTACACGGTATCCGCTTCATCATCCGAGATTTGATCTTGACGAAACGGTCATGCCTTACGGCGTAGGCTTGTTGTCAGCAATTGCACTTGAATTTTTGGCAAGGAATACAACTTCCAAGGGGGAAGAATCACAATGAAAAAGAGACAATGGACAGGCTTGTGGATTACTTTGCTGGCAATCGTGATGGTGTTAAGTGCTTGTGGTGGTGGAAGTAAAGGTGCAACGAACAATGCAACTTCTGAAGGGAGCGGAAGCGAAAGTGCAGCTGCCAGTAGCACGTTAACAATTGCGGCGGCAACGGATATCGAAAGCTTTGATCCACACAACAATAACAATACCGCGAGTGAAGCTGTGCTTGTGAACGTATTTGATTATTTGATCAAAAACGACAGTCAGCAGAAAAAAGTTCCTGCGCTCGCTACTTCATGGGAGCAAGTGAACGATACAACGTGGAGATTCAAGCTGCGTGAAGGGGTAACGTTCCACAATGGCGACCCGTTCACTTCCGCTGATGTGAAGTACACGCTGGAGAGAGTCGCTAAAGATAATACGCTGAAGCAAAATAGTTATTTCAAAAACATCGTTGAAGTCAAAGCGGTGGATGAGCATACGGTAGACATCATTACCGATGGTCCAGACCCATTGTTGCTCAATCGCTTGTCCAAAATGGGCGCTGGCATCCTGCCTTCCAAATATATTGCAGACAAGGGCATGGACACGTTCCTGAAAGAGCCGGTGGGTACTGGCGCATACAAGTTCAGCAAATGGACCAAAGACGACCGGATTGAGCTTGTGAAAAATGAAAACTATTTCGGCGGTGAGCCGAAGTGGAATGAAGTGGTATTCCGTGTCATCCCTGAGGCTTCCACACGTGTATCTGAATTACTTGCTGGCGGAGTTGACGTTGCGTCATCTATCCCATCAACAGATATTGCACGTATTGAAGGCGAAGCAGACAAAAAAATTGTGAAAGCACCTATTCAGCGTGTTCTGCAACTGATCTTCCGTCAAACGGAAGGCAGCATTACAGCTGATCCAAAAGTGCGTGAAGCCATTGATCTGGCGATTGATAAACAAGGGATCGTAGACAGCATTGCCGGGGGAGCAGGAATCGTTACTCGTACATCTGTAACACCTGGAAACTTCGGAGCTGACCCGTCACTGTATAAGACATCATTGTATGATTTGGAAAAGGCAAAGCAACTGCTAAAAGAGGCAGGCTACGCTGAAGGCACGGCCGAGATGACCATCTCCGTATCTTCTCAGTACAAGGAACAAGCTGAAGTTGTTGCAGCCATGCTGGATCAGGCCGGATTCAAAATCAATCTGGACGTGCTTGAGCCGAGTGCATTCAGCGAGCGTTATAGCTCCAAATCATTTAAAGAAATTTTCATGATCGGAATCGGTAACTCCCTGTTTGACGCTTCCAACAACTATAACCGCTATATGGTGGAAGAAGCCAAAGGGGAATCAGACTACAACAATCCGGAAGTGGAGAAGTTGCTGCAATCTGCGCTTGTAAACATGAATCCTAAGTCTCGTGAGAAAGAATATCAGCAAGTACAACAGATTTTCTCAGAAGAGCGCCCTGCCGTATATTTGTATCAGATGGAAGGCGTCTATGGAACCAATGACAAAGTGAACTTTGCACCACGCAGTGATGAGATGTTCTATGCGGATGAGATTACACCTGTTGCAAAGTAACAGAGGCTAATACCACCTGTCATTGCATGAGTAAGCCGTGAACGGCAGGGACTGGATGAACAAGTTCCTGCCGTTCTTTTTTGGAAAGAGGAGGTGAGCCGGGAGTGGGAAAATACGTATTCAAATCTTTACTGCAGGTCATTCCGGTGCTGTTTATTGTCTCATTAATTGTTTTTATTCTGGTTCGGGTCACGGGTGA
>Ga0105244_10004056_pt1 | contig 10225 bp, 8 predicted proteins | sample KBSM44metaG_FD_80423 | JGI IMG/M metagenome (GOLD analysis project Ga0105244, IMG submission 80423) | Miscanthus rhizosphere microbial communities from Kellogg Biological Station, Michigan, USA - KBS M4-4 metaG | ecosystem: Host-associated > Plants > Roots > Rhizosphere > Soil | place: Michigan...
CACCATAGCTAAATTTTCGGGGCGAAAGGTGCTCTTTGCAGAATCTCTTACGCAACACCCTGACAAAGCAGAATGCTTCAGACCTGTCCTTGAGCTAGTTCGGCGCACGTTGTGTTGATTTTAACCAGTGCTAAAAATATTAAATTTTTCTGGGCTACCTTGGTATAAGAAATGTACCGAAATCCTACTCTTTCTAACATCCCAGGGAGCCCTAATTGAACCACTCATTCAGGCGTTGGTGTGCCGTCATAGCCGTTAAGGTGCTGATCGTAGTCGTCAGCATGATCTTGGAATTCTTCCGGGGCACAAACGAACAAGCTGCGTCTATCTAATCACTGCAATACACTAGCAATACCTCTTTCATCGACCGCCCTGGTCACCATCTCGCAATTTCCTAGGCCCCTGATCATCTCCGCCAACTGGCGGTTCCTTCGTCACGCCTATTCACTTCGAAAGGATATTCAATGATTCATCGAGTTCAGCAAATGGCATATCTGGATAATCCGCCCTGGCATGGCATCGGCAGCCGACTCGAACGGCATCAGTCACTTGATGTCTGGGCAAAGCAGGCTGGAATGAACTGGAAGGTGTTAGAGGCCCCGGTGCAATTTCAGGATAAAGTGGGCGACGGCACTCCTCTCATCACGTTCCCAGAAAAGAAGGTGCTCTATCGGTCCGACTCCAAGGCCGCACTCTCGGTTGTCTCGAAGCGTTACAACGTCGTTCAGCCTCGTGAAATCCTGGAGTTCTATCGAGATCTGACTGAAGTAGCCGGCTTTGAGTTGGAGACTGCGGGTGTTCTGAAAGGTGGACGGAAATGTTGGGCTCTGGCGAGAACCAATCAATCCGCAGTAATCCGGGGCAATGACGAAGTCCGAGGCTATCTGCTCCTAGCCACCGCATGCGACGGAACTCTGGCGACGGTGGCGAAGTTCACAAGCGTTCGAGTGGTCTGCAGCAATACGTTGGAGGTGGCTATCCAAGGTAGTGGGCACGGCGTGAAGGTGCCCCACAGCACTTCCTTCGATGCGCAAGCTGTGAAGGCGGAGCTGGGTTTTGCGCTGTCGTCCTGGGATCAGTTCATGTATCAAATGAAGCAGCTATCTGGTCGGAAGATGAGCTCGAAGGAGGCCGAGCAGTTCATTCACGGCGTCTTCGATCCGGACGGAGGCATCGAATATGAGCCGACAAACTTCAGGGCGATGAAATCGGTGTTGAACCTCTTCGAAGGGCAGGGGCGCGGTTCCGAGTTGTCTTCATCGAAGGGAACGGCATTCGGGCTATTGAACTCCGTAACCGAGTTTGTGGATCACGAGCGCCGTGCCAGGAATACCGATTTCAGGATGGATTCGGCTTGGTTTGGACCTGGAGCACAGTTGAAGGGAAAGGCGCTTGACTTGGCGCTAGGTTTGTTGGCTTAGAAGGAACTCCTCAGGCGAATGAACGACTGAGGAGTATCTTTTATCGATAGCTAGATGTTAGGAGATCTACTTCAGGATATTCAGATCGAATCAAATAAAGAAGATCTTCGTACGCAACTCGAAGCTCCCGAATGGATTCTTTGAGAGATCTATGAACGTCTGATCGTTTGGCTGAGGGTTTGTCGACTACGTGCAGCCATGGCCCTCGTCCATTGTCAGGTAAGAAATAGTAAGGGATAGACTCTGCAATAAAGTTGTCGTAAGCCTGCTCTAGCGTGTCATATCTTTCTTGAAGACGAGCATTGGAAAATGGGACAGCGACGGCCAAATCTAGTGGAAGATTCTCGAATACCAAACCGAATAGGAAAATGTCGCAATGCAGTCTCTCTGGCAACTGATTGAGAAAACTTCTCTGGCTATTGAATTTGCTGAATCCGACGATGTAATCTAATGCGGCTATATCGCCATTTTTTCGCTCAGTTTTGCTAAGAAGAGCACTGCATCTCTCTTCGTGATTTCGCTTCAATTCGTGAAGACGATCTGGCGGGTATATATGTTGGCCTTCAGGGCCGTCAATTTTGGTGTGGTCGTTGGCACAGAGAAGAATCAAGTTTTCATAGCCATCATGATCTCCATCGAACGGAAAATTGCCTCGTGGTCCATCTTTTCTCTTGGAGATGATGTGGGCCACTTCACCAATCGAATCCTTGTCTCCAAAAAGAAAAATGTTGCAGATACTGCAGCGTCCAGCTACGCGTGAAAACAATTCTTTTATAGTAGCCGAGCGTATAGCCATAAGGTTGAAAGAAAATTGACAATTGAAGATCGGATATCGAATCCGATTAAAAATGGATAGTGCTGCTGAATTACTTCTATCCAGGTGACGGTGTCGTAACAAAATTCAGAATATTTAGTACTTCATCCGGGCTGGTATTAAACCACTCGTCTCCTGGCGCATCTTCTTTCCAACGACCCCGTGCTTTTAGTACTGCGTGAATTGCATCTTCAACTTGTGCGACACGTCTTACCTTCCAGCGACCAAGAATTTCCGGCCTCTCGAAAAAGGCAGCCCCTTTGCATTGACCGTACACCCGTGTTTCAACATCTGCTGCGGCAGTCATGCCAATCTTGATTGGAAAGAAATCGTTTGATTTCTTGAGAACAGGGAATGTAAATGCATAAATCCATCCGTTGAATTCAACGTTTACTTGCTCCTCGATTTCTTCATCTTCATCTTCCGTCGCTTCTAGAGTTACCTCCTTGTCCGACTTTAGCCGATAGAGTCCCGACTGGCCAAGCCACACAAAGGGAGACTCTCGGCCTCTTTTTGCCCTAAGCGACGTGAAGAATCGGATTGCACTCCCCACGGCATTGAGTTTTCCTTCCGCGTCCCGAGCGGGGTAGGCCAGGGCCAACTGCTCCTCGGTAAAGTATTGGGGTAAAAGCCTGCTCACGACGTTATTCAACTTGAAGGGCTCGCCTGTGGCGGCCTCAGGTTCTCCGGCGATTTCTGGAAGCAAGTGATAACGTGCGAAGCGGTAGCAGAATGAAGCATTCGGCTCGAAGGGAAACGGAAGGAGTTTCATCGTGAGAAAATGTTGCGAGTGGGCGTGGAAGGAGCTAAGAAGAACTGCATGCGTCAGCGCAGGACGATGCCCGCTGCTTTGAGTCTGTCTAGTGGATCATTGACACCAAACTGCCATCCAGTTGGCATTTTGTTCTTGAGACCAAGTGTGACATCAAGGTAGTACCGTTCCTCGCTTGAAATCAGTGCTATCAGCAAATTCCGCTCTAGCATAGCTGCCACTTCTTCGATGAGGCTTCCCTCATGAAACATGCGCAAGGATTGATCTCGAAGAAGAGCACATGGGACAACGTGTTCTCGATGGTGAGCTCCTTTGATCGAGGTGCCAATACGGACATAGTCATCATGGACCAATACCTCGAATATGCGTGAATGAATTCCGAGAGCTTCTTCTTCATGATGCCCGTAAATTACTTGCGCAGCTCGAAGAATTGCCCGTTTTTTCTTTTGCTCGTTTGTATAGATTTGATTCATCTGATGATGCGCTTCGTCGTAGGGGAGTTTTGAGGTAATGCTGCTAACGGTAATCATTCACGAGATTCAGAACTCTTTCAGTTCATTGTCCCGCATCACGATAAAATAGCTCACAAAACATTTCGTTGCTTAAATAATAATATTTTCAAGGGGAAATTAATGGCAAATAAAATTTCATTGCCTGGCAATTGGGTATGCGACGGCAAGGAGCTGAAGCCGAAATCAGGTGCTTCCTCATCCAATACATGGCTATTCGACGGCAAAGAGATCAAACCGAAATCGGGGGCATCGTCTTCAAATACTTGGCTTTGGGATGGAAAGGAGTTGAGACCAAAGTCGGGGAGCTCCTCTTCTAATACTTGGATAATAGACGGTAACAAAGTTAAGCCGAAAAGCGGAGCGTCATTCTCGAATACATATGAGACCGGCGCTGGATCCATATTAATCATCGCCGGACAGTTGGTGTTGAGGCTCTGGTAACTGATCTTGTAAGACGAACAAAGAATTTATTAATGCTTGACGACATCAAAAAAACACTCTGGGCCACCGCTGACAAGCTGCGTGCCAATATGGACGCAGCCGAATACAAACACCTCGTACTCGGCCTGATCTTCGTCAAATACATCTCCGACGCATTCTCTGCCAAGCAGCAAGAGCTGGCTGTTCGTTTACGGGATGAGAGCGATGAATACTACTTCGGTGACGCCAGCGATGAGGACATCGCAGCAGAACTGGAGGTCCGGGACTACTACACAGCTTCCAACATCTTTTGGGTCCCTGAGTCGGCCCGATGGGAGGCATTGCGTGCTGCAGCTAAAGCTCCTGACATTGGCAAGCGTATAGATGATGCCCTTACGCTGATCGAGGCTGAGAACGCGAAGCTCAAAGGCATTCTGGACAAGCGTTACGCCCGTGCCCAACTGCCTGACGGCAAGCTCGGCGAGTTGGTCGATCTGATCTCGACCATCGGGTTTGGAGATGACCCCAATACGGCTCGTGACGTACTGGGCCAGGTGTACGAATACTTCCTCGGCATGTTCGCCAATGCTGAAGGCAAGCGGGGCGGGCAATTCTACACACCAGCCAGCATCGTCAAGACTCTAGTGGCAGTGTTGTCCCCGCATGAAGGTAAGGTCTATGACCCTTGCTGCGGCTCTGGCGGCATGTTCGTCCAATCCGAGAAGTTCATCGAAGCGCACGGTGGCAAGCTGGGGGACGTTTCGATCTACGGCCAGGAAGCCAATCCGACGACTTGGCGACTGGCAGCAATGAACTTGGCTATTCGTGGCATCGACTTCAATCTTGGTCGTGAGCCGAACGATACCTTTGTCAAGAACCAGCATCCAGATCTGCGTGCAGACTACATTCTGGCGAACCCGCCCTTCAATATCAGCGACTGGTGGCCCCGCCGCTTGATGGGTGATCCTCGTTGGGTCTATGGCGATCCCCCGCAAGGTAACGCTAACTACGCTTGGTTGCAGCACATGCTGTACCACCTCAAGCCTACTGGCCGAGCCGGTATCGTTCTAGCCAACGGCAGCATGAGTTCCAGCCAGAACAACGAGAGAACGATTCGTGCTGCGATGGTCGAGGCCGATGTCGTTGAAGTGATGGTGGCGTTGCCTGGTCAGCTATTCTTCAACACGCAGATCCCGGCCTGCCTCTGGTTCTTGGTGAAGCAGAAGGACAAGCGCAAGGGCGAAGTCTTGTTCATCGACGCCCGTAAGCTTGGTTCGATGATCAGCCGTGTTCAGGCCGAGTTGACCGACGAGGTGATTTCTCGCATTGAGAATACCGTCGCTGCGTGGCGTGGTGAAGGCGGTGATTACGAAGATGTTCCTGGCTATTGCCGCAGTGTCCCGTTAGCAGAGATCGCCCAACATGGTCACGTACTCACACCTGGCCGCTACGTTGGCTCTGAAGAAGTGGAAGACGATGACGAAGCCTTCGCTGAAAAGATGCAGAAGTTGACCGAGAAGCTTGGCGAGCAGATGGCCAAAGGCGCTGAGTTGGATCAGTTAATTCGTCTGAAGCTGGGAGGGCTGGGTTATGAATTCTGATTTGGAAATATTGACAATAGAGCAGCTTGCTGCACCGATTAAGAACGCCATAGTCGGAGGACCGTTCGGCTCTAATCTGGTTTCAAAAGACTATGTTGCTAAAGGCGTTCCCGTGATTCGTGGCCAAAACATGGGGGAGAAGTGGGTCGGGGGAGAATTTGTCTATGTTTCAGAGGAAAAGGCGATAGTTCTGGCTCCCAACAAAGCTAGACCTGGAGATTTAGTATTTACCCAGAGAGGTACTCTAGGACAGGTTTCCATTGTTCCTGCAGGGCCTTTCCCAGAATACATAGTTTCGCAGAGTCAGATGAAATTGACTCCAGATCCCGCTAAGGTCGACGTAAACTTTTTATACTATTGCTTTCGCTCGCCCGAGCAGCAAGACTATATCCAGAATTCAGCAATTCAAACGGGTGTTCCGCATACCAATCTTGGAATTCTAAAAAAAACGCCGATTGCAATGCCTCCCCTAGTCGTTCAACGGCAAATCGCCGGTGTCCTAAAATCGTTGGACGATCGGATCACCCTTCTGCGTGAAACCAACCAGACACTCGAAGCCATCGCCCAAGCCCTGTTTAAGTCCTGGTTTGTAGACTTCGATCCTGTCCGTGCCAAGGTCGAAGGCCAACTTCCTCAAGGGATGGACGAGGCTACTGCTGCACTATTCCCTGATAGCTTTGAGACGTCCGAGGTTGGAGAGATTCCGAGGGGGTGGTCGAATCAGAAACTAGTTGATATCTGCAGCTATTTAAATAGAGGGATTTCTCCCAAATACATTGAAGACGGCGGAGTACTTGTCTTGAATCAGAAATGTATTCGAGATCTTTCAGTGGACTATACGAAGGCACGGAGACACAACGCAGAGTCGAGAAAAGTAGATGGGAGATTTCTTTCCTACGGCGATGTGGTGGTCAACTCCACCGGTGTTGGAACGCTAGGACGGGTAGCGCAGATACTTGAGATTTCGGAACCAATGATTGTCGACTCTCATGTCACTGTTGTGAGAGCGGGGGGGGATGTGCGTTGGACATATCTTGGCGAGTGGGCGGTCAGAAAGCAGCCGGAAATAGAAGCTATGGGAGAGGGTTCTACCGGACAGACAGAGCTGTCTCGAACCAAGTTGGGCGAATTGTGGATTACAGTTCCATCGGATCGTGTGCAGACTGCCTTTGATAGCCTCGTCGTGCCGTTGAAGCACCGAATTTCTGTTAATAGAATTGAGGCAAGGACTTTAGCTAATTTAAGAGACTTACTGCTTCCCCGGCTAATCTCCGGCCAGCTACGTCTCCCCGATGCCGAAGCCGAGATTGAAGCATTGACTGCCTGAGGCTCTATGACCGAAGATCAACTCGAACAGGAAACTTTGGGCTGGATTAGTGAGGTGGGCTATTCAATATTGAATGGCCCAGATATCGCTTATGACGGGCCTAATCCAGAGCGTTCTGACTACCGTCAGATCCTGTTGCTGACTCGTTTGAAAACAGCAATTGATCGATTGAATCCAATGGTGCCAGCGAGCGCCAGAGAAGACGCCCTGAAGCAGGTCCAGGATCTAGGAATTCCAGTACTCCTGACCGCCAACCGTCATTTCCATAAGTTGCTGATTAATGGCGTGCTGGTGCAATACCAGAAGGATGGCGAAACGAGAGGTGATTTCGTCCGCTTGGTCGACTGGCAATATCCAGAGAATAACGATTGGATCGCTGTCAATCAATTCACGATCAAGGGGCCGAGGCATACCCGACGTCCAGACGTCATTCTGTTCGTCAATGGTCTGCCGCTAGTGCTGATCGAGCTCAAGAATCCGGCAGATCAGCATGCAGACATCTGGAAAGCCTACGAGCAGATCCAAACCTACAAGGAACAGATCTCGGATGTGTTCCAGTACAACGAAATACTGGTCATCTCGGATGGGACAGAGGCACTCCTCGGCTCGCTGTCTGCTGATGCTGAACGCTTCATGGCGTGGCGTACCATTGACGGTCAGGCCCTCGATCCACTAGGGCAATTCCAGGAGCTGCAGACCTTGGTCCGGGGTTTGTTGGCTCCAGCATACCTGTTGGACTATCTGCGTTATTTCGTCTTGTTCGAGGATGATGGTCGCCTGGTCAAGAAGATCGCCGGATATCACCAATTCCATGCGGTTCGGGCAGCCATCGAACAGGTGGTGCTAGCGTCTCGCCCAGGCGGAACGCATCGAGGTGGCGTCGTCTGGCATACCCAGGGTAGCGGCAAGAGCATCACTATGACCTGCTTTGCTGCTCGGGTAATGCAAGAAGCGGCGATGGAGAACCCTACCGTTGTTGTCATCACGGATCGCAACGATTTGGACGGCCAGTTGTACGGCGTTTTCAGCCTGTCTCAAGACCTGCTGCGGGAACAGCCCGTGCAAGCCGAATCTCGTCAGGATCTGCGTGCCAAGCTATCCAATCGTCCTTCTGGCGGCATTGTCTTTGCCACGATCCAGAAGTTCATGCTGGGCGAGGATGAGGATACCTTTCCCACACTCTCAGATCGTAGCAACATCGTTGTCATCGCCGACGAAGCGCATCGAACGCAGTACGGCTTTGAAGCGAAGCTGAAGGGTAAGCCAGGCGAACAGCGATACCAGTCAGGTTATGCGCAACACTTACGGGACGCTCTTCCAAATGCTACTTTCGTTGCCTTCACAGGTACGCCGGTCAGCAGCGAAGACCGGGATACCCGAGCGGTTTTCGGTGACTACATCCACGTCTATGATATGCAGCAGGCCCAAGAAGATGGGGCCACAGTGGCGATTTATTACGAATCCCGTCTCGCCAAACTGCGCCTGAAGGAAGAGGATCTGCCAAAAATCGACGCGGAGGTCGATGAGCTCGCTGAAGACGAAGAGGATAGCGCACAGGCCAGGCTGAAGAGCCGCTGGGCAGCGCTGGAGAGAGTCGTCGGAGCAGAGCCGCGTGTCGCTCAAGTTGCTGCCGATCTGGTGGAGCATTTCGAGGAGCGTAACAAGGCTATGCCAGGGAAGGCGATGGTCGTTGCGATGAGTCGAGACATTTGCGTGCATCTTTATAACGAGATCATCAAGCTACGTCCCGAATGGCACGAGGAAGATCCTGAAAAGGGTGCCATCAAGATCGTAATGACTGGCTCGGCGAGTGACAAGGCTTTGCTGCGTCCACATATCTACGACGGTAAGACAAAGAAGCGTTTGGAGAAGCGATTCAAGGATCCCAAGGACGAACTCAAGCTAGTCATAGTTCGGGATATGTGGCTGACTGGGTTTGACGCGCCTTGCGTGCATACCTTGTACGTGGATAAGCCTATGAAGGGCCATAACCTGATGCAGGCGATTGCTCGGGTGAATCGGGTTTTCAAAGACAAGCAAGGCGGCCTGGTGGTGGATTATATCGGGATCGGCAATGAGCTCAAGGCTGCGATGAAGGAGTACACCGGCAGCAAGGGAAGAGGCCAGATCAAGGTCGATGCCAATGAAGCCTACAGTGTCCTGGAAGAGAAGCTGGATATCCTGCGAGGCATGCTGCATGGTTTCGATTACAGCCACTTCCTGACTGGAGGGCACAGAGTGCTGGCCGGGGCAGCCAATCATGTACTTGGTCTGAAGGATGGTAAGAAGCGTTTTGCTGACGCTGCGGTAGCGATGAGCAAGGCCTTCACATTGTGCTGCACCCTCGACGAGGCCAAGGCCGTGCGTGAGGAAGTTGCCTTCATGCAGGGAATCAAGGTTCTGCTGACGAAGCGGGATATCACTGCACAGCGCAGGACCGACGAACAGCGAGAATTGGCAATCAGACAGATCATCAGTTCTGCGGTCGTATCAGACAGCGTGGTTGATATCTTCGATGCGGTCGGCCTAGAGAAACCCAATATTGGGTTGTTGGACGACGAGTTCCTCGCCCAGGTGAAGAGCCTGCCTGAGCGCAATTTAGCAGTGGAACTGTTGGAGCGACTGCTGCAAGGAGAGATCAAGAGCCGTTTCAATAGCAACATTGTCCAAGAGAAGAAGTTCAGCGATCTGCTCACTGGGGTCATTCAACGCTATCAGAATCGTGCTATCGAAACAGCACAGGTGATGGAAGAGCTGATCGAGATGGCCAAGAAGTTCAGGGAGGCTGCCGGGCGTGGTGAGAGTCTCGGCCTGAATGATGATGAGCTCAAGTTCTATGATGCCTTGGCAAATAACGAATCTGCGGTTCGGGAATTAAACGACGAGATCCTGAAGAAGATCGCTCACGAGCTGACTGAGAATCTGCGGCGAGGCCTGAAGGTCGATTGGGCCGAACGGGAGAGCGTGCGTGCCAGCTTGAGATTGATGGTTAGGCGGATTCTACGGAAGTATAAGTATCCCCCAGATCAGCAGGAAGGCGCTGTGGAGTTGGTCTTGCAGCAGGTTCAAGCATTAGGCGAAGACTGGGCAATGGCTGCCTAAGCGAATACTTTGCGGAGCCGATCCCTCGAGCATGTTGTTCGTCCAATTCTTACAACAACAGCATTGATCTGTTCGCTCAGAAAAATGTAGACTTAAGCCAGAGAAGTATCGGTCGCTTGTAGTTAGAGATGGCCGAACACAAGCACATTCCCAACGATACCGAAGACCCGCAGCGCACCTGATGCGGATAGGCAGATTGAGTAGGAGTGGCGAAAATGTATTGTGGGATCAGTACATCCTCGGGCGGTATAGGCCG
>Ga0105244_10004068_pt1 | contig 10206 bp, 8 predicted proteins | sample KBSM44metaG_FD_80423 | JGI IMG/M metagenome (GOLD analysis project Ga0105244, IMG submission 80423) | Miscanthus rhizosphere microbial communities from Kellogg Biological Station, Michigan, USA - KBS M4-4 metaG | ecosystem: Host-associated > Plants > Roots > Rhizosphere > Soil | place: Michigan...
GAAAAAGGGATCGCGGCCGTTCATCAACACGGCGGTATTGCTGGAATCGCACATCCATTCCGCATCGGAAGTCCTGCCTGTACAGGTTGCTTCTGGGAATATGAGATTACCGACTGGTCCAGTGTGGATTATATCGAAGTGTGGTCAGGGACATTTCCTTCCATTCGAACGGATAATCATCGAGCTTTTGATTTGTGGACACAAAAACTGAATGAAGGATACCGCATTGCGGCCACATCAGGGCGAGACTGGCATTCACAGGATAAGACCATTGACCCCATCTCAGTCACATACCTTGGCATTGAGGAAGGGGCAAATATGACTTCACATCACCCCGATCGCTTGATTCGCTCCTTGCGTGAAGGAAGAGTGTCTGTAACGATGGGGCCATTACTCACACTGACACTGAGCGCTGGAGAAACCTTGTACCCACTAGGTTCTATGATTCCGGCACCGCTTCCCGAGACGCGAAATACTAAACAGCAGTTGCTGATGCATATTGCTTTGGACTTCTCTGTACGTGTCGGGAAATGGTCTTTGCCGGAGCAGCCTTTAAGGTTAGTGCTGTTCTCCAATCTTGGTGAGGAAGGGTATGCTGAGGTCGTTGTGCAACATAATGAGCATGTTCTGGAACTGGAGATGCCGTTGTCCACAAACGATGAAGCATCAACTCGAAGATGGATTCGAGCCGAATGCTGGGGTACGATGCAAGGCGCCTATGTACGAATTGCGTTTACCAACGCGATCTATTGGGAGGAAGGAGGGAAGACGTTATGAATAGCTTTCCACTGATTACAGCGCATACCGGCAGTATGGGGTATCCTGATCACTCGTTTGAATCCCTTCAAGCCTCCTTAACACTTGGGATAGATATTTATGAAGATGATATTCGGATAACCCGGGATGGCATCCCAGTGCTGGCACATGATGATGAGATCAAACTAGGCGACGGAAGACAAGGAAGTCTGGAAAAGCTCTCGTTGAATGAGGTACATGCCATGAGTCTAACGCCATTCCCGACCCTTCAGGAGATGCTAGTGCATATTCGCAAGGCAGGTAAAATCATGAACCTGGATATCAAAACGGATCGTGCATTAGAGCCCGTGTCTGCCCTGATTGAGCAGATGAACATGAAAGAACACGTATTTCTAAGTGGTTGTGCCTACGACACGGCTTTGAAAGCTGGCAAGTATGCAGCTGAAATTCGCCGGTTGCTGAATGTGAACCTTCAACATCTTGAACGTTTCAACTATGCGGATGCCATTATTCAGATGTGCGAAGAGGCCAAACATGCTGACTGCTTTGGATTGAATCTGCCCTTTCAAGTTGTGAGAGAGCAGCTTATAGATATTGTGAAGTCAAACGGTCTTGATGTCTATGTATGGACGGTCATGGACGTAGAGGATATGCGTACGCTAGCAGGCTGGGGTGTCGATTCTATCACAACGCGTGATCCGCTGAAACTGACGACTGTGCGCGAAGAGATGAAACGAGCGGAGGAGAAGCAGGTTGAACCAAAAGCTAAACTATAGTCTGCGTGAACTCGCAGAGCTGGCGGGTGTGTCCAAATCGACAGCATCGCGAGTAATCTCTGGAAACGGGTACGCAAGTCCGGATGTACGAGAGCGTGTACTTCAGGCTGTCGATCAGCTCCTCTACAAACCTAGTGCGGTGGCAAGAGCCATGGTTTCCAAACGCACGTATAACATCGGTGTCATCGTATTTCGGGACAGGCTACCGATTGTATCCCACACACTATACGGGCGAATCATTGATGAGATTCTAATGGCCGCCGAAGCGCTGGGTTACTCGATCTTTTTGAAGACAGATCGGGAAATGTCGTTACGCTCTACCGACTATATGCTGGAGCAGCGTGTGGATGGACTTATTCTGGTGAGCAGACTACAGAAGAACGTAATCGATTACGTAAAAAAATTCAATATTCCATATCTCATGGTTAACGGATCTACCGAAGATCCTGAGGTTGTGCATCTCGTTAGCAACGACGAGGCTGGAGGTGAACGTGCAGCAGAACATCTGGTTGCATGTGGACACCGCCGTTTTTTCATCATTGCAGGGCCAGGCGAACATCGAAGCCACTCGTTACGGCTGAAAGGTTTTTGCCAACGTTTGGAAAGGTTTGGTTTATCCGTATCTGAAGGACAGGTTCGTATTGTGCAATCCTCGGAATCGAGTTTTGAATCCGGGCACCAGTTGATGGAAGATCAGTATCAAACATTCCGGGAAGGACAATACAGTGCTCTTTTCAGTACAAACGATATGCTGGCACTGGGAGCGATGAAGGTCATGTTAGATCGTGGCATGCGAATCCCGGAAGATTTAGCTATTATGGGTTACGATAACACAGAGTTATCGATAATGGTTCACCCTTCACTAACAACCGTCAGCGTGGATGCTACAGGCATTGGACGGGATGCCGTATCCCTTCTGGATCGCCTGATTCGTGGGGAAGAGAATGTACCTCGTTTGACCGAATATGAAAGCCACGTACTGATTCGTCAATCAACGAAAAGAAAGGAGGAATAGCGATGTTTTGGTATTGGAAACATGTTGGACCAAGGAGAATCATTGAATTCGTGTTACTAACTCTATTCGCCATTTTCTTTGCAGGGCCTCTGGTTAATCTGCTGGTACTTGCATTTACTGAAAAATGGAATTACCCGGACATTCTACCTCAGATCTGGGGGTTCAAATGGTGGAAATTTGTACTGGCTAAGGATGACATTGTCTCGTCGATCTCCTTATCCTTCCTGATTGCGACACTCGTAACCTTGCTGTCCATCGTGATCTGTATTCCGGCTGCATATGCTTTTGCCAGACTACAGTTTCCGCTTAAGCGTATGTTTCTGTTTTCGTTCCTTCTGACACATGCCTTTCCCAAAATGGGGTTGTACGTATCCATCGCTGTGCTTTTCTATCAGCTTGGTCTGATGAATACCCTGCTTGGTGTTGTGCTGATCCATATGATCAACGTACTGATGTTCATGACCTGGATTCCAACCTCGGCCTTCCGTAATGTACATCGGGCACAGGAAGAGTCCGCGCGAGATGTTGGAGCGAGCCCCTTCAAAGTGTTCCGCAGCATCACACTGCCTATGGCGATGCCTGGCATCATGGTTGCATCTATCTTCACGTTTCTCAATTCACTTGATGAAGCGCAGGGAACGTTCCTGGTCGGAATCCCCGATTATAAAACGATGCCTGTTGTGATGTATTCAATCATTTCCGATTTTCCAAGTAGCGCTGGAGCCGTATTCTCGATTATTTTGACGCTACCAACCATTATTCTGCTCGTGGCAGCCCAGCGACTTGTGAGCGCGGATGTACTGGCAAGTGGTTTTCAGATGAAATAACAACGTTTCGGTCACGAAACCGAGGCAAAAGGGAGGCAGTTAGTAAGATGCAGTTGTCTGTACGCGCGTTATCCAAACGTTATAAAACCGGTGATGGGGTCAGTGGGATCAACATCGATATTCAAAAAGGAGAGCTGGTTACGCTGCTGGGTCCTTCAGGCTGTGGTAAAACAACCGTGCTGCGAAGCATCGGTGGATTTCTCGAACCGGACTCTGGCGACATTCTGATCGAAGGCCAAAGTGTAATACAACTGCCGCCCGAGAAAAGGCCAACTTCCATGGTGTTCCAAAGCTATAATCTATGGTCCCATATGTCCGTATACGACAATCTGGCGTTTGGTCTGAAGATTCGTAAAAAATCCAAGGCCGAGATTCAATCCGCTGTAGAGGATGCGCTCAAACTGGTTCGGTTATCAGGCTTTGACAAAAAGTATCCGGCCGAGCTGTCCGGGGGACAACAGCAACGGGTTGCCCTTGCACGATCCTTGCTGCTTAATCCGGCGGTGCTTTTACTGGACGAGCCATTCTCAGCATTGGATGCCAAACTGAGACATGAGATGCGTGAGGAATTGCGTGAGATTCAGATGAAAACCGGACTCACGATGGTATTTGTCACGCATGATCAGGAAGAGGCCTTATCCTTATCCGACCGCATCATCGTTATGAATCATGGGCGTATCGAACAAATCGCAGAGCCTCAACGAATCTATGATGAGCCTGCTTCATTATATGTTGCCAGTTTTATCGGCAAAATGAATTTCCTGAGAGGGGTGGCAGCACAGGAAAGCATTCAAATTGGAGATATCCATCTCCCGAATGAAAAAAATCTGGATGGACAGGTGATCGCAGCCGTTCGTCCGGAAGATGTACAGTTGCAATTAATCGCAGGGGATCAGCCGTCCTTGGCAGGTAAGATTAAACAAGTCATGATCTTGGGGCATTATGCAGAAGTTACCGTTGATCTGGGCCAGTTAGGTGTCGTCCGTGCTTTTCTGAACAAAGATCGAGTAGATCAGCTTCACACAGGCAAGGACATTTACGTTACGATCAGCAAAATGATCGCATATCCACATGAGGAATCATACTGAGGAGGATGAAAAGTATGTTAAAGAAAAAGCCTTTTCTATCATTGTTGACGGTAGTTGGATTGTCGATGTCCCTATTAGCTGGTTGTGGCAGTGCAAGTGATGCGAAGACAGCTTCAAGTGACAGCAGTGCAGCGGCATCAAGTAAACCCGTTTCCTTTAACTTCTACTTTACAGGCTCACAAAACGTTAAGGATCTGTGGGATTCCCTCGAACCAATGTTTGAAAAAGAACACCCGGATATCGACGTAAAAATGGTCTACATTCCATCAGGAACCGGAGCAGAGCCGACATATGACCGGATCGTTGCTGCCAAGAAGGCAGGCAAAGGATCAGGAGATATCGATCTGTATGAGGATGGCATCGTCACTGTTTCTCAAGGGATGAAAGACGGCGTATGGGCACAATTGGATACAAAGGACATTCCTAATCTGAGCAAAGTTAATACAAACACGATGAAGGATGTTAACAATTATGCGATTCCCTATCGTTCATCGGCAGTGGTGCTAGCGTATGACAGCAATAAGGTTAGCAATCCGCCCAAAACACTGGATGAACTCCTGACATGGATCAAAGCAAACCCTGAGAAATTTGCCTATAATGACCCTTCAACCGGCGGTTCGGGAAGCTCTTTTGTGCAAACGATCGTGTATAAAGACCTTCCGGAAGAAGACATTCACAACTCCGATCCAGCGGTTATGGAGAAGTGGAGTGCCGGTTTTAATACCCTTAAAGAAATTGGACCATTTGTATACGGCAAGGGGATCTATCCAAAGAAAAACCAGGGTACCCTGGACTTGCTCATGAATGGAGAAGTATCCATGATTCCGGCTTGGTCAGATATGGTACTGCAACAATTAAACGAAGGATTGCTGCCGGATACCATCAAAATGCAACAGATTACACCAGGATTTAACGGTGGGCCAACATACCTGATGGTGAATGAAGCGTCGGACAAAAAAGAAGTGATCAACACTTTCCTGGATTTTGTTCTTTCTCCAGAAGCACAAGAAGTGATTGTAAACAAAATGAATGGATTCCCGGGAATCGAGCTTTCTAACATGTCCAGTGAAGTACAAAGCAAATTTGATGGAGTAGCTGAGGGCTTTCGCACATTCAACATCGGGGATCTGGGCACAGAGATTAATAAACGCTGGCAGAGTGACGTTGCGGCCCAATGAGTAAGGAATTCAGACAGTCAATTACGGGCATAGCGATGGTACTCCCCTCCTTCGCAATCCTGCTGATTGTAGTCATCATTCCCATTATTCAATCGTTTATAATGAGTCTGAGCAATGACTCAGGTGGTTATGATCTGAGCAGGTACATGTATTTGTTTACCGATAAAGGTATGCGTCACAATATCGTTTTTACGCTGCGAATCACAGTGATAACCTGCATCGTCGTCATGCTTATCAGTTATAGTCTGGCGATCTACATGCGTTTCAATCAGGGTCCGATTGTAAATCTGATTCGTAAAACGTACATGATTCCGCTTTTTATCCCGGGGGTCATCGCAACCTATGGTCTGATTAATCTGCTTGGAAACCATGGCTGGCTGGCACGTATGCTGGAAGTGGTGGGGGTTACGTTACCACGAATCATTTTTGATGAAAAAGGAATTATTATTGCGAACCTCTGGTTCAACATACCGTTTACCACAATGCTGCTCAGTTCAGCACTGTCGGGCATCCCGTCATCGGTGATCGAAAGTGCAAAGGACATAGGTGTAGGCAGGTTGACACTGTTTACCCGGTTTATTTTCCCACTGTCCTACAAAACGTTCCTTGTTGCAATTACCTTTGTCTTTATGGGAGTCATCGGTTCGTTCACCGCGCCGTTTCTGATCGGAGCCAACTCTCCCCAAATGCTCGGCGTATCTATGCAACAGGTGTTCAGTGTATTTCAGGAGCGCGAACAGGCCGCAGCGATTGCATTTTTCTCTTTCTTGCTCTGTTCCGTACTTGGGGCGTTCTACATTCGTTCCATGGCGCAGGAAGAGAAGGGAAGAATCTAAAGAAACAGCATGCGAAATAAAATGTAAGTTGAACCAAAGATGTATAAGTAGACACTCTACAGCATTAAATGAGCTAAACTAATGGTTTGAAAATGAAAGTAGCCCCTCGGAAGTAAGGGGCTACTTTCATTTTTTTTGCTTAAGATAAACATTCTGACTAAAGTTATCTCTACTTGTAGTTGAATACTACTTCACACGTTTGGAGATAGGGTGATCCTCATTCATTTGCAGCAAATCCCACAGGTTCCCATAAAGGTCTTTAAATACAGCAACGATGCCATAGTCTTGTTCCTTTGGTTCTCTCACAAATTCAATGCCTTTGGCAACCATGTCCTTATAATCTCTCCAGAAGTCATCGGTATTCAGGAACAGGAAAACACGCCCACCAGCCTGGTTACCGATAAAAGGCTGTTGCTCCGGTTTGGAAGCTCTCGCGAGTAAAATGGTTGTGCCTATAGATCCCGGAGGGGCGACAACCACCCATCTTTTGTCCTGCTCAGGTTGATAGGTGTCTTCAAGCAATGTGAAGTTCAATTTTTGAGTATAAAATTCGATCGCTTCATCATAATCGTTAACGACCAAAGCGATATGTATAATCGACTGAATCATAAGGGGGCCTCCATTTCATCTTTTGCTCAACGATACAGTTATACCATTGTAATTGGAGAGACTACAACGGTAAATAAGGAAAAGCAGGAAGTTTCCCTACTCCTAAACCCTGATTTGCAGTATGATATATACTAGGTTAAGCGCTTTCTTTTAGATCAAATTCAATATACATACTTAGGAGGCTACTAAACTTGTTGAATACAAACACCAATTACGCAGGATATCTTTTTGTGCATTTTATCGGCGAGCAGCCCGATGGAGAGCAGGTTTATTTTTCATATAGCGAGGATGGCCTTCATTGGAAGGACTTAAACGGGGGTAAGCCCGTATTGCGCTCCAATCTGGGGGAACAGGGTGTACGCGACCCGTTTCTCATTCGCTCCGCTAAGGAGAATAAGTTTTATCTGATTGCAACCGATCTACGAATCGCAAGCGGTAAAGGCTGGGGTGTTGCTGTAAACGAAGGCAGTCGTGATATTGTCGTATGGGAGTCCAGTAATCTCATGGATTGGTCTTCTCCTTGGACAGTTACACTTGGCACCCCGGGTGCAGGTTGTGTGTGGGCACCTGAAGCCGTATATGATGAAGCGGCTGATGAGTTTCTTGTATTCTGGGCCTCAGCCACACAAGATGCAGATGAATCTGAACGTAAACAGAAGATTTACAGCGCACGCACCAAAAACTTCCGTACATTCACTCCATCGGTAAAGTATATCGAGCGTGAAAACCACATCATCGATACGACCATTCTGGCTTCATCGGGTTCTTACTACCGATATTCCAAAGATGAAACAACCAAAAACATTCGTGTTGAAAAGGGGCGATCTCTGGACAAGGACGCCTTCACTCCGCTCCATGCGCCTGTGTTGGAAGCTCTGATGGGTGTAGAAGGGCCACAGATATTTAAATTCAATGACCGGGATGAGTGGTGCCTGATTGTGGATCGTTTTGCTGAGGGAAAAGGTTATCTACCGCTGTTGACGACGGATTTGGATAGCGGAAACTTCCGAATAGCTTCAGATGATGAGTTTGATATGGGAAAAACCCAAAAGCGGCACGGCGGCATTCTGCCAATCACCGCGGAAGAAGGTAATTGTCTGCTGGCCGCTTATGGAGACGGTCACCAGGTACTGGCTGGTCAATATGCTGACCCTGATGTGGCGAAGTTTGGCGACCGCTATTATATGTATCCTACTACGGATGGCTTCGACGGGTGGTCAGGTACGCAGTTTAAGGTGTTTTCCTCCAGCGATCTGCAATATTGGCAGGATGAAGGGATTATTCTTGATCTGGCAACGGATGATGTGGCTTGGGCCATCGGGAATGCATGGGCACCAGCGATTGCCAGCCACAACAACAAATATTACTATTATTTCTGCGGCAAAATGCCTAACCAGGAAAGTGCTATTGGTGTCGCTATTGCCGATTCACCGACGGGTCCATTCCGAGCGGAGCCTGAGCCTTTAATTACAATGGGTCAATTAAGACATCTTGGGATCAAGATGGGGCAAGCCATTGATCCTTCAATCTATGCAGAGCAGGATGGCAAGATGTATCTGTTGTTTGGCAACGGTGATGCTGCAATTGTGGAGCTTGGTGACGATATGATAACTGTTCGTGAAGAAACGATGCGTAACATTGCAGGATTGCATGATTTCAGAGAGGCCGTAACCGTGTTAAAGAGGGATGGGCTTTACCACTTCACATGGTCATGTGATGATACGGGAAGTGAGGATTATCACGTCAATTACGGTACGTCGGAAAGCCTCTACGGCCCGGTCACCTATCACTACCCTGTCTTAAGCAAAAATGTAGAAAAAGACATGCTTGGAACAGGACATCACTGTATTTTCCATGATTCTGAAACGGATCAGTATTACATGGCTTACCATCGTTTTGTCACTACGTTATCGCGGTTCTCCGAGGGGAAAGGGTACCACCGGGAAGTATGTATTGACCCGATTCAGTTTGGAGCAGGTGGTCGTATGAAGCCTATTGTTTTGTGAAATGATGGGATGGTTGAACAGTATTGAAGCGAACAATCACGATACAAAACCGAAGCAATTCGAATAGAGTATCGTAATGGAGATTCATCATTTGTACGTCTCATGGAAGCCGCTAAACCATAGCGGCTTTTTTAGATTTTGCTTATATACGTACATGGGCCGAATCATCGCTGTTACACAAGAAAGAGTGACTGCTTGCAGAAGAATTCCTGTTATTGATGAAACGTTTCGAGTTAAAAGTCAAAAGATAAACCTAAATAAAACTTTTTAAAGTAAGGGTTTTCATTTTGTTATTTACCAAATATGTACATTCGTGATATCATAAATGCGAAACGTTTCGAATTCATTTTTGAAGGGAGAAAAGAGATGAACATTGTAAAAAGGTTAGGACTTATTTTAACTTTTTGTCTGTTTGCCAGCACAGCTTTCGCTCCTGTCATATCTGCACATGATTCAGGCAAGACGCCGGGCTTCAAACCAGAATTGAAAGCGGTTGCCAAAAAAACGTACAAGTACTTCAAAGATTTTACCGATCCCAAAACCGGGTTGACGTATGATGAAGTCCGAATGAAGGAAACGGGAACGGAAGAAGCCAAGCGTACCTCACCAACAAACATTGCGATGTACATGATGAGTACCGTTTCTGCAGAACGAATGGGCCTGCTTTCGAAGAAAGAAGCCGTATCCCGCCTGAAAACAACGTTAAACACGCTGGAGAAGATGGATAAGTGGAATGGGCTCTTTTATAATTGGTACAACACGGACGATGGTTCCGTCAAAAAAGATTGGGGGCAATTTATATCACAGGTAGATAACGGCTGGTTATCCGCAGGATTAATCGTCGTTGGACAAGCGTATAAAGAGTTAAATGCACAAGCCAGCGCTCTCGTTAAACAGATGAACTATGCAACGTTATACGATCCGGAAGTCGGCCAATTCCGTGGTGGCTATGATGTCGCGAAAGGCGCACTGACAGAGCATCATTATGGGTCCTTTTATACGGAACCTCGTGTAGGAAGTTATATTGCCATCGGTAAAGGAGATGTACCAAAAGAACATTGGTGGAAGATGTACCGCACGATGCCACTTGAATGGGATTGGCAGTCTCAGATTCC
>Ga0105244_10004069_pt1 | contig 10203 bp, 5 predicted proteins | sample KBSM44metaG_FD_80423 | JGI IMG/M metagenome (GOLD analysis project Ga0105244, IMG submission 80423) | Miscanthus rhizosphere microbial communities from Kellogg Biological Station, Michigan, USA - KBS M4-4 metaG | ecosystem: Host-associated > Plants > Roots > Rhizosphere > Soil | place: Michigan...
CGGCGTCGACCGCGCGTTTCATGGGGACCTTCTTCGGTGGCGCCGTGAATTCGCGGAATCCGCCAGGGTGCTCACAGAAGAAGATCCCCATATCCAGCATGACTACTCGCAGAACCTCTTGGCGCTCAACGCGGTGAATCCCCACGTGACTGGGGTTCCCGGTAACGCCGACGGGTGGCTGGCCAGCTTGAACGAGCTGCTTAAAGAAGGCGGGGCCGCCCCGATCTCGATGCAGGAAGACAGCATCAGCTTCTACAACGTCGCCACGGACCTACCGCCGGCCACTGAAGATCAGAACGCCCCCCTGGTGACCGTCATCATGCCAATCTACGAACCCAGCGCCGCTACCAACGCCGCGGTGGATTCCCTCTTACGGCAGACCTGGCGCAAGCTCGAGATCATCATGATCGACGACTGTTCACCCGAGCAGGACGCCGACGGCCGACCCACCCCGTACCGGCAGCAGCTGCAGGACCTTGCCGCGCGTGATCCCCGCATTCGTCTGGTGCTCAATGAGGTGAACCGTGGTTCCTACTCCGTGCGCAATGATGCACTCGATCTGGCCACCGGCGACCTGATCACTGTGGCGGATAAGGACGACTGGCACCACCCCCAGCAGATTGAGCTGCAGGTTCGCGACTTCCTGGCAGCCCCCGAACGCGTGGCGAATATGACCAATTGGGTTCGCGTGGACGAGCAGCTGAATCTGGTGCTGCGCTCCGCCACGGGACGGGTGGTATACCCTTCCATGGCCTCCTTGATGTTTCGACGCGATCCAGTGCTGAAGGACCTCGGCTACTGGGACACCGTCCGCAAGTCCGGAGACTCGGAGTTCAAGAGCCGCATCGAGAACTACTACGGCATCACCGTGGAACTGATCACCCAGGCGCCCCTGGCCTTCGCGCTCATGGACGGTGCAAACCTGACTCGTGATGACATGGGTGTGGGCTACCTCGCTCCGGAACGCAGGGCTTACCTTCGTGGCTATAAGAGTTGGCATCGTGAGATTCGGGAATCCGGCGAATCACCCTACATGCCGAAGTCGATGGAAGGGCGGCGCTTCGTTGCCCCGGCGGCTTACTTGCCAGGGGCTCGCCGGGAAGGGCCCGCCCAGTATGACGTGGTCTTCGCCTCGGAGTTCGGCTTCCTCGCCGGCAACTCCACGTCGCTCTTCAATGAGATCTCGGTCTGTTTGAACGCTGGCCTCCGGGTCGGCGTGATCCCGATCCAGAACGGCCTGATCCCATCGGCGTCCAAGCGGCAGTTCAGCCGCAAGATTGATGACCTGGTGCTGACTGGTCAGGTGGACCGGCTGTCCCTGGACACCGCAGCTGAGACTGACCTGCTCATCGTGCGGTGGCCCACCGCGCTGCAGGTGGCGCCGGACGTGCCCGCCAGGTTGACGCCCAAGAAAGCCGTCATCGTCTCCAATCACCCGCCGTTCGAACCGAGCGGAGAGCGGCGCAGCTATGACATCGGCGTCGTCACCCGCAATATCGAGCGGCTTTTCGGCGTGCGGCCGCTCTGGGCCCCGCAGAGTGAGCAGATCGGCGCCATGATCGCGCCTCTCATGCCGGCCTCAGACCTGACAAGCTTCTCGTGGAAGGGCATCATCGGGCTCAAGGAGCAGGCGAGCCACAACCGCTACCGGGCGGGCCGGCCGACGATTGGACGGCATGCGCGCGATGACGCGGCAAAGTGGCCCTCCGACCGACGGGTCTTTAAGCAGGTCTATCCGGCTGACGGCTCTGCGAATGTCTGCATACTCGGTGGCGCCAAGGTGCCTGTGCGGAAGGGCTTCCTCCCGCGGAACCCGCCCTCTTGGGAGATCTATGTCTTCAATGAGATCAGTGTTGAAGAGTACCTGTCGGAAAAGATCGACTTCTTCGTCTATTTTCACAGCGACGGCTGGCTTGAGGCCTTCGGCATGGCCATCCTCGAAGCCATGAGCTACGGGGTGGTCTGTGTTCTGCCACGCCACTTTGAACCAGTGTTCAAAGATGCAGCGGTCTATGCTGAGCCGGACCAGGTCAAGGATGTCATCAACGAGTTGTGGGATTCGCAGCGCTATGCGCAACAGCAGCAGCGCGCGGTCCGCTTTATCGAGCAGGAATGTACTCCGGAGGCCTATCTGAGGCGCTTGTCCGGTCTAGGCGTGGAAGTCGAGCAAAATGAAAGCTAAGAAGACATCAATCAAGCATCTGGACAGCGTCCCGCGCCACAACTGGGCGGGTCCGGCAGATCTCGACGTCCAGGAACGGGGCCTCTACACAGAGCACTTCGAGGGTGAGCAGTTTGACTTCATCTTCGACCCCAAACCTGAGACGGGGCGCCTCATCGTGTTCTTCTCGGGAGACGCCCGACGAAGCACGTTCGAACCGCCCGTATTCCAGCGTTGGAGCTGGGCCTCCAAGTTCCAGGCCAGCTGCCTATACTTCTCAGACCCGGCGCTCTACCACCACGACAATCTCGGGCTCGCCTGGTACGCCGGCAACAGCCGGGGCGACTACCTGGCGCACATAGCCGAGATCGTGGCGTCAGTAGCGAACACTGTTGGCGCTGGTGAGGATCAAGTCTTCTCCTATGGGTCCAGCGGCGGCGGGTTCGCTGCGCTGCGCTTCGCTCGCTACTATCAGGGGCTCCAAGTGATCGCGATCAACCCGCAGACAGACCTCTGGAAGTACCCCGTCAAGTGGACCAACCGCATGTCCAAGGTTTGCTACGGCGCAGATGAACTCGGGGGAGTCCCGCAGGATCAGGCCTACAAGTTCACAGCCCTTGATCCCGACGTGACGGCGGGAGCCCGCAGTATCTTCCTCGCTCAGAACGTGCAAGATACTGACCACCATGAGAACCACTTCACGCCCTTTAGAAATTATATGGAGTCCTCGGTCCACGCAGAGAAGCTCAAGATCTGCGAATTCTCCGACGATTCCGGTCACGCCGGGGCAGAGAACCAAGAGACCTTTGACGAGATACTGGCCCACTTGAAGTAGTGGCCGCTGTCTAAGTGCTTTCACTAGTGATATCGAGGGAATGACAATGTCTAACCGAATAATTGAGAGGGCGTCAGTGCGCTTGATCCTGGCCGACCTAACGGAGTCGCCCGACGATGGCTGGATATCTGCGCTCAAAAAGACCTCCCATATGTGGGCCGAGCAGAACATGCCGGGTATCGAACGTATTCAGAGGGCTCTCGAAGAGGAGCCATCTAGCTACGCAGTCGTTGTCTACCAAGACCCCGTAGAGCAATTGATTGGTGCCCTCCTGAAAGGGGAGGATCCGGACGAGGCCCTGGCCGAGTGGCAGAGCTTCGCTGGTTCGCTTCTGGAGTTGCACGAAAGGTTCCTGCACCGGATGTCACTCTGCTCTCGTCCTTTAACGCGTGTAGGTCTTGAAGACCTCCTCGATCACGTCGCCAGATCAACAGGGCTTCCGCTGAAACTTTCGACCGACACCACACCCAGAGTGTTGACCACGGCCCAGGACCGAGATACAGAAATCTATGGAATGCAGCTGGCAGCAATTCACCTCTTGGATCTCCCTGGGCCGAAAGTTCTTGTAGATCAACTTGAAGTTGCAAGTGTCGGAGCTGTAGAAAAGCCGTCCCGCCCGGATCTAATTACCAAATTTTTGACCTCTCGCAGCAGGTTGATACAGGACCGCGCAGAGTACGTAAAATTGAGGGCAAATAATCGAGATCAGAAGAAAGAGCTAGACCGCATCAAAAAAGAGAACACCCTCCTAATCCCTCAGCTTCACCGCACGCAGGAAGAGCTTGAGAGGGCGCTTCTGGAAAAACGGTCACTGATGGCTAAGATCCATGAAATGCGCAAGGGCCGGGACTACCGCAAAACCAAGATCCAACAACTCGAACGCGAACTAGAAGAGCAAGCTGGAAAGCTCGAATGGCTTCGCGCCGTCCGTGATCAGCATCGTAGCGCGGCTCGGGAACTGCGGGTCGAACAGAAACAGTCGAAGACCCATCTACGCACTCTGGAAGAACAAGTTGAAACTCTGGGTGCAGAGCTGAAATCCATCAAGAGCTCGCGGTCTTGGCGGTACACGAGAGTACTTCGTCAGGTCAACGGCGCAGCAGACCGCGTTTGACGAGGACCTGGCGAGAAGGCCTCACATTGACCGACATTGTTCGCCCGCGCGAACTCTGTGCTGCAGGGCACCCGTGTTGAGTTCCTAGAGGCCCCTGCATAGGGTATCTGCCCGTAAGACCTGCATGCCCCTGAGGCCCTTCGGTTTCACTCGTTGGGTGCAGGACGGAATACCGAGAGCGTTCATGTTGGCTTGGGTATAGCCTGACGGCGACTCGGATGTCGATTGCACATGTAAGAGCCAGGCCAGGATTATTGACCTCAAGATCTAAACGCCCTGGCGCGCCGTGCACTGTTGGTTTGAGACGAATTTTCCTACAAGTACAGGACAAACGAATTGATGAGTGATTTCGCAGGTAACGACGGACTTGAAGCTGCAAACATTGCCCACCGTCAAGGTCACTTGGATCAGGCCGGAGTGCTGTATGCAGAGGCAATGCGCCGGCTCCCCTCCCTCCGCGATGCTGTGGAGTTCAATTTGAAACTTATGGCGGCTAGGGGATGGCGGGGTCCGGGCCTAGACAGGTTCGAGCAGTCTGTGCACCAGTCTGGCGTCTACGGTCAGCGTCTCGCACTCTTGATGGACGCAGTCAACTTTCGGGCTGAGCACCGCAAGGCCGTCGATCGCAGTGAGACGGCCATCGACAAGATTCTGGGGCAGTCTCAACTCAATAGAGAAGTCTCGGGGAACCATAAAGTGTCTGTGATTATGCCGACATTCAATCGGGCCGACATAATTGCAGACAGTATTGAATCCGTCCTGAACCAAGATTACAGGCACATTGAACTGATAATTGTCGACGACGGCAGCACCGATGCTACTCGCTCAGTGGTTGAGAGTTTTAGTGACGATCGAATCCACTATGTCTATCAAGACAACTCGGGGGCCGGCGCAGCCCGCAATGTCGGACTAGCTGTCTCGACGGGTGACATAATCGCGTATCTGGATACCGACAACCTCTGGAATCCGCGTTATCTGAGTGTTGTGGTCAAGACTTTTGCGATGAACCCAGGGCGCTCAGCAGTGTATATGGACTTCGTCGATTATCACGTTCGTGCCGATGAAACGATCAAATTGCGATCATATCGCCGCCCCGAATTTAATCACGAGTCGCTTCTTATGAAACCCTACATTGACTTGAATACTTTTGCTCACCGTCGTGAACTATATAAAGTGTTCGGGGGTTTTGATGAATCACTGCGACGTCGTCAGGACTACGACTTGGTATTGAAGTATACGTGGCTGCGGGATCCATTGCATGTTCCGGTAATCGCCGCTCTGTACTTACGGGATGCCAATCTAAATCAGATTACGAGTATGAATAGGCAGGATGCTCTTAGCCCGGCTCGGATTAAGCAAACGATCCAATCTTATTTTAAGTCCGGACTTCCTCTGGCTCCGCAGAAAAAGAAAATTTCTGTGATCGTCTGGGACCGCTGCAGGAACCACTTTTCCAAGCCTTACGCTGTGGCGGAGGCTCTATCTAAAACTCATGAAGTTGAGCTTATTGCTTTTGATTTCTTTGGCGAAGGCGTTTTTGGGCCGCTGAAGGGCGCCAATCCGCCCTTTGTCACGAAATACTTTACGGGGAGTGACTTTCCCAGTTTTTTTCACGCTATGGAAGCTGCAATGGAAGCAGTGACGGGCGATCTTATGTATGTGGTAAAACCAAGACTCCCTAGTTTCGGTCTTGCGATGCTAGTTAACGAGAAGAAAAACATTCCGTTCATTCTCGAAATCAACGACCTCGAGACCGTGGTTGGCTCACCACGAGTAGGTGACATGCATGCCGAGATGGATTTCCAAGATTTCGACCTCTCTGATAATGAATTACTCAATCCGTATTCATTAGCATGGTCCCGCCTGCTTGATCCCCTTGCCAAACGTGCGCCGGTCCTCATGACCCATAACCGTGGCCTCGATGACCACTACGGCAATTCTTCAATGTACATGCGGAACTTAAAAGACGAGGATGTCTACGATCCTGATCGATTCGATCGCGAGGAGGTACGTCGCGAGCTTGGGTTCGCCAAGGAAGACCGGGTCATCCTATTCGGCGGCCTCATTCGTAAACATAAGGGCATATATGAGTTAGTCGAACTTATCGAGCGGCTCGCGGACCCTCGGTATAAGTTGTTGTTCATAGGATCGCGGGTCACGCCTGATCAGAAGGCGCTCATCAGTAGGTTCGGCGATAGAATAGTCAGCCTACCTTCACAAGACCGCGAAGGAATGGCGAGGGTCAACCTGGCAGCAGACTTAGTCATTCTGTGGCTGAACCCGGCTGTGCCCGCCAGTCACTACCAGTTCCCGTACAAGGCCACTGACGCTTTCGCAATGCGCACGCCAGTCATCGCCAACAGCATCTCCGACTTGGGAGATCTTGGTCGCCAGAATTATCTTTCCCTGGTTGATTTTGGCGACTGGGACGGAATGCTCGCGGCCGTAAGGAAAGTTTTCGACGATCCCACGGCCACAGGAATCATGACAGAGGCCGCACGCCGGCTCTACCTGCGGCAATTCTCATACGCGGCTGCAAGGGCCAACGTGGAGATCGCGAAAATCCGGCTGGAGGACCAAGGGGACGCTCCCTATCCCATATCAGTCGAGTTCGGTGAGGCATATAGGCGAATGCGCAATGAGGTTGAACCCCTCTCACCAGGACCAAGGAGTTCTCAGAACGAATCCAGTCAGGTTATTGCGGTTTACACGGATGCCTTGCCGACTCGTGAACAAGTGCCTCATGGAGACGTCGTCGCATTCGTACTAGCGCGTTCGGCCGAAGAGGGGACCGCAACGTCGCGTCTCATCGAGCAGCGCGCAGATTTTCCCGTGGCGACTATCCTCATTGTGGAGGAGGACGGGAGAGTGCCGGCCAAAATGGCGCTAAGCCGAATCCTTTCGCAGTCCAAGGCGAAGTACGTACTTGTCACGTCTAGCGATGCGCTTCCTAGCCGGGAATGGGTTCGGAAAGCCTACGAGTCCGTCGTGGATCAGGGGGTGACGCTTGTGCGGGCTCAAACCGGCCTCAAAGTCCAGAGCCGCGAGCGTTGGATGCACGTCTTTGGCGCACGCCTGGACTACGAACGGTATCTGAACCAAGATCCGGTGCTGAAAGAGGACTTACCGGTTGCGCGAGACCTTCTATTGGTGGAGGGCGTCCTTGCTCACTCTCCGGCCGAAGATGGGCGGGACGGTGCCACTGAGGATGGCGAGATACATGTGGTCGACGTTCGGGACCTAGAAGGACCCGGGGATCCGCGTTTTCATCGTCGGATTAGCGTGATAATGCCTTGCATTGACCGTGAGGCCGGAATTCGGGCCGCAAAACTGCTCCAGTCTCGAGCTGGCGTGGAGGCGGATTTTGTCGTCGTTATCGACTCCCGCCGGAAAGGATTTATTCGGACTCTAAACGTTGCGGCTCGTCGCACGGAGGCCGACTATGTTGTCTATCTAGCCGAAGACGCATTCCCCGGCGAAGACTGGCTAGCGACTGCTTCCTCCGCATTGCGCGATAGCGGATCCAAGCTGTTGGCTTTCAACTGCGGCAAGTGGCACGGGCGAGTTGCCGCCTTCGGGATGGTCGATAAGAGCTGGGCGTACTCGTTGTATGGTGACCAGATACTGTTCGAAGGTTATAAGTCGCACCGGGCGGACAACGAGCTCACGGTCATTGCGCGGGCCATGAACGTTTATACCTATTGTCGTACCGCCGTGCTGGTTGAGAATGACTTTAAAAAAGATTTTCATCGTGCTGAGAATGATGCTGCGAACTTTACAGAAATCGATAAGAATCTGTTCAAGAGACGATATAAAAAGGGTTTTGATGGTCTGGTAGGACAGGATGTCCTAAGCCCTCTGTACGCCGAGTACTTTGAGCAGAGAAGGCTTCGTGACGAAGCACCACCGTTGCTGATCGACTAGATGTACCGAGTCACGACGTTTGTAACATCGTGATAAGGGGAGTGAAGATCTCTTAGGTTGGTGGTTACCACCGAGAAGGCCCGGTCGACCTGGCACTGCGCTGTGGGACCAGCGGCCGGACGGTCTCGCGGATTCTGGCGCGGGCGGCCATGCCGCGGCTGTGGGACCTAGACCTGGTCACCGGGACCCAGATCCGTGCCTCCCGAGCGTGCGATCGCCGCTATGAGCGCGACGCTCCGGGCGACATAACCCATGTGGACGTCAAGAAACTCGGGCCGATCCCCGAGGGCGGCGGCTGGCGGGTCGATCCTTCCCAGAGTCCGGCCAACCACCGCTCCTCGGACCAGAGGCTGGGCTTTGACTACGTCCTCGTCGCCGTCGATGACTACTCCCGACTGGCCTGCGCCGTTGTCCTGCCCGATGAGAAAGGCCCGACTTCGCCGGGTTCCTCACCAGGGCCGCGGCCGCCATGGCAGCCCAAGGGGCACCCGTGCAAGGCGTCATGACCGATAACGCCTGGGCTTACCGGCCCTCCCGCGACTTCCAATCAGCACTGGCAGCACTGTGCGCCAAACACGTCCTCATCAAACCCCGGCAGCTGGCCGCGCAACTATCCAGCTGCGACCTTCCTCTTAGATGCTCTGGGTGGGACGGCTGGAAGGGGGTTGATGCTTTTTGCAGTCTTGCTGGCGTCGACCACTTCGGGCGGAGAAGAATACCTACGCCCACGGCCGGTGTGAGATCATCTCCGGTATGAAAGGTCTCACTTCATCGCTCGCTTTAGCTAACCTTGCCCTGCGGGAGGGACGCCGAGAAGATGCCGTCTTGCTGTACTCTGCAGCCAGAGAAACTTCGCCTGAAGTCAGGACGCACATTGATTTCAACCTGGACTATTTGGGTCGAGAACTCCAGAGGGAAGAGAAATCACGAGTTGTTGTGGCCTCTGCAGAATCGCCAGCTTCGAAGGAACGCCTTCCTGCTGAAAGAGTACTCGTTATTGTTGTTGCAAAGTCACTAACAGAAGCTGGTCAAACCGCTCGATTACTCTCAAGAAGAGCAGGTACAGCCATTGGTGTTGTGGTACTAATCCAGGGTAATCATCAGTCTTCAATAGGGACGGTTATTGGAGAAATTCTCAGTAACAGCCAAGCGAAGTACTCTCTAATTGTAAAAGAAGGGACGTTCCCAGGATCCAACTGGCTTGAGAATGCACGTGCGGGCGTGGTCGATGGTGGCGCCGCGGCGGTATATGCAAACACTGGACACCTATCTAGCGACCAGGAAGTCGACGAAAGCTGGATGAATTTATTTGCCCTGACCTCAACATTAGAAACAGAAGTGCTCGGGCAACATAGTGTGACTAAGTACAAGACCAAACTTGACTTCTTGCTGGTAGACGTTGCAACTCCATCAGCCAGCTCTACACAACTTGACCCGCCCGGAGAGTCGTTACACATCGTGTCCACCCCAGATCTGCTTCGTGGTGACTCGTATCTGTTCTCGAAGGATGTGTGTGTGGTTATGCCCTGCATAAATCTTGAAGCAGGACGCCGGACAGCAGGTCTGCTCGCCGAAAGGTCGGGCTTGCCCGCTGATTTTGTGCTGGCAGTCGATACTAGTCGACAAGGATTTATCCCCACACTCAATCAGGTGGCACGGCGGACGTCAGCTCAATACATTGTTTATCTCGCGCAAGATGCGTGGCCCGGAGAAGATTGGTTGCGTAGCGCTTATGACCGAATCCGTCGTGAGAGGAAGTCACTGTTGGCTTTTAATTGCGGCAAATGGCATGGCAGGGTTGCGGCGTTTGGAATGGTGGAAAAGTCTTGGGCGTATGGCCTCTACGGTGACGAAGTTCTGTACGGAGGGTATCAATCGCACCGGGCTGACAACGAGCTTACGGTAATCGCTCGTGCGCAGGATAGGTTCGTTTATGCACCCGAATGCGTGCTTGTAGAGAATGACTCAGACAAGGTTTTCCGTCGTTCCGAGCGCGAGGCGGGCCATTTCAGACGTGAGGATGCACGGTTGTTTCGACAGCGGTACCACGATGGTTTCGGTGGCCTGGCGGACCGAGACTATTTAGATGAGCTTCACGACGAGTACTTAGACTTGCCGGCCTACAACGCGGCGCGTCGCAAGGTGGAGATCAGCTAGCCCGGCGCTCAG
>Ga0105244_10004070_pt1 | contig 10202 bp, 9 predicted proteins | sample KBSM44metaG_FD_80423 | JGI IMG/M metagenome (GOLD analysis project Ga0105244, IMG submission 80423) | Miscanthus rhizosphere microbial communities from Kellogg Biological Station, Michigan, USA - KBS M4-4 metaG | ecosystem: Host-associated > Plants > Roots > Rhizosphere > Soil | place: Michigan...
GCCGGTGCGGTACAGGCGCGCACCGTCGGCAAAGGGGCTGGGCACAAAACGCTCGGCGGTCAGCCCCGGGCGACGATGGTAGCTACGGGCAAGGCCGACGCCGCCCAGGTACAGCTCTCCGGACACACCAGCCGGCACCGGGTTGAGCTGAGCGTCGAGCACGTAGGTGGCCAGGTTGGCGATCGGGCGGCCGATGGGCACGCTGTCGGCACCTTCGTCGACGCAGGTCCAATGGGTCACGTCGATGGCGGCTTCGGTCGGGCCATACAGGTTGTACAGGCTGGCACCCGGCAACTTGGCGAACACCTGCAGTTGCGCATCCAGCGCCAGGGCTTCGCCGCTGCACACGATGCGCTTGAGGCTCGTGCAAGCTTGCACACCCGGCTCATGAATAAACGCCTGGAGCATCGACGGCACGAAGTGCAAGGTGGTGATGCCGTGGCGACCAATGGTCTCGATCAACCGCGCCGGCTCACGGTGCTCACCGGGAGCGGCGACCACCAGACGTGCGCCGGTCATCAGCGGCCAGAAGAACTCCCACACTGACACGTCAAAACTGAACGGCGTTTTTTGCAGCACCGCGTCACTGGCATCCAGGCCATACGCCTGTTGCATCCAGCACAGGCGGTTGACCAGCGCACGATGGCTGTTGCCGGCGCCCTTCGGCTTGCCAGTGGAACCGGAGGTGTAGATCACGTAGGCAAGGTTTAGCGCATGGAGGGCGACGGCGGGTGATGCATTGCTGTAACCGTCGAGCCACGACGCGGACTGATCCAGCACAATCACGTCAATCCCTGCGGTCGGCAGCAGCGCCAGCAGGCTTTGCTGGCTGAGCAGCAGCTGGATGCCGCTGTCTTCGATCATGTAGGCCAGGCGCTCCTGGGGGTACTCCGGGTCCAGCGGCACATAGGCACCACCGGCCTTGAGAATCGCCAGCAGGCCCACGACCATTTCCACGGAACGCTCGATGCAGATACCCACCAGCCCATCCGGGCCAACGCCCCGCTCGCGCAAGGCGTGGGCCAATCGATTGGCGCGGGCGTCGAGCTGGGCATAGCTCAAAGTGGTGGCGCCAAATACCAGCGCCGGGGCGTGCGGCGTGCGTTGCGCCTGGGCCTCGATCAGTTGATGGATACCCTGCTCGGTCGGGTAGGCCTCGGCGGTCTGGTTCCAGTCGTGGATCAGCACCTGCTGTTCGTCGGCAGCCACCATCGGCAATTCACCGATGCGTTGCTCACCGTCGGCGACCATGGCGTGCAACAGGCGGGTCCAGTGCTCGGCCATGCGTGCGATGGTGGGCGCGTCGAACAGGTCATTGGCGTAGGTCAGCGCGGCGTGCAGCGTGCCGGACTTCTCAAAGGTGTCCAGGGTCAGGTCGAACTGGGTGGTTCGGCTTTGCCATTCCACCAGGGCCAATTCCAGGCCGGACGCGGTGCTCACCGAGCTGATGTCGGCCACCACCGGCTGATGGTTGTACATCACCTGGAACAGCGGCGTATGGCTGAGGCTGCGCTCAATCTTCAGCGCTTCCACCAAACGCTCGAACGGCAACTCCTGGTGGGCCTGGGCGCCCAGTGCATGCTCCTTGATGCCTTGCAGCAATTCGCTGACGCGGGTCTGCCCGGTCAAGTCGGTGCGCAGCACCTGGGTGTTGACGAAAAAGCCGATCAGCCCTTCGACTTCACTGCGGTTGCGGTTGGCAATCGGCACGCCGACACGGATATCGCCTTGCCCGGTATAGCGATGCAGCAGCACGTTGAACGCGCCGAGCAGCAGCATGAACAAGGTGACGTTGTGTTTTTGCGCACAACTGCGCAGCTGCGCCGCCAGGCCCGGGTCGATGGCGAAGTTATGGCGGGTGCCCTGGTAGCTCGGCATGGCCGGGCGCGAACGGTCTGTGGGTAGCTCCAGGACCGGGTGCTCATCCCCCAGGCGCGCCTGCCAGTAGTCCAGTTGACGCGCCTGCTCCCCCGCTTCCAGCCAGCGCCGCTGCCACAGGGCGTAGTCGCTGTACTGGATCGGCAGCGCCGGCAATTGTGGCTGTTCGTTGCGTTCGTGGGCGTCGTAGCAGCGGATGAACTCGTCGATCAGCACGTTCATCGACCAACCGTCGGAGACGATGTGGTGCAGGGTCAGCAGCAGCACGTGTTCTTGTTCGTCGAGTTTGAGCAACTGCACGCGCAGCAGAGGGCCGTGCTCCAGGTCGAAGGGCAGCAGCGATTGACGGGTCGCGGCCTCAACGACAGCCTGCTCACGCTCGGCGGGCGCCAGCGTGCTCACATCCAGTTGCTCGATCGCCACGTTCGGCTCGATCGCCACCTGCAACAGGCGCTCATCGGCCTGGCGCTGGAACACCGTGCGCAGGGTTTCATGGCGTGCCACCAGGCTGTCGAACGCCTGCGCCATGGCGCCCAGGTTCAGCGCGCCCTTGAGCCGTACCGCGCCCGGCAGGTTGTAGGCACCGCTGGCCGGGTCCAATTGCCACAGAAACCACATGCGCTGCTGCGCGTAGGACAGCGCCTGGCGATCCTGTGCCTCCACCCCTGCCGGGATCGGGAACCGGGAAAAATCCACGCCCTCTTTCTGCAAGGCCTGCAGGAACAGTTGGCGTTTTTCCAGGGGCAACCCGATAAACCGGCGAGCAAGTTTCAAGGAGTCTTCAGCATTCATTTCTTGGAGTCCGGAGCAATAGGCAGGAAGCACAAAGGCACGTCGTCCCTATAAAACGAACCGGACAGCGAAAAATTAGCGGGGGATGGGAGGCGCGCAGCGGCGTGTCATCAAGGGTTACACCAATTTCGGCACGACAGATGAGCCGGGGCTAGCATTGACGTAAACCACTTTTTGCAACTAAATTTAGTTACACGCAGGGAGCGCCGTGTCCAAAAATGAAAAATTGCTCGCCAAACTGCTCAATCCGCAGACGGGATTTACCTGGCCGGAGCTGGTCACGCTGCTGTGCCGGCTGGGCTACACACAGATTGAAGGGGCTGGAAGCCGCGTCAAATTCGACAACGGCGACCCCAGTGCAATGATTACGCTGCACAGGCCCCACCCCGGCAACGAAGTGAAACACTACATTCGGCGCCAGATCATCGAACAATTGAAATCAGGAGAACTGATTCAGTGAACAACCAACTGAAACACCAAGGCTACATCGGCTCCATCGAAGCCAGCCTCGAAGACAACTGCCTGTTCGGCAAAGTGCTGTTCATCAAGGCACTGGTCAGCTACGAGGGCAAGACCGTCGCCGAACTGGACGCCGCGTTTCGCGAGGCGGTGGACGATTATCTCGCCACCTGCCAGACCCTCAGGCAAGCACCGGAGAAACCCTGCAAGGGCTCATTCAACGTGCGCGTCGGCCACGACCTGCATCTGGCGGCAGCCCTGGAGGCCACCCGCAAGAAAGTGACGCTGAACGATTTGACGCGCCAGGCGCTGAGTGAATTCCTGCACCACCACCGCACGGATGCTTCCCCGGCGATTGGCTGATTATCCCAACCGCCGATAGCCCAGCAACGCTGACCCCAACACCACCGCCCCCGCCCCCAGCGCCACCCAGAACCCGCTGGGGGCGCCGAAGTGGTCGATCATCCACCCGGAGCTGGCAGCGCCGATGGCCACGCCGATGCTCAGGCCGGTGATCAGCCAGGTCATGCCTTCGGTGAGGCGGCTCGGCGGCACCACCCGCTCCACCAACGCCATGGACACGATCAGGGTCGGGGCGAAGAACAGCCCGGAGATAAACACCGCCACGGCCAGCCCGGGAATATTGGTCACCAGCAGCAAGGGCAAGGTGGTCAACGCCGTGGCCACGCCGCACAACAGGAACTGACGTGGCAACGGTGCCTTGAGCTTGAGCGTGCCAAAGGCCAGGCCGGCCAGGCAGGAACCGATGGCGTACACCGACAACACGATGCTGGCCGCCGCAGGCTGGCCCTGATGTTGGGCAAACGCCACGCTGACCACATCCACCACGCCGACGATCACACCCATGGCCAGCAGCAGGATCATCAGGATCAGCACCGAGGGCGAAGCAATCAGCCAACCGCCGTGGTGCTCATGGTGTTCGTGCACCGCAGGCTCGGTTTCGCGTTGCAGCACAAAGGTGGTGACCCCGGCCGCCAATAACAGCGCCGCCACCAGCGGCCCGGCTTCAGGGAACAGCACCACACTCAGGCCCACCGAGATCGGCGGGCCGATGATGAAGCACACCTCATCGAGCACCGATTCCAGGGCAAAGGCGGTCTGCAACTTGGGTTGGCCGCGGTACAACTCGGTCCAGCGCGCCCGCACCATGGCGGACATATTGGGCATGCAACCAGCCAGCGCGGCGAACACGAACAGGGTCCAGCTGGGCGCCTGCAATCGCGTGCACAGCAGCAACATCAACAGCGCTCCGCCGCCGATCAGTGCCGCGATCGGTAGCACCCGGCCCTGGCTGTAGCGATCCACCAGCCGCGACACCTGCGGCGCACAAAACGCCGTAGCCAGGGCAAATACGGCCGCCACCGACCCCGCCAGGCCATAGCCGCCATGCACCTGCGACAGCATGGTGATCAGGCCGATACCGGTCATGGACACCGGCATGCGCGCCAGCATGCCGGCCAACACAAATGCACGCGCGCCGGGCACCTGGAATAACTCGGCGTAGGGGTTTGCCATCCTGCTGAACCTCATTCTCAGTGCCTTGCAGCTTGCTATCTGAAGCGCCCAAGGCAAAATACATACGGTGCGTATGTGACAAATCATGATTAACATACGTAACGTATGTCAATCTATTACTGACCCTCAGCGAGACTTAACCATGAGCCGAGCCCGAGCCGAAATGATCGAGGACACCCGCGCCCGGCTGATCGCCAGCGCCCGCCAAGCCTTTGCCAGCCAGGGCTATGCCAATACATCGATGGACGACTTTACCGCGCGCGCCGGGCTGACACGGGGTGCGTTGTACCATCACTTTGGTGACAAGAAGGGCTTGCTGGCGGCGGTGGTGGCCCAACTCGACGGTGAGATGGATGCGCACTTGCAATGCATCACCGATCAGGCAAGCGACCCATGGGACGGGTTCCGCGAACGTTGCCGTACTTACCTGCGTATGGCACAAGATACCGAAATACAACGGATTGTTTTCCAGGATGCGCCTGCGGTTCTGGGCGTCACCGAATCAAGCCACTCGCAACACTGCGTGGAGTCCCTGGCCGCCTTACTGGAGAGCCTGATGAGCGCGCACATTATCGTACCGGCCGCCAGCCAGGCGTTGGCGCGCCTGATCAATGGCAGCCTGGTGAGCACCGCCTTGTGGATTGCCGCAGACGAACACCCCAACCTGCGACTGGAAGAAGGCCTGCAAGGGCTGGAGCTGCTCTTGCGAGGGCTGAAACAATAACCGGAAGCACATCCATGCAACGCGTGCACACTTAGACTGCCCGCCTGCCCTTTTCCCGGAGCTCATCATGCAGCGCATCGGTTTCATTACCTTTCCCGGTTTCGGCGTCATGAGCTTCGCCGCGTTGTCTGTCTTTGAGAGTGCCAACAGCGCCGTGGGCAAGGCTCATTACGATGTCAGGCTGCTCTCCGAAAATGGCGGGCCGGTACGCAGCTCCCTGGGTGTAGTGGTGCACACCGAAGGCTTCGATGACACCGCGTTCGACACGGTGATCATCGGCGGCGGCAGTGATCGCGAATTTACCGCGCCACTGCTGGCTTATCTGCGACACGCCGCCGTGCACAGTCGCCGCCTCGCGGCCACCTGCTCCGGTACTTTCTTTCTGGCGCAGGCGGGGTTGCTCGACGGTATGCGGGCGACCACCCACTGGTTTTTTGCCGGCGAATTTCGCGCGCGTTATCCAGAGGTCCAACTGGAAGAAGAGCGATTGTTTGTGATCGACGGATCCATCTGGACCAGTGCGGGCATGACCGCAGGCATTGATCAGGCATTGGCCATGGTTGAAACCGACCTGGGGCCGGAAGTCGCCCGCGCCGTGTCGAAAACCTTCGTTCTTCAGAGCCGCCGCGTCGCAGGCCAGCCGCAACGCTCGGTGCTGCTGGACATGGAGCAGAAGACCGATCGTATTCAGGCCGCCATGACGTATATGCGCAATAACCTGCATCGCGCGCTGCCGATGCGCCCGCTGGCAGATGCCGCACCCCTGAGCCTGCGCCAGTTCAGCCGGGCGTTTCATGCACAAACCGCGCTCGCCCCGGCCCAGGCTGTGGCACAGCTGCGGATCGAAGCGGCCGTGGTGTTGATCCAGGATGGGCGTCACCCCCTCGACAACATCGCCCGCCAAACCGGGTTTGGTGACAGCGAACGCATGCGTCGGGCGTTCGTTCGCCAATTCGGCGAGCCACCGCGGGTGATTCGGCGCACGGCTAGAAACCCCGCCGAGGCAAGCGCAATGTCCCGAAACGAGGGTTAAATGGCCTTTGTCGGCATGTGAGCTGGCCTAAGCTTGACCTCAGCGACCATCCCTGAGGAATCCTTATGAAACGCTGTGCACTGGCCTTCGGCACCCTGTTTTCACTCTTCACCCTCACCTCCGCATTCGCGACCCCGCAAGAGGACGAAACCCGAGCGTTCTTTACTCGATTTGTCGAGGCTCAGAATGCCCATGACCTCAAGCAGATCAAGGCCATGCTGTGGGATTCACCAAAAATGCTCTGGTTTGCCCGTGGTGAAGCCAGCTGGGGGCCGGATGCCGTCGTCAGCAAACTCAAGGAATACTACAAGGGCACCTGGCAACTACAGCCGAACATGAGCCACTTCAGTGTGGTGATGGTGAACGACGAGGTTGCCCAACTGATGGTGCCGGTCGCCTTTACCCGAGGCCACCCAGGCGAGCCCGCGCAGGTGGACACTTTCCTGATCAGCCAGACGTTATTGAAAGGCAAGGACGGCTGGCATGTCGCAAGCATCCTGCCGGTCGCCGATACCCATTTCAAATAATCACACCAACCGCTTGATCTGCTTGTGCCGCCACACCAACCGGTAATACGCGGTCTGCAACACCAGCATCGCCAGGTAGGTCACCGGAAACGCCATCCACACCCCTTCCAGGCCAAAGTGCGCGTTGAACAGGTAAGCCATCGGCAACTCGACGCACAGCACACAGAAGATCGAGATGGCCACCGGCATCAGCACCACGCCGCTGGCGCGCATGATCCCGCCGACCACCGCCTGGAAACCGAACACCAGGATGCTCCACAACATGATGTGCAACAGGTGCTCGGCATTGCTGCGCGCCGTGTCGTCGGTGATGAACAGGCCCAGCAACCAGTGCGACAGCAGGTAACCGAGCACGATCAGGCCACCGGTCAGGCAAGTGTTGATCATCAGCCCTGTGCGCAGGATCGGCCCGATGCGTTCCAGGCGCCCGGCACCGATGGCCTGGGCGCCGAGAATCGAGGCGGTGATGGCAATCGACAGCGCCGGGAACTGCACGTAGTTGACGATCTGCGTCACTGCGCCATAGGCCGCCGTGGCTTGGGAGCCGTGCCCGTTGACCAGGGCGAGGATGACCAGTTCCGACAGCGACAGCACCACCATCTGCAAGCCGGTGGGCAAGCCGATACGCAGGACCTTGCCGAGGATCACCCGGTCCAGGCGCAAGGCGGCGAGCAATTCGCGGTCCGGCGCCATCACGTGGTTCTTATGGCGCAGGCGCAGGATCAAAAACAGCATTGCCAAGGCGTTCCCCACCAGCCCCGCGTACACCGCACTCTGGATGCCCATGGGTGGCAGGCCGATCCAGCCGCGAATCAGCGCCGGGGTCAGCAGCAGGCCGGCCAACGTGGACACCATCAGCGCCAGCAACGGCGAAATCGTGTCGCTCACGCCGCGCAACAGCTGGGTGTAGAGGATGAACACCAGCAGCAGCGGCATGATCAACATCATCATCTGCGCATAGCCGACCGCATCGTCCAGCACATCAATCGGCGTCCCCAGGGCCTGCAAGGCCGGGCGCGCAAACAGGCTGCCGAGCACCGCCGCGATCAGCCCCACCAGCGCGCCCAGGGTCAGGGTGGCGCCGGTGATGACCTTGACCATCGCGGTCTCCTGGGCGCCCCACGCCTGGCCGATCAGCACCGACGCGCCCGCCCCCAGGCCAATCACCAGGGCGATAAAGAAAAACACGATGGGAAACATCCCCGACACCGCCGCCAGTGCCTGGGTGCCGAGCATTTGCCCGACGTAAATGCCGTTGAGCGTGCCGGAAAAACTTTGCAGGAAGTTGGACAGCACCATCGGTGCCAGAAAGATCAGGTAGATCTGCCACAACGGCCTTTGCTGGGTGACTTCCATGAAGATTCAGGTCCGTGAATTATTGTTAGACGGGAAAAGCATTGCGCGACAGCCACGCCAGGTACGTCTGCACGTCCGCCGGCCACTGCGCGATCTTGTGGGAAAAGTCTGCGGCGTCGTGGGCAAACAGTGCGCGGGAAGCCTCCTCGAAGCCTGGCAAGTCACCGCCGATGGCACTCATGAAACGATAGCTGGCTTCCTTGGCCTGGCGTATCTGATCACGGGAAGCACTGGCGGTGCGAGCGTCATCTACCAAGCGACGCAACGCCGCCGACGCGCCACCACGTTGCTGGCCCAGCCATTCCCAATGGCGCGGCAGCAGGGTGACTTCCCGCGCCACCACCCCCAGTTTCGGGCGACCCACCGATGGCGCTGCCGGAGGCTCGTCATCCGCCTCGGCCGATGCCGGTTGCGCAGGGGCATACCCCGCTGGCCAGGGGTAATCCACCTGGCTGCCGGTGGCGTCATCAAACACCAGAAAGCTGCCAGGCGCCAAGGCGGATTGGGCAAGGTTGTGAGCAACGTCGGCATAGGTGCCCGCCGCCACGCGCTGGTGATGGACAAAGGCGGTGCAGAGCGAAAGGTTGTGCGTAGGCATGATTTATTACCCGGGTGTTATTTGTTTTACCCGGGCCATATTAGCCAAAATTGTGCAACGCGCAAGCCTATTGACGTGAAACGTGCAACTGCTCATCCCGCAGGGTCGCCCGCATGCCTTGCACGCCGGGATCGTGCAACACGCATTCGGCGATAGCCGGCTGCAGCTCAACCCGCAGTCGCCTGCCCAAGGCCCTGGCGCCAAAACGTGCATCGTGCTGGCGGCACAACCATGCCCGCGCGGGCTCATCCACCTCCAGCCAGCGCTGGTGTGCCGCCAGGCGCCCGTTGAGCTTGCCCAGCTCCACTTCCAGCAGCGCCTCCAGCCACTGGCCGTCGATGGGTTCGAACATCAGGATGCGGTCGATACGGTTGAGAAACTCCGGCTCGAAGTGACCGTGCAACGCGTCTTCCAGCACCGCCGCCTCGTCCCGGGCAAACACCCGCAGCACGCGGCGCCAGCCGTAGGCGAAGCGTTGGCGATGACGGCGCGCCTGTTGTGCGCCGATGTTGCTGGTCATGAAGATCAGGCAATTGCGAAAGTCCAGGGTGCGCGTGCCACCGGCCAGGGTCAGCTGGCCGTTTTCCAGGATGCCCAGCAGGCTGCGCACCACCTCGTGGCTGGCCTTTTCCAACTCGTCGAACAACACGATGCCCGGGCAACTGTAGGTGCCCTGGATCAATTCGCTGTTGAACAGGCTGATGCCTTCCTTGCTCCCCACATACCCCGGCGGTGCGCCGGTGAGTGCGGCGGCGTAATGCTCCTGCGCAAGGGTGTGCATGTCGATGCGGCAAAAACCATCGGCACGGCCATGCAGCGCCTGGGCCAGCAGGCGCACGATCTCGGTCTTGCCCACGCCGGTCGGCCCCATGAACAGGTTGACGCTCAAGGGCCGGTCACGCTCACCGATATCGGCCTTGACCACCTTGAGCAGGCCCTCGACCTGCGCCAGCGCGGCGTCCTGGCCGACAATACGGCTGCGCAGCAGCGTCATCACCCGGGCCGGCTCAAACGTAAAGCGCATGCCCTACTCCGCCGTCCGCGCTTTACCGCCATGGGGCAGTTGGCCCACCGGGCACTCGGCAACACCGACGGTGCTGCGGGTGATGTTCTCGACATTCTCCTGGGCCTTCTGCGCATCCAGCACCCAGGTGCGGTAGAACTCGAACGGGCAGTCCGCCACCCCCTTGTCGCCATCGCCCGAGGCGTGCATGCCGGTGTAGCCCCGGTGCAGCAACTTGAACAGGTGGTTCTGCGACTGGTCATTGGCCCGCGCATCGCGGATCTGCGACACCGACA